>ERZ1292645.150-Hain-H14-02um-R2-150-length-31498-cov-8_pt1 | contig 31498 bp, 33 predicted proteins | sample MGYA00564401_ERZ1292645 | MGnify/ENA primary metagenome ERZ1292645 (study PRJEB36523, sample SAMEA6512644) | groundwater metagenome | collected 2019-01-09 | study: AquaDiva: Metagenomics assemblies of 32 groundwater samples | reverse complement strand
GAGGCGTTGTCGGCGAAGGCGAGCGAGATCGTGCCGGTGGGCGCGATCGAGAGCAGGTGGCTGTTGCGGATGCCGTGCTTGCGGATTTCCGACTTGAGCTTTTCCGGGAGTCGCGAGGCGAACCGCGGCGCAGCAAGATACTCCTCGGCGTTGAGCAGCGGGAACGCGCCTTTCTCCTTCGCCAGCTCGACCGAGGCGGCGTAGGCCTCGTCGCGCAACGCTTCGGCGATCCTCGCCGCCAGGCGGCGCGCGTCGTCGGTGTCGTAGCGCAGCCCGAGCATGATGAGCGCGTCGCCGAGGCCGGTGAAGCCGAGCCCCACGCGGCGTTTCGCTTGCGATTCCGCGTGCTGCTGCTTCAAAGGCCACACCGTCGCGTCGAGCACGTTGTCGAGCATGCGCACGGAGGTCCGCACGACCCTGCCGAAGGCTTCGAGGTCGAAGCGCGCCTTCGCCCCGAAGAGATCGCGCACGAACGGCGTCAGGTTGATCGAGCCGAGGCAGCAGCAGCCGTAAGGGGGCAACGGTTGCTCCGCGCACGGATTACTCGATTCGATTTTTTCCACGTACGACAGGTTGTTATCTTTATTCGCATGGTCCAGGAAGAACACACCTGGCTCGGCGTGGTCGTAGGTGGACTCCATGATCTGCTGCCACAGCTCGCGCGCTTTGATCCTGCGATAGACCCACAGGCCGTCGGCGCGCTGGTGCGGCGTGCCGTCGAAGTCCGGCGCGGGCGGCGACTTGTGCACGAGCTCCCACTCCGCGTCCGCCTCGACCGCGCGCATGAAGGCGTCGGTCACTGCCACGCTCACGTTGAAGTTCTTGAGCTCGCCGTGGTCCTTGGCGTGGATGAAGTCCTCGATGTCGGGGTGGTCGCAGCGCAGGATGCCCATCTGCGCGCCGCGGCGCGAGCCGGCGGACTCCACCGTCTCGCAACTCTTGTCGAAGACGCGCATGTAGGAGACCGGTCCGCTCGCCGTGCTGTCGGTGCCGCGCACCCGCGCGCCGCGCGGCCGGATCGCGGAGAAGTCGTAGCCCACGCCGCCGCCGCGGCGCATGGTCTCGGCCGCCTCCTGGAGCGCGACATAGATGCCGGGCTTGCCGTCCACGGTCTCCGACACCGAGTCGCCCACCGGCTGCACGAAGCAGTTGATGAGGGTCGCCTGCAGCGCGGTGCCGGCCGCGGAGTTGACGCGCCCGCCGGGGATGAAGCCGCTCGCGAGCGCCTCGTGGAACACAGGCTCCCAGCGGGCGGGTTCCTGCTCCACGGCGGCGAGCGCGCGCGCCACGCGCCGGCGCACGTCCTCCACGCTGCGCTCGTCGCCCTTGGCGTATTTCTCGAGCAGCACGTCGAGCGTGACCTGCTGCGGGGGCAGCGCGAGGTGGGTGTCGTTGAGCTTCATATTTTTTCCGGCAGTCTTTTCTCAATACATGGCTAGCAGCTTGTCGGACTTGGCGTCTCGACAGGCTGCTAGTAGCAAGACCGCCTCAGAAACCAGACTGGATACAAACACAACCACCCCAGGTGGTCTTCTATGGAGCGACGAAAAGAGCGAACCGTAGCCGCGCATGGGTGTTTCTCGCCTCCGCTGAGTCAGGCGGTCTTGCCTAAGGAGTTTGTCGGACCGAACTCCGACAAACTCCTAGGCGCCGGAAAAAATAATGATACCCCGGTTGGGCAGCGGATTCTAAGCGCTGGTTTGGATTGGTTTGATGAAAATCAAAAAACCGCGAAAAAGGCTCCGCTAGCGTAGTAGCGGTTAGCCCGCGTGAGCCACGCTGGCGGGCGCGTTGCGCCGCCGTCATATTACCTTGCGGCCGAAGGTGCCGAACACTGCCGGAAACTGCTGTGTTTGGGCGCGCTGCGGCGCTGGCTGCCCGTTGCCGCGGTGAGGGTGCTGCCGCGGTTGCGCGGGTTGCTGAGCCTGCTGGCGTTGCTGTCCGGGGTGCAGGCCGTGCGCGGAGGCGCGCGGTTCGTGCTGGCGCCCCTGCCCATCTTTCTGCCGGTGGCTGCCACCCTTGCCGTGGCGCGGTTGCGCGACGGATTGGTGCCCGCGCTCATAACGCTGGCGCCGCTGCCGCTCTGGCTGGCGCGCCGGCGCGTGAAACGATTGTCCAGGTTCAAAGCCGGCGACGGTCCGCTGCTCGATACGCTTGTTGATCAAGCGCTCGATCGCGGCGAGCAGCGGCCGGTCTTCGCCGCACACCAGCGACACCGCCTCGCCCGATAAGCCCGCACGGCCGGTGCGGCCGATGCGGTGCAAGTAATCCTCCGGAACGTGCGGCAAGTCGTAGTTCACCACGTGCGGCAGCTCATCGATGTCCAGCCCCCGCGACGCGATATCGGTGGCGACCAGCACCTGCAGCTCGTTGTCCTTGAAGCGCTTCAGGGTGCGCGTGCGCGCGGGCTGGCTCTTGTTGCCGTGGATCGCGTCGGCGTCGATGCCGTCGCGCTCGAGCTGCTCGGCGAGCCGGTTCGCGCCGTGCTTGGTCCGGGTGAACACCAGCACCTGCTGCCAGTTGTTGGACTTCACGAGATGAGCGAGGAGCTCCCGCTTCCGGTCCTTGTCCACCGGGTGCGCGACCTGCGAGATGAGCTCGACCGGCTTGTTGCGCGGCGCGACCTCGACGGTCGTCGGGTCGCGCATGAACGAGCCGGCGAGCTTGCGGATCTCGTCGGGGAAGGTCGCCGAGAACAACAGGTTCTGGCGCTTTGCCGGAAGCAGGGCGAGGATGCGGCGGATGGCGGGGATGAAGCCCATGTCGAGCATGCGGTCGGCCTCATCCAGTACCAGTATCTCAACCTGGCGCAGGTCTATCGTGCGCTGCTGCACATGATCGAGCAGGCGTCCCGGCGTTGCGACGACGATGTCCACGCCGCGGCGCAGCTCCGCGGCTTGCGGACTAAAGCCGACGCCGCCGAAGATCACGGTCGAGCGCAGCTTGAGATACTTGCCGTAGGTGCGGACGCTGTCCTGCACCTGCGCCGCGAGCTCGCGGGTCGGCACCAGGATCAGCACACGCACCGGGTGGCGCGCGGGTGAGGCGCTCACGTTGGCCTGCGCCGCGAGCCTCTGCAGCAGGGGCAGGGTGAAGCCGGCGGTCTTGCCAGTGCCGGTCTGCGCCGCGCCGAGCAGATCACGCCCGGAGAGCACGACCGGAATGGCCTGCGCCTGGATGGGGGTGGGTTGGGTGTAACCCTGCTCGGCGACAGCGCGGAGCAGCTCGGCCGACAGGCCGAGGTTCGCAAATGAAGTGCTAATAGGAATCTCCTGAAATATCGGCCCGGGAAGGACGAGCCTTCCAAACCGGTTCAGGCAGATGCAGGTCTAGGCTGGGTGAATCGACAGTCCGGGATGGACCGTGATACGACTGAGACGCTAACCGGATGACGCGAAACAGAAACCTTGAGACGCATTATACACTACACGCAGCCGCCCGGCACGTTCCGGGCACTTGGTCTGGATAATCCGGGCACCGCTTCAGGGCCTCTTGCGGAAAATGACAACGTGCTGCCACGGCAGGGTGCGCATGGTTTTCACCCATTCCAGCGGATGGACGCCGGCTTCCTTGCGCAACTGCGCTTCAGTCATCTTGTGTAATGGCTTGATCGGCACCGCCGGATCCTCGCCCTTGAATTCGACAAACACCACTCGCCCACCGGGCCTGAGCGCCCGCACGATGCCGGACAACATCTCGTACGGGTATTCGAACTCATGGTAAACGTCCACCATGATCACGAGATCAAGGCTGGCCGCGGCCAGTCCGGGGTCGGTAAGCGTGCCGAGTATCGCTTTCACATTGGCCACGCCGCGGCGTGCCATCTGCTTGTCCAGGAGCTTGAGCATCTCGGGTTGGATCTCGACGGCGTAGACGGTCCCCGTGGCGCCCACCCGCTCCGCCATTCGCCACGAGTAGTAGCCGGTGCCGGCGCCGACGTCGGCGACCACCATGCCGGGCTTGAGCTCGAGCGCAGACAGCAGCAGGTCGGGGCGCTCTTCCTCCGCGCGCTCGGCGCGCTCTAGCCACGGTGCGCCGTGAAAGCTCATCACCTGCGAGATCTCGCGGCCGAAGTAGACCTTGCCGATGCCGTCGGGGCTCGCCGGGACGCTGGCGTAACGCAGCGCCTGAGCTTCGCACGCCGGCGTCGGCAACGGACTGGCGACGGCCAGGCTGAGTAACGCGAGCAGGCAACTGCGGATCATCGGCTGCGCTCCGCGAGAAACCCGGCGAGGATGCGCGCGGTGTGAGAGCGCACCACCCCATCGGCTTCGCCGCCGCCCCGCCCGGCCCGCCGCGCTGCATCGCGGCGGGCGTTCGCCGGCTCGGAGACATGCTCGATCCTCACCCCCGACCCCTCTCCACCAGTGGAGAGGGGAGGCTCGAGCTTCCCTTCTCCGCTCGGGAGAAGGGGAAGGGATGAGGGATGGAAACCCCGGCTCACCCTCGTCGAGGAGGGGAATGGTTTGATGATGTCTTCGGGCGAACCCTGCGCGACGACTCGGCCGCCTGCGTCGCCGCCCTCGGGACCGAGGTCTATCACCCAGTCGGCCTCGGCGATGATGTCGAGGTTGTGCTCGATCGCGTCCACCTGCGGCTTGTCCATGCGGTCGAGGAACTGCCGCGCGTAAGGCGAGAAGGTCTCGACGTAGCGGCGCTGCGTTTGTTCTGCCGCGACGGCCGCCGCGGGGTTGAATTTATCCGTGCCGCGTCTCAAGGTCGTGCTGGGCCGCGGCGGGCGACAAAATCCAGGGTGACCCCCGTCGCGCGCACGATCGTGCCCATCAGGCCGTAGAGGACCGAGTTGGCGTCTTCAAGCCGGCCGATGCCGGCGAAGCTGCCGCCCGCCTCGACGAAACGGCATGCCGCCTCGACCTTGGGTTTCATCGAGCCCGGCGCAAACGGGAATTTCCGCAGCTCGCTCGGCATTGTCTCGCGGATGGGGCGGGGATTGTTCCCACCCCATCCCACATACACCGCATCCACGTCGGTGAGCAGCAGCAACGCGTCGGCGCCGAGCTGGTGGGCGAGCAGTGCCGCCGCGAGGTCCTTTTCGATTATCGCCTCCACGCCGCGCACCGCGCCGGTGGGCGAAACCACCACCGGAATGCCCCCGCCACCCGCGCACACCACCACTGTACCCGCCTCGAAGAGCAGGCGGATCGCAGCGAGCTCCAGGATGCGAAGCGGCTCGGGTGAGGGCACTACGCGCCACCACTTCGGGCCTTCAGCCACCATGTCCCAGCCGCGCGCTTGTTCCAGGCGTTGCCCCTCCTCGGCAGGGTAGGCGGGGCCGATCCGTTTGGCGGGAAGCTTGAAGGCGGGATCGTTTTCGTTCACCACGATCTGGGTGAGCAGCGTCGCGACTTGATGCGTAGGCAGGAGGCTGTTCAGCTCCTGCTGGATCATATAACCGATCAAGCCATCGATCTCGGCGCCCAACGCGTCGAGCGGGTACGGCTGCGTTTGCGCGCCAGCCTCGGCTTTCAGCGCGAGCAGGCCCGCCTGAGGACCGCTCCCGTGGATCACCACGACCTTGTGAGCGCGCGCGATCTCGGCCACCGTCGCAGCGGCGTGCGCGATGTTCTGCCGCAGAATTTTGGCTTCCAGCGGCTCGCCGCGCTTCAGGAGCGCATTGCTGCCGAGCGTAATCACGACTTTCATGACGTATGTTTCTGTGCGGCAGCCGCCATTTTATATCCGCCTGCCGCTGATCCCGATTTTGCCCCGGATCAAGCCCGGCCGGCCCACGCGGCGGGCGCCCCCTCAGAGCTTGAGGATGAGCGCGTAGACCAGGACCAGGAGGATCGCGAAGTTGGTGACGGCAAGCATGGAAAGGTCTTGCCGTATGTTCCAGATGTGCCAACGCAGCTGCTTGTCGGACGGCGGCTCGCGCGTCTCGTGGTCCTGGAACTTGATGTCTGGATTGATATAGCGCCTTGCCAGCACCCACCCCAACCACGCCACGAGCCCCACCACGAAAAGTATCTGCGCGAAAAACGTATCCATGATGCCTCCCTTTCAAAGTTTCAGACGGCGGAACCGTCACGCGTAGGCTACTCGCAACGGTGCTGTCTGCCAACCTGCCGCAGCGGTACGCACGCCCGTCGTGTGCGGCGCATTCCAAAAAAAACGGGGCGGGTGATTCCCGCCCCGCGTTGCTGAACAAAAACCCGGGCTACGCCGACTTCAGCGCAGCGAGCAACTTGTCGGGCGTGAACGGCACCGAGCGCATCCGGATTCCTCCGCTGCCGCGTTGGCACGCGGCCGCGCAGGCGCGATTCCGCGCCGAATTTGCAGAGGGGAATCACCTGGGAATGCCCATGAGACAGGCATTTCCGGCGGATTGCCGTGTAAGATTCGCTCCGGGAGGACTCGCCATGAAAGCGATGGTGCTGAAAGCCAAGAACACGCCGTTCGTGCTCGAGACCGTGCCCGATCCCGTCCCCGGTCCTGGCGAAGCGGTGGCGCGGGTGCTCGCGTGCGGCGCGGGGCTGACCATCCACCACACACGCGCCGGTCGCGTTGCAGTCCAGTATCCGCGCGTCATCGGCCACGAGATCACGGGCGAGATCGTGGCGCTGGGGCAGGGCGTAACCGACCTCAAGACGGGCGACGCGGTGACCGCCTATTTCTATCTCACCTGCGGGCACTGCTACTGGTGCCGCGTCGACCGCGAGACGCTGTGCGACAACTTCGGCGGCTACATCGGGCGCGAGGTGGACGGCGGCTACGCCGAGTACATCAAGCTGCCGGCCCGCAGCTTCATGAAGCTCCCGGCCGGCCTCGACTGGCGCAAGCACCCGGCGGAGATCGGCGTCATCTGCGATGCGATAGCGACGCCGGTCAAGGTCATCCGCAAGGCGCGCGTTACGCCCAACGACACCGTCGTCGTGTTCGGCGCCGGCGGCGGCCTCGGCGTGCACATGCTGATGGTCGCGCGCTGGGCGAGGGCAAAGAAGGTGATCGGCGTGGACGTGATGGCCTCCAAGTTCGAGACCTGCCTGAAAGCGGGGGCGGACGCGACGGTGGACGCTTCCGACGGAAGAGTCGCGGAGCGGCTGCTGGAGCTGACCGGTGGGCGCGGCGTGGACGTCGCGATCGACTTCGTGTGCGCCGACGGCACGCTCGAGGCCGCGTTCGCCGCGCTCAACAAGGGCGGCCGGCTCGTGACGCTGGGCGGACACGGCCAGCCGTTCCAGGTCCAGCCTGCGCTGCTGCTGCGCAAGGAGCTCGAGCTCCTCGGCAGCCGCTACGCCACGCGCCAGGAGGTGCTGGACTCGCTTGACCTCGTCGCGCGCGGGGAATTCTTCCCGATCGTGACCGAAAAGGTCCCGCTCGAGCAGGCGGAAGCGATCCACCAGCGCATCGAGAAGGGCCTCGTCACCGGCCGCGCCGCGCTCGTCATGGGCTGACCGCCTACGAGCCGGCGACGATCGCCAGCTTGTTATCGACCGACTTGACCCCTGCCACGGGGGGAAACCTCAGGGTCAGACCCCATTTTTCCTTCCGGTCCCGGCTTTGCGTCACTGCTGCGCCGGTAGTAGATTGTCGCCTTGCAGACCCGCTGCCGCCCGGATCCCGTTGCGCCGGTGTTGTCTGGAGAGGAGACCCGCATGGATGCGAGAACAGGACTGTTAAGCGTTGTTGCGTGCGCCATCGCCGTGATGGCGCCCGGCCTGGCGCACGCGGCTGTTGCGCAGGATTTTCCCACCAAGCCGATCCGGATCGTCGTGACGTTCCCGCCCGGCGGCACCACGGACATCATCGCGCGCATCGTCGGGCAGCGCATGAGCGAATCCATGGGCCAGCCGGTGGTGGTGGACAACCGCGGCGGCGCGGGCGGCTCGCTCGGCGCCGATCTCGTGGCGAAGGCCGCGCCCGATGGCTACACCATCCTGATGGCCAACATCACGTTCCCGCTTTCTTCGGTCGCGCAGTCCCTCGCCAAGCGCCTGCCGTTCGACGCCGAGCGCGATTTCGCGGGGGTCTCGATCGCGGTCTACGTGCCGTTCGTGCTCACCGCGCATCCCAGCGTGCCGGCGAAGGATTTGCGCGAGCTCGCCGCCTTCATGCGGAACACCAAGCCGCAGTACAACTACGGTTCCACCGGGCCCGGATCGGTCATGAACGTCATCGGCGAGACGTTCAAGCGCGACGCGAAGGTGGACATGGTGCACATCCCGTTCAAGGGCGCCGCGCCGCTCAAGCAGGAGCTGCTCACCGGGCGCATCCACATCGGCGGCGATCAGCTGTCCTCGTCGCTCGGCGAGATCCGCGTCGGCACGCTGAAGGCGCTGGCGACCCACGGGTCGAAGCGCGTTGCCGTGCTGCCGGGCGTGCCGACGGTGCGCGAGCTGGGCTACGCCTCGCTCGAGTTCGAGGGCTGGAACGGCCTGCTGGCGCCGGCGAAGACGCCCAAATCCGTGATAGCGCGGTTGCAGAAGGAGGTGGCGGCGGCGGTGCGCCATCCCGACACCGTGAGGCGGCTCAACGACCTCGCGGCCGAGCCGGTCGGCTCGTCGCCCGAGGAGCAAAAGGCGATGTATCTCCGGCAGATGGAGCAATTCCGCCCGGTCATCAGGGAGATGAAGCTCGATTAGCGCCGGGCAGCGGCGCTACCGGGGCGCGAACTCCTTCTCGATCCGGGCCCAGCGCTCGACGCCGACGATCTTCGTGTATTCCTCGAACGGCGTGCCGCTGCCGACGAGCTTCAATTCGTCGCTCTTCAGGTCGGCCAGCGCGAGCTGCATTGTCTTCGTGATGCGCAGCAGCAGCGTGATGCCGTAGAGCGCGATCCTGTAGCCCATCTGGCCGAGCACCGAGGGCTTGAGGATGGGCGTGATGCCGCCCTCCAGCATGTTGGCGACGTGCACGGCCTGCACTTCCCGCACCGCGCGCGCGATCTCGTCCTCGTTCAGCATGGACTCGATGAACACGCCGTCGGCGCCGGCGCGCACGTAGCGCTCGGCGCGGCGCAGCGCCTCGTCCATGCCATGGATCGCGCGCGCGTCGGTGCGCGCGACGATGAAGGTCTCGGGGTCCATGCGCTCGGCCGCCATCGCGCGCAGCTTCGCCTCCATCTCCTCCGCCGGTACCACGCGCTTGCCCGCCATGTGGCCGCAGCGCTTGGGCGAGACCTGGTCCTCGATGAACATCGCCGATACGCCCATGCGCTCGTAGGTGTGCAGCAGGTGCACCGCGTTCTTCACGTCGCCGTAGCCGTTGTCGGCGTCCACCAGCACCGGCAGGTCGCAGGCGTTGATCATGTCGCGGAACGCCGCGGCGAATTCGCCGAGCTGGCACAGGCCGATGTCGGGCAGCCCGTAGCGCGCGCCAGCGGTCTGGAAGCCGCCGATGAAGAAGCCCTTGAAGCCGGCCTGCTTGATGAGCAGGGCGGAGAGCGCGTCGTGCGCGCCGGGGAGGACCAGCGGTTTTTCGGTGGCGGCAAGGCTCCGGATGGTGGGCTTATTCACTTCAGGTCCTCCCTTTGCATGGAATATCGAACGTTACTGCCGGCGACCTCTACCCGTGCGCGGCCAGCTCGCGCAAGTCCACCGACGAAGAGCCGATCTCGCGCATGACGACTTCCGGGCGCTGTTCCAGCTCCGGCCCCTTGCGTTCCTTCGGCGGCTTTAGCTGGGCTTCCAGATACGCCCCGAGCTGCCGCGCGCGCGCGACGATGCGGCCGCCGAAGTAGCGCCGCTCGCGGTCGTAGCGCGCGAGCGGCGCGTCGAGATCGCCGCCCGCGGCGGTGATCGAGTCCGCCAGGCACTCCGCGTCGAGCGCCGCCTTGGTCACGCCCATGCCCACGTGCGGCCGCGCGACGAACGCGGCGTCTCCCAGCAGCGCGACGCGCCCGAACACGATCCGCGGGGACTCGAGATCAAATATCGCCTGGAAGAAAGGCTGCTCGGTGCGCTCGACGATCTCGGCGATCTGGGGCGCGAGCAGCCGGCGCGCCGTTGCCTTGATCTCCGCCACCACTTCCGGCCGGATGAGTGGCGGCGGTATCGAGACGCCGTGCCGGCGCCCGCCAGCGTCGGTGCACAGGCGCGGCAGCGTGTCGCGTGGGTCGGTCGGACGGTACCACACGAAGTTGTAGCCGCGGCGGCCCGGGCGCGTAGCGTTGTCGCGCCCGGGGACGGGGTAGCACAACATCATCTCGCCTTCGGGCAGGCAGAACGTGTAGTGCTCGAAGATCTGCGCGTGGATCGCCGGCGGCACCGCCCACTCGTCCAGCACCCCGCGCCAGGCGACGTAACCGGCATAGCGGGGCTGGGCCTCGGGCAGGAGCTGCTCGCGCACCGTGGAGCGAATGCCGTCGGCGCCGACGAGGAGATCGCCCGTTTCCGTCGCGCCGCCGGCGAAAACGGCGGTGACGCCGCGGCCGTCGTGCTCGACGTGCTCGAGCGACATCCCGGGCCGGTAGCTATCCGGCGGCAGCGCGTCCTTGAGCAGGCGGTAGATGCGCGCCCACGCGCTCATCATCTGCGGCAGCTGCACCTTGTGCGTGATCCGGCCGCCGCGATCGAGGCAAATGCGCGATTGCACCTCCACCCCGAGGGACGCACCCACGGCGACGCCCATCCGTCGCATCACCGCGAACAACTCGTCGTGAGTGCCCAGACCGGCGCCGCGGCTCGCGAGGTCGTCCTCGACGCGCTCGAACACCGCCACGTCCCAGCCTATGGAACGCAGCAGGTTGGCTGCGAACAGCCCGCCGATCGAACCGCCAATGACGAGCGCGCGTCGCTTGCCCATAAGTCGTGACTCGTGCATTTTGCGCGTTACCGCTTACCGCTTACCCTTTCTTGAGCGTGACTCCGACGCCTGCCGCATCCATGTTAAGAAGTTTAGCCGCTACGTGAACACCGCTCCAGCGGTGTGGCTTTGCGAGCCTCATCTCGTGACGTTTGCCGGATCTCGCGCCCGGCAACGGCCGTGAGAGCTTGACGTCGGCCGGATCCCTGCCGGTTCCCGGCAGGGGTCTTTGCGGCACGCATTGATTTTCCCATCCGTTTGCCCGATTCTGTGCGCACCGGCGGTGCCCGCCGGGAAATCGCCGGCAAAGGGGGCCACGTGATTCGCCGCCGACCTCTGGAGAGAGTGCAGGATGCACGCCGAAATCCTGCGCTGCATTGGCATGGTCAAGCCGTAGGGATGCGTCCAAGCCTGCTGCGGCTTTCCCCGGCCGCCGGGACATGAGCGTGGCGCGCGCTGCAACCACCGCCGCCGCGGCCACTGCGACTGGAACGATCCAACTGGGCGACCTGCACGTCCACCGCATGGGGTTCGGCGCGATGCGCGTCTGCGGGCCCGACGTGTGGGGACCACCCAAGGACCGCGCGAGCGCGCATCGCCTGCTGCGACGCGCGCTCGAGCTCGGCGTGAACTTCTTCGACACGGCCGACAGCTATGGCCCGGAGGTCGACGAGGTCCTCATCGCCGAGGCGCTGCACCCTTACTCGCCGGGGCTGGTCATCGGCACGAAAGGCGGCCTCGTGCGGCCGACCCGCCACCGCTGGGACCCGGACGGCAGGCCCGAGCACTTGCGGCGCGCGCTCGAGGGCAGCCTCAGGCGCCTGAAGCTCGACCGCATCGACCTGTACCAGCTCCACGCGCCTGACCCACGCGTGCCGTTCGCCGAGTCGGTGGGCACGCTCGCCGAACTGCAGCACGCCGGCAAGATCCGCCACTTGGGCCTGTCCAACGTCTCGGTGACGCAGCTCGAAGAGGCGCGCCGCATCGCGACTATCGTCTCGGTGCAGAACAAGTACAACCTCGAGGACCGCGGCTCGGATGACGTGCTCGCGGCGTGCGAGCGGCTCGGCATCGCGTTCCTGCCCTGGTATCCGCTCGGGGCGGGGCGCTGCCTGCACCCGGCGAAGGTGAAGCGCATCGCCGGGCGCCACGGGGCGGGCGCGGCACAGGTCGTGCTCGCCTGGCTGCTCGCGCGCTCGCGCGTGATGCTGCCGATCCCCGGCACCGCCTCGATCGCGCACCTCGAGGAAAACGTGCGCGCCGCGGGCCTGAAGCTATCCGCCGAGGACCTCGCCGCGCTCGGCTGACGCCCGCGCCGGACTGTTCACGAGTCACCAGTCACGCCTTTCTTCAATCAGCCCCGGCCGACGAAGGGCATCTTGGTCGCCATGATCGTCATGAACTGGACGTTGACGTCCAGCGGCAGGCTCGCCATGAAGAGCACCGCGCTCGCGACGTGGTTCACGTCCATGCGCGGCTCGGGCGCGACGGTGCCATTCGCCTGCGTTACCCCCTTCACCATCCGCTCCGTCATCGGGGTCGCGGCGTTGCCGATGTCTATCTGGCCGCACGCGATGTCGTACTTCCGCCCGTCGAGCGAGAGGGTCTTGGTGAGGCCGGTCACGCCGTGCTTGGTCGCGGTGTAGGGGGCCGAATTAGGCCGCGGCGTGTGCGCCGAGATGGAGCCGTTGTTGATAATGCGCCCGCCCCGCGGGACCTGGTCCTTCATGTGCCGGAACGCTTCCTGCGCGCACAGGAACATGCCGGTCAGGTTGACGTCCACCACCGATTTCCATTGCTCGTAGGAGAGCTCCTCGAACGGTATCCCGGGCGCGCTGCCGCCGGCGTTGTTGAACAGCACGTCCACGCGCCCGAACGCGCCTACGGTTTTCTCGAAGAGGGCGCGCACGGCTTCCGGCTTGGCTACGTCGGTGGGAACGGCGGCTGCGCGCGCGGCGCCCGCTCCGGATTCGGCCACCGTTTTTCCCAGCAGCTCGGCGCGGCGCCCGGCAAGCGCCACGAAATAACCGTCCTTCAGCAGCGCCAGCGCGACCGCTTTCCCGATGCCGGTGCCCGCGCCGGTGACAACGGCGACTTTATTGTGTGAGGTCATCGTTCAGTCCCCTTTCAACGCGTGAACGAGAAAGGGTGAAGGGTAAAGGGTGAAGGGTTCCCTCCCCCTTGCGCAAGGGGGAGGGTAAGGGTGGGGGTGTTCACGCATTCCCCCTTTACTCGTTAACCGTCTCTGACGAGCGGCGAATCGCCGCGAGCGGGTTCAAGAGCATGCATGGTAGCGCACCGGCGGGGCGGGTGCGAAGAAGGACGCATCCCGGCGCCGGCCCGGGGCGGCGTAATGCGTCATTCTTGACCTGGGTCAAAAACGGTGGCCGTGGAAGGCGTAGCGTGGGACGTGCCGTAAGCCGGAAAAAGAGGGTCTCATGGACTTCATGACCGGAATGGTTCTGGCAGCCACCGTCCTTACCGTTGCTGCGCTCGGCGCGGGCGTTTCCGCGATGGCGAGTGACGGCGAGGTGGCTCATCACGACAGCAAGGAGTGGATGGTCGCGCGTGTGGTGGCCCAGGGGATGACGCTGTTTCTCCTGTGGCTTTCGCAATACTCGTGACGTCGCTCCGGACCCGTGCCCGCCGAGGGCATGGGAGCTGTACGCCGGCCGGCTCCTGACCGTCAAGCGGCGGGAGCTGCGCCGGCGTCTTCATTGTGTCCTTCGTGGTTCAAGCTTTGTTGTTCGATCGCCCTCCGCGTCCTCAGCGGTGAGAGCTGGTCAGGTTTCCCCTGCCACCTCCAGCACGATGACTATGCCGCGCACGATGTCATCAAGCGCCATGGATGGCGTGTTTTTCTCCCGCGCTACCTGCCGCGGCAGGCAGGGCACGTGCAGGAAGCCGCCGCGGAATGCGTGCCCGCCGGTCGCGGCGAGGTGCATGAGCCCGTAGAAGACGTGATTGCAGACGAACGTGCCGGCGCTCATGGACACTTCCGCCGGCAGTTCCGCCGCGCGCAGGGCCGCGACGGCAGCTCTCACCGGCAGCGTCGCCAGGTAAGCCGCCGGTCCGCCCGCCACGACGGGCAGGTCAACCGGCTGCGCGCCGTCGTTGTCGGCGATGCGCGCGTCCCGCAGGTTGACCGCCACCCGCTCAACGCACAACGCGGCGCGCTCGCTCACCTGCCCGACGCACAGCACGATCTCCGGCCGCGCCCCCATGATCGCTGCTTCGAGCACGGCGAGCGCGCGCGCGTACGAGGTCGGCAGCTCCGCAGTGATCACTTCGAGCGCGCCGATGCGCGCGGGCAGACGCCGCACCGCCTCGAGCGAAGCGTTGACGTTCTCGCCGCCGAACGGGTCGAAGCCGGTGACCAGGGCACGCATCGCGCGCTTCTCGCGGAATCTTTAAAGTCAGCTACGACGTACCCATGCCGCTCGAACTAAACCGCTCCTCCGCCTTCGCATTTCTTAGTGCCGGTTCAAGCTGCGCGGTGACGACTTTCTCCGAATCCGGATTCAGGTCGGCGAGCCAGTCCCCCTCACTAACACCACCCCCACCCTGACCCTCCCCCTGAGGAGGAGGGGATGATGATTGTTGAGGGGGAGGGGATGAACTCATCTCCTCAAGCCGCACGCTTGACCCTGTAGCCGCGGATAAGGACATCGGCCGGGAGTTCCAGTCCCTCCGCGAGCTTGCGGATCATGTCCAGCGTGAGCGGGCGTACGCGGTTCAGGACTTCAGCGACCCGCGCACGCGAGCCGATGAACGGCTCCAGGTCCTTGCGCGTCAGTTCGCGCGCTTCCATGACGTGTTGCAGGAAATCAATCGGATCGGGGTTCGCGATCGGATAATGCTCGCGCTCATAGGCTTCGATGAGAAGCGTCAGCACTTCAAGCCGGTCGGCTTCAGGCGAGCCTTCTGGCGCGTTCCAGAGCGCTTCCGCTTCCTTGAGGACTGCCTGGTGCTCGCGCTTGGTTCGAATAGGGCGCAGTTCCATCTTTCGGGGCCTCAAATCTTGCTGGCGTCGATCTTGTCGTATTCGCGATGCATGCCCACGAACCGGATAAACATCATGCCCCGGTTGTAGTGCACTGCCACGACGAGCCGATAATCGTTGCCCTTTACGTTGAACACTATGCGGTTGTTCGTGCTAAAAATGGGGTCAGACCATTTCCCACAGAGCATCAACCCGACCAGGGATAGGTGTCGCCCTTGCGACGGTTGTTTTGCCACCATAGCGGTTGAAGATTGTCCAGGGTGGTTTGCCCGCCGTTGGCTCGGGGATTGATATGGTCAATTTCCCAACCATAATCGCCCTCGTTGCCATATTCGGTATATTGCATCGAGTGGCCGCATATATCTCGCCGCCAGGTATCGGGGTCAAAGCCATCAATTTCCTTGGCCTTGTTCCAAACAGCGCGCTTGGTTTGCAGATCTACGGTTGTGAATGGATAGCCCGGATAAGCCATACCCGCCTCCTTCGTCGGTGAATGGAAAATGGGTTCAGACACCATTATTCCACCGATAAGGCAATGGGCCCTGGATTCTAGCGATAGGCGTCCAGCTGCTTGATCTTCTCCATCTCGCCCGCCGCTTGCTTCGAGACCTCGAGCGCCCGCTCGCGGGCCGTGCCGACCAGGTTTTGGTCAATCAACGGCGACGCCCCCACGTAAGGCGCGATTTTCGCCTGATCGGCGGGAAAGGATTCCAGCAGCGTCCTGAACGCGCCGGACGCCAGCCGGTAGTCGCGGTAGTCCGTGTTGACCTGTTCCTTCGCCCGCACCGCCTCCCGAACCCAGGACCCGGAGCGGTCATCCGCGCGCATATGATCCCGCAGCGCCTGCGTGCTCTCTGACAAACCGAGGCGAAACCAATGGCTCGACGCCTGGTAGCGCAGGATCTCCCGAACGGTCAACAGGTACGAGTCCGTGGCGTCCGCCAGCGCGAGGTTGCGCGAAGCGTCCATGCGCTTGATCTCCGTGAGATTCCGGTCCACCGCCGCGGCGTGCTCGTCGAGCTTGCGCACGGTCGCCGCGGGATCCGCTGGTGGCAGCCCCGCCTCGATGTTCAACGCGTCGCGCAGCCGCGCGCTCGTGTCCGTCACGAGCGCCACCACCGCCTTGTGCAGCTCGCGCTTCTGGTGCGCGCTATAGCCCCAGTACCCGAGCGCCGATGCCGCAAGGGCTGAGACCAGCGCTAGGGCGACGGTTTTGTTTCTGGACTCTGGGATCATCTCGATCTGTCGGCGGAAATTTTCTCCACCTGCGCTCCCGATCAGGTCCGGATCAACGGCGCGGCTGCGGCAGCTTCCACCCCAGCCACTCGCACACCCCGCGCCCCATGATCCACTCCTTGTCTTCGGCCGTGAGCCAGGGAATTTCTTCGGTGAACATCGTGACACCCTGGCGGTAGGAGCACGGCATGCGCGTGAGATCCGTGCCCCAGAACACGCGCTTGGGGCCGAATGCGTCGTAAACGCGCCGGAGGTGCGGATGCAGGCGGCGGTAGGGATAGCCATCGCTGGTGTAGCCGGGCAGCGAGGTCGCTTTCGCCGCAACGTTCGGCCGCTTAGCGATCGCCAGCAGCTGGTCCAGGTCGATGAAAGCTTCGTCGTCCTTCTTGCCGCTCGGAAGGGAGAGGTGGTCCATCACGAGCTTCAATCGCGGATGGCGCTCCGCAACCCGGTCTATGAGCTGCACCTGCGCGGGGGACACCATGACCATGATCGGCACTCCGGCCGCTTCCGCCTCCGCCCACACCCAGTCGATGCGTCCTTCGGTGAGCGGCGCCTGGAGCTGCGGCCGGGCGAAGGTGAAACGCATTCCCAGCATGCCGGGTTGCTTGCGCCAGGTCGCGATCTGGCCGCGCGCGCCGGACGCGTCGGTGTCGAGCCGCCCCATGACGGCCAACCGGTCCGGATGCAACCGCGCGGCCTCCAGACCGAGATCGTTGCGATCCCCCTCCCACGCCGGCGGCACGATCACGGCGCGATGCACGCCCGCCGCGTCCATCTCGCGCAGCAGGTCGTCCTTGGTAAACGGCACCGGCCGGTGCGGGGGGTGCCGCGCCGGCCATGGGCGCTCGGGCGTGCTGGCTGCCCAGATGTGGACCTGTGCGTCGACGATAAGCATGAGTCACTTGCCCCAGGAATCCCTCAACGTCACCGCGCGGTTGAAAACCGGCGCGCCGGGTTTTGAATCGCCAACGTCAGCCACGAAGTACCCATGCCGCTCAAACTGGAAGCGCTCTTCGGGCTTGGCGTTCTTCAGCGCCGGTTCGACGCAGGCGGTGATGATCTTCTTGGAGTCCGGGTTGAGGTCTTCGAGAAAGTCGCGCTCGCTGCCCGGCTGCGGGACTTTGAAGAGGCGGTCGTAGAGCCGCACTTCAGTGGCGTGTGCGTGCTTTACCGATAGCCAGTGGATGTTGCCTTTCACCTTGCGCTTGTCCGCACCCGGCGTGCCGCTCCTGGTCTCCGGGTCGTAAGTGCAGTGGATCGTCGTGACCTTGCCTTGCGCATCCTTCTCCACGCTGATGCACTTAACTAAGTACGCGTAGCGCAGGCGCACTTCCGCGCCGGAGGCGAGGCGGAAGTAACCCTTGGGCGGGTTCTCGGCGAAGTCCTCGCGCTCGATCCACAGCTCGCGCGAGAAGGGCAGGGCGCGCTTGCCCAGCTCCGGCTTCTGCGGGTGGTTGGGCGCGTGGCACTCTTCTTCCTTGCCCTTCGGATAGTTGTCTAGCACGAGCTTCACCGGCTCGAGCACGGCGATGCGCCGCTCGGCGCGCTCGTTCAAGTCCTCGCGCATGCAGTTCTCGAGGATGGCGTAGTCTATCCAGGAGTCGGCCTTGGCGACGCCGATCCTCTCGGCGAAGAGGTGGAGGCCCTCGGGCGTGTAGCCGCGGCGACGCGCGCCGGCGAGCGTGGGCATGCGCGGGTCGTCCCAGCCGTCCACGTGGCCTTCTTCCACGAGCTGGATTAGCTTCCGCTTGGAGAGCACGACATAGGTGAGGTTCAGCCGCGCGAACTCGATCTGCTGCGGCAGCGGCCGCTGCAACTGGCCGCCCTCGGCGAGCCGCTCGTTGAACCAGTCGTAGAGCGGCCGATGGTCCTCGAACTCGAGCGTGCAGATCGAGTGCGTGATGTTCTCCAGCGCGTCCGACACCCCGTGCGCCCAGTCGTAGGTCGGATAGATGCACCACTTGTCGCCGGTGCGGTGGTGCGCCGCGTGGCGGATGCGGTACATCACCGGGTCGCGCAGGTTGATGTTGGGTGAAGCCATGTCGATCTTCGCGCGCAGCACGTGCGCGCCGTCGGGAAACTCGCCCTTCCGCATGCGGCGGAAGAGATCGTGGTTCTCCGCGGGCGGGCGGGCGCGGTAGGGACTGTGCCTGCCCGCAGCGGTGAGCGTGCCGCGGTGCTCGCGGATTTCTTCAGCGGTGAGCGAGTCCACGTAGGCCAGCCCGCGCTCGATCAGGTACTCAGCGAAGGCGTAGAGAGAATCGAAGAAATCCGAGGCGTAGTAGAGATGCTGACCCCAATCGAAGCCGAGCCAGTGCACGGCGTCGAGGATGGAGTCAACGTACTCCTGCTCCTCCTTGGCGGGGTTGGTGTCGTCGAAGCGCAGGTGGCAGATGCCGCCGTAGTCGCGCGCGAGACCGAAGTTCAAGCAAATGGATTTTGCGTGCCCGATGTGCAGATAGCCGTTCGGCTCGGGCGGGAAACGCGTGCGAATCTTCGCCGGGTCCTGCGCTGCACCCTCATGGACCTTTGCCGGTCCGGGACGGCCGCCCCAGCAGCGCGAGGCGTACTTCTCCGCCGCGAGGTCCTGCTCGACGATGGTGCGAATGAAGTTCGACGTCGAAGGCGGCTGCGGGGTGTGCTTTTTCGTCTTGGCGGCGGCGTCGGACATGAGGCTTCCGGGAAACCGCTATTTTAGCCGACGGCGCAGCGCCGGCGCCGAACACCGCCAGCATAATTACCGCGGGCCACGCGCTCATATCACACGCGAGTAGCGCCGCACTTCGCGGTCGTGGCGCAAGTACTTGTCGAACACCATGCAGATGCTGCGGACGAGCAGGCGTCCCTTGGGGGTCACCGTGAGCCAGCGGTCCTCGGCCGCCATCAGCCCGAGCCTCTGGAACTCGCGCAGCTCTTCGAGTTCGGTAGCGAAGTAGCGGTCGAAGTTGATGAGGTAAGCAATCTCGACCGATTCCTTGGACAGCGTGAAGTGGCACATCAGCGCCTGGATCACCGCGCGACGCACGAGATCGTCGGCGGTGAGCTCGAGGCCGCGCATGATCGGCAGTTCCCCGCGGTCGAGACAGTCATAGTATTCCTGCAGCGTGCGGTGGTTCTGGCTGTAGGTCGGGCCGATGGCGCCGATCGCCGAGACTCCGAGTCCCACCAGGTCACTCCCCGCGCACGTGGAATAGCCCTGGAAGTTGCGGTGCAGTCGCCCCTGGCGCTGCGCTGCCGCCAGCGCGTCTTCCGGCAGCGCGAAATGATCCATGCCGATGTAGATGTAGCCAGCCGCGGTGAGCCGTTTGATCGCGTGCCCGAGCAGCTTGAGCTTCATCTCCGGCGAGGGCAGGTCGGCCTCAATGATGCGCCGCTGCGCCTTGAACACCGTGGGCAGGTGCGCGTAGTTGTAGAGCGCGATGCGGTGCGGGCGCGCGGCGAGGAGGTGCGCGATCGTCGCGTTGAAGCTTATCCGCGTCTGCTTCGGCAGCCCGTAGATGAGGTCCACGTTGATCGAGGCGAACCCGGCGCGGCGCGCGGCTTCGATCACGGCCAGCGTGCGCTCCGCGCTCTGCAGCCGGTGGATCGCCACCTGGACCGCCGGATCGAAATCCTGCACGCCGAAGCTCACGCGATTGAATCCCATCTCGCGCAGCGCATGGATCGCTGCCTCGTCCACGGTGCGCGGGTCGATCTCGATCGAGTACTCGCCTTCCGCCGCGAACTCGAAGTGCTCGGCGAGCCTGCGGAACAGCACACCCAGGTCGCCTACGTCATAGTAGGTCGGAGTGCCGCCGCCCCAGTGCATTTGCGTCACGCGCGGATCGTCGCGGAACAGGGCCGCCTGCAGCTCGATCTCCTTCCCGAGGTAGTCGAGATAGCGCGCCGCTTTGGCCGCGTCGCGCGTCACGATCTTGTTGCAGGCGCAGTAGTAGCAGACGTCGCGGCAGAACGGCAGATGAACGTAAAGCGAGAGCGGCCGGTTGATGCCGCCGATGTTCCGACGCGCCGCCCACGAGCGGTAGGCCTCCGGCCCGAAGGCTTCGACCAAGCGGTCGGCGGTGGGATACGACGTGTAACGCGGCCCGTTGTGATCGAGCCGGCGAATCAGGTCGGCGTCGAACTCAAGCGAAGTTGTCGTTGTGGAGCACATGTTCTGGAACGATGGTCGGGCGCCCGTTGTAACGATCGCAATATGGCACACGCTCCACGCGCCGCTTTGACATAAGTCAAAGGCATTGTAAGATCGCGCAACAGACGTTTCGCCGCACTGCCGCATGACTACCCCACCCTTCGCCGCCGCCCTCGACATGCGGCGGCTCCAGACCGTCTGCTCGTCCTGCAGCCTGCGCGAGCTGTGCCTGCCCGCCGGTCTCGACGCCCAGGAGATGGAGCAGGTGGACCGTCTGGTGAACCGCCGGCGCCAAGTCAGGCACGGCGATCATCTCTACCGTGCCGGAGCGCCGCTGCAGTCGCTCTACGCGATCCGCTCCGGCTTCATGAAGAGCTGCGTGTTGCACGATAACGGGCGCGAACAGGTCGCCGGTTTCCACATGATGGGAGACTTCCTCGGTCTGGACGCGATCAGCACCGGCAAACATATATGCGACGTAGTCGCGCTCGAGGACAGCGAGGTATGCGAGATTCCGTTCTCCCATCTCGAGCGCCTGTCGCGGGAACTGCCCTCCCTGCAGCAACAGCTGCACCGCCTCATGAGCCGTGAGATCGTGCGCGATTACGGGGTCATGCTGCTGTTGGGCAGCATGAAAGCGGAAGAGCGCCTGGCGGCGTTCCTGCTCAACCTGTCGCAGCGCTTCGCCGCGCGCGGCTACTCCTCCACCGAGTTCAACCTGCGCATGACGCGCGAGGAGATCGGCAGTTATCTCGGCCTCAAGCTCGAGACCATCAGCCGCGCGCTGTCGCGCTTCCAGGAAGAAGGCCTGATCAGCGTGCGCCACAAGCACGTGAAGATCAACGACTTCACCGGCCTGCGCCGCCTGCTCGGGCAGCAGTCCTGTCAGTGACGGCAGCGCGTCGCGCCTACTCGCAAATGCCGTCCGGCTGCTCGCGCTTGGGGCAGCCGATCGGTCGCTCGGCGGGTTCGAGCGGGCACAGCCGATTGATCTCAGTGGCGCTGCGCTGGAAGAAGCGGGTCAACGCGCTCGATCCCGCGGCAAATAGCCAGAACAGGAAAAAACCGAGGGAATACACGGTAATGCGGCTCAGCCCCGGAGGCTCACCGAAGACCCGCATCTCCATCGGGTCGAACAGCGTGAAAAACACCGCCTCCGCGATGCCGGCCACAATGAAAGACGGCCACAGTATCCAAATCGCGTGCTGCATAGTTTCCTCCTACCGCTTAAGCGGATCGAGCGCGAGCGCCAGCGTCTCCGGCACCCGCCACTCGCCGGCGAGCCGCCACACGCCGGTTGTGTCCTCAAGCGTCACCCACCAGCGTCCGCTCGCCGGCAGCGCCAGCGCCGCCTCGTAAACCCCTGCGCTGCGCGCTTCCAGTAACAGCGAGCGATCGAGGCCCGCCCGCGTCGGATGCACCAGGCGCAGCCGCAGCGGCTGCGACGGCGCCGCGCCTCCACTCAACACGACCCGGACCTTGCCTGCCTCGGGGTTGAAGCTCATTTGGGCACGATAAGCGAGCGCGGCGGCAGCGCGGTCGCGGCTCAGAGTCTGGTTGATCGCCTGTCCCCGCTTGTAGTAATCGTCCGCGACCAGGCCGTCGTCGCTGTTGAACGCCAGCCACAGCGTGACGAAGCCGGCGACGACCACCACCGCGGGACCTGCCATGAGGAGCCACGGCCACGGCTCGCGGTACCAGGGGCTGTGTTTTGCGTCGATTGGCATGGGATTGGTTACTTCACGTAGAACCGTGACTTCTCGTGGGCGGCAACGCCCGGGCGCTCCGCGTCCTCGATGTGGAACACAATCGTGTGCGAGCCGGGCGCGAGCCGCGCGGGATCCGCGCGCAGCGCGACTGGCACGGCGACGGTCGTGGCGGGCGACACCTCGAACGGCTGCTTCGCCACGATCCGGAGCCCGTCGAGCCCGGATACCGACAGGCGGTAGCGATGCGCACGCTCCTCGGTATTCATGATCTGCAGGCGATAGACGTTCTCCAGCAGTCCGTCCTCGGTCTCGCGCACCAGCGTCGCGCGGTCGCGGATGACGTCCACCCTGAGCGGCACGCGCAGGGCGAGCATCGCGAGCAGCGCCGCCATGATCGCGAACAGGATCGCGGAATACATCAAGACGCGCGGCCGGAACACGCGCGCGAGGATATCGCCTTCCGGGTGCTTGCGCTTGATCGCGTTCTCGGTGGAGTAGCGGATCAACCCCCGCGGGTAGCCCATCTTGTCCATCACCTGGTCGCAGCCGTCCACGCACGCCGCGCAACCGATGCATTCGTACTGCAGCCCGCGGCGGATGTCGATCCCGGTGGGACAGACCTGCACGCAGATGTCACAGTCCACGCAATCGCCAAGGCCGGCGGCCTTGCGGTCGGCCGCGCGGCTGCGCGCGCCGCGCGGCTCGCCGCGTTGCGCATCGTAGGTAATGATGAGGGTGTCGGAATCGAACATCGCGCTTTGGAAGCGCGCGTAAGGACACATGTACTTGCATACCTGCTCGCGCATGAAACCGGCGTTGCCGTACGTGGCGAAACCGTAGAACAGCATCCAGAACGTCTCCCATGGGCCGAGGCTCATCGTCGCCACTTCCGCGCCGAGCGTCTTGATCGGGGTGAAGTAGCCGACGAAGGTGAAGCCGGTCCACAGCGCGAGTGCGATCCACACGCCGTGCTTGACGCCCTTCAGCGCGAATTTGCGCGCGCTCCAGGGCGACTGGTCCAGCCGCGTGCGCGCGACGCGGTCGCCTTCGATCCCGCGCTCGATCCACATGAAGATCTCGGTGTAGACCGTCTGCGGGCAGGCATAGCCACACCACAAGCGCCCGGCGACGGCGGTGAACAGGAACAGCGACAGCGCCGATATGATGAGCAGCACCGTCAGGTAGATCACGTCCTGCGGCCACAGCACCAGCCCGAAGATGTAGAACTTGCGCGCCGCGAGATCGAACAGGATCGCCTGCCGGCCGTTCCAGGTGAGCCACGGCCCGCCGTAGAAAACGAGCTGGGTGAGCCATACCAGCGCCCACCGCCACCCGGCGAACCAGCCGTGCACCGCGCGCGGGTAGATTTTTCTGCGGACCTCGTAGAGCGCGGTCTCGACGTCGTTGCTGATCGCGGCGAGCGCGAGGTTGTGTGCCGGTTCGGTCATTTGAAGTGTTGAGTGTTTAGTGTTAAGGATCGAGCGTCTCGCCTACTCTCTACTCTCAACCCTCAACATTCAGCGGTCTTTTTCTTCCTGCGAGAGCGAATACACGTAGGCCGCCAGCAGGTGAATCTTGGCCTCGTCGAGGAAGTTCTTGTGCGCCGGCATCTCGCTCTTGCGGCCTTTCAGGATGGTTTCGATGATCGCCGCCTCCGATCCGCCGTGGAGCCAGATGCGGTCGGTCAGGTTGGGGGCGCCGAGCTGCTGGTTGCCCTTCCCCTCCGGGCCGTGACACGCGGCGCACAACGCGTTGAAGCGGGCCTTGCCGCGAAACGCGCGCAGCGAATCGTGGGTACGGCCGGACAGTGACAGCACGTAGTGCGCCACGTCCTTCGCGTCTTCGTCGTCGCCCACTGCGGCGCCCAGCGGCGGCATCACGCCGGCGCGGCCTTCGGCGATGCTCATCTTGATGATTTCCGGCGCGCCGCCGTAGAGCCAGTCGTTATCGCGCAGGTTGGGAAAGCCCTTGGCACCGCCAGCGTCCGAGCCGTGGCACTGCGCGCAATAGGTCAGGAACAACCGCTGTCCCATGCTCCGCGCTTCAGGATCCGCGGCGACCGCCTTCAGATCCTGCTTGAGATGCTTGTCGAAGATCGGCCCGTACTGCGCGCGGGCCCCGTCCGATTCGTCCTGGTACTGCCCGCGCGAGCTCCAGCCGAAGTAGCCGGAATAGCTGCCGAGACCCGGATAGAGCACGAGGTAGATCAGGCTGAACACGATGGTGATGTAGAACAACCATATCCACCAGCGCGGCAGCGGGTTGTTCCACTCGGCGAGGTCTTCATCCCACAGGTGCCCGGTGGTGCCGACCTGCTCTTCCTTCGCGACGCGGCGCGTGCTGAACGCCTTGAGGAAGACCGCGCAGGCGACGATGCTCACCAGCGAGATCACCGCTACATAAACACTCCAGATGTCGCTCGTGAAATCGCTCATCAGTGCACCTCTTTGCCCTGCGGCGCGGTTGGCGCGTTGCCGTCACCGTCCTCGAGCGGCAGCCGCGCCGCCGCCTCGAAATCCGCCTTCCTGCGGCCGCTCCATGCCCACAATACGATCGCCACGAACGCGATGAACGACGCCACCGTGACGAGACTGCGCAGATCGTTGATGTCCATGGCTCACCTGCTCTTGATCGCCGTGCCGAGACCCTGCAGGTAGGCAACCACGGCGTCCATCTCGGTCCTGCCCATGAGGCTCTCCGCCGCGCCAGCGATGTCCTCGTCGCCGTACGGCACGCCGAGCCGCCGGAGCGCCCGCATCTTCGCCTCGATGTCGGAGGCGCTGAGCGCGGTGCGCTCGAGCCACGCGTAGCTCGGCATGTTCGATTCCGGCACCAGATCCCGTGGATTGATGAGGTGCACGCGGTGCCACTCGTCAGAGTAGCGGCCGCCGACCCGCGCCAGATCCGGCCCGGTGCGCTTCGAGCCCCACAGGAAGGGATGGTCATAGACGGATTCGCCGGGGACCGAATAGTGGCCGTAGCGCTCGGTCTCGGCGCGGAACGGCCGGATCATCTGCGAGTGGCAGTTCACGCACCCTTCGCGGATGTAGATGTCGCGCCCCGAGAGCCGCAGCGGCGTGTAGGGCTTCAGTCCTTCCACCGGCTGCGTGGTGGACTTCTGGAAGAACAGCGGCACGATTTCCGCCAGTCCGCCGACGCTGACCAGGGCGATGATCAGCGCGATCAGCAGCCCCAGGTTGCGTTCGACTACGTCATGGGCACGAGCCAGGTCCATCGTTCACTCCTTATGCGTGTGCCGGGGCGGGCGCCGGAATCGGCGCATCCACCGCTTTTTGTCCGACCACGGTCTTCCACACGTTGTAGGCCATCACGAACATGCCGGCGAGATACATGAGACCGCCTAACAGGCGAATGGCATAGAACGGGTACGTCGCCTTGACCGCCTCCACAAAGCTGTAAGTGAGCGTTCCGTCGGGGGTGACCGCCCGCCACATCAGGCCCTGCATGACACCCGCGATCCACATTGCCGTGATGTAGAACACGATGCCGACGGTGGCGATCCAGAAGTGCAGCGTGATGAGTCGCGTGCTGTACATCTCGGTGCGCCCGAACAGCCGCGGGATCAGGAAATAGAGGCTGCCGATCGAGACCATGCCGACCCAGCCGAGCGCCCCCGAGTGCACGTGACCGATGGTCCAATCCGTGTAATGCGACAGCGCGTTCACCGTCTTGATCGCCATCATCGGCCCTTCGAACGTGGACATTCCGTAGAAAGACAGCGACACGATGAGAAACTTGAGGATGGGATCGGTGCGGAGCTTCTCCCACGCGCCCGACAGCGTCATGATGCCGTTGATCATGCCGCCCCACGAGGGCGCGATCAGGATCAACGAAAACACCATGCCCAAGCTCTGCACCCAATCGGGCAGCGCGGTGTAGTGCAGGTGATGCGAGCCGGCCCACATGTAGGTGAAGATGAGAGCCCAGAAGTGCACCACCGAAAGGCGATAGGAATAGATCGGGCGCCCCGCCTGCTTGGGCACGAAGTAATACATCATGCCGAGGAAGCCCGCGGTCAGGAAAAACCCCACCGCGTTGTGGCCGTACCACCACTGCACCATCGCGTCCTGCACGCCGGCGAAGACCGAGTACGACTTGGTGAGCGTTACCGGAATCTCCGCGCTGTTCCCCAGGTGCAGCAGCGCCACCGTCAGAATGAACGCCGCGAAAAACCAGTTCGCAACGTAGATGTGCGGGGTCCTGCGCCTGGCTATGGTGCCGAAGAAGACGACAGCGTAGGCTACCCACACCAGCGTGATCAGCACGTCGATCGGCCACTCGAGCTCGGCGTATTCCTTGGAGGTGGTGATGCCGAGCGGCAGCGTGACCGCCGCGAGCACGATCACCGCCTGCCAGCCCCAGAAAGTAAACGCGGCGAGCGCGTCGCTGAACAGCCTCACGTGGCAGGTGCGCTGCACCACGTAGTATGAGGTCGCGAACAACGCCGAGCCGCCGAAGGCAAAGATCACGGCGTTGGTGTGGAGCGGCCGCAGCCGGCCGTAGGACAGCCACGGCGCGAGGTTGAGCTCGGGCCAGATGAGCTGCGCGGCGATCAGCACCCCCACCGTCATGCCGACCACGCCCCATACCACGGTCATGATGGCGAACTGCCGCACCACCTTGTAGTTATAAGTGGACTGCGCCTGCATCCGCGTCTCCCTCTGCGATCAACGATCTGCAGCGCATGATAAGGGGCGCTCCGCGGTCCGGATTTGATCTATATCAAACGAGCACGGGACATGCGTCCGGGCGCATTTTGTCGGCCCGCCGCGTGACTTTGACGCAGGTCAACAACCGTCAAAAAAACGCTGCCGGGGATTGCCAGCGCGCCGCCGCCTTGATTACGGTGGCGCAGTCAAAAGTGCGCCGCGAGGCGCGTGCTCAGTGGGCCCCCTGTGCCGTCGCGGGGCTGGCTGGCTGCGAGTCGATCCAGTGGAAGTACTGGATGTACTGCCGGATCTCCGCGTCGGATAGACTCTGGTTCGGCATCGGGATGTTGTTGTACTCCTTTAACATCGCCTTGGCGTAGGCGTCGGTCTCGAGCATCTTCTCGGGCGACTTCAGCCATTTCGTCAGCCACTCATCGCTGCGCCGTTTGGTGACGCCGGCGACATCGGGCCCGAGCTTCTTGCCCTGTCCGACCGAGTGGCAGGCGAGGCACTTGCTCTCGAAACTGAGCTTGCCCTGCACCGTGTCCGGATCGGTGGGCGTCGATGAGGCCGGAATGTTGTGGTGCTCGAGATCCTTTTCCTCGGACTTCGCGCTCGTCGAAATCAGCCCGATCGCGCCCTGCGAGGCGTTGGCGAAGTGATGGTCCACCATGATGTAGGAGCCGGATTCGGGGATGACGAATTCGACGCTGGCGCTGTTGGATGAGCCGAGCAGCACCGTTTGCATCCCGCGGAACTGGTTGTCGGGGTTGCCCTCGAACCAGACGCGGTCGAAGATGGTGCCGACGACGTGAAAGCTCGAGGTCTTGCTCGGGCCGACGTTGAGGACGTGCAGGCGTACACGTTCGCCGGGCTTGGCGGGCAGAGGCTTTTTCACCATGCCGTTGTGCACACCGTTGAACACGGTGTGCGTCGGCTGCGACGCGCGCAGCCTGTCACCATCGAGCACATACAGCGGCGCGCCGCCGACTTTGCGCTTATCCGGGTCGGGCTTGGCGTAGAACTCGCTCTGAACGATCACGTACTCGCGGTCCACCTTGGTCGGGTAGCCGCCGCGCGGCTCGACGATCACCGCGCCGTACATGCCCGAGGCGATGTGCTCCAGGATCATCGGCGTGCCGCAGTGGTACATGAAGATGCCGGGATAGTTGAGCGTGAACTCGAACTCGATGGTCTGGCCGGGAGCGATGGAGCGGTACTTGTCCTGCGGCGACACCATGGCTGCGTGGAAGTCCATCGAATGCATCATCGGCGCCGCCGTCACCTGCACGCCGGGCATCGGCTCGTCGCTGCGGTTGGTCATGGAAAAACGGATCTTGTCTCCGACCCGAGCACGGATGGTCGGCCCGGGAACCTGGTCGCCGAAGGTCCAGGCGCTGTATTTCACGCCGGGCGCGATCTCAATGATTTTGTGCGTGGTGTCCAGCCGGACGTCCTTGACGGGGGAGGGATCGGGCGGATTCAGCTCGGCGCCCATGCTGAGTGACGCCCCCGAAGCGAATGCCCCCTTGCTGCGTTCGGCCGAGACCCTCGCCGGCGCCGGCTTTAGGTCCATTTTCGAAGTGTCGTACGGATCGCTGCGTGTGCCGCATCCAGCGACACTCACAATAAGGACAAGAAATAACAGCCTTGATTTCATGACACCCCCCTGTCGTGACTATGCGGTCATTCCCGGCCGCAATATGCGCCGTTTGACCTAGATCAAACAAATCTCATTGCTCGATTGAGGGCGCCGCCGTGTTGCTCTATGTTGGAACAGACGCAGGATAAGCACCGGAAGAATTCCTCATGAATCAGCGCCTCAATTCGATTACCGCCAGAATCGACCGCATCACGCAGCTCACGTCCGAGTACCGCAGCCCAACTCCCCCGGTACCGAAGAGCGTCAAGATCGAGCTCACCGCGCGCTGCGATTTCCAGTGCTTCTTCTGCGCCTCCGCCATGCGCCTCAGAAAGAAATCGGATATGTCCCGGGACTTCTACACCCGGATCGTGCGCGAAATGCGCGGGCTCGGCGTGGAAGAGCTCGGCGTATTCTATCTCGGAGAGTCATTCATCTGCGACTGGCTGCCGGAGGCGATCCGATACGCCAAGCACGAGTGCGGCTACCCCTACGTGTTTCTTACCACCAACGGCCGGCTCGCCACGCCCGATCGTGTGCGCGAGTGCATGCTGGCCGGGCTCGACAGCCTGAAGTTCAGCTTCAACTTCAGCGGCCCGCAGCAGTTCCAGGATGTGACGCGCGTCAAGGCCGACGAGTACTACACGGTGATCAACAACCTCAAGGATGCGTGCTGGATCAGGGACTATGTCGAAGTCACCACCGGCCACCGCTGCGGGTTGTACGCTTCGAGCATTCTGTACGACGGTGAGCAACGCGACCGCATGAAGGAAGCGGTCGCGGAGATCCTGCCCTATGTGGACGAGCACTACTGGCTGCCGCTCTATGGCTACTCCGGGCTCTCCGCATGCGCCGAGAGCGCCCGGCCGGCCGCCGGCACCCCGGACCGGGACGGCGTGCTGAGCAAGCCTCTGCCGTGCTGGTCGCTCTTCACTCAAGGGCACATCACCTACGACGGGCGGCTCTCGGCGTGCTGCTTCGACCATGCCAGCCGCTTCGACATGGGCGACCTGAACGAGATGTCGTTCCTCAACGCCTGGCATGGCCGGGGATTCCAGGCGCTGCGCACCGCTCATCTCAAGGGCGAGGTCACCGGCACCGCGTGCGAGAAATGCATCGCATACGATTGACCACCGGGATCAGCGTCGCAGCCAAGTCGCCCCCCAAGCCCCGACCATCAAGCAACACCAGGAGCAGATAAACAATGGGAGCCATCACCGAGCGCATCGACAACACAACCAAGATCCCGCCCGAGTACCTCAAGGCGGCGCTGCCGGCGCCGAAGAGCGTAAAGATCGAGGTGTCGCCGCGTTGCAACTACCGGTGCGGCTTCTGCGCGCTGCGCACGCGCGAGGTACAACCGAAGTGGGACATGGACTTTGACCTCTTCAAGCGCATCACACGCGAGATGCGCGAGGCGGGCGTGGAGGAGATCGGCGTCTTCTACCTCGGCGAGTCGTTCATGAACCCGCGGCTGCTGGTCGACTGCATCGCCTACCTCAAGAACGAAATCCAGATGCCCTATGTGTTCCTCACTTCCAACGCATCGATGTCCTTTCCCGAGGCGGCAGAAGCGTGCATGAAAGCGGGGCTCGATTCCCTGAAGTGGTCGGTGAACGCCGCTGACGAGGAGCAGTTCGAGAAGATCATGGGGGTCAAGGGAAGGCTTTTCCGCAACGCGCTCGAAAACATCAAACGCGCCTGGGAACTCCGCAAGCAAGGCGGCTACAAGACCGGGCTTTACGCTTCCTCGATCAAGTACGACGGCGAGCAGCTGGGGAAGATGGAAAAGCTGCTTGCCGAGCGCGTGCGTCCGTACGTGGACCAGCACTACTGGCTGCCGCTTTACTCGATGGGCGCGTTCGCCACTCAGCGCGAAGAAGAGCTCGGCTACCGGCCGACCGCTGGCAACCAGGGGCGCATCGGCGCGCTGCGCGAACCGCTGCCGTGCTGGTCGGCATTCACCGAGGGCCATGTCACCGCCGAAGGCAAGCTCTCGGCGTGCTGCTTCGACGCCTCTGCCCACTGGACGATGGGCGATCTCACCAAGCAATCGTTCATGGAGGCGTGGAACTCGGAGCCGTTCGTGAGGCTGCGCGCCGCGCATCTCCGCAAGGACGTGCGCGGCACCGTGTGCGAGAACTGCATCGCATACTCGTGAACACGGGCAGCGCTCGCCGCTCAGGGTCCTTGCTGGCCGGTATCGGCGTCAAGCTGGCACCCGCGACCCGGGGGACACAGACTTAGACAGGAGGCGAGCATGTCTACAGCGCTAAACATTATTCGCGACGAGCATCGCACCATTCGGGCAATATTGCTTGGCATGGAGTATCTGGTGCAGGAAATCCGCGTGCGGAAGAAGAAAATTGATCCGCGGGTATTCCACGCGATGCTGTATTACCTCGACACCTTTACGGAACGGATGCACCATCCGAAAGAAGATAAGCACCTATTCAGAGCGATGCGCGAACGCAGCGCGGAAGCCAACGCGCTCATTGCCGAGCTTGAAGAGGAGCACGCCGGCGGAGAGGAGTCGCTGCGCAGGCTTGCGCAAAGCCTGATTCGCTACGAAGAAGGCGGCGACCAGGAGTTTCCGGCGTTCGAGCGCGAGGTCGAAAACTTCGTGCGGAATTACCGCGATCACATGCGCAAGGAAGAGGACTTGCTGTTCCCGCTCGCGCAGAAAGTGCTGACCGTCGTAGACTGGGCGATGATTGATATCGCCTTCGGGGAAAACCGGGATCCGCTCGCCGAGGAGCGCGACACCAGGGATTTTCAGAATCTGTTCGACCGCATCATCAGTCTCGCTCCGCCTCCGATCGGCGTCGGTCCAGCGGTCTAGACGCGCTGATTGTGCTCAGCGTCACGCACACCACGGTGCCGGTGCCGACCTGCTGCTAGAGCGTGACACTGGCGGTGGCGCATTGCGAGTGCAGCGCGCGTGCTCAATGTCCCCCCTGTGGCTTCGCGGTGCCGGCCGGCTGCGAGTCTATCCAGTGGAAGTACTTGAAGTACTGCCGGATCCAGGCATCGGTCAGGCTCTGATTCGGTCCGTAGCGATACCTAAAGATGCCGGGATAGTTGAGCGTGAACTCGAAGGTAATGGTCTGACCCGGCGCAATCGACTTTTCGGTGCGGCGCGCGTAGCGCCCTCGCGCATTGTTTGACGCAAGTCAAAAACACCCGCCCCGGACGGGAACAGAATGACGGGTTAAGGCTGGCGGGCGCCCGTGTGCCGGCGCCCCGCAAACGGCACCGCCAACCGCCTCCGGCCCTGCATCCGGCAGCACCAGGTTCTCCCATACCTTGAGATTGCCGATGAGACCGCCATCGGCGGGC
>ERZ1292645.149-Hain-H14-02um-R2-149-length-31518-cov-6_pt1 | contig 31518 bp, 30 predicted proteins | sample MGYA00564401_ERZ1292645 | MGnify/ENA primary metagenome ERZ1292645 (study PRJEB36523, sample SAMEA6512644) | groundwater metagenome | collected 2019-01-09 | study: AquaDiva: Metagenomics assemblies of 32 groundwater samples | reverse complement strand
TTGATCGGATAAATAAAATCATTGCCGTTAAAAAACGCTCCCACGGCGATTTCCACTCCCGAAGCGAATTTCTGAAGCTGGAATTGTTTTGCTTTTTTAGCCAAAACTTTTTTATTGGAACGGATTATTTCGTAAAGATCTCTGCCGTCTTCCTCTCTGCCTAAAAATAAAATTCCTTTGGTGTTAGACGACAAAGAACCGGAGGGTTTATAAACATACCTGCCTGGATTTTGTTCAATAAAAGTTAAAGCGGCATCATAGTCGTCAAAATCCCAGTGAGGAAGAATCAAAAGGCCGTTTTTTTTCATTTCATACTGGCCGAACTCCCGATCCTCTTCCAGCTTATCGGTATAAACGCTCCCTCCGACCACCAGCTTGCCTTTTTTTCTGAGATCATCGGCCACAGAACCAAAACCGACATCATCAAAAACAATGACGTCGGCCCAATCAATATGCAATTTCCAATCGGAAACTTTTTCTAAAAATCCGTCGTAAACATCTTGATCCTCTTCGCTTTTAACATAAACCTTGACCTCGTGCCCTTCATTTTTTATCTGCCAAGCCAAATCACCGCTTAAACTCTCCCAACTGACAAATAAAAATTTAAGCGCCGGTTTATCGGCGTTAAGTTCATTTTTATTTTTTCCGTTTTCATTTTGTGTCTCCATTTTAGCGATGAGGAGAGTTCTCTCCTCATCTTTACCCTTCGCTTCGCTCGGGCTAATGGGCGATCAATTTGTTTTTAATCTTTCTGGCCCGAAAAAACCTTTTAGTAAAAATAACTGCTGCTTTAGACTTAAAAATACTGCAGGAAAAAATATTGATAAAAGCGACTCTTTCTTTTTCCAAAAAATGGCCGGCGATGGAACTCGTCGTTAAAAATTGTAAAAAAGAGTAGCCCTTTCCCCAAAGGCCTCCTCCCATAAACTTCTCAATTTTAGCCGGACCGTACAATTCTAAGTTTACTATCTTACTTATTCTTTTGAGATATTCTCTGATTTTTTGCGGAGAAGTCAAAATTTTTATATCACAATCAAAAACTTCCAGAATTAATTCCAGACCGTAAATTTTCTTTTTGTTTTTAGAACCAGCGCTCAACTTATATTTTAATTAACGATTATTTTATATTCGCACCCCAAGCGACAATGTCAAGTGTTAATAACTATAAATATTGAATCTCTTCTTCTAGTTTAACCCCAAATTTATTTTTTACTTTTTGTTTTATCAATTTTATTAATTTTAACACATCTTCTGCCTGACCGCCACCTAAATTAATAATAAAATTAGCATGTTCTCGCGAAATTGCAACATCGCCGATTATCCTGCCGCCTAAACCGCATTCTAAAATTAAATTTCTGGCAAAAAATCCTTCGGGATTTTTAAAAATTGAACCGGCTGAAGGCCCTTTAGGATGGCGCTGATTGCGATAATCTAAATGTTCTTTAATTTTCTCTTTTATTTTTTCCCGAACGCCTTTTAGAAATTCAAATTCAGCTGAAATAATAATCAAATTTTTATTTTGTTTAAAAATACTATTTCTATATTCAAATCTACAATCTTTATTTTTTAAAAATCTAGTTTCTGCTGTTTTAATATCCAAAGCTTCTACTAACTTGACCGCATCAGCTATTGAACCTCCAAATGCTCCAGCATTTCCCCTAATCGCTCCACCAACTGTTCCCGGGATACCAGCTGCCCACTCTATTCCCGTTAAATTATTCTTGGCAGTTTCTTCAACCAATGAAGACAATGGCCTGCCTGCCTCGCAAATAATTTTTGATTTTGAATTGTAATTTTGAATTTTGAGATTTGAATTTTGAATTTTTATAACTAAGCCGTTATATCCCTTATCTGAAACCAACAGATTACTCCCTCCGCCTAAAATAAAAAACGGCAAATTTTTATTTTTCGCCCATTCAATTGCTTTAATAACTTCATTTTTATTTTTCGCAACAAAAAAATATCTAGCCTTGCCGCCAATGCGGAAAGTAGTATAATTTTTCAGCGAAACATTTTCTCTAATTCCCATTGCTTTATTTTATCACAGTTTTTGTGATATAGTTAAATTGCCGGGCGCACCCACTAAAGACTTTACTTGGGGTTTAGCTCCCGGCATTTTTATTTACCTAAATGTTTGCCTAAAAAAACAACAGGCCTCGCGTACGTGAGGTCTGTTGTCGACTTTACTTAGGTTCTTCCCACTGCCCCAATATTAGCAAATTAAAAATATATTGTCAAGTCCCGTACTGCAATAAACAACCTCGGGCTTCGTTTATTTTAAACACTCTCGGGAAGTGCTTATTTAACGAAGTTCAATCTGACGGATTAAATCTTTTTTTGATTTCTTAATTTTTTCATAAATATACTTTACCCCTGCGTTATTTTGGACAATTTTTTGCTTTTCGCCAACCTGTCGTCACTGCCTCTTTTTCGGTACAAAACCAACGCTCTCCACGCGCCTCATCAATTTTTGTAACATTATAAGAACCACATCCCCTAATGTGATAAATTTTTTCCCCAGATGAGCTAATGTTTCCCTTAATGGTGCAATTTGTATTTAAACTTGATGCCGGTAGAGGGACAGGAATCAAAACTGGAGTTGATACATAAATAGGACACGATCCCCAAAGCCCTCTCTTTTGCTCTCGCGCTAATCGTTCCGCCTCCGTAAATTGGCTCTGATATTTTACATCAGGCGGATAAGTATAAGAATAAGCAAATCCTTCTTGGACAAGAAATAAATTTACAAAAACTCCATCTATATACACATAACGCAGGAGCCGACCATACCTGTCAGTCTCACTTATGTCTTTTTCTAAAAGTACCGTTTTCCCCTCAACCAACTGCTTATTACGATTGCTGGCTTCTACGCCAAAACACTGAATTGGTTTTCTAGGGTCTACGGTTTCGGGAGTATCCATCGCGATATAACGCACTTTCTTGCCGTTTGAGAGCTCAATAGTGTCTCCATCAATAACTCGGCTTACCAAAAACTTTTTTTCAGTAGTAGTTTGCTGCATTGTTCCGATTGAGACGGACCTGGAGATGGGAATTTTATTCCTAGCTTGTGTATTTGCTGATTCTCTGACTTGCGTACGAGCAAAAACGCTTATGGGTAAAATAAGCAACAAAACAAATGCTAAAATTATTAGTTTAAAATTTCTGTACATTATTATCTTTATGGCATTACGGTAAGTCCAACAACTAATGCCGTACCAATAATTATACTTGCCATTATAATCGCTACCCCCATATTACCTTTTTTAATCTCTTCCCATTCGTTAATCGGCGTAATCCACGAAAATATTTTGACTAAAACGGTTAAGGCAATTGCCATTGAAATTGCGCCCGTAATGGCCCAACCGAACGTAATAAGATATTGTTGAAGAATATATAACATATTTTTAACTTTTAAATTAAAAACGACCTTTATTATCGATTATCTACTCTCAAGATAGCTCCATTTTGGCGAAAAGACAAGCGAAGAAAATGTTAGACATTCAATGTCTAACAACAAAAATTCGCCCTATCTAAGCACTCTCGGGAAGTGTTTAAAGTATTTATTACTCCTTATTTTTACAAGAGAGGTGTTAGACATCCGATGTCTAACACTTTTACTTTCTTTTACTTTCTACTTTCAAGATAGTCCTACTTAGGCAAGCTCTTTAAGAATGCTTCTATATCTTTGGCAAAATCCGGTTTAAGTTCTATGGCTTTTTGGGCTGAAACCCGGGCCTCTTTGAACTGGCCGAGGTTTGCTAAGGTTGCTGCTTGCGCCGCCCAGAGCTGGGCATTTTTAGGATCCATATTTATAGCCAAAGGATAAAGCCCGATTAAATTAGCATCATCTCCCAGACCTTGATAAATTTCAATTACTTTTTTAAGGCTGTCCAAGTCTCCTTTCCAGTTAAATCCTGCCTTCTCGGCATCTTTAACTTTTTCCAAAGCCAACTCATTTTTGCCGATAATTTTATAAGCTAGGGCCGAATACCAATAAGATTGATAATACCTCGGTTCTAAGTCAATGGCTTTTTGGAGAAAATTGATCATCTCTTCCGGTCTTTGCTGGGAAAGTCTGGTTTGAGCCAAACTCCAATATGTCTGTTGGTTTTTGGGACTTAATTCCAACGCTTTATTCAAATAAATTTCGGCTTGTTCGAGCTGTTTTTTATCTTGAGAAAAAAGAAAAAAATTATTGTAATGCCTGCCCAATATTAAATAAAGGCGGTAATCCTGAGGATTTTTCTTAATACTTTTTTTTAGTTCCGCGGCAGATATTATAAATCCGTTTTCTACGGTTTTTTTATCTTGTTTCGGATCAAAACTATAATCATTAATTTTTTTGGAAAATTGCTCCGGTCCTTCAAAAATTGACATTGGAGATATGGCAATCGCTTTTTGGAAATCAGCAATCGCCTTTTCTAAGGGACTGGCCATGCTCTGAACAATTAACTTTGAAGCTCGAGCCGATTGGATATTGCCATAATAGAAAGTAAAAATAGTCAGAATAATTAAAAAACTGCCCAAAAGAGGAATAAGCTGATTTCTTTTTCCCGGCGAAATCGGCTGTTCTTCTTCTTTTTTTGAAATCAAAAAATTGATAAAAGCCAAGCTTAAAAAAAACATCATATAACTGGAAATCATATCAAAAACAAAAATATCCTGAATAAAATAAACTAAAAGAAGAACGATCATTCCAAGGGGAGCTAAAAGATTTCTTTTATTGATAACTTTCGGACAAGTTTTAAGCAAACCAAAAATAGCGACTCCAAAAATAGAGAGATAGCTTATTAGCCCCAAAATACCGGACTGAACCATTATATCTAAAACAATATTATGAACTCGGTCATACCAAACATCAGCGGTCAGGGGCAATTCGGGAGGAAAATATTTGGCAAATGGAATATTGAAATTTTCCAATCCCCAGCCAAGTAAAGGTTTTTCCTTCCAAGCGTCAACTCCTATTCCCCAAACCAATTCTCTGGCTCTACCGGGAACATCTTTAAATTCAAAAAATTTTTCTTTAAAAATTTTTGTCTGGGAAATGCCAAAACCAATTAAAATAAAAAAAACCAGAAAAACTGCGGTTAACTTTTTTAATAATCTCTTTCCGGAAAAAACCAGATAACCCAAGGCTAAAAGAGCCATGCCCGGAAAAATCGCCGTCAACGCGCCCCTTGGCATTTCTTTCGCCGAAAGTAAAGTCAGCATCATTACTCCGAAGCTTAAAGCATAAAAAATTCGCCAAACCCCTTGTTTAATGAAAAAGAAGATAATGGCGAAAAAAATATTGAAGCTTAAGTAAGTGGCTAAAAATGAAATGTTGCCGATTGTCCCGCCGCTCCGACTGGTGGAATCTTCTGATAATAAAGCATAAAGAGAAGACAGAACCCCCACTATAATAGAAACAATAAAAATTCTTTCCCAATATTTTCTTTCCCGAAATACGCTGGTTAGAATAATAAAAAAAGCATAGAGATGGAAAAAAGTTAAAAGCCCGGTCATTCTTTCAAAAGTGCTCCAAAATGATTTGGTAAAACTGATACCGGTTAAAGAGGTCAGAAAAAGAACTGCAATAAATGCCGTAACTGAAATTGTCAGGGCATTAAACTTGGGAAGGTAACGGCGATTGGAAACAACCAACAAAATATAAGCAATAAAAATAATATCAACAATAATCCGGAAAAAAATTGTTTTCGGAGAAACATAAGGAAAAAAGTAAGTCCGGAAAAGGATTAAAGGGGTGAATAAAGCGATGTATGTCCCCCATTCCACAATTGAAAAATAAATTTTTTCTAATCTACTCATAAAGATGGCTTGTAGTTAGGAATAATTTCTTTTAAAATTTTAACTATTCCGAGCTTATCACCAAGCTTAACAGTTTCCTTAAGTTTGTCTAATCTTAAATTTAATTTTTGAAGATTAACTTCCGCCAGCTTAGCTTTAAATATCTTTTGATTTTCTGTAACGGTCGTACCTTCCTCGGCGCTTAAAATATCTTCAAAAAGTTTTTCCCCGGGCCGAGGCTGAGTTATGACAATAGGAATATCTTTATCCGGTTCCAAACCGGAAAGTCGGATTAGTTCTCTCGCCAAATCAATAATTTTAACCGGTTCGCCCATATCTAAAACAAACACTTCCCCGCCTTCGCCCATGGCTCCGGCCTGCAAAACTAAAAGACAAGCCTCGGAAGTTGTCATAAAATATCTTTTCATTTCAGAATGAGTGATTTCAATTGAAACCGGCTCGCCTCGTTTTCTTTTTTCAATTTGCTCTTTAAAAGTTTGGATAACGTTTCCCCGGCTGTCCAAAACATTGCCGAATCTGACGGAAATAAATTTTATTCTGCCGTTTGAAACTTGGCAAATCATCTCTCCCGCTCTTTTTGTCGCCCCCATTATTGAAGAAGGATTAACGGCTTTATCGGTGGAAATAAAAATAAATTTTTCCAATTTTTCCGTTCTTAATGAAATATCAGCCAATATTTCCGTACCAAAAATATTATTTTTTATTGCCTCATTTAAATTTTCATCTGCTTCCATCAAGGGAACATGCTTATAGGCGGCGGCGTGAAAAACAACATTGGGAGAAACGGATTTAAAAATATTTTCTATCCGATCCTTATCTGTAATATCCGCTATAAATGACCTAATATTAAGAAATTTACTTTTTATTTCTTCGGAAATATTAAAAATACCGGTCTCGTCCTGATCTAATAAAAATAAAAATTCCGGGGCAAATTTGATTATCTGCCGGCAAAGTTCAGAACCGATAGAACCGCCGGCTCCGGTCACCAAGACTCTTTTCCCTTTAATAAAGCTTTCAATTGATTTTTGATCTAAAGAAATCGCCTCCCGTCCCAAAAGTTTTTCTGGAGCTATCTCCTGAAGCGCTCCCAGATTAACCTCATTAATAGAAGGAACGATTTTAATTTTTTTTAAATTTGCCCGGCGGCCATATTCAACCGCTCTCTTGATTGTCCCAACGCCGGCTGAAGGAAGAGCGATAATCATGCATTCAATTCTTTCTTTAACCGCTATCTGAAGAATATCTTCAATTTTTCCCAAAACCTTAATGCCGTGAATTAAAATGCCCTGTTTCCCCGGGTCATCATCAATAAAGCCTGTTGGCAAGAAAATTGCCGACTTTGAACTTAAAATATTTCTTAAAAGCTGCTCTCCTGCTCTTCCGGCTCCCACAATCAAAGTCCTTTCTTTTTTTTCTTTTTCTTGAATTTTTTGAAATGTTTCCAAATAAATTCTTTTTAAAAAACGAAGACCGCCGCAAAGCAAAAATATGAAGAAGTAAGTGATAAAAAGAGTTGAACGGGGAAAACCGGTAAAAATTGTATGCTCTTTTAAAATAAAAAAACCAGCCGTTAAAATCAAAAAACTTAAAACAAGGGCTTTAAAAAGAGCGATTAATTCTGTGGCGCTGACATAAATCCAAGTAAAAGAATACAGTTTAAAAAAGAAAAAAATAGGTATGGTTATTAATAAAGACAGAGCAATAATGCCGGCAATATTTGAATAGTACCGGCCGGGCAGTCCGCCTTCGAACCTGACCAAAAAAGCAAAAATAACTGACGAAGCTATCAGGATGACATCAGAGGTAAGAAAAAATAACAGTCTTATTGTTTTTCTTTTATTTTCCATAAAATTTACACACACAATCAATAACATATTTTACTTCTCCATCGGTCAGTTCAGGGTAAGTCGGCAGTCTGACGGATTCCCCGGCTATTCTTTCAGTAATCGGCAATTTAAAATGCTCCATCCCTAATCCCTTTAATTTATGATTCGGAACCGTATCCCTAATTAAAAGCTCCACTCCTTTCTCGTCCATCTCTTTTTTAAACTGAAACATATTTTCTACTTTAATAATATATTCCTGATAAATCTGTTTTGACTGCTGGATTGGTAAGATACAAGGCAATCCTTTCAGCCTTTTATTATACATCATGCCTATTTCTCTTCTCCTTTTTAACATTGCCGGATAATACTTAAATTTTATGTTTAAAATTGCCGCCTGAATATTATCAAGCCGGCTATTGTATCCCCAATCCATAATCTCCGGCGCTTTCGGCTGGACTCCGTGCAAAGCTCCCTGGGTAATATTCCAATGATTCCTCATCAATAGCAGCTTTTCATATAATTTTCGGTCATCGGTGACTATCCCGCCGGCATCTCCGGCGCCGCCTAAGGTCTTGGGAGAGATGAAGCTGAAACAACCGGTGTTTCCTATGCTCCCTGCCTTTTTATTGCCCCAGTACGCTCCTAGGGCCTGACAGGCATCTTCCACCACCCAGAGCTTGTATTTCTTGGCTAGCCTCATAATTTCATCCATATCGCAGACTTTGCCTGATAAATGAATTGGCACAATGCCAACTGTTCTTTTGGTAATCGCTTTTTCAATTTGAGATACATCCATTAAGCCATCATCTTTGACATCAATCAAAATAGGCTTTGCTCCCAAATGGACTATTTCCTCAATTGAGGAGATAAAAGTATGGCCAACAGTTATAACTTCATCGCCAGGACCGCAACCTAAAGCCTTGTAGGAAAGCTTTAAAGCATCCGTGCCGGAATTAACTCCAACAGCGTATTTTACTCCGACAAATTCTGCCAATTTACCCTCAAACTCCAGAACGTCTTTCCTTAAGACAAAATTGCCCAAGGAAAAACATTTATCAATCGCTTTTAATATCTCTTTTCTATGCGCCTTATAATACCGGCGATAACTTGAATTGATAAAATCTACTTTGTACTTCATAGTCTTATATAACAGGGTGAATTTATTTTGTAGGTTTCTAAAATAACGTTTTTGACCTCTTTAGGATCACTGACAACAAAAGATTTAAGATTAGGCAGATGTTCTAAAACTTTTATTTCTTCATCTTCGGTAATAAGGTTGTGGCTGAACCCTAAAAATTTATAAGAAGTTGAACCCTTGACTCCGATAATTTTTACATTGGCGTTATGCAGGCAAACGGCGTTGCGAACCGCTTCATACGGACGGAAAACGACAAAATTTATCATTGAGTATACGTACGGTTTGAAACCGGCTAAGGCCAACCCGGCGGCAATTATCATTGTGCTTTGTTCGGTGACGCCGAAATTAAAAAATCTGTCAGGGAATCTTCTCTGAAATTCTTCAATGTAATTAAAACCGACATCCGGAATAATTAAAACAATCTTGCTGTCTTTTTCGGCCAACTCTAAAAGAGTATTAATAAATTCTCTTCTTGTATCTTGTTGTTTAATTATTTCCGCCATTTAAATTTAATTCATTTATTGCTTCTTCATATTCATCCTTCGAAGGAGCCTTATAATGAAAAAGATTATTATTTTCTGCTCTTTTCCATCCTTTACCTTTAATTGTTCTAGCGATAATAACTGTCGGCTTATCCGAAGAAGCGAAGGATTCTTCTATCTCGTCAAAATTATGCCCGTCAATTTCCCGCGCTTCCCAGCCAAATGCCTGCCATTTTTCTTTCAACGGCTCAATCTTTAAAATATTTTTAACTTCGCCCATGGCTTGCAATTTATTCGCGTCAACTATAACAAATAAATTATCTAATTTATGCTGGGCTGCGATCAAAGCCGATTCCCAGGTAGTGCCTATCTGCATTTCGCCGTCTGACATCAAAACAAAAACCTTTCCTTCCTCTTTTTTTATCTTTTTAGCCAAAGCGAATCCGACTCCAAAAGGCAAACCATAACCCATTGACCCCCCGGCTGCCTCTATACCTCTTACGTTGGGCTCCGCAAGTCCAATATATTTACTGCCAGCTTTGCAGTAAGTTTCTAAATCCTCTTTCGGTATGATTCCTTTTTCCGATAAAAAGTAGTAAATTGATGCCGCAACCCAGCCCTTAGAAACGACTATCCTGTCCCTGTCTTCTTTCAGGTCTTTGTCTACATTGGCGATGCTATAAAGAACGGTCAGTATATCTATGGCCGAAAAATTTGAACCTATGTGAGAGGTTTGGGCATTATAAATCAAACGAAGAACTGTTTTTCTCGCTTCCAAGGCGATTTCTTTGTAGTTCTTGAAATACATAATATTTTTTTAGTATAGCTACTGGCGCTTTTTTATACAAAAATTTTATCTTGAAAATATTTGATCCAACGCTCTCTAATTTTATTTGTTTTTACGTGACAATTATGACAAAGAGTAATTAAATTTACTGGATTACAATTTTTTTTATTATAATCAATATGGTGAACATCGTGAGTAATTTTTCCTTGTGGTTTTCCACACACGCAACAGATATAATTATCTCTTTTTCTAATCAAACCTCTTAATGTTGCTGTCCAATGAGCACTATAAAGCTCAAAAGATTTCCCACCCTGCCAATTAGAATTATTTTCTCCTTTGTTGTTCGGCGGAATTACCCATGGTTTTTTCATTCCCCTATGGGCTTCACTGATTTTTCTTTTAGTTTCTTCGGTATGATATTTTCCTTTCCAATTTATATTATAACGTAACCTTAACTCTCTACTCTTTCTTTTATGTTCTTCCGAAAATAATCTTTTCTTTCCTCTCCAAAAATCGCCTATTTTCTTTTTTGCTTCCTCGGAAAGTTTCTTTCCTTTTTGGGCTTCGCTATTTTTTCTCCTACGTTCTGCCGTATGCTTTCTGCCCTTAAGGGCCACGCTTATTTTCCTTTTACTTTCTTCTGTATGTCTTCTTCCCCTAGAAGCCCTGCCTATTTTCCTTTTGTGTTCTTCCGAAAGTTTCTTTCCCAACCAATACCATGTTTTTCTTTTATCTCCTTTTGACGGCATAAATATTATTATTTAAAAACTGCTGTAAGGAAAGTTTTTATTATAATTTTTGTATCTAGCCAAAAAGATCTTTTATTCACATATTCTAAATTTAATCTAATTTTTTCTGGCTTAATCTTTTCACAATAAGTTTTATGTGGATCCTCACTCCCTCGTAAAGTTTCTCCCTCGTGAGGGTTAGCCAAGGCGGCAAGACTTGTCATACCTGGCTTTACGCTCAAAATTATCTTTCTTGTCTTCGGCTCAAGGGACTCAACTTCTAGGGAAGTGTCTGGCCTAGGGCCCACCAAACTCATTTCGCCCCTTAATACATTAATCAATTGGGGCACTTCGTCAAGCTGATATTGTTTTAAAAATTTGCCTATTTTCAGCAATCTGGGATCGTCTCCGGCGGTTGACGGCCCGCCGAGCTTCTCGGCATTATCAACCATTGTCCTAAATTTAAAAATCCGAAAAAGATTTCCATCCTTGCCGACTCTTTGCCCCCGGTAAAACACTGATCCCGGCGACTCGCACACGATTAAAAAAGAAACAAAAAATAAAATAGGCAAAGATAATATTAATCCGATTAGAGAGAACACAACATCAAAAAGCCTCTTTGCCATAAAGTCATCTTACGCTTTCTTAGAGATAATTTCAAGAATAATACCATCACACTAAACGGTCAAAAATTTCCTTACTTTCTTTGAATATCCCGTCAATGTTGGAATAGCTCCAGGAGCCGAAACGCCCCATTGTATAGCAATCAAATCTCTCCAAATATTTTCTTATTTTAACTACCGCATCCTCTAAACCTATCGTTTGGGCGGGATACATATATTCAAAATATTCAATTCTTGATTCTTTTATATCTGCTTTTTCTTTAATAAACCCGAGGTCTTTCAAAAGATTGATGCAATTTTCTTTGATTTCATTCTCGCCCGGAAGTTCGGTTTTATCTTTATAAGAAATCTCTAGAGAAAATAGCGATTCCTGCTGTTGTTTAAGAAAATCACTCGAATTTGAATTGATTATCACTCGATGTGAAAAGTAATTATTATTTGGAACGTAAACCCTTTGGAGATCCGTGTTGGATTTTGCCGATAAAAAAGTGGCTAAACAGGTTGAAACTTTGTCCAGTTTCTCTGCCAAATCTAAAGTTTCTCTGTCGGGATTGTTTATTATTTTTTTAATAAGAATATCCACCGGTAATGTTGAGATAATTTTTTCATAGCTGAACTGTTCTCCCTTTTTCGTTTCTGCTGTTTTATTGGCCAAATCTAATTTGACAACCTCGGAATCAAAAATAATATAATTTTGTATATCTTCGATTGGTTTTTTAAAAAGATTTTCAAATCCGCCAACTTTCGGATAACAAACGTACTCATTGGTGCTGTAATTCTTCTTGCCCGGAAATAGCAACCCGATTAGCAATTTAACCATTCCAACTGGAACCCGGCTTATCCAGTTTAAAGATAATCTGGCCAAATCGATTCTCCATATTTTTTCGTTATAAGGAATTAAAAAAAGGTCGCAGATTGATTTTCCGAAATTTGAATAAAGCCAAGATTTAAAATTTTCACCAGGAACTTTTTTCTTTAATAGAAAATCAAAAAAACATTTTAGTTTTACTTTTAAAGGGGTGTAAAACAAGTGCAACTGAAAAGGATGGGGAATAAACTTCCCCATAAAATAAATTTTAGCTTTTCTTGTCTGACAATAGACACTCTGGGAATTTATATTTTCAGCAAAATCATGTTTATCTAAAGTCTTCTTGTGCAATGCATGAGCTCCAATGTCGTAATAAAGATTCCCCAACTTAAAAGAACGGCACAACCCTCCTGCTCGATTTTCTTTCTCCAGAACCAAGAGATTTTTCTTTCTCTTGTTTAATAGATTTTTAGCGCAAAAAATTCCAGAAACGCCAGCGCCTAAAATAAGAAATTCAACTTTTTTCATAAGATAAAATCTCAAGCTTTTTTAAAGACAAAAACAATTTTAAAGCCGTATTTTTTGAGAAGCGATAATATCAAGAATTCTTTTTGCCATAATGGTTCAATTCCATTGCTTTTTTCAAACAAATTATCGTGGCCGGATGAAATCCCGCTTTTTTTGTAATATCTTTCGGATTGAACCATTTCTTTTCTTGATATTCCGTTTTCCGCAAATTAATCGCCGTTGTCTCACGCTCGTCCAACAATAGAAGAAAAAATAAGGCTAAATCATGACAGCCGTTTTCTTGAGGCAGTTCCTGACGAAGGGAAAAAGCAAGCGACATCACATCTATAAAATCAACCCTTCTAGGGGAAATTTTTAAGCCGAGATCTTGTTTAACCGTTCTTAAAACGGCCTTCTCCGGGCTTTCGCCGGCAATCATCCTGCTGCCAAAAGTCCACCAGTTGTCCCATGGTTTTATATTCCGTTTGCCCAATAAAACCTTTGTCATTTTCTTATCCATTATAAGCGCCTCTACGCATCCCCGAACAATAGCGTCCCTGACATAAGTATAAATTTCCGGCGGTAAAAATTTTGCCCTTGATTTAAAACGGCCAACCACAAAATGTTTCATAATACTATATTACTATATTAGAAGATTTTTCATCTTTTTTCAAGAATAAAGACGACCTTAAAGGCGTACTTTCTTAAAAATGGAAAAAGTAAAAAAAATTTATCAATCAATTCTAAAAATCTCAAAAATATTCCCCCACCGGGGTATTTTAAAAACGGAAGGGCTGCCCAAGAAATCAAATGAAAATAATTAATTTTAATCCTGTTAAAATATCTTTCTGCGTCTTTTAAGTCCTTTTCCTGAAAAATATGTTCCGCTGCCCAGCCGGTTCTCTTTCCGGTTAATTTATTAAGCTTTCTTTTCAAATTAGTTAGAGGATTATGGCCGAAAGTTTCAACGCCGATTAAAACTCCGTCCGGCTTCAAAACCCGCGCTAATTCCGGCAAAGCCAATTTTAAATCCAAAGAAGAAAAGGTGCCGCCGTCAAAAATCACATCAAAATAATTATCGGGAAATTCCATTTTTTCGCAATCCATTTTTAAAAATTCGGCGCCGGGAACCGCGCGTCTGGCAATTTCCAGAGATTTTTCCGACAGGTCTATGCCAATAACTTTTTTTACCCCCGTTTTGGCTATGGCAATAGTATGAACGCCATTGCCGCAACCGTAATCCAAAACTAATTTGCCCCGACACTTCTCTTTCAATAATTTATAAACAAACTTAAGACTCGCTAAATTAGACGAGGCCGGGCCTCGTCCTAACTCTTTGGCTTTTTGGTCGTAGTGTTCAATTTCTATTTGTTTTCTTTCTTCCATTGATTTAAAAAAATACGTCTTAACGCCACCATGGTTGTTTTCGTACGTAAATAATTAAATTATCTTATTTTAAAAACTTCCATTAAAGAGTTATCGGCTTCAATATCATCGGCAGTAATAAGACGAATTTCCTTTTTGCCTAATCCAAAAAAATCACGTAGAAGCCTTATCTCGTCCTTACATTCGTATGGGCAAACCCAGATACTTTTTTGCAAAGGTCGAAATCCCAGCTCCTTAAGTTTCCCACGGAAAACATCTCTTTTCAAGCGTTGAAGTTGAATAATGTCAAAAATAACCAGCCGCCATTTTCCATCCCATTTTTTAGGTTTATTTATTTTCAAATCATCTATTTGAAATCTGCCAGCCGCTTTTTTGCCCTTATCAGTTAAAGAAATATAAATCTGATGATTTTTGTTTTCAAAATTAATAAATCCCCTCTTCCGAAGATTGTAAAAAGTATCATAAACTTTTTTCTTCTGATACTTCCCTGCACTCTTAAAATTTTTTATAATATTTTGAACGAAATAAGGAGATGTGGCGGCAATAGCTACTGCTCCACTGATAGCCAACCACCTTAAGGCATCTTTAGCAATTTCTGATTTCGGTTTTCTAAAATAATATTTATACTGGCTCATACGTCTTAACTATACCATGGTTGTATTCATACGTAAATTGAACAATCTCTGCTCTATGTAATTAAAAAGACGGGGGCGCTATAAGCACTCCCCCGTCTCATTTATCTTATTTTTCTCCTCCTCTCTCTTAAAGCCCGCTGATTAAACCCTTGGCGTGCCATTTCATTGTTTCCAAGCGCCAATCGATGTTAGAAAAAAATTGATTGGACAAAATATTTTTTACCGGCTGGAGTATCTTATATGTTATGCCGTGAAAGAAAACCAGGCATTCTAAAAAAGAATGCTCCCTCATCGGCATCATCTCCTGGGTAATTGCGCCGGGAGTATTTAAAAGATACTTAAGATTATTTACCTCCAACCATGTTAATCCCTCCTTAGGGATCCAGGGAATTTTGTAGGGCTGACCACCGCACCAGTATAGGGTAAGGCGATGAATTCCAACCGGTCCAAGGCAATCCATGTGATCAAAGAGACACAAAAGCGCTAAGACCATATCTCCATCGTCATCTACTTTGCCTTCCAGACCAACAGAATGTTTTGCCACGGCATTGATAATCCATTCCTGATTTTTGATTTCCGAAAGCTCTCCTTGGAAAAGTTTTCCAAGCTCTTCGGCGCCCTTAGCGGCGTGGTCGGATTGGCCAGCCACTGACCGACCAATGTCATGTAATATGACGCTAATTTCTAGGGCGTCAGTTGTGGCTGGGCCAATTGTTTTATCCACGGCACTCAATGTAAAATTTTTATAAACTCTCCGAATATGAGGTAGCCCGTGCATCGGATCCTCGCCTAAATACCTCCCCGCAACCTCCCAAAGCTTCTTTTCCAGAATTTTTTCCAATCTTTTCTCCTTTCCAATATTCAAAAATTAAAGTTCTTACCTGATAATGTCAGGCAATTACAATTAAAGCATACTGCCGCAAAAAAGTCAATATTTAAAGACTCTTAACTAGACCCCAGAGAGAGCCGAGGCCATAGGCGAAGTGGCGGTTGAAAAAGACGAAAGGCAGAATAAAGAAATATCTTAAGTCCTCTTTCAGGGCAATCTTTGCCGAGAAAAACAAAGAAAGCAAAATATACGGCCAAATGCTCAAGGGCAAAGTAATAATAAAAATCAGCGGGAATAGATGGCGCAAAGAAAAAAATGCCACGCCGAACTTTAAAGGATAAATCGTCCAAAAACCATCGGTAAAATTGTGCCTGAAAAATTTCCAAAATTCCGTTTGAGGATAATAATAAGCCACGATGTCAGGTTGCAATAAAATTTTCCCACCGGCTTTTTTTAACCGTTTGTTAAATTCAATATCTTGGGATCTGATCATTTTTTCATTAAAGAGGCCGACTCGACTGAAGACTTCTCTTCTATAACAGCCGCCGAAAACCGTATCCACCCATCGGGGCTCTTCAGATCCAAGCCGAAAATAAGAGCCCCCGGCGCCGAAAGGATGGGATAAAACTTTGGCAATGGCTCGGGCCGTTAAGGTATTTTTAGCCGGCAATGTCTTAATGACTCCGCCGACATTATCAGCCCCGGATTCTTGAAGATATTTTACGCATTTTGAAATATAATCTTTTTGATAACCGGCGTGGGAATCCATTCTGATGATAATCTCTCCCCTGCTTGCTTTAATTCCGATATTTAAGCCAAAAGGCGTGAATTTTTGAGGATTATCTATCAATTGAATTTTTAATTTTAAATTTTTAATTTTAAATTCTTCTACTATTTCTCGAGTTTTATCTTCCGACATTCCGTTTATAACTAAAACCTCCAGATTTTCTTTAGGAAAATCCTGTTCCAAGATCGAATCCAAGCATCCCTTGATATATTTATCTTCGTTTCTGCAGGGAATTATTATTGAGATGAAAGATGGCATAATCAATAAAAACGGCTGAAAAAATAATAACCAAGCCCATGGCCGGCATCAGATAACGCAAAAGAGAGATATTAACGAACGTCATTGCCCAAAAATAAAATATTATGCTTAATAATAAAATTATGCTTTTGATTCTGTCTTTATAAATTCTCATCCCGTAAATTATCCCGCCGATTCCCGTAATCAGATAAATGCTCTGAACCAACAAAATTTTATCTTCCCACCACTGTTGAGAAGTGGCATACCAAGACCTTGCCAATTTCAAACCAATTAATTTTAAAAACGCAACCGGTCGGTCAATCAATTCTTTTCCAAAAAACTGGCCAAGTTTAGCGCCGCTGCTTAAATCGGCAGTCTTCACCCGCTCTATCAGCGCGCTGACATCATCCGGTAAAACCAACTGAACGCCCCCTGCCTTAACCGTTGAAAGCCAAGTAATGCCGGCAACAATGGAATAAGGCCCCTCGCGGGAAATAGAAATGAAACTTCCGGTTTTTGAGAGTGAATAAACCATCCAAGGGAAAATAGCAACAAGATTTCCCATTAATAAAATTGCCGCCAATAAAAACCGCTTTTTTCTTGAACCGCTTAAAAACAAAAGCGACAACAAACCGAGGGATAAGGGGAGAAACAGGCCGGTTATTCTGGCAAAAGAAGCCAGTCCCAAAAATAATCCGGCTAAAAAAATAATTTTAGGGCTTCCTTTTTGTAAAGACGAGAAATAGAAAAAAATGCCGATATACAGCAATAAAATAAACGGCACTTCAGTATTGGGATTTTTTAAAAACCAAAGATTGAGGGGATATGTCATCCATAACAGCGAGGCGATTAGGGCCACTTTTTTATTGAAAATTTTCCCGGCCGCCAGAAATAAAAAAAGAGCGGAAAAAGCCGTAAAAATAATATTAAATACAACCACTAAATCAAGCCTATCAATCCCCGTTATTTGAGACAAGCCGAAAATTCCCGCCAGAATAATCGGAAAACCGGGCGCGGTAAAAGCAAGCACTTCTCCCCTGTACATAATGCCTTTCCCTTGAAGGATATTATTGGCAATCGGCTCATAGCGGTCAAAATAATCAGTGCCCGGAACTTTATGCTCAGCCGGCCCGATATTTTTTAAAAAAATAAGAAAAACTGCCGAACAAATGACAGAACCCAAGACAATTGAAGCTGCCAAGGCTTTTTTATCTTCATAAATTTTGCAAAAAAATTTCCGCATCGGTTGATTATTTCGTGATTTTATATTATATTAATCTTATCTTATTTTTTGATTAATACAATGGGAAAAAGAGTTTTATTAGTTCAGCCAAATTACTATTATCAAAGAAAATCCGGGGTTTGGACGATCCACCCTCCCATGGGTTTAGCTTATATTGCGGCCGTATTGGAAAAAAACAATATTTCTGTCAAAATTTTAGACGCCAATGCCTTAAATCTGTCGGTTGAGCAGACGGTAAAAGAAATATCCGATTGGAACGCTGATATGGTAGGGATAAGCATTTTAACGCCCGGGCATAATTTTGCCATTGAAATCGCCAAAAAATTGCCGCCGTCTGTTATGTCGGTTGCCGGAGGACCGCACGCCGCCGCTATCCCTGAAATATTATTAAAAAATGGTTTTTCAATTGTGGCCAGGGGCGAAGGAGAAGAAACTTGCCTGGATTTGGCCTTGGGTAAAAATTTAATTGAAATTCCGGGCATCTCTTTCAAAGACGGCGACAAAATCAAGCATAATCCGGACCGAGCGCCCCTTGATATCAACAGTTTGCCGATACCGGCCAGACACTTGCTTATAAGCAATGGCGTGGATAAGCCATACTCTTCAGAAACAACGCAATACTTTCCTTGGGCGACAATCACTACCAGCCGGGGCTGTCCTTACAGCTGTAATTACTGCAATAAACTAACTTTTGGCAGACAAATCCGTTATCGTTCTCCGGAAAATGTGATGGAAGAAATTGATTTTCTGGTGAAAAACTGCCAAATCAAAGAAATCAGCGTCAGCGATGATTGTTTTAATTTTGATCTGGCCCGGGCTAAAAAAATTCTTGATTTGCTGATTTCCAGAGATTATAAAATCAGCATCCGTTTCTCAAACGGGCTTAGGGCGGATAAGATAGACGAAGAATTTTTAGAAAAAGCCAAGAAAGCCGGCTGTTCTTATATAGCCATCGGCATAGAATCGGGCTCTCAAGAAATCTTAAACAGAATTCCCAAGGGCGAAACATTAGACGATATGAGAAAGGCGGTAGCTATGATAAAAAAGGCGGGGATTCCGATTACCGGTTTTTTTATAATCGGTTTGCTGGGGGACACCAAAGAAACCATGGAAAAAACCATAAATTTTGCCAAAGAACTGGACTTGGATATAGCCTCATTTAATATGGCCGTCCCCTATCCCGGGACGAGAATGTGGGATATGATTAAAGAAGACCGAGGAGAAATTTTTCTCAAAGATTGGGATGATTTTCACCACACTTCGGGCAAATGTTTATACTCCATACCCGGGATGAGCGATCCGAAGACAGTTGAAATGATGTACAGAAAAGCAATCAGCCGGTTTTATTTCAGACCGGGTTATATTCTAAAGCAAATATTCAGAATCCGATCCTTCTCGCAGATTAAAAACATGTTCAGAGGGTTAAAAACGATTTTGCGCACCCAAAAAAAATAAAAATGGCAGCAGAAATAATATTAATAAATCCGCCGCCGCTAAACTGGCGAGAAAAACACGACGCTTTAAACCATCCGCATTTGGGATTGGCTTATCTTTCCGCTTATTTACGCCAAAATAATTTTGAATGCCAGCCGATAGACGCTAAATTTGAAAGAATGAATCTGGAAGAATTAGGCAAGGCTATAAAAAAATACCGGCCGATTCTTGTGGGAATCACCGCTATGACTCATGAAATCGGCCAAGCGGCCCAAGTTGCCAGGCTTGTTAAAGAATTGTTTCCTGAAGTTAAAACCGTTTTAGGCGGCGCCCATGCGACAGCCCTGCCTCAAGAAACCTTACGGCAATTTCCGGAGTTTGATATGGCAATAGTCGGCGAAGGAGAAATTACGCTATTGGAGCTGGTTAAAACGCTTATTCAACACGGAGAACTTTCTAAAATAGCCGGCCTTGCTTTTTGTTCATCTTCCGGCGCCATTATTCTTAACAGCTGCCGCCAACCCATACAAAATTTAGACTCTCTTCCCTTTCCCGCTTGGGATCTTTTTCCTCCCAGCCAAACTTATTCCCTTATTACCACCCGCGGCTGCCCTTTCCGCTGTAAATTTTGCATGCGGGTCTCCGGCAATCAGCCCAGAAAGCGCAACTATCAAAATGTTTTAGAAGAATTTAAAATGAATATAAATAGATATGGAGCTGGCCAAATATTAGTGGAAGATGAAAGTTTCGGGCTTGACAGAAAACAAGCTTATCCCTTTTTAGACGCCCTGGCAGACAGCGGGCTTAATAAAAAAGTAAAATGGGTGACCCAGACCCGAGTTGACTTAGTGGATGAAGAATTTTTTCAAAAATTGAAAGCGGCCGGATGCGCTTGGGTGGGCTTCGGAGTAGAATCCGGGAACGAAAAAATACTCAAGGAAATAGGCAAGGGAATAACTTTAAAGAAAGTTGAAGAAAGTATCTCTCTGGCAAAAAAAACGGGATTGCAAACCGGCAGTTATTTTATCATCGGGCATCCTTATGAAACAAAACAAACAGCCTGGGATACTATAAATTTTGCCGCTAAACTGAACACCACCACGGTTGCTTTCGGCATTATGGTCCCCTACCCGGGCACGGAAATATATTCAATGGCGCTCCGGGGAGAAGGAGGATACCGCATTATTTCTTCCGATTGGGCTGACTTTAATAAGACTATCGGGGCCAGTTTAGAACTGGAAACATTATCGCGGAAAGAATTGGAAAAGCTTCAATTATTGGCCTATTTTGTTTTTTATTTTAAAAACTGGCGGTTCTGGGATTTCTTCAAATTGCTTTTAGGGGAAAGAAAAATAGCCTTTGCCGTCTTGAAAAAAATTTTTATTAATCAAAAAATATGAAGGTTTATTTATTAAATCCGCCCTATTATAAAGGTTTTATGCGCTCGGCCAGATGGGCCAGGCCGGGTTTTGCCGGTAGCCAGTGGTACCCGATTTTTTTGGCTTACGCCGCCGGCTTTTTGGAAAAAAACGGCCAACAAGCTAAATTAGTTGATGCTTTAGTAAGCGGAATGACTTTTCAAAACGTGATAGAAGATGTCAAAACATTTTCTCCGGAATTAGTTGTTATTTACACTTCTTGGCCAAGCTTAGATAATGATGTTAAGTTGGCGGAAGAAATAAAAAAAGAAATTAAGAATAGCTTAATAGTTTTTGTCGGACCATGGTGCGCCACAAATCAGGAAAAAATACTCAACAAATCCGAAGCCGTAGACGGAGTAATCAGAAAGGAATTAGAACTGCCAATCTTAAATTTAGCCCAAGGAAAAAATCTTTCCGAAATAAAAGGACTGACTTGGCAAAAGAATAATCAAATTATTCATAACCCGGATGAAAACTTTCTTACTCCGGAGCAGTTAGACGGTATGCCGTTTGTTACCGATGTTTATTCCAGACATCTTGATATCAAAAACTATAATCAAACAAGCTTAAAGTATCCGTTTGTGGATTTATTTACCGGTCGGGGATGTTCTTGGGGGCAATGCGTTTTTTGTTTATGGCCCCACACTATTTTTAAGGGAGCTCCCTTATACAGAAAAAGAAATATAAAAAACGTGATTGAGGAAATAAAAAATATCAAAAAAATCCTGCCCGAAGTTAAAGAAATTTTTATCCAGGATGATACTCTGCCCAAAGATCGCGCCACTGAACTGTCGGAAGAAATTTTAAAAAACAACTTAAAGATAACCTGGTCTTGCTATGCCAAGCCGCTTTTAGATTATGAGACGATGAAACTGATGAAAAAATCCGGCTGCCGATGTTTGCACGTCGGATATGAAAGCGCTGATTTAAATATTCTGGCGTTATCTAAAAAAGGCCAAACGCCGGAAATAATGGAAAAATTTACCAAAGACGCCCAAAAAGCTGGATTAATTATCCACGGCGATTTTTTGATAGGATTGCCCGGGGAAAACGAAAAAACTGTCTTGAAAACCATAAACTGGGCAAAATCATTGAAGCTTTTAGACTATCAATTTGCCGTTATCCAGCCGGAACCGGGGACGCCTTTGTATGATTTTTTGGAAAAAAATAAATTTTCGGAAGGCAAGGACGAAGTAAATTACCCTCAATTTTCTTCAAAAAATATGTTTGACTGGCGGCTGCGGGCTTACCAAAAAATATATCTGGACCCCAAATATATCTTAAGATGTTTGAAAAAACCCGAGGAAATTAAAAGATTATTTAAAATGGCAGGGAAGGCGATACCGAACTTAATTTTTAATAAACATGGATAACAATAAATCTGAACAAGAGAAAATTGTCTATAAGGACTTTGATAAACATTGGAGAGGGCTGAAAAATTACAATATTATCAGTAAACTTAATATGTATCTTATAGACCGTCAAGCAATTAAAACATTACTTGATATTTCACCGAGAACCATTTTAGATGTAGGATGCGGCATTGGCCGAACCATGTCAAAATTCAAGGAACTCGGCTTTAAAGTAATTGGTGTAGATAATTCAGAGACGAGTATCGATTTTTGTCAGAAAAAAGGATTAGAGGCAATTTTGATGGATGCTTCAAATATGAACTTTCAAGATAATTCTTTTGATGTGGTTTTTGCTGAAGGATTATTAGAACATTTTGAAAATTATGGACCACTAGTTAAAGAAATGATTAGGGTAAGCAAAAAACATATTCTTTTGGTGCAGCCAAACTGCCATTCGCTATGCGGAAAAATTTTAAACATTGCCATTGAAACATTAACAAAGGGAAATATTAAAGAGATTCCCTATCGGATGGAAGAATACATAGAGTCTTTCAGAAAATACGGCTGCAAATTAATACTCCGAAGACCGGCTCTTTTTAATTCTTTTGCGATACTTCTATTCCAAAAATATGAATAAAATATTCCGATTAATCCTTTTTATTTCGGGTATCTCTATTTTATCTGCCTTGATATATCGCGTCGGATTCCATGAGATTATCAGAACAATCGCCGAAGCTAAGGTTAATTTTTTGATTTACGGCCTTTCCGTCTATTTAGTCTTAATTCTGGCCCGGGCCTTTAAATGGTTTTTATTAGTAAGGGTTACCGGAAATAAGATAGGATTTAAAAAATTTTTACCGCTTTATTTCGTCAGTTCCTTAATGGGGAACATTACTCCCTTTAAATCAGGCGAAGCGATCGCCCCGTTTCTTTTTGAAAAATATCTAAAAATCCCCGTCGGCCAGGGGTTTGCCATTGTCATATTGGACAGATTTTTTGAATTGATTACGTTTGCGATAATTCTTATTTTAACCATATTGTATATCATTCCTGTTTTCCAATGGGCGCCCATTCCGCTCTTTGCGCTTATCTCTCTTTTAATAATCCTGATTGTTTCCCAAAAAACTTCCTTAAAAATACTGGGGATATTTAATGTATTTAAAAAATACTCTCTATTTAAAAGAATTTTAGAATTTGCCGAAAAGGAACTGCAATTTTTTTATGATGGCTTATTTCTATTCAAAAATAAAAAGGTATATAGATTTATTATACCCTTAACGATAATTTGCTGGCTACTTGAATTTTTGTCGTTTTATTTTATAGTCAGCTCGGTTTTATCGGCCTCTTTTTTTCATATTGCGGCCGCTCAAGTTATGGCGATAGCGGCAATTCTTCTCACATTTATCCCCGTAGGCATAGGAATTGGAGAGGTGGGAATAGTTTATGTTTTAAATTTATTTAATTATCCGACAGTTTTAAGCGCCGGCGGAGCTTTGCTGGCAAGGCTAATTTTAACCGGCGCTTTATTCACCGTCGGCATTATCGGGACTTTTTTGTTGAAGGAGAAAAACGAATAAATTCCCTTAAAAATCCCAGCGACCAGGCGAAAATAAAAATTATTGTTGCCAAAAATACATTTAGAACAACTTTGAAGGATCTTTCTTCAATTAAGCTCAAACCGGAAAAAATTGCCAGGGCGATTATGATTGCTCCGGTCAAGAACAGCGGGTAAAGAGGGTTTAAAATAAAAGAAAAAATCATCAGAAAAATAAATATCGGCAGGGCTAATCCGGATATAATATGAATTGGGCTGGCGGCATCTCTGTGTCGCTTTGCCATTTGCAGGCGCCCGATGGCATATCTGTATATCTGTTTCCAGAATTTTTTGGGATTATCCCTTCGGTAATGCCAAACTGTGACATCAGGAACATATAATACTTTATAGCCCCTGCTAATCAGCTGATAATTCATTTCAACATCGTCGCCGGTTAGCAAGGTTTCATCAACCGGCATAACCTTCTCCAAGGCAACTCTTTTGTAAATCGCATTACAGCCGGGAATGCTTTTTACGATTTTAGTTTTTTTTGAATCGGTCACATATATTGAACCGGATATCAAACTGCCACATAAAAATAAAAATCTGACTGCTCGGCCGAAGACAGATTCATCTTGAGGAGAAAGACTGGGCCCGCCCACGCCGGCTACGCTTTCATCTTGAAAATATTTTAAAGCGTTGCTTAACCAATTTTTATCCATCAAACAATCGGCGTCAGAAAACGCCACAAGGTCGCCTTGGGAATGTTGAAATCCTATATTTCTTCCCGGAGCCACTGTTTGAAACTTGTTGACGACTATTTTTGCGCCATAAGTCTTGACGATCTCAGCCGTCTTATCAGTTGAAAGGCCGTCGGAGATGATAATTTCCAAGCGGTCTTTCGGGTAATTCAATTGTTGTAAATTTTTCAGACACTCCCCTATTAAGGCCTCTTCATTTCTTGCGGGAATAATTACGGAAATAAAAGGATAATTTTCCATCTATTTTATTTTTCTTTAATTGCTAATATGCTCAACATAAATGAAGAAAATATCGTTTGAATCCCCGCAATGATTAAAGTCAGGGCTATTATGGAATTTTTTAATTCCTGCAACGCGCCAAAACCATCGTTAAGCCACTTTAAGAATATCGTTATATAGATAATCGCCCCCAACAATGTAATTACTATTCCAAAAATACTGGCCCTCTCTATTGTTATATATTTATAAATTTTACCCGATACCGGCCTGTCTCCAAGATGGAAAACAGCGTATGTTTTGGCGAATAAAGCAAAAATAATTAATTGATAGCCGATTATAACCAGTAAGGCCGATAAGAACATCGGATAATTATAAAGTTTCATTCCTAAAATTTCCGGCGAACCGAAATACAGCCAAAAAAGAGAAACAAATCCGACTAAAAATAAGAAAAATCCCGGAATAAAAAACAGGAACAACGGACTGTATAACAGCATAAATCTTAAATGGCGCCAGCCGTCTGTAAGGGATTTCAGCTTTGACTCGCCCTTTCTCGCATAATAATTAATTGGGACTTCTTTAATCTTCAGATTATTTTTAATCGTTTTTATTATCATTTCGGAAGCAAATTCCATACCCGTCGTTTTAAGGTTTAATTGTTTCAACAAGTCTTTTCTGAATGCTCTCATGCCGCAATGAACGTCATGTATTTTCGTATTAAAAAAAATCCTTAACACTCCCGAAAGCGCGGGATTGCCGATATATTTATGAACCCAGGGCATTGCCTCTTTCTCAACTTTTCCTTTGAACCTGTCCCCGATAACAAAATCATATCCCTGTCTTAGATATTCAATAAAATTAGGAATCTCGTTGAAATCGTAACTGCCGTCGGAATCCGCCATAAAAATATATTTTCCTCCGGCAACTTCAAACCCCCTCAAATAGGCGGATCCGTATCCCCTTTCTTTTTCTTCTACCAGCCGCGCTTGTTTTCCCTTAATAATATTGCGGCTATTATCCGTAGAACCGTTATCCACGACGATTATTTCCGCATTCAAATTATTTTTTTCAATAACTTCTTTAATTTTATCAAGGCAAAAACCAATGGCTTGCTCTTCGTTCAAACAGGGTAAAATTATGCTTATTTCCGGATAATTTTCCATATTATTTGTTATTTAAATACCACTCTACCGTTTTTTTCAGACCATTTTTTATATTAAATTTCGGCCGCCATCCCAGTTCATTTTTTGCTTTTCTGACGGAAAGACAACCTCTTTTGAATCCGCAGGCGGGAGAGGCTATGTGTTTTCTTCCAACCGACGAATTGGTCAATTTCTTAATCTCTGTAAAAATATCTAAAACATCCGTTTCCTTGCCGGTTCCGATATTTATGATCCCTTCGTAATTATTTTTAAAAGCGCTGAATGAGGCATTTATCGCATCTTCTATAAAAATATAATCTTTTGTTTGTTTTCCGTCCCCGTGTATCAAGGGCTGTTCCTTCTTCAGCATTTTGCTGATGAATATTGCCATCACTCCGGCTTCACCATTTGGATTTTGTCTGGGGCCGTAGATGTTCCCAAATCTTAAAGCTAAATAGGAAATCCCAAACAGGCGGCGGTAAGCGTCAAGATATTTTTCAACAGCTAATTTGCTTATGCCGTAAGGCGAAAGGGGCGCAGGAGGATAATTTTCCGGCGTGGGAATTTTTTTAGCGTCCCCGTATATTTCTCCGCCACTTGAAGCAAAAATTATTTTTTTGACATTAAACTTCCGGCAATTCTCTAAAATATTAAGGCTTCCCAAAATATTTATTTTAGCGTCAAAAATAGGGTCTTTTACCGACTCTCTGGCTTCAATATGAGCCGCAAAATGAAAAACATAAACAGGTTTTTCCTTTCTGAAAATCCTGGAAATTGCAGGATCGCAAATGTCAAACTTATAAAATTTAGCCTTGGGATTTAAATTTTCTTTACGGCCGCTGCTTAAATTGTCAATTATTGCAACTCCATGCCTCTCCTTTATTAATTTGTCTACGAGGTGGCTGCCGATAAATCCGGCTCCGCCGGTAACTAAACATTTCATACTATTTAAAATTATACTTTTTTAAACCAAAATAAACCTTCCTTAAAGTTCGCGTTCTCTAAGGTATTAATGTCAATATTTTCTGTAAATAATCCCTCCTCATCAATTCCTGAAAATTCAATCAATTTTAGCCCATCAAAATAGTTAATAATCTGGCGAAAAGAAGGGATCCGGTGAGAATTAAAATATAATTTCGGTTGGCCGACGGGTATTGAAAAATATAGATTCCCTCCCTTTTGCAATACTCTTTTAAGCTCTCGACAGGCCTTTTCCGTGCCAAACGGATCTAAAAGATTGTCATATCTGCCTATTCCAATGTGTTCGGCTACGCTCAAGCACGAAAGAGAATATATGGAATTATCCTCAAACGGCAATGCCAGGATATTACCGCTGATTGATTCAAAATCCTTAAGATTTACTTCGGCTGGCCTTATGTCAACAAAGGTAACTTTAGTAACCGCAGATAAAAACCCGGCGAAATCCACTCTTGAAGCCACGTCTGTGTGGCGGTCAACCTTGCTTTCATATATCCGCCGGAAGGCCCAAATATCCTGATAAAAATAATGTTTATTAAAGTCGGTGGTCTGGGTCCTATCGTGAAGACAGGGATAAGTATCCAGCAAATTTATTTTTTCTGCGCCCTTAATTCTGGAGTATCTGATCCAATCGGCAAAAAACCTGAAATACCTTGAGAAGGAAAGAAAAAATTTTACCGGATTAAAGAAGGGGCTGACCCATCGCTGGATAAAATCAATAATTTGATGATATTTTTTGGGAAATCTTTTCATAATTAAGAAAGCAATCTTCTTTTAAAAGATAGAATTAACCGCCAAGGATAAAATAGGGCTAATTTCGAAAATATTTGCCTGGTAAATTGCGGCTTTTTCAATCCTTCGGCTGTCAAAATCCAATCTGCTTCTCTCATTGTGCACATATTGGAAAAGCCGCCGGCTAATCTGAGTTCCCTTTTGCCCTCTTCTTCTTTCCAGATACTCTTCTTTAGTTGGCGCCTTTCGTGATTTTGGTGTATGACGGTAATAATTTCAGTGGCGTCAATCACCGGAATGCCGAGCTTTTTGAATTGATAAATGAAAGAATTATCCCAGCCCCCATGTTTTATTGAAAAAGGAAACATATCGGGTTGGACATCGCGAGAAAAAATAAAATAATCGCCGGCTGATAACCCGTGAAGTTTCCCGTCAATTTTAATTTGTTGCCGCAATTTTTCTTGCCAAGCGCTATTGGTAAAATTTATCGGTTCTTTAATGTTCAAATCCCATCGCTGACCGGATAACAGAAAAGAGGGCAATCTGACTGACTGAATTACTTTTAAAAAATCGCCGGTTAAAATAATATCAGTGTTGATAAAACATAATAATTTATTTTGAGCGGCTTTACGCGCTTCCTGGAAAATAGAATTTCTTAGAATCACGCCTTTTTCATTTTTTTTAACATCGGATATGTATTTTATTTTAAACTCCGAAGCAGTTTCCGCCGTGCCTTCTTCATCCCCAATTAAAATAATCTCGCAATCGGGGCAAACCGAAAGCCAGCTTTGAATAGCATTGCGCTGAATTAAATCAAATTCATTTTTGAACGGCCTTGGGCTGCTAAAGATTGTCAACATAATCTTTTATCCTTAATTTTAAACCTTCTTGCAAATTATATTTTGGTTTCCAGTCAAACGTTTTTTTAATTTTAGAACAATCCAAACAATATTTTATCAGTTCACCGGAACGATCCGGAAAATAAATCGGTTCCGCTTTTTTACCCAATAATTCGGCGATCTTTTTGTAAATATCATTAAGAGTTACCTCTACCCCCGAACCTACATTGAAAATAGGATCCGGGTAATTTAGAGACAAATTAAGCGCTAAAAGATTAGCCCTGACGACATCGTCAATATAAACATAGTCCCTGGTCTTATTGCCGTCTCCCCACATTTCTGCCTGTTTATCGGAATATAATTTACGGATATAATCTGCCATAGCTCCCTTGACTTGCCCGGACCCGTAAACTGTGGCATATCTTAAAACAGTATAAGGCAAACCGTAAGCTATATTAAAAAATTTCAGATAATTCTCAACTGTGGCTTTAGCAATGGCATACGGAGAAACTGCCTGTATCGGCTCCGATTCTTTGGTCGGTAATTTTTTGGTATTGCCGTAGATAAAACCGGACGAAGAAAAAATAACTTTTTTTATTCCATACTTTCTGGCATTATTCAACAGATTAATTGAACCGGCGATGCTGTCCATATCTAAAAGAGGGTTAAGAACTGATTTTGGAACTAAAACATTAAAGGCAAAATGATAAATAATTTCCGGTTTTTCTTTCTTAAAAATATTTTCAAGCGCCAAATCGGCAATATTAATTTTGTAAAATTTAGCCTTAGGGTTTAGGTTTTCTTTCCGACCAGTGCTTAAATTATCAACGATAACTACTTTGGCTCCTTGGCCAATAAGCGCGCCAACGGTATGAGAACCGATGAATCCCGCCCCGCCGGTAACTAAAATTTTCTTATTTTTGATATTCATATAATTATTTAAACCAATCATAAAACTTTTTTGGAATATCGGCCCCTTCCAGCCAAGAATAGAACTTCCTGCCTATTTTGGTCTTTAATATTCCGTCTGCTGCGGTGGCTAAAAAAATGATAAAAATACCTTTGGCTAACCCGTATTGCCTGATTGTTTTCGGCCGATTATGCGCAATATAGTTATAGTTCACCCGATGAAGGATAGTCTCCACTTCTTTTTTATAAAAATTGGCGCTGGGAAACATTTCTTTACAGTAGTAAACTTCATTCCCGTATTTTGTCTGAAAGCCGTAATCCGGATCAAACCAAACCTCGTCATTTATTTCCCCTTTTGATTTTAATTCATTATAAAATGCGATATTAGGATGGATTTTAAAAAATTGGACATTAGTTTCGTCAAATAATTTAAATAATTCAAATGTTTTTTCAAAATCTTCCAATGTTTCGTCGGGCAGGGAAACCATAAAGAAACCGTGCACCCAATAGCCCAATTCTTTACACATTTTAATTGTTTCCTCTATTTTTTCTCTGGTTATTCTTTTGTTAATTCTTTGGAGGATTTTGTCGGAGCCCGATTCTATGCCAAGCCCGACCACATCGCAGCCGGCCTCTTTTAAGTTTTTTAAAACTTCCCGGCTTGTCCCCACCCTGATGTCTATCCTAAATTTAATTTTTAGATTACTTTCTTTGAGCAAGTCGCAAAATTTTAACACCCTTGCGTCATTTGCCGTAAATAAAGCATCATAGAAGCGAAAGTATCCTATATTGTAATCTGACGACAATTTTTTTAATCTTTTAACTAATTCTTCCGGACTAAGCCCTCTGTACATTCTCCCCCATAGTTCGTTGGCGGCGCAAAAAGAACATTGAAAGGGACAGCCCCTAGAAGCCAATATCGGTAAATTGTTTAGTTTCTGCAATTCATATGGGCTCCCGAGTTCTTTGTATTCCTTCACTTGAGAAAAAATTAACGAATAGTCATAATGGAGATTATCAATATCGCTTATCAGGGATCGGTCGGAATTTCTGACAACCTCGCCGTTATTTTTTCTCCAAGTGATACCTAATATTTCCTCAACCGGTTTCCCCTCAATTATTTCCAAAATAGTTTCTTCGCCCTCTCCTCTGACAATGAGATCAACAAACGGATAATGTTCTAATATCGCCCTATCTAGGGCATAAACATGAGGACCGCCTATCACTATTTTACAATTAGGATTGGCTTCTTTCGCCTTGCGGGCAAAATTAAAAACCTGAAATCTTGATTCGGTGTAGCATACCAAACCAAGAATGTCAGCCACTTTCACTCTGGCAAGCAATTGTTCTTCGGTTATCCCCTGCAAAATTGGTTCCATAATTTCAATCTCGCAGCTACTGTGCTCTTTGATATAAGTACCGATAGAACAAAGACCCAGCGAAGGACCCTCAACTACCCCTTTAAAATTAGGATTTGCTAAAAGTAATTTCATGACTTCATCGCCCGCTTAAAATACTTCCTTTTTTAAAACGCCTTGTAAGACCTTTAAAAACATAATCTCCATCACCCTGCAAAAAATAATTAATGCTCCGAAAAACCAAAGAATATATTTTCAAGGGAAAATTCAGCCATTTTTTTCGGTTATATCCCTTATTTATTTTTTCAAGTTCTTCTTGATGGTGAGCTGTGCCCAAAAATATTTCTGTTTTAGCCGCCTTATGCCTTCTCATCGCGCCCAAATAATAAGGCAAAAATTTAAATTTTGCTTTTTTCACCGCCGCCCGCAGAAAAAATTCATAATCCATCGCCAAATGAAGACTGGTGTCCAAATATCCTATTTTGGCAAATAAATCCTTTTTCCAAAATGTGCTTTGGGACCCCAAAGAAATGCCGTCATATTGGTAAACAATCCGGGAAAATTTTGTAAATTTTGATTCTCCGATTATATTATCATTTTCATCAATATCAAGACGGTCGCCGAATATTATGTCCGTGGCCGGATTTTTTTTAAAAAAATCCGCCGCTGCCGAGAAAGCTCCGGGCAAATATATATCATCAGAATTTTGACCGCCGATAATCTCTCCTGTTGCCATCCTGAACCCCTTATTCAGACCGTCTGACTGCCCTTTATCTTTTTCGCTTACCCAATAAGCGAGATATTTTTCGTATTTTTTAATTATATCTGCGCTTTCATCGGTCGAACCGCCGTCGATGATAATGAACTCCAGATTGGGATAATTTTGATTCAAAATGCTTAGAATGGATCTTTCTAAAAATCGTCCCTGATTATAAGAGGTCATAATTATGGAAATTTTCAAAAAAGACGGGTCTTTCTCTAAAAGCGTTTTTTCGTTAAAAGCGGTGAATTCTTTAAT
>ERZ1292645.146-Hain-H14-02um-R2-146-length-31811-cov-6_pt1 | contig 31811 bp, 32 predicted proteins | sample MGYA00564401_ERZ1292645 | MGnify/ENA primary metagenome ERZ1292645 (study PRJEB36523, sample SAMEA6512644) | groundwater metagenome | collected 2019-01-09 | study: AquaDiva: Metagenomics assemblies of 32 groundwater samples | reverse complement strand
TCTTCTCTCTCTCTTTTTGATTGTCGCAGTTCTTTGGTAAGTTCGGTAATTTGTTCAATGAGCTCTTTGATCCGTTCATCTTTTTCTTTGGCATCTTCTTGTGCCCGGGTAAGTTGTATGGCGAATTGTTCCTTTATCTTCTTGGCTGAGGCCTCCAATGCTTCTTTTTTTGTTTCTTCAAGCTCTTTGTTGTGCTTTGCCGTAATTTCAGCAAGTTGCTGCTCGTTAAATTGATGACGCAGCGCTTCTGAGATTTCAACGTGTTTTTTGCAATGAGGACAAACAACGGTATTCATGGATGGTTACTATCATACTCGACCTCTTGCATCTACGTCAAGAGAAATGCTAGCATGTAGGATGCAATGAAAACTGTCCTACGTACGATTGCTCTGTATACACTTGCGCTTTATTTCCTCCCCAATATCGTTCCTGGAGTGGTAATAAGAGGAGGATTTTGGACTCTGCTCACGGGAGGAGCAGGACTGGCTGCCCTCTTTCTGATACTCAAACCAATCCTCAATATCATTAGTTTTCCGGTCAATATGCTTACCATTGGCATTTTTTCGCTTTTTACCAATGCATTTATCTTGTATCTCTTAACGATCTTTGTACCAGAAATTATGATTCGCACGTTTACGTATGAAAGCACAACCTTTTTCGGTTTTATTACTCCCGACATGACGTTCTCGCTCTTTTTTGCCTATCTCTTCACTGCCTTTGTGTTATCCCTCATTGAAACAATTATTTCCTGGCTTATCAAATAAAAAACTGTTATAATTATAGGTACTTATGATTGAAGGGATCTTTTCGGTAGTACAAATAGTTGTTTCCGTTCTTCTGATAGGAGCAATCATGCTCCAAGCACCAGAGGGAGGACTTTCGCCAGTCTTTGGTGGAGGTGGAGAAATGTACCGAAGCAAAAGAAACGTAGAGAAATTCCTCATTATTGCAACAATCGTTTTGTCGATTTTGCTTATCTCTTTTTCTATTGCACAACTTGTCCTAATTCCTTCAGGGAGGTAGCCCAATTGACTACACTAAGCAACTATGGCAGTTAATAGACGACTTTTGTTCTGGGTAATCAAAGCATATATCAGGAAATCGTGGCGATCGATTCTTATTTCCTTTCTGCTGGGACTTACGTTCTTTTTTGTCCTCCTGTATGGATTCCGATATTTTCATTCGCTTCTCCCCGTATCAAAAAAGGTCTCGATAGGTATTGTTGGGGCATATACCCAAGATAACCTCCCTCCAATTGTCATGGAAAGGCTTTCTCGAGGTCTCACCAAAGTAGCAGCTGATGGCTCAATCTCTCCTGATATCGCATCTTCCTGGAAGATATCAGACAATGGAAAAGCCTATACTTTTTATCTTAAACCTGACCTCACCTTTACGAATGGAAAGAGAGTTGATGCCGCAAGTATCAATTATAACTTTGCTGACGTTGCCATTGAAAAACCTGATAAACGAACGATTGTTTTTAAGCTAAAGGATGCCTATGCTCCTTTTCTTATTACCGTATCGAAACCTATTTTTAGTTCAGGATTTACTGGTGTAAGTGATTACACGGTTGAAAATATCAAACTCAATGGTAATTTCGTCCAGTCAATAACGCTTGTTTCAACAAAAAATAGATTTGATACCATTCGTTATCAATTTTATCCCAGTGAAGAAGCCCTCAAAATGGCATTCCTTCTTGGAGAAATTTCACAAGCCGTAGGACTCACCAATACCAAAGTGAAAGATACAGACTTTACAAGTTTCCATAACACGCAAGTAAAACAAGAGACCGATTACACCCATCTTGTCACACTCTTCTTTAATACGACAGATGAAACACTCTCTGACAAAAAACTTCGACTGGCTTTAACGTATGCTATGCCCCAAACGTTCGCAACGGGAGAAAAAGCCTTCCTTCCTTACTCACCTAAGTCTATTTTTTATCATAAAGCACTCCCAAAGAGAGAACAGGATATCGTACATGCTAAGGAACTTCTCGGTATCGAAGCAGATACAAAGCCAGAGAAGAAATATACATTGACTATTGCTACGCTCAAAAAACACACAGATACTGCAAAAGCCATTGCTGCGTCATGGAAGCAACTTGGGGTAGAAACAAAAGTTGAAGAAGTTGAAGGAATCCCGAGTAAGTTTCAAATTTTTCTCGGTGATTTCTCTATCCCTCGAGACCCTGACCAGTATACGCTTTGGCATAGTGATCAAATGAATAATATTACACAGTATAAAAACCTTCGTATTGATAAACTTCTTGAGGATGGAAGAAAAGTAGTTGATTTGGAAACACGAAAAAAACTCTATACAGACTTCCAGAAATATTTGATGGATGATTCTCCCGCATGGTTCCTCTATTTCCCGACAGAGTATCAGTTAACGAAAAAATAATACGGTATCAAAAATTATATACTTTGATCCATTGACAATCCACCCAAAAAATCTCTATCATAGATATATGAGGAAGGCATCACACTACGAAACAATGCGGGCACTTACGGCATTTTTTGTTGTGGTAATTGCTTTTGCTATTTTCCTCCTTTTCTACCTCAATAGTGAATCAATTCTCTCTTCGCAAGACTTCTATCCATTTATGACGCTCGCAGTAGTTGGTATGGGACTGTTGCTTTGGTTATTCTATATCGTCAGTAATCAGCCACACCTGCACAAAAAAAGTCTTACTAAAACTAAGATCGCTAAAAAATCTCCAAAGAAGAAAAAGAAGTGATCGCTACACTTCAGATTCTCTAGCATTCATTTGTTTTCTTTTCAGTTGTTCAACTCTTCTCTTATCAAGCTCTGCTTTAAATACTTCAGCTGGTGCAGTTAAATAATCAAGCACTCTTTCTTGCCAATCACCTCTATGGACAACTTTTATTGCACCCATTGCTCTTGCATCCAGCTTAGTTGTACCATCAAAAACATCATAAACCGTGCGATTCCCATTTTCTCCACTGACGTCACTCCTCCAAACATATACTGCGCCTTCCTTAGGATTATCGACAATTCCATCCTTAACTGGTTCGCCATTAATATGGGTCACGATCGCCCCATCAGGTCGCGTAAAAGGAAGGGTAGCAGCATAATATTTATTGTCTGTCTTTGTTCCTGGAGTACGTGAACCAAACTCAGATTCCTCAACCGCCCCATCAGCCTCCCCCCAAAGATCGACAATCTCTCCAAGGTTTTCTATTATTTCTTCTCGGTCTCGCTCCGTTCGTCTACGACTTGGTTTTGAAGAATCAGATTCTCTTCGTTCTTCACCTGTTCCTTGTCGTAGAATTCTTTTCCACTTTCTTTTTTTTATTTCTAACGCTTCTCTTCGCTCTCTCTCCCTCGCTGCTGCTTCAAATTCTGCCCTGACATCAGTTGCAGTAAAGGCAACATGTGGCAACTCAGCCAGAAAACGATCAATAACTTTTGCCATATCAGATCGATCATACATACGACGTTTGCCTTCGTCTGTCTCAAATTGCATCCTGAGCTGATCTGCTACTGATTCAGGTAATATTTTTTCTGGGCTTGTTTTGTTTGAGACATAAAGAGGATGAAGCTCCTCAAGTTTAGCTATTAAACTTTGATTTATTTCTCTTACTTTATGTAATTCATGTTTACTCCGTTCATAAAGTCTTTGGGTATCTGTTTTCTTTCTTTGTTGCTTTTTTTTTGACTTTTTAGCTCCTGATTCCGATTTTTGAGGTAACGTAAGACATGTAGTTGCAGTAAGTAAAAAAATATAATCAAATAGTTCTACTGCGCTTTGCTGCTGTTTAGCTTCTGAGTCATGAATACGTGAGTCAGCAACGGCACCTGCCAAAAATTCTACTCCAAAAGTATCAATAGCTTCAGGCATTGATCTGGGACCTGATACTAGTGACATCCATCTAGATTGATAATGTGCCAAAAAATCATCTCGTTCACTTAACTGTTGCCACTTTTGGGTACCTCTTAAGCAAAGTCGAAATAATCCACTAAAACTTTTCCTTGCTTTTTCTCTCTCCCTTGCTTCTTGCAATGTTCCAAGTGTTGCTTCTGGCGGGGAACCAGCTTCTCTGTCAAGCAGTTTTCTCCCAGCAGACGCAAAACGAGCAAGCTCAGTAGGTCTTTTCTCAATTTCTCCCATAGTAAAATATTATATAATATTTATTCCTGAAAAGTAAGATGGCTTTCTGAAGAAAATTATCTCGTTACCTGAATTGTTTCGGAGAGTTCTGCTCCTGGAGCAGCAACAGTGAGACGATTATCTGATCCTTGATAGATCGTGTATCCTGTGTTGTACGTGCCAGTAGAGCAATCTGATACTGGTGATCCGGTACCATCTGTAGGATCGACAGGAAGAGCTGCTACATATTGTGAGACAAGCGCAGAACAAATATCAAGACTTCCTGCAATGCCACTATCATTACTTAACGTACAAGGAGCTGATGAAGTACATGCACTTACTCCAGTGGGGGTATCACCATTATTATCGATCATATATTGATTAATAGCATTCAGTAACGTGCTTACATCTGAACGACGTTGGGTATTATTTGCTTGAGCAAATTGCCGTGCAGGATTGATAGCAATAAGGGTGATCGAGAGAAGTACTGCAAGAATTGCAATAACCACAAGAAGTTCAATGAGGGTAAAACCTTTAGCTTTTTTAAGATTGAAATTGGACAGATTCATACTCTTATAGATCCATTATTGCTTATTTTTTTCGTTGCTGTCAAGGGGATCAGAGTATAACAAAATAAAGGCACTTAGTTATTGGCAGCTTTTTCACCCATTTCCAACTGAATTTGTCCTTGAACCTGTCGTAATTTCTCTCCAAAGTAAGCATACGTTGCTCTCGTAGGAGGAATAATAACAACTGATGGTTCACTACTCTTTAAAAACTTTGCTACTGCATCCATTTCAGCGGGAGGAGATCGGAATATCTTTTGCAATCCCCGCCTGTTATCGGGCAACATAAAGTCTTTCCTATCAATCTCCAAAGGAGTATCTCTTCTCATATATCGTTGCACTGTAGAAGCATCAGCTACTGGTACCCGACGAGCTTGTATGATCCCATCGTACATCAGAATAAGAAAATCTCTATTAATACTACTTTCAGCTGGTGACACATCAAAAATAGCTCCAATGCTTTCTCTAGTAGGTTCATCCACATGAGGAACCCATCTAATCTCGCGTGCAAGGTCTAACACACAACCTAGCCTAATCAAATTCTTTGCTCTCATCGGCTCTATTCTTCCTCGTTCATTGATCTCCGCATGAGAAATCCCAAACATTCTTTCATACATACTAACCCATAATAAAAACATTTGATTAATTTGTCAAATAAATGCAGACTTACTCCTGAGTAACTTATGATACGTTACGGCGAAACGATGGGCTTCATCCCGAATACGCATGATCAGTTGTAATCCCGAACTCCTCTTGGGAAGTGCTATCTCGGTAAACGTCATCGCGAGCAAAGCGTGGCGATCCCCCGCAGGAGATTGAGATTGCTTCGTTATTTCATTCCTCGCAATGAGGTTGGTATTCGGAACAATAATCGTCTCCTCTCTTTTTGCCAACCCAATTAATGGAATATTCTGATGATACTTTTGCAAAACTTCTAACACTGACGAAACTTGTCCCTTCCCCCCATCGATCACCAACAGATCCGGCGTCTCCCACTCAACGTGTTTGAGCCGACGAGTAAGCATCTCCTGCATCATGGCAAAGTCATTGGGCATTTCTTTTTTGTCGTTTTCTGTTTTGTTTTTCCATTCCCGTCTAATTTTAAACCGTCTGTATTGCGATTTATCGATCTCTCCGTCAGTCAACACTACCATTGATCCAGTAGCATTGGTTCCCTGGATATTGGAGATGTCATAACATTCAATTCGATGAAGGCTTGTTATCTGATAACCAGTTTCATTTAATGGCTCCATCAGGGCTTCCATTTCTTTTTGACGGATATCGATACGCAGATTGGGATTTACATCATATTCAACTGGCCGGTGGAAAGGTTGCGTAATCAGGCTTAAAGCATCTATTTTCTTTTGTAGTACCAATGCTTCTTCGTAGCGCTCTTTCTTACTTAAGCTGTTCCGCTCTTTTTCAAGCTCACGCATTACTTTTCGAGAACCACCTTCAAGGATCTTGATAATACCGTTAATGTTTTTACGATATTCTTTCTTTAGTTCGATCGAGTCAAAGATAGGAGGACACGGACAAAGACCCAAATGATGGTAAAGACAAATTCTTTTGGGATGATGGAGTACTGATTGATAGGGGAAAATCTTCCTGATGGTTTTGAGAACAAGCTTCACGGCACCAGCGTGAGGATATGGACCAAAATAGAGCGATTTTGGATCACTTTCTTGACGGGCAAGTGTCACCACAGGATAGGTGTCTTTTATTGTAATACGAATCTGCACATATGCTTTATTATCTTTAAGGACGATATTATATTTGGGATGATATTGCTTGATATAAAAAGCTTCAAGAAGTAATGCTTCAAGCTCTGACTCTACATTGATTATGTTGATCGAGACAATTTTTTCAACGAGACGTTTTGTTTTGGGACCGAGTAGACCACTATTGGTAAAATATGAAGATACTCTTGATTTAAGGTTTTTTGCTTTGCCTACATAGATAACTTTTTTTTGTCCGTCAAGGAACCGATAGACACCGGCATTTTCGGGCAAAGCTATATAGTCTTGTCGTGAATAGAGCATACTATGATCTTTATTTAATTGGCATAGACGTCTTTTCTATGTTCGATACGATCAATACAAAGCGTTTCTCCTTTGATAAAAAAGGCAATTCGATAATCACCAACTCTAAACCGATGCGTCAATGGGGGCAAATTAACTAATGGCTTTGCAAAAGAGAGAGGATCTGCAACAGATGCAAAAAAGGTAATTTTATTAATAACTCTTTTTTGTAAATCTTTTGGAAGTTTGACTAAATCTTTTTTACCTTTCGGAGAAAAAACAACATTATACATGTAATGATCGTACCACTTCATCCAGTGGAATCCACTCTGAATCTTGTGTTTCTTTTGCTGACACCCTAAGTTCTTTAACAAAATCTGCCTGTACGGTAAGCTTTTCTTCTATCAGATCAATCAATTTTCCCGCAGGGTTGGCATATGCTTTTTTCTGATTGGAGACAGATTCTTCAAAAGAATCATCCATTGCTGTTAACAACGAAATAAAGGCATCTCTTCCAAACGCAAAACCAGCAGGTGTGCCTTTTTGATCCGTGACAACTGAAACTTGAGATAGAAAAGGAAATTCTTTTATTTTTTTCTCTCCAGTAAATTTGGTAAATGGAATTGCTTTATTCATACAAAGATATTGTACCACGTTCTTTACACTTCCTTCAACTTTTTTTCCCAGGCTTTTTCCTCAAAAAAACAAGGAGTGTTACAATGCCTATAAAAAGAACCACCCCTCCTATTCCCTCTTTGGTTAGATAAATCGGTGCAACACTTACTCGTTTTTCTGCTGTCTCTCCACCCAAACGAATACTAAAAGCATCAATAGTACTATCCAAAAAACGTGTGGCATCAAAAACTACGTCCACATCTTGATGCCCATAAGGTGGAATAGCACTTACTGAGTACACTTGCTCTTTGGGAGTTAATGCAAGCGTACTAATTGCCATCACCTTTGCAGGAAGTAAGGCTGTACTGGTATTGATAACGGTTACTTCTCCACGAATCGGAAGCCCAGCAACCGATGGATCACCAAACGATGTCTGGATACTAAAATCAGGCTCTTGCCTTGCAAAAGTATCGGCAAAAATAACTTTTACATCCTTATTGTTTTTGTTATTTGCCAGCTTATAGCCACCAGCAGGAACTGGTTCACCACTATCTCTCCCCTTGATAACAAATGTCAGATGATCGAAATCAAGGACAGAAAAATAATCAACACCACCAGTCGTACTTGCCCACGTAGGATCAACCATTACCCACGTTCTTTTCTGCGAGTCATAATACTCAGGCCAGGAATGCAGGATATCCTGAACGAGCGAAAGTGGTCGTTGTCTGGCATTTTCGGTATGGGCATACCCCTCTACCTGACGAGCTGGGATACCCGCTGCCCGAGCTATGGCGATAAAAAGATCAGTAAACTCCCGACATACTGCCGAATCCTGTTGTGATAGTGCTCCAACTGCTCCAAGTCGTGGTTCGTTTTTGGTTACTCGTTCGAAGTCATATTTCAGTGTATTTGCGACGTAATGATAGATTGCTTGGGGAGTTTTGAGTTCCCGGGCAAGTGCTTGGATGGCTGGATCAGCAATTTCCCAATAGCCTTGTGGCTTCAGATATGCTTCCCTTTCTTGTGGAGAGATTTCTTGTTGGCGAGGTGTAAGGAGTACTTCAGCTTGTCCACGTGCGGTAATATCAAGCTTTTGGAAAGGAGTGAGAGTGTATTCAGCAAGCCAATTACCATCCTCATCAATTCGTACGTTCCTGGGCTTCGGGCTAATGTCGGTGATTGCTACCTCCTGATAGTTGGTTGTTGGTGGAAGCGCAATTTCTTGTGTTGTGGGAAGGACGTTGGCATTTTGTAAATGGTAGGTTAGTTGGAAATCATACACTTGCTTATCCCCAAAGGCGATAGAAATACCTGAATTGCCAAGTTGTTCTTTGGTAAAGGTCATCGAATTACTCGGTTGTTTGGGCTTGATATATGCAGGTTTTCCAAATGATGGTGGCGTTTTGACGGCTACGGTAAAGTTCTCAAAATCTTCTGTATTGGAAATGCCCGGGATATTTACCTCCCACACATTGCCATATTTTTTGGCAATGGTCGGCGTATCAAAAGAGATCGTAAAGGTCATCTTACTCCCAAGGCCAACTGACTTACGGTTGAAAACGACACCAATAGCATAGCCATCATCTGTTTTTTCAATGGTAGGGTTAATCGGACCATCAGGATCAGATGCTTGTACGTTGCTAATATCGTCAAATCCGAGCTTTACTTTGTAGGATGAGGCAAAGTATTGAGAAGACGTATTGGTGAGGGTAATCTTGAGGATTGCATGGGTGATTCCAGTGTCAGTTGCTTCATAGGTGACGTTGTAATCAGTGGTGAAGTTCTCAGCGGCAAAAGATTGCGTCGGGAAAAAGAAAAAGGTAAACAGAAAAAAAACCAGAAGAAGCAAGTTGAATACAATCTTTTTCATGAAATAAAATGCCTCTCTACTGTCATCCTCGGGCTTGACCCGGGGATCTAATTTCTGGATGGATTCCTGCCCTCGCAGGAATGACACATGAAGAGGCTTATTCTCTATTGTAAAACATTTTTCAAAAACTTTCCTGTCCAAAGTATACTCTTGCAAAAAAGGAACAATTGTAGTCAAATAGACCTATGTCTGAGCGAAAAGAAACTCCTAATGAACGAAGCAGACATAAACATCCTATAAAAAAGCTCTGGAGAAGAAGAGAGGATAAACCGAAAGAAAAACCTGGTAAAGAAACTCCCCGCAAGAAGTGGGTATCACGAAGAGAACTTCTCGGATATGCACTAGTTATACCACCTGCAGCGATAGCAGCGGGAGGTTTGATAGACAATGGAGACCCTTTGTCTCTAGTTAAACGTGCCGAAGATTGGCTTACTCAAGAGACTGCTCCACCCGTAAGTGAAGCAGAAATTGCTCACGCACGAAGTATTATTCATGAACCTATGGATGATCGCGAAAAAGAATTCAGGGCAACGTTAACGGGACGTTTTGCAGAGGATTATGGACGTATTTATCAGTATATGAATAGTGTTGCACGAGAGGAAGGACTAACTATAAGAGATGCCTCACCAACAATAGGGGCTGTACAAGGAGCAAAATCGCAAAAAGAAGTCATCAGTAAGATAAATGATTTTACTGCTCATTACGGGTTTGAGATAACACTTGGAGAAGAACGTAATCCTCTCAGGGATCCTTCAGACTATCGGGCCGTTGATCCAGAAGTTCTTGACTTAGAAGGTCTTAAACAGGCCTCAAAACAATGGATTGCGATAATCTCTATTATTCCAGAAGAGGTGTTCGAATCAGTTAACCTCAAAAAAATTAAACTCGGTACCTTAGATGATGAGTCTAAAGGAGCGATGAGGTCAGCAAATGGAGTTATGTATCTTGATCTCTCTGATAATAAATTTCTAGCAAAATCGCTCGGAAAAGAACCAGTAGCGGGTGAGGATAGAATAATACTTCATGAACTTGGCCATGAACTTGATCAGGAAATTAGTAGTCATCGTGGTATGGAAGATGATCCTGCCATCAGTAGACTCCTTCCCCCTGGTTTTCGCTTTGAGCATGAGGACCGGGATAAGGTATTTGATGATGTCATAGGAAAAGTATTACCAGATGCCTACGGAGGGAAAAACATGGCTGAACTTAAAGCAGAGTTTTTTGAACGTATCCTTGGAGGTATTGATCCACGACTTTTTGAGAAGGGAAGAGAAACCCCACTGGCCCAAATGACCTATCTCCTTACGGCTCGTCTTGCACAAAGATTACAACGTAAAGGATTGCAGGGAAGTATTACCAGGTATCTTACCAAACTCGGAAGAAGCTCCAATCATATTACTGAATTCCCCACATCTCAAATTCGTCTTACCGAAGGGGACCATCAATATGTGGATGATACGGTTGGTACCATATATACTGATTTAGCAAACACTCTCTGGGAAAAAAAGGAACCATTTCAGTGGGAAGTTAACGATAACCTTGTTTCTGGTACGATAACAGAAGAACCTTTTATCTATACCTTAGAAAGCAATCTTCCTCAAGAACAAGAACACATAACGAGTACTTATGGAACCCATATAAGCCTCTCTTGGGGAGATGTAGCAGCACCTGAACAAAACAGCATATACTTAGGCAAAAGTGATGATGGGTCATATGTGATTGGTGTTATGCATGAATCAGTAGGACCAGAATACGCAACAGGAGACGAGCCTTTCTTTTCCCCCTATGATGCTCAACGCTTATCCCAAAAGGTAGATAAAGTGCTTATGGCTGCTGAAGGATTCACGCAACCGCCTTCTCTTGCAGATTGGGTACCTGACTAAATTTAACTGGAGAGAACAGACGCAAGGAACTTTCCTGTCCAAGATTTTTCATTGGCTGCAACCTCTTGCGGGGTTCCTGTAGCAACGAGCTGTCCACCTTTTTCTCCCCCTTCAGGGCCGAGGTCAATGATGTGGTCTGCATTTTTGATCACATCGAGGTTGTGTTCAATCACAATCACTGAATTCCCCATCGCAACCAATTGCTGCAGAACTGCCAACAGCTTCTCAACATCAGCAAAATGTAACCCTGTGGTAGGTTCGTCTAAGATATAGAGAGAGTCCTTGCCTCTCTTAGAAAGTTCCGCAGCAAGCTTAATTCGCTGTGCTTCTCCCCCTGAGAGCGTTGGAGCAGGCTGTCCGAGTTTGATATATGACAAACCGACATCCTGTAGGGTTGCCAGCTTGTGCGCAAGCCCCGGCATAAAGGAGAAGAATTGTACGGCTTCTGCCACACTCATTGCCAGCACATCAGCGATTGATTTGCCGTTGAAGAGTACTTCAAGAGCTTGTTGATTGTACTGCTTCCCCTGACAGACTTCACACGTAACGTAGACATCAGGCATAAACTGCATTTCGATTTTAATCTGTCCCTCACCTTCACAAGCTTCACAACGTCCTCCTTTGACGTTAAAGGAGAATCTTCCAGGACCATAACCACGGAGCTTTGCTTCTTTGGTACTAGCAAAAATTTGCCTGATATAGGTAAATGCTCCCGTATAGGTTGCGGGGTTACTGCGTGGTGTACGACCAATGGGTGACTGATCAATAGCATAGACATGCCGTACATACTCATCTCCTTGGATGCCGTCGAGCTTCCCTGGATTCTGTGGATGATAGGCATTCTTCATTTTCATCAATGCATGGTAGAGGATGTCATTAACAAGCGTCGATTTACCACTTCCAGAGACTCCTGTAACAACAACGAGTCGATTGAGAGGAAAAGAAACAGTGAGATCCTTGAGATTGTGCTCTCCTGCACCAATAAGCTGAAGAAACTTCTGATCACTATCAATATCTGGGTAGTAGGTATCAGGATCACGTTCTTCAATTGGTGTTCGTCGTACTCTGATCTTTTTCTTGCCTGAGAGATATTTTCCTGTGAGTGAATCTTTGTTTGCTTTGAGTTCCTCAGCAGTTCCCTGCGCAACAATTTCTCCACCACGCTCCCCTGCTCCCGGACCAAAATCAAAGATATAGTCAGATTCATTCATCGTATCTTCATCATGCTCAACCACAAGCACCGTATTGCCCAGATCACGAAGTTTTTTCAGAGTTTCGATTAGCCGGGTATTATCCCGCTGGTGAAGCCCAATGGATGGCTCATCAAGAACATAAAGCACTCCTGTCAAACCACTACCAATCTGTGAAGCGAGACGAATACGCTGTGCTTCCCCTCCTGAAAGAGTCGAAGCAGTTCTTCCGAGCGTTAAGTACTCAAGTCCTACATCAACGAGGAAGGTAAGCCGTTGCTTAATTTCACGAAGGATCATCATCCCAATCTCCTGTTCTCGTGGTGAAAGGGTATTTGCGCTAAGTTTACTGGCAAAGGCAAGTGCTTTTTCGATAGACATTTGTGAAACCGTAAGGATTGATTTACCATCGAGCGTCACGGCAAGTGCCTCTTTTTTGAGACGGCCTCCTTTACACTCGGGACAGACTTCAAACTTCATAAACTTATCAATCTGTGTCTTCACAAATTGTGATTCAGATTCATTATACTTTTTCTTTAGCTCCCAACCGACTCCTCGGAATGGCTCATGAATCTCTGTCTGATTGCCCCAACGATTCTCTCCCTCTACCACATATTCTTTACTCCCCGTCCCGTTAAGAAGGAGTTCTCTTTTCTCTTCTGACATCACACCAAACCTTTCAGAAAGTGAAATGCCGTTTTCCTGACAAAAGGTTTTGAGGGTTCGCGCGAACCAGGTGTCACTTGTCCCGATGTTAAAGAATGGGACGATACCGCCCTCGTTGATTGAGAGATTATCGTTAAAAATAAGGTTGGGGTCAGCATTGAGTACCCGACCAAGCCCTGCACAGTTGGGACACGCACCATGAGGTGTATTAAAAGAGAAGATACGAGGTTCAATCTCAGGGAGCGAGATGTTACAGACAGGGCAAGCAAATTTCTCAGAGAACAGAATATCTTCCATCTTTTCTGGTTTCTCAGGCATGGTAAAGCTCGCATCTTTGATCACAGCGACGGTCATTTCACCGTTACCAAAAGAAAGTGCTTGTTCGACATCCGTTGCCAGCCGAGTCTGATCGAGTGAGCTATCAAGTACCATTGCATCGACAACTACATCAATATTATGTTTGTTGGTCTTTATAAGGACAAAGTCATCTGAGATATTGTATATCCTTCCATCAACTCGCACTTTACTATAGCCTCGCTTCTTGAGACTTTGGAAGAGCTCCGTATATTCTCCACGACGATCTTTGACCAGTGGCGCAAGAAGAAGAATCCTAAATGATTTATTTGTCATTCTGGCAAGCGAAGAATGAGCGCGTCCAGAATCAGGATTCTGGAGTCGTCCTTCGTCCTCCCCAGAATGACGAGGTGTGTAGGTCTGTGGCAAACGAGTGATTGATTCAACTACTTGCTCTTTGGATTGGCGGCTGATCTCTCGACCACAATTAGGACAATGCGGATGCCCAATACGAGCAAAGAGAAGCCTGAGATAATCATAAATTTCAGTTACCGTACCGACCGTTGAACGAGGATTATGGCTGGTTGACTTCTGATCAATCGAAATAGCAGGAGAGAGTCCTTCAATCAGATCGACGTCTGGCTTTTTCATGGTGCCCAGGAACTGCCGAGCGTAAGAAGAAAGACTTTCGACATATCTGCGCTGGCCTTCTGCATAGACGGTATCAAAGGCAAGTGAGGATTTACCACTTCCAGACAGCCCGGTAAAAACTACCAGCTTATTTTTGGGTATTTCCAGATCAATGTTTTTAAGGTTATGCTCACGCGCACCTTTGATAGTTATTTTATCCATAGTAGTGGGAATTAGTCACTTATTATAGAGGATAATGAGGCGTATAGCAAACGTCGGGTTTCTTGAGTTGATATACAGTAAACCAATGCTAAAAAGAGCAGCCTATGCCCTTAAATCTTCATGGCTATAGCCCATAAGCCGTAATCTAACATAGGTTTCTCGTACCTCGGGACCAAAAATCTCTTCATAGTATGCACGAATACTCTCTCTATCATCTGGCACTTGATCCTTTGTCTCGATACGAAGAGCAAGTCTTGCTGCATCTACCCCACTTTCTTCCGCTACGCGATCTATATCACTAAAAAAACTCTCATACGTACCATCAAGAAATTTTTCGCTATTCCCACCATCCTTATCATAAACACCCATAGCACGCACCGATTTCCCAGGATGAGCAGCCGCGAACATTAGAGGTAGTTTTCTCGAACTTTTTTTTGATTCTTCTGGCAGAAGCAGGCTAGATATGTTATTAAAAAAAGCTTGTTGCCAAACATATACCCCTTCACGAGGAACAAAACTATCTTCCGCAGTTTGCATCTTTGCAAGAATATCTTCTCTCGCAGGTACTTTTGGAGTTGGATCTCCCCCGCCTGGTCGCATCTCTGTCATATAAATATATAATAGCAAAAAATTTCCTTTATTTAAATAGTCCATTCCATTTGATTATTCCCCTAAATAGACCCATATAACCATCACCCTCCAAGGAGAGTAGGTTTACACCTGTTATGTTGGTAGCAGCAAACTGACAATTTTTGTAATCCTCGTCAAAAAAAGGTATAATAAAATTATGTATAATTGGAGTACAGATACCACAGCATTACAGCAAGATCCTAAGAAATATACCATCTGGAAACTTGAACAATTGATTAATTATGGTCTTGATGGAGAAAAATTAGATAAAAAGCTGGTAGTAAAATATTGGGATGATTTGCGCCTTGATCCACAAAAGAAAAAAGTGTTGGCATTTTGGTTATGGCACAAACAGGAGAAGAAATACCAAATCCAACTGATCCGTTAACCTCTCCTATTCCGATCGTAAAGACCTACCAACAGATAACAACGATGGACGATCTAAGAAGACAAATAGATGAATGGGACAGGCAAGGTCCCATCCATGAAGGTGTCGTGGTAAAAACGGCAACAGGAGAACGATACAAAGTAAAAACAAGAGCCTATGAATGGCTCGTACATGATCGTGAGGCTAATGTACCAGATGAAATGTTACTAGAATTAAAAAAAGGGAGAACTATTGCAAAACTAAGAGAAAAAGTGCCCCCGATAATTCATGAGAAGGTAGATGCCCATATCGCATTACTTCAAGAAGGGTTTGACAGAGTATTGCAAACAGTACACTCAGAGTATGCATCTCTGCATATATCACCAGAAGCATTTGAAACTTGGCAGGATGCTGATTGGATACGCTATTTTGGAACGCCACGTCCTGCGTGGGTAAAAGAGGATGCACACAACCTAGGAAGAGTGAATAAGAGGTTGGCTCAAGCTCATTTCACGAACGAAGCCAATTATCCAGTTAGCTACGGAAATTTACTAATGACACACTATTATGCTCAACAGAAAGGGGAGGGAACTGACAAATATGCTCAAGAACTATGGCTACTTGTCCCAAGGCCAACAAAAGGACAAGAAGAGGCTGAATAAATCTGTAATAAGACTATACGGTTAAATCTTTATGCGTATAACCTTTAGTTCTTAGTTCTTTATAGACCTTTTGTACAGTCGGATCATAAAGCCTTTGATAATAGGCAATGATATTCTCTTTAGCTTCATCTTCTTCTAATCGAATTTCCATATGGGCAGCCAACGCACCGGTATCAAGACCAGCCTCATCTACTGCGCTATCAACATCAGCATAAAACCCTAGATATGTCCAATTTAAAAATTGTGGACTATGTCCTTTTTGGTCTTCAGGTTCCAAATTGGAATCAAAAGGAATAGGTGTAGGGTTACCATCACCTTCGTAAGCATAAGAATAGGCAAATGCTAAATTCCCTTCATCTAAACGCTTCTTATGGAATTGCCAAAATACACCCAAAATATCTGCCAGGGTTTGATAATATTCGACCATTTTCGGATCATCTTTATTTGACTCAGGAGGTCTTTGAGGAGAATTCATACCAATATTATGCTCTATAAATACCAAGTGCTGGATCCTGCGTTTTATTTGTTATTTCTAATCTCACATTTCCCATTTGATCTGCACGTCCTTGAACCTGAAAGAGTGAATCTCCTTCAGCAAATTTGGAAACTTCTGCAATAGAAACATTGGTATTCTCGATTCCATGACTACTTCTTACCCAATGATTCTCATCTTGAAATCCTGGATGTGTCGAAAACTTCCGCAGCAAATCTTTCATCGATGCTTCAGAAAGACCAGTATCCAACCGTGAAGCATACCGGGCAAACTGGCCACGAGGATCCGTATCAATAAGCCTCGTTGGTGTATCTGAAGAAGTGGTAAAACATCCTTCAATGATGGTCATATCAGTAATGTTGTAACCTGGTTTTATAGCTGAATACACTACTCGTAGAGCAGGGGTTTTTTCGTCTGCAATACCATTCACCATAGGATGATCAACTGGCGGTACGCTATCAGGTACGGATAGCTCGTAGACTGTTTCTGTCAGTTCTGGATGTTCTCTTCTTCGCACCGTAAAAGAACCAACCAACTCTCTATCTGTCGGTGCCTCCAAAAAATACGGAGGCAAAAAATTTTCTGCATGGGTGTGCTGTCGAAGGATAGCACGAAATGATTCAAACTCTTTTCGTCGCAACGATTCAGGCGTTTCTGGTTTTTTATCACCAAAAAGTACCTCTCGTCCACCAACAACTAAGCCTGCGCCTGTAGCAACGGCTCCTATACCCAAAAGAAATTCTCTTCTGTTCATATAAATGATTATAGCATAAAACTATAAGTTTCTATACTGGATACCACTACTCATATAACATTTTGTGTGTTCCGATAAATTTAAAAAGTATCTTTTCTTCTCCTTTTCTGTTTTTCTCGATAACAAAAATTGCTCGCCAATCAGCAGTAATATCTATGCTTCTGTGTCCAGAATACTCTCTTTTTAACGTATGATTTCTGAGTACAGGATGATGTGGATCTTCAAGAAAGAGATCAAGTGTTTGGGCAAATGCACGTTTTATCTCTTTTGTAGCTTTGTGATATTGCTTTCTAAATTTTGTCGTGTACTTTATCTCCATTTTCATACGTTGCTTTAGGCTCATTGAGCCAGGTGATTGCATCCTTCGCATTAGTAAAAGTAGGAGAGACTCTTCCTGCTTGCATATCTTCATCTGCTTCTTTGAGTAATTGCTTGAAATATGCTGTAGGTCTTTCATCTAAATCTACTGATAAACTTCTCGTACGAATAAACTGTTTGAGGAGGACCTTTACCACTGCACTTAAAGAAAGTCCCAATTCGTCAGCAGTATGCTGTGCTTGTGATTTTATCGTATCATCTATTTTTATGTGCAAAGATGTTGTATTCATGTGGTAAAAGTGTACACGATGTCTTCATTTAAGTCAACTTTTTCTCCCAAACATCCTTCCCAACTTCCCCCAAGCCATCTCCACCCTCGTCGGTCTCCCATGTGGACAGGTGGCGTTATTAGGAGTCTTTTTTAGCTTCTCGATAAGTTCTTTGATCTGTTTTTTGCTCAGCTTATCCCCTGCTTTGACTGCCCCACGACAGGCAAGATAGGCAATCATTCGCTGACTAACAGTATCAAGATCTTTTGGGTTTTTCTCCTCTGAGAGATCAACGAGGAGTTCTGAAACGAGCTGTCCAACCTCCCGATCCTGAAGGAGCAACGGAACAGCCCTGACATAAAACGTATTTTCCCGAAAGTGCTCAACCGTAAAACCTGCGTGTTGTAACAATGGAAGATATTCTTGTACCAGCTCACTATCAGCATAACTCATCTCAATAAGTACTGGTTTTGCAAGATGAAACTGTTCTTTTTGTTGTTTTTTCTTTGTAAACTCCGCAAGTATTTGCTCGTAGAGAATTCGTTCATGTGCTGCATGCTGATCGATAAAAAGTACGCCTGATTTTGTCTGAGTAATAAGGTAGACATTGTGCATTTGCAATGCTTCTGTCGAAATTGTTTCCTCGGAAGCAAAGCTCCACGGCTCACGGTTTTCCTTCAGCAGTTGTCCTGCATATGACCCCACTCGCCCAGAACGCCAACCTTTTCCATCGTTATATACTTTCGCAGCATCAGAAAGCATCGGTATTGCGGCCATCGGGATGAGTTTATGCTCGGCAAGTGTCTTTTTTACCGTCTGAAAGACCGTTTCGTATACTGCTTGCTGATCAACGAACCGTACAGATTCTTTACGAGGATGGACGTTTACGTCAACATATTCTGGAGGGATCATAATATTAATAATAAAAGCTGGATAGGCAGTCGGTTCAATTAACGTCCCGTAGGCGTCTTTGATAGCAGCGTTTATCACTTTGTCAGTAATACTTCGACTATTAAGGAATGCATACTGCCGTTGAAGGCTTTTGCTTGCAAAGTGTGGTTTCGTAAAAAAACCCTCCAGCTGTATTGTCTCTTCTGAAGGGACTATGGGCAAAAGACTCTCAAAAAATTGCTCACCCAGTAATGACTGTATGCGGGAAAGTACCGTATCAGTTTTTGGCAGATCGACGACAGCTTTATTATTATGGGAGAAGGTCAAATGCACCTGTGGATAAGCAATCGCAATCTTCGTTAAGAAATCAATGATATGACGAAATTCTGTACGATCACTCTTAAGAAATTTCTTGCGACTGGGGACACTATGAAAAAGGTTTCTGACGGTCACGATTGTTCCCTCAGGCATTCCAAAAAGACCTTCTTTTTCGATAATGCCATTACGAAGGGTAATACTTATTCCTGAAGTTGTTCCCTTTGCTCGACTGGCAATAGTCAGATGGCTAATAGCTGTGATACTTGCAAGTGCCTCTCCACGAAAGCCCATTGTGTGGATACTCTGTAAATCTTCTACTGTTTGTAATTTACTCGTCGTATGCGGTTTGTAAGCTTCAAGCAAGTCCGCTCGTGTCATCCCACTTCCATTATCACTGACAGTAATTTTTTTTAGACCACTTTCTTCAAGCTGTACAACGATATGGTCAGCTCCCGCATCAAGGGCATTTTCAACCAGCTCTTTAACCGCATAGACTGGACGTTCAATGACTTCTCCGGCAGCAATCTTGGCAATGACATGTTGTGAGAGAGGAAGGATCTGTTTCATGTAGATTAGTATAGCATTGATGATCTTTTTTTTGCCTTCACAAAGCATCTCTTTTCTGCTATGAAGATACCAAACATGTCAAGAAAAGAAAATTATTCTTCCCAACCAGAAGCAACCCCACCTCTCGTTGATTTAATCAAAAGATCACACGTGAGACATCCCATACAAGTTTTCCCAGAACAAAGAAAAACGCCATCTATGACTTTGGCAACAGTGAAAGAGAAAATGAAAAAGAGACAGAGTAAATGGGGAGATGTTCCTCCAGAACTACTCAGAGAGATGTTGATAAACGCAGCAAGAGAGATTGGTGAGAGAAAAGAAATTGATTTACCGGTTGGGTTAATTGATGCAGCAGAATTGACAAGAACTAAATTTAATTTCCTTGATGGAAAAACATTAGACGGTATGTGTCAGTATTTTGCAAAACATCGTGATGGTGGAGATACGATGCAAGAGATTTTTAAACGAGCAAACATTAAGCCTAGTTTAGAAGATATCATCACCGCAAAAAAACTTAAAAGAAATATTTTTTGGGAAAGATTTTATGGAGAACCACTTTCTTTACTTATGGGAAAAATAGGAGAGAAGTGCAATAGGCCTCCTAGCTTATTAGTATCCCAAAACTTTGAGCAACCAATGGATTTTCTAGATGGTAGTAATCTTGCAGGACTCTATATTCATGCAATTATTAAAAAAGATGAAAAACAATCACCACTAGCATATCTTCGTGAAAAGGCAGGAATTAAAACAACAAAACAAGATATTACAGCTGTAATAAAAAAAAAGCAAGAAATTCTATGGAGAGATATAGAAGGAGAAGCTTTAGGAGAATTTTTACAAGATGTTGCTCTAGAGATTGGTAGACCACTATATTTGTGGAGAGATCATCATTTTCTAATACCAATTGCTTCTTTAAATAATTACAGACTCAGCGGGTTAAGAGATTATATCGCCGACAATAAAGACAAACAACAAACTGCTATAGAATATCTCTACAAAAGAATAGGATGGGAACTAGAACCCATAACGTTTGCTTATATAGAAATGTGCATTGAGAATAATACCAAAATATTGTGGAAAAGAGTTCCTCCCGAAGTAAAACGGGAAGTATTGAATAAAGCAGCAGAAGAACGTGATCTTCCAGCTAGTTTTTTGACCTATACTGACTTGAAAAATCCATTTATCTTTCTAAGTGGTAGAACGCTTAAAGGGCTATTTGAGTATTCCCGTGGACAAGAGAGAGATGAAAACGAAACTCCATTAATGTGGATAAAAAAACATACACAAATACCGATACCAGAAGTTAACGCTCGAAACCAATATAGGATTCGTGAAATACAACGATTATTCCTAAAATTTTTCCCCGAACCTAAAGATGAAAACTTTTTACAAGAAGTAGCTAATGATCATATTACTCTTGATTCTCCTTTTACTCTTATTTGGTCTAAGGCTATTACTCGCATATATCAACGCTTCTTCCATAAAAAAGACATTGAACCAGATTCTTTACAAAATGAAGCAATGTTTGCAATAGGAGAAACAATCAGAAGTAACCCATCAGCAACCCTACGAGAAGTTATATTTTCCACCAATGCTTATCTGGAAAAATATATTACTACACAAATGAAAGATTACTATCGCAAAAAATCTCTTGCAGAAACAATTGGAGATACAGATCTAAAGCTTCAAGATACACTCAAAACCCCATCTCTTATTAAACCAACAGATACAATCATTTTTAGTGAAAGAATGAAAATAGCCTTTGGACATCTTTCTCCTTTCCAAAGAGCATTGATCATGGGAATTACTCTTTCCGAATTTACTTTCGAAGAAATGGTTGATGAAATAAAAAGTAAATTTGGTATGGAGACTGATCCAGACATACTTCAAGAACATTATGAAGAGGCTCTACAAATTATGAGTAGGCATGTCGATAGACCAACTTAATCTTCATATAATCCTTTGTGCAAGAATCTCGAGAAGGCAAACGTTACTCACATTTGTCCTACTTTAGATTGCTTTATGCGACTATTATGGCAGAGTAAGATGCTCTAATCAATCTATTTCTAGGAACTCTTTCTGCTTAGCCGTAAAAAGCTTTAATTTATCCTTAAGTTCTGCAAGCTTATTGAGTGCTTCAAGTGGCGTTAATTGATGGATATCAATTGCTTCCAGTTCCTTATGGATAAGATGAAAAGCTAAATTATCATCTCCGCGTAAACGCACTTCGTCATTCTGGGGAGCATTTGCGACTCCAGAATCCGTTTTTCGTTTATCGGATTGATCCTGGACGAGCCAGGATGACGACACATTTCTATTACTCTCCAGCTCTTCCAGAAGTTCTTTTGCCCGTGTAATAACTTCTTCAGGAAGCCCGGCAAGTTTGGCTACTGCTACGCCAAAACTATGTGAAGCTCCACCTGGCAGCATTGTATGAAGGAAAACTGGTTCTCCCTTTTCCTGTGTAACCTCAGCATGAAAGTTGCGAATATGCTTGGGATACCGCTCTTCAAGTACTTGCAACTCATGATAGTGGGTCGCAAAAAGCGTCTTAGGAGCGATCTTGTATTGGCTAACCAGATACTCTGCAACCGCCCAGGCAATACTAATGCCATCGTAGGTACTTGTCCCCCGACCAATTTCATCCATAATAATCAGACTTTTCTCGGTTGCATGATGGAGGATGTTTGCCGTCTCTACCATCTCAACCATAAAGGTAGACAGTCCTGAAGTGATCACATCTGAGGCGCCACTCCTGACAAAGATCTTATCAACAATACTGAGCTGCGCCTTGCTTGCCGGGACAAAACAACCGATCTGTGACATCAGGACAATAAGCGCCACTTGTCTGATAAAAACAGATTTCCCGGCCATATTGGGGCCAGTAATCAGAAGCAACTGCTGATTGGTATTGTCCAGTGTTACATCATTGGGGACAAAGGGAGTATCTTCAAGTAATCTTTCAACTACGGGATGTCTCCCTTTCGCGATCTGTATTTCTCCAGTGGTGAGTAGTTGCGGTCGAATATAATTTCGCTGTTTTGAAATCTGTGCAAAGGTAAGCAGACAATCAAGCGTCGCAATACTCTGAGCAGCTTCCTGCATCAGGCTTACCTGTGACAGGATGTTTTCGAGTGCTTCTTGAAAGAGTTGATACTCAAGCTCGTTAATTCGTTCTTCTGAACTGAGAATAATTTCTTCTTGTTCTTTGAGCTCTGGTGTAATGAACCGTTCACCATTGACGAGGGTTTGTTTACGAATATAATGTCCGGGTACGAGTGCGGCATTTGCTTTACTTACCTCGATATAAAACCCAAAGACTTGATTAAAGCGTACTTTAAGTGATGCAATACCTGTCTTTTCCCGTTCTTGTTGTTCCAATGCAAGAACGAGATCTCGACTCCCTCCAACGATCTTTCGCAGTTGATCAAGTTCTTTATTGATACCCGTCTGAATGATCTTCCCCTCTCTTAGAGTGATAGGTGGTTCTGGCAGAATGTGCTTTTCAATGTAAGAAATTATTCGTTCCAACGTATCATTCTTTTTTTTGTCTATGGATCCCGCATCAAGTGCGGGATGACAGGTATGGATTCCTTCTCCTAACTCTTTCAATAATGTCGTCTCTCCTTCACCAAGTAATCCCTTAACCTCAACTATCACCTGGAGGGAATTTTTGAGATTAATCACATCCCGTCCGTTGCCAAGACCAACGGATAATCGTGAAATGAGCCGCTCAATATCGCTCACTTCAGTAAGCTTTTCGCGAAGCACTGCTCTCTGGGCTTCTTCCTGAGCAAAGTATGCAACGGTTTCGTGCCTGTCGTGAATCGCTACCCGATCGATCAGGGGCTTTTTGAGCCATTCTTTAAGCAACCTTCCTCCCATAGGAGTAACCGTTTCATCAAGAACTGAAAGAAGCGTCCCGCGGCTTTCATGCGCACGGATTGTCGAGAAAAGTTCAAGGTTTAGTACTGTCGACCGATCAAGAAGCAGGGTTGCATCCGCAGATGTAGTCAAAATCTTTTTGATATGTCTGACAGATTGTTTTTGGGTCTCTTGCAGATAACCAAGAAGTGCTGCTGCCGTCTCAAGAGCTAATGGTTGATCAGTGATGCCAAAGCCTGCAAGAGTACCAACACCAAAGTGATCCTGCAGCACTTTTTTGGATTCATCAGCATAGACATCCCACAAAGCATAAGGGAAAATATTCAAGTCCTTTTCCCGACGAAGCATCGATAGGATTTCCGAGTTGTTGTAGTGTTTTTCGGCAAGAATGCATTCTGCTGGATGGATTTTTGCTAGTTCGTCCTGAATCGTTTGGGAGATGTCCTTTGTCTGGACATAATTGAGGGCAAAATATCCAGTTGAGATATCAGCGATAGCAAAAGCAACAGCGTTTTCGCTCACCGAAAGACTAATAATATAGTTATTTCGCTTCTTATCAAGGGCTTTTTCATCCATTATGGTCCCAGGGGTTACGATTCTCACAACATCTCGTTTGACGAGACCTTTTTTGTTTGGTGGAGAGAGCTGTTCACAGATGGCTACTTTATAGCCTGCTTTGACCAGTTTGGTAAGATAGGCATCAACGGCATGATACGGCACTCCAGCCATGGGAATACGGCCATTCTTTCCATTGGATTTGCCAGTGAGGGTAATATTGAGCACTCGGGCACCCGTATGCGCATCTTCCATAAAGAGTTCGTAGAAATCTCCCATACGGTAGAAGAGCAAACAATCGGGATACTGCTTCTTGATCTCTGTATACTGCTTCATCATGGGGGTAGAAAAGTCAGGCTGCATAGGATGGTACTACTATACAGAGGTCCGAAGATTTTTGCAAAGGACTAATAGATCACTGCTATGTGCTTTGGTTTTCCTTCTTTGATTTTGTTTATACATAGTGGGACTAACCAATTAAGATTAGTATTGATGTTCTCTGGCAATAAATCCTTTGGGTACCATCTGACAACCTCATCAGTAACAGTCGCTGCATCTTTTAATTCCCCTTTATATTGAACGGTAAAGACGAAGACTTCCCCACCCATAAATGACATTTCTCCGACAGTCATCCATGCATCCTGGGCAACGAGTAAATTTGATTCCTCGGCTAGTTCACGACTCATTGCTTGTAAGGGAGTTTCATCTTTCTCAATTTTACCCCCCAAGCCATTAACTCGCCCCTTTTGCCAATCGGGACGATTCTTGTGGATCAACAGCACTTGCTGAAGTGAGGCATCAAAGACAAAGCCTAAGACATACTGTATTTTACTTTTTTTCATGACGATAGACCTTCCAATATATGAAATTATTGGTTCGGTTGATAGAGAATGATTTCATGAACCCGAGCAATGCCTCTTAGGATGGTAGGAGAACAAATTGGTAAAGTTGTTCTATCACGAGGTAAATGTACCCCATAATAAATATCAGCTCCAAATACTAGACCATTACCTTCTGAATCGACAACTAACCTATGATCTGGATGTCCTGCATCTCGGAAAGCCTGAGGAGTTATATCATATTCACCTGGAAGGACCACTCGACGAGCTGCTCTTACTGCAGGTGAATGAATGATCCGATGAGGCTCAAGGGTCAATCCAATATCCGAACTTGAAACAAAAGGTTCTCTTCCTTTTGGAAAACTAAATCGTTCTATCATGCCCAGATTTTATCATATTTCATGAAAATATGTTATGGAGATGTTCCTTTACTAAGAAAACTTTTTAAGGAGGTTTATTACTTTTTTTTTCATTTCCTCCGTCACTTCATTTACCACCACTCCTTGCTCATATTGCCCATACAAGACAACTGTCTGTAAGGGAGCCAGCAGAATCGCTGGAAGAGCCAGCAGATCTTCCTCCCCGGTAACAATAACTGTTTGAGTGACTTGAGAAGCCATATATTTTTCGAGCGCAGCTTTGTATGCCTGAACGGCTTCTGCGGTAATAGTTCCAGCAGGATTTTGCGCAGTCAGTCCTTCATGATGATCAGCTTTCTCAAGCGCATGTCTTCGGGTTTTGAGATCAATTACTTGGATGGCAGGAGTGGTTCCCTCTTCTCTGAGAGAATCGGAAACAATATCCCCAACGGAGACAAAAAGTGAATCTGGATATGCTTTGACTACAGCCTGCATATCAGAAAAAACTCTTCCAATTGGATGCGCAAGTGTTTCACGTAGTTCATCAGGTAACGTGAGTATTTTTTGAACGGTAAAAATGTCGAAATAATTCTGACCTTCCCGATCAATTTCACCTGCACGAATTCTCTCGGAAGTAATCTTCTTTTTATCTGTTCCAAAGACAAAAGGAACTATTTCAACAACGAGCGGCAAGAGGTTGCGTGTTTCCCGCTCCTTATTAATTATTTCCGCATTTGGATACGTATCTTCAGTTACAAATATGGCATCAACCGTCTGATCTGTCAGACTGTTCCCAAACATATCAGTCAAAGCAATAATTTGTATATCTTTATCGGGATAGGTTGCTTTCAGATAACTTCGTAAGTACTGTTCACGCTTATGATATGACTCAATTGCTTGAGCAAGTTCTTTATGCTGCGTTAATTTCTCCGTAGCAAGCCCAATCGTTATCTGCTCAGTATGGGCAAAGGTCTGTGCTAATAAGGCACGATGACCTGCATGGAGATGATCGAAGGTACCACCCACAATTGCATGGGTATATTTTTTCTGTTTTGTATTTTCCATTTAGTCATTATACAATAATAACTATGGCAAAACGATCACGAACTAAGCATCATCTACATATTCTTTCGATTGCAAGTGGTGGTATTTTGGTTGCTGGTATTCTTTTTTCTCTTATTCTTGCCTTCCTGCAACACCCCGCTGTAATGCACATCGATAGTAGCCTCTCGCGCGCAATCTACGAATTACGCTCACCAATACTTACCACTATGATGCTTGGGATTACTTCTCTAGGCGATATTTTTTTGGTGGTTGGAGCTATCTTTGTCCTTGGAATGTTACTTCTTAAGCGGCGACGAACGGATTCCCTTCTCTTTTTTGCAATCATGCTTATCGGTTATGGAAGTAACCTTTTGCTGAAAGATATTGTTGAGCGTCCCCGACCAGATATTGCTCCCCTGCTCACGCTTTCCAGTTATAGCTTCCCTTCAGGACACGCAATGAATGCCTTTATCTTTTACTCATTCCTCGCTTATTTTGTCTATCATTTTACTCGACAGAAAAAGCTTGGTAGTGTTATCGCACTTGGTTGTCTGCTTCTGATCTTTCTTATTGGATTCAGTCGGGTGTATCTAGGTGTGCATTATCCAAGTGATATTCTTGCCGGCTTTTTGGCTGGGGCAATTATCTTTTTGGTAGCATTTGTGAGTGTACGGATCGTTCGAAAAAAAACTAAGAATTGATATAGGTAGACCTCGTCATCCTGGTAAGCAAAGCGCATCCAGGATCCTTGTTTTATATTATAGATTCTGGACGGAGCCAGAATGACAGTAATTGTAGATAACTAATTAAGGAGGAACTTTTCCATAACCGTTGAGACGCCATCTTGTGTGACGGATGGAGCAATGTAGTCAGCTCTTTTCTTGAGCGCTTCAACAGCATTCCCCATAGCAACTTTGAGCCCTGCACCCTTAAAAAGAGGAATGTCATTGTAACCATCTCCAATTCCAATAATTTCTGATTGATTGATTTCCAGAAGCTTACCAACATTTTCGATTCCATGTTGTTTGGTTGCAAGAATGTGAGTAATATGCACCTGGATAATATCACTATCGGGAGCCGAAGATTTAACTACGCTAATATCCTCATATGCTGGAAGCGATGCAATAAATTCCTCTGCTTGATTACTCGTCTTAAAGCCATCAACGATCAAAACAAACGGTTTATACGGGACATATTCACCCGTCAAAGGCTCAGAAATATAATCATGCCCATTGTCCTGAATCCAAAAAGGAAGCCCTTGTTCACGGATGATTTCCATAAGCTTGAGCAGGTGTTCCTCAGGGATTGTATGCTCAACCAAGTACTGTGCCGTTTTGGGATCAGCAATTTGTCCACCATTACTGAGGATAAGTGGCGCATCAAGCTCAAGGTATTCGACAATTTTTGCTACTTTTTTATATTGTCTGGCTGTTGCAAGCCCTACCGCAATCTTTTGTTTTTTTACTCTTTTGATGACTTGTTTGAGACGAAGACTTGGCAGAACTGTTTTTTCCACAGGGAGAATCGTACCATCTACATCAAAAATAACTGCTTTATACTGCATAAAAAAATTCTTTCTACACCGAGGAAAATGAAGACCTCGGGCAGGAGATGAATTTAGTATAGCAGCTTTGATTCAGAATGCAAAATTACGAGATATCTACCAAAAGTACCTCAAGTAGTTCAGGAAAGGTTCCCTTGGGCATATCTTCTATACAAAAGTGACCCAGGTGAAACTTTCTAAACTGAGCAGCCTTCACTTTCTCTTTCAAAATCATAATCGTTTTTTGAACCCCGATAATTGTATCATTGTCTGAATAAAAAACAATAAAATTCTTCGTACGGTTTGCGATCTTGGAGTCGATTTCAAAGTCAAAAAAATCGGTCGTACTTTTTCTCTCAGGATCAAGCCATGGAGCGACAAGGACAACCTTGCCTACGGTTACTTCTGGATGCTCACTAAGCCAACGAATGAGGAAACCTCCCCCACAACTATGTCCAACGAGTATTGTTTCTGGAGTCATATCGTACCGTTCGAATTCTTTCTTCCATGTAGGATAATCTGGTTCGTAAGCGTGAGGGATTTCTGGAGCTTGTGCAATTATTTCATGAAGGAGAAGTTGTTTCTGTAGCCAGGGTATCCACGCATAATTACTCGACGATGGCCCTGTAGAATCATAATATTCTTCTTTATCTGGCCGTCCGTGGATGATAATTGCATTTTTCATATCATCCAATTATAGCAGTAATTTTATCCAAATTTTTATCAACAATGCTATAATCCGAAAATGGTCGAAAAATTAAGATGGAGAAAAAATCTTTTGAGCGAAAAAGATTAACAATATGTTAGTATAAATTATGACCGAAAAGGATATTATTAGTTTAATTGAGCAAGATAAATGGATGATGGATGTTCTAAAGACTGTTCAATCATTACATCTTCCTGATTGGTTGATCGGTGCAGGATTTGTACGAAGTAAAGTTTGGGATCACCTCCATGAGTATAAGGATAGGACATCTCTTCCAGATATTGATGTCATTTATTTTGATAAAGATGATTTTACTCAAGAAGAAATGAAGCAGGATACGACAAATGCAGAGATAGAGTACGAGAAACGTCTAAAGGAACTTATGCCTGATATTAATTGGTCTGTAACTAACCAAGCAAGAATGCATGCTTTCCATAATGACGAGCCATATAAGGACTCAGAAGAAGCATTATCTCGATGGGTAGAAACGGCAACATGTATAGGAGTATGTCTTAATGAACAGAACGAAGTTACTTTGAAAGCTCCTCACGGAATTGATGATCTTGTCCAGCTTGTACTCAGGCCCACCCCTGGAGTGTATACAGATACAAAAAGGTTTTACGAAAGAATGAATAAGAAAGATTGGTTAAGAAAATGGCCTAAGTTAAAAATAGTAACTTAGTAGAATTTAGTTTTAAGAATCTGCTCCTTAAGTGATACGAAGAACGCGCTGTTGCTAAAAGTTTTCTCCTCAACTCCTAAATTGGTCATTTGCTCCTTGGCTGTATTCAAGAATTCTTGAGATTTTTTCTTATTACCAATTTTATATTGAAGTATGCCTACCACGCAATATCTACGAATAATTTACCTTCTACTGGACTATTACTTACGGGCTGTGAAATGACTTCCGAGGCAAACTGACTAAAAATTAGCAAGCACCCACAAGCTAATCAGTCATAGCAGCATGGTCAATACTGAACACTATAGGATGAGTGACCCCTACGAGAGTCGAACTCGTCTTCCCGGGATGAAAGCCCGATTTCCTAACCGATAGAAGAAGGGGCCAGTATTACTGGCTGTTTTTTGCCCCAATTTCGGGATGAAAATCGTTTGTCCAAAAGTCCACAAATTACTCTTCAAAAGCCTTAGACAGTAGCGGATAATAACAAATTCCTAAGAAAGTAGCAAATAATGCTGATATAATACTTTATATATGGGACTAGCTATGCCTTATAAAAGGACAGTAAGACAACTTAGTGATGGGTCATACTCTAACAGTGGAAATGGAAACTATGTAAAACATCCTGATTATGCTAACTCTCCAGAAAAATATATTCGTTCATTTTTACTAGTTCAAAATGATCTTCAAAAACTTTTTGAATATGTAGAACCGTCTGATAAAAACAAGGAAACTTACTCATATAGAATACATGAACTATTTATTCGAGTCTGCATTGAAATAGAGGCTAACTGCAAGGCAATCCTTCTTGAAAATGGATATACTAAAAAAGGTGATTTAAATATGTCAGACTATTCTCTACTTGAAAAAACTCATAAATTATCAGACTATGAGGTTGTTCTACCAAGATGGGAAGGGAAATATGGAAAGTATAAGCCATTTAATAATTGGGCAAAAAATAAAAAACTTAATTGGTATCAATACTATAATTCAGTTAAGCATGATATTCATTTAAACTTTAGACATGCGAATATAAAGAATTTAGTTGAAGCTACATGTGGTTTAGTTGCATTATTATCTGCTCAATTTATTAGTGAAGATTTTTCTCCGAATGATGCACATTTAGTCGTAGGAGGTGCTAATGACGGTATGCAAACTGCTATTGGGGAATACTTTAGAGTGAAATTTCCCACATGGAAGGAAGAAAAAAGATATGATTTCCGTTGGGATGTAATTAAAAATTATAAAAATTTAATACAGAAACATGACTATAATAAATTATTAGCTGGTAGAAAAATCAAAAAATAATTACTACAGGTTGCATTAATGATATCTTTTGATATAATAAGCGGAGGTTGTTAGTTCTTTTGAAACTTTGTATTATTTAATTAAGATTCAAAATAGCTAAATTTTAAATAAAATTATGCCTGAAACAAATTCTATAACAGCAATAAAATTAACAAGAAGTCTTTTCGAAAGTGTCCATGGAAATATTGGATTATTAAACTTCAATATCGAAGAGCTAACTCCAACTAATGGAACTGCTACTGAAGAATCTAAAAAATGGAAAATCATTTGCAGTTTTTATGAAACTTTAGGTAGTACCTCTCCGTCACGATATGAAGTAACTGTTGATTTAAATACAAATAGTGTTTCGATCAAAAAACTTTCTGGCCCTGAAAATAAAGCATTGGACGGTACAGAATGGACAGTAACACCCAAAAAGGCTCCTGAAGGAAAATAAAAAATAATGTTCTTCGATATTAGATCAGTGAAAGATTTTACTCAAGATGTTTCTCCTTATCTTAGAAACGGTATACTCATAGACACAAGTGTATTTAAAGAAATTGTAGATGGAACTGTTAAAACAAGATTTGAAAAGAAAGAGTCATCAGAATTAAAGATGATTTTAGAATTTTTAGATCTCATTAAAATGAATAATAAGTGGAGTAAATTTGTTGTCACACCGCATATTCTTACAGAAATTTGTAAGCATCTTCATAATGATCATAGTCATCATAATGAATATAAGAAAATTGTGGATCTAATAGTACCAATGTTAAGTGAGATGAGAGAGGACGATGTTCAAAAAGAGAGGATTTTAAAATATATTGATTTTAACAGCCCAGTAATAGAAATTGGTGATATATCTATTTTTATAGTTGCAGATGACTTTGTTAGCAAAAAAGAGAAAGTTGCAATTTTATCAAAAGACGACGGATTCAACGCTAAGTATCAGTACAATCAAGATGTAATGGTCATGGATTATCGTTTTAATATTATAAATAGTTATTAATTATATATAAAATAAATATAGTGTTCCTATTAAGCCCCGTCTCTCTCCCCCTGTCAGTCAACCCAGATTCTTTACCAACTATTATTCTTCACTACATTATATTCGACACAATATAAAGTGTATAAGATCGGAAGTAAAATTGAAATTAAGATTTCATGCGGTTAAGCCAGCTTAATTTCATCTGGGATGAAAGTAAGTTTTGCTTTTGCTACTGCAAGCAACTCATTGAGCACTTTCTCCTCTTGTGGTGAAACATTCAAGGCATAGTAGGTGTTACGACCTTGTTCACGTCTGGTAACTATCTCTAACTCTGTGGCTTGTTGTAGATAGGTAACAAAGGTTTGTCGTGCAATCTTTCCATGAGTAGCTCTTAAAAGATTTTTAAATTGTATTTCATGTCGCTTTATGAGAGGCTCAAGAATTGTTTTTATCTGAGTATCAATATCTTTCCCATCTAAGAATTCTTTTCGTTTCACTTCAAGACTCGTTTTAATAACAGAAATGATTGAGAGGACTAATGCCTCTTGAAAGAATGAAACAAAGTGGTTAAGGTTCCTTTTTTCTA
>ERZ1292645.145-Hain-H14-02um-R2-145-length-31855-cov-9_pt1 | contig 31855 bp, 45 predicted proteins | sample MGYA00564401_ERZ1292645 | MGnify/ENA primary metagenome ERZ1292645 (study PRJEB36523, sample SAMEA6512644) | groundwater metagenome | collected 2019-01-09 | study: AquaDiva: Metagenomics assemblies of 32 groundwater samples | reverse complement strand
TGTAGAGTCTGGATAATTTTGATCATCGATTCAAGCATCTCATCTAACAGAATGGAACACATTGGTATGGTAAATCGCTCATTTGCAGAGTTTGAAAGATCCCTTTCATGCCAGTGTGGTATGTTCTCAAATGATGTGTGTATCTGACTGCGCAACAGCTTTGATAGCGAAGAGATTCGCTCGCTTTTTGTAGGGTTTCTTTTTACTGGAACAGCGCTGCTTCCCATCTGTCCTTCCTTGAAATATTCTGCTACCTCGCCAATTTCAGTTCGCTGCAAGTTGCGTATCTCTACTGCAATTTTTTCAAGTGTGGAACCCAAAAGTGCAAGCTGAAAGACGTATTCTGCATATCTTTCCCTTGGAATTATTTGTGTTGTCACCTCTATGGGATACAAGGATAATTTCTTTGCAACTCTTTTTTGGACTTCAAGTGCCTTTGCACCCATAAGTGAGCCTGTTCCAACAACTCCAAGTGTTTTGCAAAGCAAGACTCGTTTTTTAATTTCCGCAATTCTTTCAATGTGCTTTGCCATCTCTGCAGCCCAGTTTGCAAATTTTAAACCAAATGAAATTATGCTTGCGTGTTGACCATGTGTTCTGCCAACTGCAGGGACGTTTTTGTATTTTATTGCCATCTTTGACAAAAGCAAAGCTAGTTTTGCAACCTTTGGCTGAATTATGGCAAGCGCATCGCGCATTTGCATCGAGGTACTTGTATCGACTAGATCATTACTTGTAAGGCCATAGTGAACCCAAGGCTTTGCCTCAGACTTGCATTTTTCACTTAGTGCTTCAACAAGTGCTGCTGTATCGTGATCACTTTTTGCCTCTAGCTGTTTGATTCTCTTTGCAGTTATCTTGCCAGATTTAGAGGCCATTAGGATGTTTTTTCCCGCATCTTTTGGAATTATTCCTATCTCACTTTGGGCGATAGCAGTTGCCCCTTCGATTTCTAGCTGATAATTAATTTTATTTTGCTCTCTGAAAATTTCTAGCATCTCTTTTGTGCCATAGCGACCACTGTCTATAGGTAGAATTGACAACACTAATTCTTTTTTTATATCGAAAATAAATCTATGTTTTAGAGTGTATAGTTTGAGGATGCGCCATCAAAATTAATCACAACGCCAGAGAGATACTTGATGTTGTTTTCAACAATTGCTTTTACAAAATCGCCTATCTCTTTTGGCTTGCCAAACCTTTTCATTGGTATGGTTTTTTTCATATCTTCTGCGTTTGCAATTACCTCGCGCATTCTATCAGTATCTATGAGGCCAGGTGCGATATTGATGCAGCTAACATCTCTTGCGCCAAACTCCTTGCTTAGCAACTTGAAAACACTACTAAACGCCAGTCTATATGCACTTGAAATAACCAGTCTAGGATTTGGCTCTTTGATTACACTTGAGCTTATAAAAAAAATGTAACCCCCATTTCGTACCGTTATATTTTGCAATAGTACACAAAACCCCAAGAACAACTGATTGTGGTAGTGCTGCCACTCTTCTACTGTAACCGAATAGAATTCTTTTGCTGGAGGCCCGCCAGTGTTCAATACTAGGATGTCTGTTTCCTTGTTGTTTTGAGCAAATTTTTTCACGCTATCTAGATTTGATGTATCTAATTCCTTTCTTGATGTAGCAATTACATCACAATCAATTGTCTTGAGTGAATCTGCGATAGCTTTGCCAATTCCTCTAGAGCCGCCTAAAACAATTGCTTTTTTCATTTTATAACAAAATAAGAAAATTACATTCATTTTAAACTAATTGTTTAGTTTCAGAAAAGACTGGACTGGTAAACAAAATTATGATTTAAATTGTGTACGGTTTCCTTCTATTCGATCTTGTCCCAATTATCTCCAAAAAAAGTAAGCAATATGGTGTACAGAATAGAGCCAGACAAAAGTCGTGGCATGAGGGTGCCTGTCACAATTTACGCAGATGAAAAACTTCTTGCAAAAATGATGACAGATAGAACGATATCTCAAGCAATCAATGTTTCAACTTTGCCAGGAATTCAAAGTCATGTAATAGTATTGCCTGACGGTCATGAGGGCTATGGATTTCCTGTTGGAGGTGTTGCAGCAATGGATGCAGAAGAAGGAATGATCTCACCTGGTGGGGTTGGCTATGACATCAACTGTGGAGTAAGATTGTTACGCACTAATCTGACAGAACAAGATGTAAGACCAAGACTAAAAGATCTTGTAACGGATCTTTTCAACTCGATACCATCTGGTGTTGGCTCTAAAGGCGCAATCAGGCTAAACAATTCTCAGCTTGACGAGGTTCTTGTTAGAGGTGTCAACTGGGCAATTGATAATGGATACGGATCAGAAAATGATGCAGAAGTATGTGAAGAAAATGGACAAATAAAAAATGCAAATCCAAACAAAGTTTCAGACAGAGCACGCAAACGTGGCATGCCACAACTTGGCAGCTTGGGCTCAGGAAACCATTTTCTTGAAGTACAAAAGGTAGCAGAAATTCATGATGAAGTAGCAGCTAAAAAAATGGGGATTGAAAAAGATTCCGTAACAATTTTAATTCATTGTGGCTCACGAGGATTTGGCCATCAGGTTTGCAGCGATTATCTGAGAATATCTGAGCAGGCACAAAAAAAATACAACATAACCTTGGCAGACAGAGAACTTGCATGTGTACCAAACACTTCAGAAGAGGGTGAATCTTATAGGGCAGCAATGTTTGCCGCACTTAATTTTGCGTGGAGCAACAGACAGATGATTACCCACTGGACACGAAAATCATTTGAACGCGTCTTTAAACAATCAGAATCGGATCTTGATATGAAACTGGTTTATGATGTGGCTCATAATATAGCCAAAGTTGAAAAACACAAAATTGACGGCCAGCTAAAGTCTGTAGTGGTTCATCGAAAGGGTGCAACTAGGGCATTTCCTGCAAATCGTGAAGAAATTCCCAGAAATTACCGTGATATTGGCCAACCTGTTTTTATTCCAGGTTCAATGGGAACGTCAAGTTGGATCCTATTAGGACAACAAAATTCAATGGATCTTAGTTTTGGCTCCACAGCCCATGGAGCAGGGCGTATGATGTCTCGCTCAAAGGCAAGACGAGATTACACCGAAGAACAAGTAAAAAAATCGCTTGCAGACAAGGGGATATTTATCAAATCATTGACAAGGGATGGTGTTGTAGAGGAAGCTCCACAAGCATACAAGGATGTAGATGCAGTAGTTAACGTATCACATGAATTGGGAATAGCAACCAAAGTAGCAAAACTAGTACCAATAGGCGTGATAAAGGGATGAGCGAAGATGACAGGGACCTTGAGGCACTAAAACTAAAACGCCTAGCAGAAATGCAGAAAAACATATCGTACAAGAAAAAACAAGAAGATATCAAATCACTCGCTGAAGAGAAAAAAAAGAATAAACCCTCAGCGCGAGATGTAGTTATAAAACAACTGGGCTATCGTGGCCTTGAAGTTCTAGAACAGGCAGAGATTCAGTTTTCTAGCCAAACAAAATTTGTGATTGAAAAACTTGCAGAGCTCATATCATCAGGCGAAGTAAATGAAACACTTGATGGAGGCAAGCTTTTGGCATTATTCAGATCTATTGGAGTAAATGTCCGTTTAGAAACTAAAATTAACATTGAACAGGATGGCAAGTTTGTCTCGCTATCAGACAAGCTAAGCAAGTCTACCCAATCAAATGACGCTAGCGAATCATGAAGACAGTTTTAGAGATTAGCGTTATCAAGTATGATGAAGAAAAAGAATGCATTGTAAAAGCACTTGATGAGCTTCAAAATCTTTGCAAGGTTACAGGAGGTTATGAACTAAGTAACCCAACATCTCGTTTTGGATGGACTTTTTTTAAAATCTGGTTAAGACCAAATCTTCTTTTTTGTATTACTGAAAAGTTTGCAGACATGATTAAAAAATCAAAAGGCCACAAAACTGAGGAAAAATTTTCCAGATTTGTGTCAGATTTTTTTGAATCGCGTGGCTGTAATATTAAATTAAAAGTAGTGGAAGCCTAAACTCTTCTTCCTCTTTTGCCGCCCTTCTTTCTTGTGGTATCATGGGGAATTGGCGTCACATCATCAATTCGTCCAATCCTAAAACCGCCACGTGCGAGAGCCCTTATTGCAGCCTGAGCGCCTGGTCCTGGAACTCTTGAGCCAACGCCGCCTACTGCTCTTACTCGTATATGCAAAGCTGTAAACCCTTTAGTTTTAGCAGATTCAACTACAGCATTTGCAGCTTTCATTGCTGCAAAAGGTGAAGATTCGTATCTGTCTGCATTAACATGGACACCGCCTGAACTAAGTGCTATAGTTTCTGCGCCAGTCAGGTCTGTCATATGGATAATGGTATTGTTGTAGCTGCTGAAAATGTGTGCAATGCCCCATTTTTCTTTCTCAGGAGTGCCTTCTTCTTTTGGTCTTTTTCTTTTTTCTTTTGTTTCGACATCAACATCTTCTTTAACAGCTTCTTCGATTTTTTCTTCATCTAAGGATTTGGATTCATCAATTTCATCGGTTTTTGATTCTGATTCTGACAATGTTAACCCACGCTTTGAAGGGTTTAAAAAACATTAACTTCTAAAATGCATCCAGCCTAGATTTTCTATTCTTAGTATCTTGTTGCCTTGCCAGTACTCAACTCCTCTACCATCTGCAACAAACCCTATCTCAAAAAGTGAAATTTTTAGTTTTTTAGCATTGTTTTTTAGCTTTTGCAGCTTTGCGGGACTGACAGTAGCCACAATTTCATACTCTTCGCCTCCATTGAAAACCAAGTCCAAAGGATCAATTCTGTTTCTTCTGGCAAACTCTAAAAGATCAGAGTTTGTTGGAAGGTTTGTTATAACAAATTTTTTTCTACTTTGCTTTGCCATTTCATAAAGTGTGGTAGAAAGGCCATCGCTTGAATCCATTGCTGATGTAAAATAATTACGATTTTGCAGTCCAAACCTTAGTTTTGGCCTGGGTTTGAATACTGTACCTGTTGCTTTTTTAGAAAATTTGCGGTCTGCCTTTTTATTTTCCAGTAGTATCTTTAGGCCTGCAGCAGAATAGCCAAAAGGACCGCTAGTTATTATGACATCATTTGTTTTAGACGTCTTTCTTGATACTATACCATCAGACGTGCCTACAAGAAAGACCTGAATCACCAGTTCCTTTCCCTCGTTTGTGTCTCCACCAAGTATTTTGATATCAAACTCCTTTGATGCAAGACCAAAACCTTTGGCTAAATTTTGTATTTTTGATTTTGTAAATTTTTTTGGAATTGTTACAGAGATTATGGCATAAAGTGGCTTGACGCCTTTTGATGCAAAATCGCTAACACATGCTACGATGCTTTTTCGTGCAACATCTTGCAATTTTATTTTAGGCGGAATGTCTGTGCTTTCAACAAGTGTATCAAGCTTGACAACACATGGCATTTTACCTATCTTGAAAGTTTCAACGTCTTCAGAAACAAAGTTTTTGTTTCCAAGCTGGCTTTGAAAAATTTTTATTATTTGCTCTTCATTTAACCTGCTCATGACTTTTTTTCACCAAATCCAAAACCTGATTTTTTATCTCTTGAGCTTTTTCAAAACTGTTTGATTCTGATGAAATTCTGATTATATCTTCTGTGTTTGATTTTCTTACCAAAACCCAGCTGTTCTCATCCACTATTGCTTTGACTCCGTCAATCGTAATGATTTCACTAAACTTTCCTTTCATGTTTTCATAGAGTTTTGCTACAGTCTTATCATGTAAATCTGAGCTGATAGTGATTTTGTCTCTGCTTTGATAGTAGTTTGACATGAACTTTAGAATGTCATTAAAGGTCGCAGTTCCAAGCATGGATGCAACCAAACCACTAGTTAGCACCCCATCTCTACAAAAATTAAACTCTGGTAAAATAAAACCTGCACTGCTGCCTTCACCACCTGCCTGTGCTTTTGTTTTTAGCATCAAATCAATCACATTTGCTTCTCCTACCTTTGATCTTTGAACTGTTCCTCCATTTTGTGTGACAAATTTTTCAACTGAAATACTGGTGTCTATGCTAAAAACAAATTTTTTGTATCCAAGTTCTAGTGCCTTTGCAACCCCAAGGCCCAAAGTTACATCAGAGGACTGTTTTTTTCCACCATAAACAACAACCAGCCTGTCTGCATCCAAGTCAAAGGCAAACCCAATGTCTTTGCTGCCTGTATTTGCTATGAGGTCCTTTAGATTGTCTGTAGTTGGGTCTGGGCCACGCGTAGAATTGCCAATGTTTTCATTTATGATTTTTACATTACAGCCTAATTTTTTTAACAGCGATGGGGCAACATCTTTTGCAGCTCCACCTCCAATGTCTACTACTGTTTTTGGATTGCCATCTATCTTGCCAATTAATTCAGCTGCGTCATCGACATAGCTAGAACCAATCAAAGTTTCAGTCCCAATTTTTGTTTTAGAAGTAACTTGTTCATTTACAACTGTTGCCAACTCGTCTTCATTTATTCCTCTTCCATCAACAATAAACTTGAGACCATTCCATTCTAGAGGATTGTGAGACGACGTTACAACGATTCCTGCACCATACTTTCTTGACTCTCTAAATACAACAGGAGTTGGCACCATTCCCAAGTCAAAAACATCAATACCGCACTGCATTAACGCTGCAGCTGCTGTCTCTTTTATTATGTGACAAGATGGCCTTGTATCTGTACCAATTACACATTTTTTGGATTTTACAAGCGTAGAAAAGCTATTGCAGAATTTCAAAACATCTTTTTGCGTAAAATCGTTTCCAAAAATTCCCCTAATACCGGAGATTGATATTTTCACTGAAACCAAACCAGAAAGGCTTTTTATAAACTCTAATAGGAACCGATGCGTGCCTCGATAGCTCAGCCTGGCAGAGCGAACGCCCCGTAAGCGTTAGGCCACGGGTTCAACTCCCGTTCGAGGCTTTATCAAAAATTGTAAAATCAAAAATCTAGTTATTATCAACAAGGGTCTCTATGTCGACTTCAAGTTCTTTTCCTAATCCTTTCCACCAGTATCCTGCCGCGTTCATATGCCCTCGTTAATACCCAAAAGTCTCCTTTATAGATCTGTCGGTTGAGCAAAACTTGATCAACAAAATCAAAGAAATAATTTAAACAGAAAATAATCGCGCTACTTTTTTCGCTTTTTTTTGCGATAAATGATAATTGCCAATGCACCAGCAGCACAGCTCCAAAAGACTGGCCATCCCAAAGGATCCTTTTGTGGGATCAATCCTAAAAAGGCATAAATCGTTCCTCCGATCAACCCAAAACCAATCAATTCAAGTATTTTTGACATTTCCATTCAACCATTTCAAAAAGATATATTATTTTGTGATCTTACTCTTACATGGACAAGTACCTGATATTGGTCTTGATGTTTTTGATCGCAGGAATGGGTATAGCAATAACAAGAGATCCGCCTGTTGTTGTGATGTTTTATACGATGCTTGGAGGAGCAGTTTTTGTAATAATCTATAGCGCAATGAATGATAGAAAGGCACGAAAAGACCTAAACAAAAGCCGTAAATCAAAAAAGTAATTTTTTAAATCTCTAATCCAAAAGTTTCTGCTATATCAGAAAACTGCTTGTATGACTCTAGATATTGTCTGCCTCTAGGAGTGATTACAAATACATTTTTTCCATCAAACTCTATTTTGTTTATTAGACCAGCACCTGTTAGATTTTCGACAAACTTTGCTAGTCTAGAGTGCGAAAGGTTTGCTTTTGTAAGCAGTGTTGTTGTCTTTATTCCCTCTTGACCACATTGGTCTGTTGCAGTCAGTAGGTCAGCTACAATTTGCATACTGGATCTATACACTACCATACAACTTTCCCCTCAAATACTGCAATATAAGAGTATTACCGCTTTTCACGATCAGATAAATATAATACTCAACATCTTGGTTCGTTGCAAAATAAATCGAGTCTTCCTCCTTGGTTTGATGATTTTCTTGGGGTTGCCTACAGATATTATGACCTGAGAATGAACGTAGTCCCGCTGTTTTCAGAAAGAAAGCAGGCTACGGCTCTCTGGAATGAGACAATTCACTGGTGGAGTGATCATGCCATAAAACTACGCTTTGTTGAAACAGGTGAAAAATACTGGTTTATCATGGGCTCAGACTCTAAAAAGCCAGAAAACAACAAGTCTCTTTTCAAAATTTTACCAAAGTCTGAACATTATGAACGATTCAAGAATGGACATGGAGGCGAAGCATATCTAACCTTGGGTGTTTATGCGATAGTGCATAAAAAAGATGCAAAAGATGACACGGTTTGCAACTGTGGACACAGATTAGATGATCACGAAGAAGGAGACTCTGACGCATGTCTTGTAGAAGAATGCAGCTGCAGAAAATTTGATAGTTTTCAGGTGAATCTTTTAAAAAGAAAGAAAACCATCACTGACATTAAATTTCTGCAAGAAGCGCAAGTAAAAGAAGATCCATTAACATGGAATTGTCTTTATGCTAACAAGTATAAAGAAATGAACTGATAAATTATTCAAACTTTGTTTGAATCAGGCAAATTAACTCGCACATGTTTTCCTGGATAGTGCTCAGAAATTTTTTTAGAGTAACATTTCCCACACATAACACCGTTTATCTTCCACTCCTTCATTGGCAAGTATTTCTGATCCATTACCTTGCCGCATATTACACATTTGTATTCATTTACCACGGTGCAATTTTTCGATTAGTTCTATATAAAAATCAGATCCTACAAGAAAAATCTAGTTAAATATTACTGCATTATAGGAAAATTGCGGTAGAGTCTGGCCAATGTAAACCTCCTGCAATTTTTACATGGTTAGATATCTACCGCGCTTTGATTAAAGCAAACTGTATACTAGTTTCTTGATGCTCTCAATTTCATCTTCTTCTTGTTTTATTTTCTGGTCTACAACACGCAACATTGAATCACTCCATACATTATGAGAAAAGAAGTTATGTTTCGTATTGGCTTCATTTATCTCATCATATACCACTGAATCTTCAAGAAATTTGGTAACTACAGTATCTGCAAGCTTGAGTACTCTGCCATTTAGCTTATAACTTCGGAATATAGGCTCTAGCCTGCCAATGTCTTCTTTGAATTCGCCTTTTGTATCAAGAATTTTCTTGTGCAATATTCTAAAGTAAACTGCTACAAAAAAGAGTGTAGCATATCTTTTGGTCTTGTGACCTCCTCGCTTGCCATAGCTAAGTATTTTTTTAGAGTATTCCTTTACAAGATACGGATAAAGCAAAAGTCGATAATCGTCTTTTAGATTTTCGTTAAAGACTTCGTCATATTTGCTGCCACGCGGCAAAAACTGAGCAGGTGAGCTGTATGATTCAGTAGGCCTTTGCTCTAGTCCTGCTACTAGTGACTGGATTGCATCTTTTGCAACTATAACTTTTTTGTGATTTTCTGGAAGATAGTTGTTGTAAATTGAATCTCCATTGTACTCATTTTGTTGTGATTTTGTCTTGCTGTCAAAAGAACCTGCCTGAATCTCGTAAAAATATTTGAGATTTTCTAATTGAGATTTTATCGATTTATGAAAATCCATTAAAGAAACTAGGTCCTTTCCTCTGACGGCATTTTGTGAATTTCTATACTTTGTTATGTTGTTTTGATCCTGTTCGTCGTCTGCCTTGATAACTGTAACAGTTATGCTTCCATCAAGATTGTTTGTGCGTTTTGCTTTATCAATAATGGAGTTAGATGTCTGTGCACCATTTACAATTTGAGGTGCATATAGAACAAGTGTGTTATTCTCTAGTTCCTCAAAGTCGCTTACTACTATAGTTATCCCGTTGTTGTAATAGAAGAATTTGTGTGGATTGTTTTGTAGAGTTTCACGAATTCCCTTGTTTACCGAAGTTTTAAACTGCATCCACTGTCTTATGTTTGACTCAAACACATAATCACGATTTTTGATTACAAAGTCTGTTAGTTCTCGTAGTTTTAGGATGCCAAGTACAGTATTATCATGTCGAAGCATCTTTTCTAATTTTATGTTTGATTTTTTGCCTGCTGCTGGTTTTTTTATTCTAGCCCATAACTTTTGTATGATCTCCTCAATGTCTATTATTTCGATTGATTCATCTCCCTTGTCATCTACTTGTTGGTCAGTAACATAACAACACTTTATCTGGAGATTTTTCTCACGTATTTGAGTGACAAGATGTGCCAGCTCTGGACGCATTTTAGTGATATCGCGGCCTAGCAGTCGTTTGACGTCTTCTTTGAACTTGGTTATTGCATCTATTGAATGAGATGTACCATACTTTGATTGAAATAATCTTATTGTATTGTCTGAAAAATCAACTGGCAGATAAGCATCTATGCCTAGATCATTTGCTCCATCAACAATAGCATCTGCGGCATCGTCCTCTGTTGCCTCAAAAACTCTAGTTAAAATCCAATGAAGAAAATTATTTCCTTTCTCCACTTCGTTTTTTGCATCTTCAACATAATCTCTTATGCTGCCTCGAATATTTTCTGAAAACCCTTCTAATGGTTGACCAACAGTCTGAACTACTAGTGACTGTGAACCAGGAATGTATTCAAGCAAGCCATTGTTGTTTAGCTGAGCCAAGTAGCTTTTCTACAATGTCCTATATTTAGAAAAGCAGGTAATTACATAATAACTGAACTAGCTCAGATCACCAAAATTACACAGAAGGTGAGGGAGGGAGTCGAACCCCCTTGTATAGGCTCTGCAGGCCCACGCATGACCGCTCTGCCACCTCACCGTAGTCAGAAAAACAACTTGACAACAATTAAACTCTTAGATTATAATTTTGCAAATGGCTTTGCTGCAAGTTTGATATCTTCTGCCTTGATAGTTTTTCTTCCAGCATGAATTGACATTTCTACTGCGCTTTTAGCTATGTTAGTAGCAACCTCTTCTAGTATTCTCCTTAATTCATCAGCTGATTCATCGCTAACCCGTTCTGCGCCAGATTTTTTTAAGATCCTGTACATAGCTGATAACCCAAGCTCGGATGATTTCATCAAAAGAGTCTTTAAAATCAACGATAAAAAACTTTGAGTAAAAAATTACCACCTTAGAATCGATTTATACAGACTAATTTAGAAGGTAATTACGAAAAATCATGAGTTGGCTAGTAGACTCTCATATTCATTTATCCGATCCATTCTATGAAAAAGAAATAGATCTTATCATTAATGGCATGCAAAAAATACAGATTAAAGGATGCTGCGTTTCTGTAGACTATACAACCTCAATCAGAACGCTTGAGCTTTCTAAAAAAAGCAGTCTGATACTGCCATTTGTTGGAATCCATCCCCAAATGGCCAATCAAGAGATTGAACCAGTATCAGAATTGATCAACCAAAACTCAGATAAATTAGCAGGAATCGGCGAAATTGGATTAGATAAGACCTACGTCAATGCCAAGGGAGACTTTGAAAGGCAAGAACATGTTTTTAGACAATTTTTATCACAAGCAGAGAAACTACAAAAGCCAATTTCAATTCATTCAAGAAAAACACTTGATGAAATTTACCAAATCCTTCCATCTTATTCTCTTAAAGGCGTTTTACTACACTGGTTTGATGGAAGCAAGCAACAATTGAAAAAGGCAATGGATAATGGATTTTACGTATCATATGGCCCTGTCATGGTATACGCAAATGACAAACAAGTTTTGTTGGAAAACACGGATGAGGACAAAATACTAGTTGAGACAGACGGACCAGTAAGATTTGCAAAATGTTTTGGACTAAAACCAGCACAGATTAGTTTTATACCAAGTGTTGTTTTTTGTGCCTCAAAGATACTAAGAAAATCATATGATGAGCTATCAAAAATTTTAGAAAAAAATTCAGATGTGTATCTTGGCATATAGGTATAAAAAACCCACCTTGATAACCGAATGAGTGAATAGAATCAAAAGACTTGCACTAGATCTTCTCAAAAACCACAAAGAAATATTTGGAACCGATTTTGCAGAAAACAAAAAAGCGTTAGAACAAGTTTCTATAATTCGCTCTAAAGGCTTGAAAAATGAATTAGCAGGTTATATAACTAAATGTATTAAACGTGAGCTTGAAGACATAGAAAGTGAAAAACAGGAATTAAACCAAACTGTTGATGAAAAACAAAGTTTTGAAGCTATAAAAGCTGAACCTATTCCAGAAGAAATTTCTAATTGATTTTACAAAGAATAGAATAAGATTAATTTCAAGTTACAGATTAACAAAACTAAGTTGATTACAGTTAAACTGTTTGGTGGCGCAAAAAAGTCTTTTTCAACTGATCAAATTATCGTAAATCAAGACAATCTTACAATTCAAGAGCTACTTGATTTTTTAGCAAAAAATAAACCAAAAAACACGAATGAGCTTGATACAAGCAATCTTCTTGTAGCTGTTAATGGGGTTGATTCTTCTACAATAGGTGGTTTTTCAGCCAAACTAAAGGCAAATGATATTGTTAGCATAATACCAATAATCCATGGCGGTTCGGCTCGAATCCAGTTTCTAATAGATAATAAAACAGTAGAGATCTTTGCGATAAAAAAACAGGGATCTAATATCGAATTTCTTGATGAATTAAGAGAAAAATTTCCAAATATTGTAGTTCAAGGCATATCTTCAAATTTTATACTTAACCCTAGTCATGTAAAAAAAATAATTCTGTTATCGCTTTATGCGCAGAAAAATAACATTTTGCTCTCAAAGAAACTTGAAACTGATATAATTATGAGATTTGCAGGAACCAATCAAATCATTCAGGCAATAAAGATTGTAGGCGTAAAAAATAATGAAGATTTTGTAATCATTGCAATTGGCAAAAAACTACTTTTAGACAAGATATTCAGTTACCTAAAACCATTTTTGACAACGCTTCCAAAAAATAATCAACCATTTCTCAAAAAACAATTCAATATATCAAGCAAACAACTAGATGCGGCGTCATCAAAGACGCCATTAGAAGATTTACTAACAGAAAGAGCAGCAGTATTATTCAGATAGTCTGCGTTTTATTTTCTGTACACTGATAATGGAATCCTCTTTTACCACTGACACGCCGCTTTTGCCTCCAAGTATTTCAACTAATAGTATCCAGTCTGGGTTTTCCATTGACACCTTATTTTTCAGGTCTTTTGCAATTTCTGATATGATTTCCTTTGAAGAAATGTCAGAGTTTCGTTTTTCTACAACGATCTTGAAACTTTCATGATCTTGAATCACGCCTGTTAATTTTTTCATTTCAGATACAATTGCATCAATGTCTGTTGTTGAGATGCCCTGTATTGGAATTATTCTAAGCGAGTATCTTACTGACCATGGTTCATCATCAAGAATTTGCTTAATTTTTCTTATAATGGAATCATGTCCTATCGATGTTTTCACAGTAAGTATTCCTGACAAATCTGTGATTGTGATTTCAGGTGTTTTATCGCCTAATTCATCTAGAATATTTTTTATCTCGTTTTTTGTCTCTTCTTCAAAATTTCTTGGACATGTTACAATTAGATTCAAAATAGTTTCATAATCTCCATTTTTGAGACAGCTCCTTTCCTATGGATTGCTAATTTGTCATCATCTACTTCAACAATGGTTGATTCACCTGAACCAGTTATTGTTCCGCCATCAACAAAGATGTCGTATCCTGATATGTTTTCAAGACAATCATCTGCATTTGTAAATGAGCGCATGCCTGAGATGTTTGCACTTGTTCCAACAAGCAGCTTGCATTCTTTCAATAGTGCTAATGCACAGCTATTGTTTGGTACTCGTACAGCGATTTTGCTTTGAGCATTCATGGATTTTTTGATTTTTTTATCTTTTATTTTTAAAACCAAAGTAACCTGGCCAGGCCAAAATTTTTCTGCGATTTTATTTGATTTTTCATCAAAAACTACGATATCTGAAAGCTCCTTTTTTGAATAAGCAAGAATTGGGAACAATTTAGACGATTCTCTTTTTTTAATTTTGTAAATTTTTTTGACAGCTTCGTGGTTATAAGGATCACAACCAAGACCATAAACAGTATCTGTTGGAAAAACTATTACTCCTCCATTGTGGATAGATGTTACTGCTATCTCTACGCCTTTTTTGTCACAAGAAACTTTCATGTACTTTATGTGCTACTATCTTGAATAATAATCAAATTACGGTAAAAATCATGGCTGTAACTACAAAAACAATTACAATAAAATCCAAAGGAGAAAATGACATAATAGACATAACTTCACAAGTTGCAGAAATTGTACAAGAATCAAAAATCAGAAATGGCAATGTAACATTGTTTGTTTCAGGCTCTACTGCATCGATAACTACAGTAGAATATGAGCCAGGACTTGTCAAAGATTTCCCAAAAATGCTTGCAAGAATAGCTCCCCAAGATATAGAGTATGATCATGAAAAAATGTGGCATGATGGAAACGGTCATTCACATGTTAAAGCATCGTTATTAGGGCCATCATTAACAATACCATTCAAAGATAATCAATTACTGCTTGGAACTTGGCAACAAATTGTTTTTGTAGAGCTTGATACTAGAAGTAGAGAACGAAATCTTGTAGTACAGATACTAGGCGAGTAAGAACAATTATTTTTATAACAAAAATTTTATTAAATAATCATGTCTGCAGAACCAGATTTTGAAGATAACGGCTTTGAAGATGATTTTGATGATGATCTCGATGATTAAATAGTCAGACCAAAATTGTCTGCAAATCTACTAAATGTTTGATACGCAACAAGAAATTCTCTTCCAGGCTGGCTAATTTTGTATTTGCAGGCACTTTTAGAATCAACCTGTTCTAACAGTCCTTGCGATACAAGTGTGCCAAGTATCTTTGAAATTCTTACATGAGATATGTTTGCTTTTCTAATCAGGTAAGTGACACTAGCACCACTTTCATCAGGTGCATCATCTCTTGCGGTTGTGAGTATCTCTCCAACTATCTTCATGTGTGTTCTATAGGGTGTCACGACTTTCATCTTATCCTACTTTCGAATATGATAGTTATAGGATATTTTTCAATATACTATTAAGATAAAAGAATTTGACAATGAAATTTGTCTTCTTTATGCCTAGGCTCACGCATAAAATACCTATTCCTCAAATTTGTCAAATTTTATTTTAGTTAGCGGTACCTTGCTTACCGGTACAAACAGCAAAAGCAATCCTGCAATTTTGACCACGATTGATGCTGGATACAAAATAGTTTCTGGAAAAACAAACGAATACCATGCAAGAAACTCGCCTAGTGCAAGCAAGGCAAGCCCAAATGCTACAAAGAGAGCTCCCTTCTTCCTTCCTTCAATATACGAAACAACTGTCTCAATTGCACCATATACTAGCAAAATAAATGAAATCGATCTTATGATGTGCTCAATTGAAATAAAAGAAAATAAAAACAACGGAACATAGCCAACAGATCTAAAGTATCGAGATTTTGGAAAAAATGATTTTATTGTATGTGAAAATGCTATAAAGAAATAGCCAACTGTCTGAATCGCAATACCTAAGGTTTGTACCCATCTTTGTATTTGGCCAGTCTTTAGAATAAAATCATCTACCATGTAACCTGACCATATTACAAAAAATCCAACGCTAATTGAAAAAAATGCAATTGCTAGTCTAAATAAGGTGGGGCTTCCCGTGTTTTTGAATCCAATATATGACATTATTCCAATTACTAGTCCCACTGCAAATCCTATCAAATTGAGGATGTTTTCTAAAAGAAATACCAACTATGCGCACTAGTCTTTAAAATTATTAAATCTTATAGGTTAATCCCATTCGTCTAAAGTACCTGATGTTTGACCCTCAGTAGTGCCAGTATAATCTCCAAGTATGTCTGAATATTTTGAATCATGTTGGGAAACAAATTTCACATATTCCCCATAACTCATATCTAGATTACAATGCCCACACTTTACGGATGAATAGTCAGGTGCAAGTTCTGCAACTTCTTTGCACTTTGGGCACCTTATCTTCACGTATTATCTAGTAATTGTTATTTATTATTGATTTAGGTTCAAAAAAAATAAAAGGAGTTTTTATGAGCTAAGATTGATGGCCAGAATCTGTACTAAATGCAAAAGCTCAATTCCTGATAATGAAGAATTAGATCCAAAAGCAGCTACATATCCATGCTGTAACAATTGTTGGTCTCAATGGAAAGAATACAGTGTAATGGTAATGAATGAAATGAGATTAGACATGTCACTACCTGACCACAGAAAGGTTCTCAAAAAACACGAGAAAATTTTTGTAGGCGTTATAACTCCAGAAGGAGATATTGTAGATTTTAGTGATGAAAAGAATCGAAAACCAGACACTCAAAACCCAATGTGACTTTTCGCACTATCTGGGATTATCAAAAACAATCTATCCATTGTTTTTATATCAAGATTTGAAATTATTTTCTTTATTGTCTTGGCAAGAATCTCTTTTTTTGAGACATCAAGTGACAAAAAGATCTCAAGAATCCCATCTAGATTAAAATTGATTAGTTTTTGTGGAAAGTTTACGATTTCATTAATGTAGCCTGAAAAAAGAACTGTCCTTTGCTCTTCTGAAATTGTTGTTAATACCTCAAGCCAGGTTTTGAATAATTTCGCAAAGTTTGCAAATGGAATGGTCGGCCCAGCCTCAAGTGCGTTATTGATTATCTCTTTTCTTTCCTGCTCATTCATCGAAAAAAATTCTAGCATCCTTTTTTTCAAGATGGGCGTTCTAAGAAAGTCAGGAAGACTAGCTAAATTCACGATTATGTTTCCAGCATAGTTTGGCTCAGACAATATCGATCATCAAAAGACTGTGAAATAAAATAATATTGTAACAATTTAGATTAAATACGTCGAATTCAAGCTCAAAAACGTGCCCTCCACTGTTATTGTCGGCGGTTTTTTTGGTGATGAAGGAAAAGGAAAGATAGTTTCGTATTTGGCATTAAAGGACAATCCCTCAATTGTAGTACGGGGAGGTGCAGGACCAAATGCAGGTCACACAATAGCTGATGGTGACAAGGTATACAAAGTTAGAATGTTGCCAAGTGGTTTTCTAAACAAAAGCTCAAAGGTAATGATCGGACCAGGCGTTGTGATAAATCCAACAATCCTACTTAAGGAAATAGAGGATTTTGGAGTTTCAGGTAGGGCTTTTGTTGATCAAAGATGTGGTATTATTGAAGAAACTCATGTAGAGCGAGATTCAATGCTAAAAGATACTATTGGAAGCACGGGGTCAGGCACTGGTCCTGCAAATGCAGACAGAGCAATGAGAACACTAAAACTTGCCAAAGATATCGATTCACTGTCTGCATATCTTGAAGACGTTCCAACTGCAATCAACCAAGCCTTGGATGAAAACAAAGGTGTTCTAGTTGAGGGAACACAAGGAACGTATCTTTCGTTATGGCACGGAACATATCCATATGTGACCTCAAAGGATGTTACTGCATCTGGAATTTGCTCAGATATAGGATTGGGGCCAAAGAAGGTAGATGAGGTTATGGTCGTATTCAAGTCATACGTAACACGTGTTGGAGCAGGACCATTAGAAAACGAACTTGCCTCTGATACGATATCCAAAAAGGGATGGTCTGAATGGGGAACAGTCACAGGCCGTCAAAGGCGCGCAGCCGAATTTAGTTTTAGTCTAGCAAAAAAAGCCATCATGCTAAACAGCGCTACACAAATAGCCATAACTAAATTGGATGTCTTGTTCCCTTCGTGCGCACACAAAACATCTTATGAAAGCCTAGATGGCGAAGCAAAATCGTTCATTAAAAACATCGAAGACAAGTTAGGCGTCCCTGTCACACTCATAGGCACAGGACCTGCAATAAATGATATTGTTGACAAACGAGGCTAACCGCCGTCATACAAATTCGGCTAACTTTTAATTTGGCAATATCTGCAAAGGATCGATGGACAAGCGACCCAAATACATTCAAGTTTCATCACCATTAGAGTTTTCACGCTTGGTTTGTGCTTTAGAAAGAATTCCACGCGTTTCATTTCTTCATGAACACGAAGGAAAAAAAGTTCTATCGGTTCAAATGGATTTGCTAAAAGAAAGACCAATCGTGTATTATGCCCCAACTGAGCATACAGGACACTACCTATGCTATGGCTTTAAAGCAGGAAATGAGGAATCATCAATTGTAAACTCTACCTCGGATTCTGCATGCCTTTATTCACCAATAGTTAAAATCAAAACACTTCCTGATACGCTTAAAGCAGAATCAAACAATGGAGAGTCAAAATATCACCCAATTGAGCTAGAAGATCTTGCAAGCCTTGCCAAACTAAGCTATGGTTTTGAAGAGTCTCCATTTCCATTATTTGCATTCCCATACAAAGGAAAGTGGCTGCTTGGGGTATTCATGAATTTTAATGAAGAAGGTGATTCCTATTTCTGCCATGTAGTTTTAGACGAAAACCCACAAAAACCATTTCTAAAGTATGCTACACATAATGGAAGCCAACCATCATTTGTGGCAAATCCAATAGAGCACGGCTATTCTTACATCAAAATAATAAAATTAAAAGAGACACATCCATTGGTCAGTTATGACCAGCTTCAGAGCTAGAATAAAACATCTGTCTGAAGAAAAAGGTCGTATAATACTAGCAAACGATTACAGTTCTAGTAAAAACATAGAATCAAAAACTATCAAAAACATTAAAGCACTGCATAATTACCTTTGCGGTTTAAAGCTAAACTTTCATGTATTACTGCCTCTAGGAGTTAAAGAAATAAAAAAAATCAATGACGTTGCACATGATCATGGACTTGTAACTATAGCTGACATAAAATTAAACGACATTGGAAACACAAATAAAATAACATCTGAATTTCTTTGGAACTGCGGATTTGACGCAATAATCGTAAATCCAATTATGGGAAAAACAAGCTTAAAAAATCTTGCAGATTCAGCTCATAAAAAAAGTAAAGGAATAATCACTCTATGTCATATGAGTGCACCTGAGGCAAAACACACCTACGAACTACAAGTGGCTGGCAAAACAAAACTGTATCAGTTATTTTTGAAATTAGCCTTGCTTCAAAAAGTAGATGGTATTATAGTTGGTGCAACATTTCCTCAGATCATACAATATTGTAAAAACAAAGTAAAAGAAAAACTTGACATTTACAGTCCAGGTATAGGCACTCAAGGCGGAGAAGTTCACAAAGTTATTTCATCAGGTTCAGACTTTTTAATTGTTGGCAGAACTATACTTTCGTCAAAAAATCCTTTAGATATAACTAAGAAATTAAGTCAGCAAAGCTTTTCCAAATAATTTTTTGCTTTTATCAAAATATTTTTTGCATTTTTATAAGTGATTTTATTTAACGCGTTGTTAAAATCAAGCCACACATAATCCAAATGTTCGTATGATATCTTTACTTGCTTTGTGTTTGTCTTTGCAAGAAAAAATATAACTTCTTTTTGCACTATATCTCCATTAAACTTGAAACTATACTCGATTTTTTCTTTGAAACCTTTGATAAACTCAATGTCTGTGATTCCAGTTTCTTCTTTTGTTTCTCTAATCACTGCTTGTTCAGGGCTTTCATTATTTTCTATTTTGCCTTTCACAAAATCCCAATGACCTGTAGGATAATGCAAAAGTAAGAAAAGTTTTTCCTTAGATTCTTCAATAAATAATACTGTACCTGCAGATTGCTCTTTTATCATTTTTTTATCAATGCCTTAGCTATTTGCCAAGACGTCGTTTTCGTTTTTGAAAAGTTCGTATGGCTCGCATCAAATCAATTTTTCGAAATTCGGGCCAAAAAATATCCATAAAAACAAGCTCACTATATGCACTTTGCCAAATTAAAAATCCACTCAAACGCTTTTCTCCTGAAGTACGTAAAATCATATCGGGTGATGATTGCGGCAGATGTGATGTGTAAAGGTTTGACTCTATTACCTCTTTGTTAATGTCTTTTATGTCAAGATTGCCTTCCTTTATCTTAATGCCAATCTTTTTGACTGCATCCACAAGCTCGTTTTGGCCTCCATATGCTATTGCGATATTAAGATAATGACTGTCATAGTCTTTTGTTGCCACATCAAGTCTGTGCAAAACCTCCTTTATTGACTCTGGCAGTAACTCAACTCGCCCTATTGCTTTTACCCTCATCTTAGTTCGATGAATCCTAGGATCATTGTACAGCTTTTCTAGACGCTCTTTTATCAATTTGAAAAGATACTCAAGCTCCTCATCGTTTCTTTCAAGGTTTTCTGCAGATAATGCATATAAGGTAATGATTTTAATATCAAATTCCTCGCACCAATCCATTAGATTTTCAACAGCGTCTGCCCCTCTCCAATGACCAGTTTTTGGCATAACCAGGTTTCTTTTAGCCCATCTTCTATTGCCATCTAGAATAATGGCAATATGGTTAGGCATGTCGTCTCTAAGAATTTCTTTTTCAAGTTTTTTAGAATAGAGTCTGTAAAGACCGGATAAAACAAACGTGACTTTTTTTATTCCGTTAATATTTGTCCACCCTTCTTTTTCCTATATTTGTGGAATAAAAGGGTGGCAGATATCAGTGTTATTGCCAATCCAATTAACAATGGTGGTATAAGAGTAAACGAGCTTTCATCATTAACAAGCATGTTAGTAAACTGTGCTACTGTAGGATAGAGAGCCCCAAGTACGATTAATCTTAGGCTGTCAGAAATTGCTCTTAAACTTCCACTTAACCAATTGCTAAGAAGCATTCCTCCAAAAATTGATCCTATTCCCATCCACAAAAACGGTAAACCGCCAGCAACGAATTGTCCAATTATTACTTTGTCTGTGATTATATTTATCACTCCATTGTCTCGTGCTAACAAGCTTGTATCTAATGATGAGATTCCAGATTGTATTGATGCCAAAATAAGAATTATGCCAGCTACAAAAGTAAATATTCTAATGAATCCAGCTGGTGTTGGTTTTGCCCAGCTTGACCAAACTCTATCAACATCAAATGCTCTAATAAGAAATGCTCCACCAAGTACACTAATCAAGACAGCAAAGATTTCTTTTGTATATCCAACAACAGAAGCAATTCCTCCAATCAACAACAAAATTCCTGGGACCCCAAGAACAAATTTTGAATACTTTGAATCATAAATTAACATTTTAAGATATTTTCCAAAAACTGCATAGGAATATTCAACGGTTCTACTAACCCGCATTACAACTCTTTGTACAGAAACAATAGGAAGAACATTTTGAATAATTGGAATTACGCTTTCGTCGTCTTCTCCATCAGAAACAATAACTGCACCATTTGCTGAAAATTTTTCTAAAACTTTTCTTATCTCTACTGCGATCTTCTCATCAGCTTCAACTCCCTTATTTTTTGTACCGGCTACCGTAATGACTTCGGTCTGATACCCTTTGCTTACCAAGTCCTCATATGTCCTTATGGCATAAAAAATAGAATTTGAATCAGCATCCTCAGGATCTTCAAGCGCAAGTCTTTGTGCTGCTTCTATACAAGCATCTCTTCCAATAACAGGAGTTACAATTCCTGCCTTTTCACCTACGTCATTATCTCTATCAACACAGATTACAAGCAGTCTGCTCGATGTAGGGGATTTTATGTCCTTTTGTAGCTTTCTTGTATCCTGTGACATATCATACCAACATTACAAAATAACCTTTTAACACTTCCCTACTTTTGAAAATAGTAGACTTAGTATTTTGAAGCAGAAGTGTCAAATTATGGCCTAGTCGAATCAGACGCAGAAACAAAGGATTTTGACTCTTCTTTTAGCTGATCAATTTTTTTCAATATTTCTTCAATATTCTGTTTATCTGAACCTTCTTTTATCATATTGGCAACAACAATTGTTTCTCGTATGTTGGAGTTTGTTGCTCTAAGTGCTTCAATGTAATTCAAATAACTTTCTTGCCATTCTTGTGAAGCGCTGCTTTCAACAAGTTGTATTATTTGCGAATTTATCTGCGAAGATGAAATTTCAGCAACTTCAATGAACTGATCAGGAGTTATATCACCATTTAGCATTTTTTGAAATTCTTTTTCAATGCCATCAACTAATACTCTATGAATTTCCTTTATTCCATCAAGATGTGATTTAAAATCAGAAACAACAAAAGTAGCATCATAGCTTTGTGGAGTCAACCAAACAAAAAAACTAGCAGTTGTTATGGCAACTAGTATTACTATAGTCAACCAAACTCCTTTTTTTGAGGCCAATTGTAAGGTTCTACAAATAGCGGTTTATAATATGATTTACGTTTAATTCTACAATTAAATGGCCAAAAACCATCAAGATTATTTATTTTAGATCACCAAGTCATAAAAAATGGTAAAAATTTATTATTTTTTTACAATTAATCGTGAATTTAACGAAAATTGATCATAAAAAATTCAGAGTCATCCAGTTTATAGTTAAATAAATTTTACATTTCCTTCCTAAATACCACCATCTCTGTGATTTGATAGAATGGTAACAGCATATTGTGTAAAATGCAGAAAAAAAGTTGACATCAAAGATCCCAAAGAAACAAAATTGAAGAATGGTCGACCAGCTACTAAAGGCACTTGCCCACATTGTGGAACTAATGTTTTCCGAATAGGCAAAACTTAGGCCACGGTCTTCTTTTTTGATCTAAACCAATATAGGGACAAATACGTAATGTTCATTGTTGGCAAGGATAGAATACGAGAAACTACTGAAGCGAATTCAGGACAAGGTTTCAAAAAATAAAAGTGAAACCACAAGATTCGAACTTCCTCTAGTAGATGTTATGTGGGAAGGACAACGAACATTTCTTAGAAATTTTTCAGAATTTCCAAAGGTTTTACGAAGGGACCCAGACAAGGTTCTGCAGTATTTATCAAAAGAGTTTGCCGTTCCTGCAGAAAGAGTGGGTGAAAAGGCCATCTTTATTGGAAAAAGAGAGCCACAAGACTTTACACGTCTTTTTGAAATCTATGTTAAAGACTATGTAGAATGCCCTACCTGCAAAAGTCCTGATACAAGAATAGAAAAGGAAAAACGAATTTCATTTTTAATATGTGAAGCATGTGGGGCTAAATCCACACTGAAAGGTAAATATGTGTAATGCCATTTTCTGTTCGAGTTGCCAATTACCAAGGCAACCAGATGCTCAACATTTGTGATTCACATCTTTTGGGAAAAAATGTATCTGAAAATGATCTGACTATAAAAATAAGTAGAAATTATTATGGTGAAAAGATAATTGAAAAAGAAGAAGCAATTACACTTTTGAAAAGTTGCTCAATAATTAACATGGTTGGAAAAGAAACAATTTCTCTGTCATTAAGCTTGGGTATTGGTGTACAACAAAGTATCAAAACTATTGATAGTGTTCCTTTCCTAATAGTTTTCAAAATGTAAATCACCACAATTATATACAAACTTGGAGATATTTGCCAAGTGGGTAAACGTAAAGTTCTCAATGAAAGTGAATTAAAAGAAATTCGATTGCCAGAACAAGGAGAACTTCTTGGACGAGTAATCAAACTTCTTGGCAGTGATCAAGTTTTAGTAAAATGTACTGACGACATAACAAGGCGTGGTAGAATTCGTGGTAAATTAAAACGTCGAATTTGGATTCGTGACAATGACATTGTTGTAATTGCCCCATGGGATTTTAAAGCAGACGAAAGAGGAGATATAGTATGGCGATTTACATTACCACAAGTTGACTGGTTAAAGACAAACGGCCATTTGCCAAAAGACTTCTAAGATCAGCTGAAATTAATTTTTATTCATCAATTTCTATAACAAAATGTTGCCAGAAAAAATAGTAGATAAATTCGAACATGAAACTGATAAAAAATTAGACACACAATCAAAACACAAAATCTTCGATGGATTCAAAAATAACAAAACAATCAACGAAGTTCTAGACAAAACAACAATAATGACTTTGCATGACCTGATAAACAAACACATAATTTCTTATGTAAATGGAGTGGTTCGTTCTGGAAAAGAATCACAGTTGTTTTGGGCAGTAGATAAAAACGGGAAAGATATAGCACTTAAGATATATCTTGTAAGCACATCTAGCTTCAAAAAACGTGCGTCATACATTTTAGGAGACCCTAGATTCTCAAAGGTAAGAAAAGGCACCAGAAATTTGGTATATTTATGGGCAAAAAAAGAATTCAGAAACCTGATTCAATGCGTTGAACGTGCCATTCCTTCTACCAAGCCGATATATGTAACAAAAAACATTCTTGTGATGGAATTTGTAGGAAAAAACGGCGTTCCTGAAAAAACCCTAGTTGAAGCAGAAGTTTCTCAAAAAGACTATGAATCAACTATATCACTAATTAAGCGGTTGTATAAGGAGGCAAAGCTTGTACATGGTGATTTATCAGAATTTAACATTTTCAAAACTGAAAATGGACTGATGTTATTTGATCTTGCTTCCGGAGTTGACATACATCATCCAAATGCTCATGAATTTCTTAAAAGAGACATTAATAATATATCAAAATTCTTTGTTAAACGAGGTCTAACAGTTGCTAACCCAGCTGATATTTTTGAATTGGTGACAAAATGAGCTTTGAAAAATTAATTCGAATACCAACTGACAGGATAGGTGTACTTATTGGTAAATCAGGCCAAGTAAAAGAAAAGATTGAAAAAATTTGTCATATCGAACTAGAAATTGATAGTGAAACAGGCGAAACCATAATCAGAAGTCGGGGGAAAATTGAAGACATTCAACCTTTCAAAGCAATGGAAATTGTGACAGCAATAGGTCGAGGTTTTTCTCCCGACAATGCATTGAGATTACTAAAAGGTGAAAACACATTACATGTAATAGACTTAAGGGAGTTTGGAGCAAAATCTCCTGCACAAATTGAAAGGATAAAAGGGAGAATTATCGGAGAGGGAGGTAAGGCGAGGAAAAATATGGAAAAACTAAGTGATACAAATATCTCAGTTTATGGAAGAACTGTTGCAATAATTGGGGAAACACACAAGCTTAAACTTGCTGTAGAAGCAATTTCATCAATTTCACTTGGGAGTATGCATGGTTCAGTGTATGGTAAACTTGAAGCTGCAAGAAGGCGAGACAAGCTTGAAAAACTAAAACTATGGGAAGATCAAAATGTCTTCTAGCAAAGAATCTTTTAATCAAATCTCCCCAAGTGAGTTTTTTTATAGAAATCGTGATCTTGCCGGCTTTAGCAATCCTACAAGGTCACTTTACACAGCCGTAAGAGAATTTGTAGAAAATGCACTTGATGCATGTGACCAGGCAGGAATCCTACCAGACGTTTACTTGTCTATAAAAGCAGTTGATGACGAACAGGCAGACCCAAAGCCATACATTCTTACTGTAAAAGACAATGGGCCAGGAATAGACTCAAAACACATTCCACTAGCATTTGGTACCGTTTTGTATGGTTCAAAATTTGGATTAAAACAAGCACGAGGGATGTTTGGTCTTGGAGCAACGATGGCTATTCTATATGGTCAAATCACAACCAACAAACCAGTAGTAGTTAAAAGCTCACCTGATGGGCAAAGTCAAGACGAATATGAATTACTTTTAGACATTCAAAAAAACAAACCCATCATAGTAAAACACAATACAAAAGAAGTATCAAAAAGAGGCCTTTCAGTAAGCATCTGTCTTGAGGGTGATTACTCAAAAGCTGGTGCAAAAATCAGAGACTATGTGTATCAAACATCATTGATTACTCCATATGCTACAATTACCTTTGAAGATCCAAAAGGCGAAAAATTTCATCAAACTAAAATTGTAAAAACAATGCCTCTACCACCTACCATCATAAAACCTCATCCTCATGGAATTGATGTTGAAACAATAAGAAGAATGATGGCTGACTCTCATTTTCAAATTCCAACAGTTGATAACAAAATGATTGAAAAAGTAAGAAAAGAACTTGGTTTGAAAAAAAATAATTTGAATTATTCAGAAATTATGGAAAAGGCCAGCAAACGATGGCCTGGTCTATCTCGTCATGTTAGAGTTGTAATTGCAGTTATGTCATTTCTCAAAATGGATTTTGAGAAACTAAGCAAAATAAGAATTGATGATATGGATATAGCAAACAAGATACTGGCATATTGGGATTTTGGGGAATCAAAGTCGGTATCTATAGATTTAGATCCGGAAAGTGAATACTATAAGCAACTTACAAATACAGTTCAGGGTGAAACTCTAATTTCATTTTTAACAAAACGATTTCAACGTATAGGTCAAGCAACCGCAGTAAAATTTACTGCATTTGCAAACTTGAAACCTGAAAAAAGGATTGGAACAATGACTAATCAGGAGCTAGTTAAACTAAGCGATTCTTTACAAAAATTCGAAGACTTTCTCTCGCCAGATCCTAGTTGTCTTGCTCCACTAGGAGAAGAACCACTGAAAAAAGGTATGGAACAATTTTTCAAACCTGATTTTTTAGAGGTTGTACAACGAGGGGCTTCAGCATATTCAGGATTTCCATTCATAGTTGAAATGGGAATAGCATATGGTGGGGAGATTAAAAGTGTTGGACAAACAGTGTATCGTTTTGCAAACAGAATCCCATTGCTTTATGATGAGGGAAGCGATGTGGTATTAAAAGTGGTAAATGAGATAGACTGGACACGCTATAAAGTGAAAAATGATGCCCCACTAGTCATAGTATCTCATATTTGTTCAACAAGAATTCCTTACAAAACAGTTGGAAAGGAAAATGTGGCAGACAGGCCTGAAATAGAACGCGAATTACGACTTGCCTTACAGTTTTTGGCTAGAAAATTAGCAACTTTCATGTCTAAAAGAGGACATGCAGAAATGGAAAAAAAGCGAGCAAACCTGTACTCAAAGTATATCCCACTAGTTGCACAATTTTGCACAGAGCTTGCAGGCAAGAAAAAAGAACCTGATTATAAAAAAATGCTGAAGATGGAGGCCATGGTTGAAGAATAAATCAAAAAAAATATCCAAAACTAGTGAAGAAAGAAGAGAATCGCTCGCTAGGCTGTTACAGGAACAAGGATTAAAGATCTATAGCGAATTAGATAGAGGTGAATTTCCAAAGTTTTCAGTTCCAAGCAGATCTGTTAGTAATATAGTCTATGATAAGAAACTTCGCCAATATGTCCTCGGTAACACTGCAAGCATCAGAAGTGCGCGAAACATGTCACAGCTTCGCTCATTTGCACAGCTAATTTGGTTAGCGTTTTTTGCAAACAGATTAGTTCAAGAAAAAAAATCATCTACACTTAGAGATATTTACTATTCATCACAAGCATTTTCTATAGATTTTGAAGATCAGCCAGAATCAGACAACATAATTGTTGATTTAGAAGCTGTTTTAGCAAGACCAAGAGAGGATCTTCACATATTTCCTGAAGAGAGAAGTAGTGTCTTTGGTGATCTTACTATAGAATATACAGTACCTGGATACGAAGGCAAGCGAACAAACCTTTCTGATCATCCTGACGGTTACTTGATAGGGCCAAGTCTTAGCAGCGCAGAACTAGTTGACACAAGTGCTGAATTGGTTATAGCAATAGAAAAAGGTGGACTGTTTACACGATTTGTAGAAGAAAAAATTGATAAAAAATTCAAGGCTATCATAGTTGATACTGCAGGACAAGCTCCTCGTGCTACAAGGTATTTGCTTAAAAGATTACACAATGAAATGGGCCTTCCAGTTGTAATTTTAACTGACGGTGATGTATATGGCGAACATATAGCTATGGTAATAAAATCCGGCTCTGCAAATGCAGCACATCTACGTGAATTAACTGTTCCTGATGCAAAGTGGATAGGTGTCTGGGCTACAGATATTGAAAAGTATAAGCTTCCTACAATTCCGATGACTGAATCTGACATAAAGCGAATTTATGATTTACAAAAAGATCCTAGATATCAAGAAGGTATATGGAAAAAAGAATTAGAGGTTTTTCTTAAAATAAAAAGAAAGGCAGAGCTTGAGGCATTTTCCAAATATGGCCTCACAAATATTACAGACAAATATCTGCCAGAAAAACTTGAAATTGCAAAAAGCCTATGATTTTTTTATTCGTAAAGTAAGAACGCCATTTCTATACTTGAAATCAACAATTTGCATATCTTGTGAGCCTTCGATTGGGATCTCTTTTGAAAAATGATTTGACCCACGTATATACAAAATTCCTTCAACCAAACGTACCATGATCTTGTCTTCAGGTCCTGGAACTTCAGCAACAAAAACAACTTCTTGATCGCCTTTTATCAAATCATATACCCAGTTTTTAGTTTCTGCTTCATGTGACGTGTACTTTGGTTTTTCTTCTTTTGTTAATTTTTTGATAACATGTACCCAATAAAACATTGTCAGTGTAGCCGCACCAATTAAAATAAAGCTAACAAAGCCTACATTTGCTCGCTGTGCCATGACGTATACTATTCCAAGAAACAAAATCACCATAATTGGAATAACAAAATTTAATGACTGTTCGTTAGAATAAGCTCCTCTATAACTTGCCATTTAGATCCTTCGAGTGTTTACCAAATATAAAGCATCTTTGATTTTTATTATCAAGTTCATGTTATCAAAGTGTTGAAAGAGAAAAATTCCAAATTTTCAACAAATGAAATATTTTTGAAAGGAATAATTATTGCAATAATAATTACAATTCCATCTATTACGGCTTTTTTTATTGGATGGCATTTTTTAAATGACTTGATTATATTAGCAATAATCAGTGTAGTAATACATTTCATATAGGGTTTTTCCTTTAAAATATCAAAAAGAATTTTTACTAACAAAAATTTGTAAAACGACATTTAATTATAATGACATAACCTCTATCGATTGTGGATCTAAGCAAAATAGAAAATGATCTTATTTCAGAAATTAAACTTACAAAAATCCAGGCACGAGTGTTTCTTTTAGTTGTAACAGAAGGAAAAATGACTGTTGATGTAATTGCAAAAAAACTAGGAATTTCTATAACCGAGGCACTAAATGTTGCAAAAAAACTTGTTGAGATTGGCGGTTTTATTGATATGTCAGAAATAGAATACGAGGCAATGCATCCTAGATTTACTTCAGTTAATATGTATAGAAGAATGTGTGAAAGAGAAAATATAAAATTTCAAAGAAATGTAACAGTGGACAATATTGGAATTGCATTAGAGAAGTTTTATGATGATGTAAGGACTAAATAGAACAATTATTACGTGAAGTTTAATGAGTGTAGAAATGGAAACTTGTAATCATCAACCGGTATATTTTGCTGCAGTAAACATCAACATAAACGAGCGAACTATCGGCTCTGTTGATGTTTGGAGATGTGGTGTCTGTAAGAAAAAATTCTGTGAAGAAAAACAATTAGGCATTGAAACACTTACAGAAATAGTAGGAATGCCAAAGATCGAGCCTGATGAAAAATGGGCAGTATCTATATGTAAATTACAAAAAGGAAAAGACAAATGGCGTCTTGTTAAACTAAAAGAAAATTCTGAAATTAAACACGAATGTTTAGAAGAAAAAGTTATTGCCTTAAAGATCAAAGACTACAAAATAGAAGATGACAATCATTGGAGTTTTCTTGTTGAAGATCATCTTAATAGAGCAGTTGAAATCTAAATTAAAAAATTGAACATCAAAGTACATATCAATAATGTACATGGAAGCCAGATGGCAGCCAAAATAACTGGAAAATTTACAATAGATGACAACTCTTTTAGATTTAACGCCATTGCCTTTGGAAGGATTGGTGGTCAGAATGTGGGTGCTAAAATCTCAAAATCCACAGAAAAATCATTGAAGGAATTAGGATATGACGTTGACGAAGTTATTTCAGAGCTTCAAAAATGCCTTTTACAAGGCGACATTATTCTACCAGAGGGACTAAAACGAGAAACTTTTGTTGACGACTAGAATTCAGCATCTAGCAGGGCTTTTTCACAATTACAGCTTCGTGTTTTTGGAATATCATTAATTAAAACGGTTAACAGCTTTTTTGTTGCATCGGAATTTTTTGATAATGTTTCAATTACTTCCTTTGCAGTTACTGGTTTTTCTGCCCATACGTCATAGTCTGTGACAGATGAAATTGAAGCATAGCACATTTGGGCTTCTCTTGCTAGCTGGCACTCTGGTACAAGTGTCATTCCAATAATATCTGCACCTGTTGATTTGAAAAATTTTGATTCTGCTTTTGTTGAAAATCTTGGTCCCTGTATGCAAACATAAGTACAATCTGTATGGATTGTTACATTTTGGTTTTTTGCGGCTTTTAGGATTGTATTCTGTAGCTCAGGACAAAAAGGATCTGCTACTGAAATATGAATAACTCTTCCTTCCTTTGAAAACGAACCTTCACGAGATTTTGTAAAATCCAGAAACTGTGTTGGTAATACAAAATGTCCTGGCTTGAGTTTTTCTTTTAAACTTCCAACAGCCGAGGGCGCAATGATTCGTTTTACTCCTAGCTCTTTGAATGCCCAAATGTTTGCTCTGTAATTTATCATATGAGGAGGAATGGTATGCTTTCTTCCATGTCTTGGCATAAATGCAATCTTTTTTTCCTTGAAAATACCTACAGTAATTGCATCAGATGGCTTTCCGTATGGCGTTTCTATTGTGACTTCATTACTTTCCTTTAGGATGCCAGAGTCATAAATTCCAGTTCCACCAAAAATTCCAATTTCAACATCCTTTTCCACTAGTATTTCACCAAGGATTCACACTTGTAATCACTAATTTTCTTTATTCCATTCAAATTAGTTAATTAAATTAAGAACGCAAATCCTGCTACCTTGCCTCCTATCTTTTCTATTAAATTTGCAGCAGTCTTTGCAGTTCCTCCTGTTGCTAACAGATCATCACAAATTAGAACACGTTGTCCCTTTTTTATTGCATGTTTTTGGATTTCCATTATTGCTTTTCCATATTCTATACTGTAAGACAGTTTTTTTGTCTGACCTGGTAATTTTCCTTGCTTGCGAATCATAATCATTCCTTTGTTGTATTTCATTGCCAAGGCACACGCTAGTGGAAAACCACGTGATTCTATACCGGCTAAAACATCGACATCATTTGGATGAAAACATCTTGAGAATTCATCAACCACATAGGAAAGTGCTGAAGGATCCCTCAAGATTGGGCTTATATCTCTAAAAAGTATTCCTTTTTTTGGAAAATCTGGATACTCGTCAATTTTATCTCTAAGATTCACGTTAATTAGGCAAGAAAGGGAGAAATAAAAACTGTTTAGAACTTTTAAGACACTTTATTTAACGATATTAAATGTAATTTCCGCGGTTTGAAAAGAATCCTTGACCTTTATTATGTAGATACCAGATTCAATTTCCACAGGAACTTTCCAATAATTTTGAAAGCCTCCACTGCCAGTGACAGGAATTTTGAATGGTTGAATTGTGGAATTATTAAAATCTAGAATATCTAAAAATACGCTACCTCCTTTAGCGCCAAAACCATTCATTATTATAGTATCGCCAATGCGATAAGATTCTTTGTCTACTTTCACAACTAGTCCCTCTGTTAATTGTTTAATTATGATGAGATCTACTTTGGCAGAATTTGGTCCACTTGCTACATTGATTGTCCAAACTCCATCCTTTGCACTTAAGGGTATTCTAAAAGAATCTTCAGAAAATATACCCTCCTTGTTTGTGAAAGTCTCTTTACGTTTTACATCATTGCCATCAGGATCTGATAATGTTATAGATAACAAGATGTTCTTAGCTGAGCTACCAAGAATTAATACCATTTCTCCAGGCGTATATGTATCCTTTGTAGTACGTACTTGAATTGGTCCTGATCCTGTTTGCAACCCTACTGTAAAAAC
>ERZ1292645.144-Hain-H14-02um-R2-144-length-32101-cov-12_pt1 | contig 32101 bp, 36 predicted proteins | sample MGYA00564401_ERZ1292645 | MGnify/ENA primary metagenome ERZ1292645 (study PRJEB36523, sample SAMEA6512644) | groundwater metagenome | collected 2019-01-09 | study: AquaDiva: Metagenomics assemblies of 32 groundwater samples | reverse complement strand
TCTTCTTACATACTTAAGGCTAAAAGCCTTGATAAGAATTATTCGAAAAACTCCATAATTAACTTAAAACATAGATAGCACAAGCCAAATCACCATAATCTGGTATTGCTATAACGGTATTAAAAAATAGGCATCCTGCATCTATAAGTTTGTTGATGTTTGTTTTCTCATCTGGTATTATTATATCAACCGAGCATTCAACTTTTATGTTATTACAAATATTTTTAATCTGTGAATCGTTATCATTAGTTTCATTCTTAGGTACAAGGAATCTTAAATTTCTAATATTACCATTTGATTCTTTTATTACCTCAAGAAAATTCATTGTCTCCGCTAATTCATTAGGGTTTATTCCATTTTGTATTAAAAAATTCTCAATATTTTCATTTCCAACTATCACAAAACTTAAAAGATTAGATGTAGAAGCTGTATAAACAGTTGTTACGCAGGTTTTCTGAGCACAAATTTTCTGTTCTGCTTGAGCTTCAAAATCCAGTTAATCCTACTTTGCTTTTGGTGACTTTCGGCTTCTCCGCTTTTATAAAATCATCAACCAAACTACAACTAGAAATGAGTAAAACTATTATAACTAAGGATAATAATTTATTTTTAGTAAATAATGACATCATCTCAACCTAGTAATATTATAAAATCTTGCTAAATGCGTCTTTAATTGCTAAAATAGGTATAAGAATTATTGAGACAGCTAGAATTACTCCTAATAGCCACCATAGAAATCTCATGGAAGCTACTGCAATTGGATCACTTACGTCTTTTGATAATTCCTTACCAGTTTCCGTAAATTCAGCTATTATTCCTTTTGCTGGTTCTTTTGTTTCTTCAATGTAGTTTTGTGTAACATCTGCTTGAATACTCCTTAAATCTGATGGAATCTTCGCCACTTCATAGGTTTGTTGAGGCCCTGCAAAAATTAATAGAAAAAGAAAGAGAATCCCTACCCCACAAATTCCTGTACCTAGCCATTTCTGCCATGTCTCTAGGCTATCAAAAAAATCAATTATAGCATTGATAATTTCTCGTATCATTTTCGCCTTAAGGTGAGAATAAACTCTATGATTTAATTTTTTCGTTTTAATAGATAAACCTATCGCTCTTGCTGGCAACTCCTAAAAGTTCGTCTAACGTAATAACTCTATATCAAAGCCATTATTTCTCCTTTTGTCTTCGTCTAATCTCTGTAGATTAAGCAAACTTTTCTTAAAATCCCTATAACTTCAAGTTTTTAAGAACTTCTTCCATAACAATGTCCAGAATGTCGATAAAATTTAATTTTTTGCTTTCTTTTACTTCTTTCTTTGTATGCAAATGATAAGGGAAAGTTGGTACTTCTTTGTGGTGCGGAGCAGAATCCCATCTGCATATCAATTCTTTATTTTTGTCCATGTGTTGAAATCTGTATCCTGCTTCTTTTGCACTAACCAATTCCATAAAATCCAGAATTGTATTATCAACAAAAACTAATTTGCCTGTGGTAATACCCATCTCATCGGAAACAAAATCAAAATTAACAGATTGCTCCATAATAATGCACTTGATAGCTTCTAATTTCCTCTGGACTTTTGAGAAGTAATCATAAATCATATAGTTATACCTTTAACAATGTCGAGCTTCCCTTTAACATGATTATAAGCTTTGTATGCCAATGCCCATTCAAACCATTTTTTGTCGTCTCCTAATTCGCCTTTATTGAATTTGCTAACAAACTTTTCAGTAGAAATTTTATGTTGTTTTTCAAATTCCTTTAGTTTATTCTTCCATTTATTCAAACCTAAATTCAGTATATTCTCTTCTATGTTTAAGCTAGATTTTATCAATGATTTTGTTTCCTCATTCAATTTTAGATTGTTTGCCATTTTGTCTTCTATAATTATCATATTATAGAGCTATTTAATACTTTCGTTTGATTTTAAGAAAAGTACGGCAAAAGCATTCTTGATGCCCGCAAATGTCTTCGCTCACGAATTTCATTCGTTCGCTCTGTGGGATTTCGTTCTTCAATCCCACTCACCTAACACTCGTCTGGACCTTTTCCGAACTTTACATAAAACCTCTTTCTCCAATCTATTTTTTCTTAAATAAGAGCGGCTTTTAACATTAACAAACTATCTTATGATTTGGCTTACCACAGCAGAAAAGTATATAAATTATGGCTGATTTGACGATTTTGGTGATGATTTATAGTGGGTGCTAACGCTGTTTTAGTTAAGCCTGTAAGTATTGACTTTGTCTTGTCAGGAAACCTATCCGAGGATATTGGAAGGGCAGTTGCGCTAGGAAATTCTTCAAACCCCTTTGCCCAAAAATCATCAGAAGCCATATTGCAAGCAAGAATTGACGGGCTTCCGCCAGGCAAATATAGTGGAGAAAAAATAGGTGATAAATGGTACTTTAAACCTCAACAACAACATTCCTATCCTTATCATTAACTTCCTTTATTATCTTATGTGCCTTAAGCTTCTCCTTAATCTCTTTCCAGCTATAATTTTTGCTCGCTTTATTGAGCTCATCAAGAATTTCTTTTATCAATTGATAATTTTGATAGATTAATTCTCCCTTCTGCCGCATTTCGTGCTCTTCCTTCCTCAGCTGTTCTACAGCCTGCTTTTGGGTTTCTATTATCCTTTCAAGCTCCCTGATTTTCTTGTCAGATGCTGATTCCTCAATCTCCTTAAACTGGGAATGGAAGTAAGCGATTGCGTTGCTAAACGATGAAAATTCCTTCTTCTTGTGCTTTTCGTAAAACTTCAATTCAAATGGAGCATAATCAATTGCATTATGATTTTCATCAAAAATTACCTTTGCGTCTATTCTGCTGTTTATTAATCTTTTAATTGAATCTAATATCGATTGTGCTTGGGCATCGTCAATATATTTTGGATTAATGTTTTTGTCTGCATTAGATAACAAGCAGACTTCTTCAGAATATAAACCTCCTAGACCTAATTCAGTGGCTAAACAAGTAACCAAGAAATCTTTTTTTGAGTTTTTTAGTAGTTCACTTAACTGGCCTTTATCTATATCGAACAAATTAGTATTCATTATCGGGTATGTATACTTCAATTTTGGCCTTATCGACCTTGTACTGAAATCATGCTGCTCAAGTGAATTGATTATTGTATTGTTCTCATTACACAGTATGGCATTCCCTTTGCCAAAAAATTCAACATAGAGATATTTTTTATCGTCTTTAGATTCAAAGGAAATTCTAAGAATTCTCTCAGGCTTTATTTGCTCTACGCCAACTAAGAAGTGCCATTCCAGATGTTTCCTTAACAGCATGCCAAAATCAAGAGTCAAGCTTTCTTCCTTTCCTTCTGTTAAAAACATGCTTTTTCCTGTCTCAATCCTCAGCAATTTTTTGCCAACATTCGTTTTGTAGAAACTGAATATAATGACTTGCTTATCAGGCTGGTAGATTTTGTCTATTCTTGAATTTACCAAAACCTCAAGCTCTTTCAAAAGAAAATGCAAATCCAGGCTAGATATTTTTCTTTTCATGCTTTTTGTAAAACAACCAAATCCCCATCCTTAACATTGCTAAATACCTTAGCATCTCCTTTAATTTTTCCAAAAACATTAACCTTTGAAGCAGCCCTTATTTCGTTTCCTTTAGAAACCGGAGTTTTTCCGAAAAATATGCAAAAACAGCTTCCTTCTGGCCAATAAGCTATGTCGCCCTCTTTAACAATTTCATCCGCACCCTCTTCAGCATCTAATCTCACAGGAATCACAAAATATATTTCATCTCCCCATCTGTTTGCGGCTCCTTCCATAGGCAAAGCATTGTAAATCGCTCTAGAGGTAAGCATGCTCTTTAATTCACATACAGCCTCAACATTTCCTGTTGTAATTTTTATTTTCATTGTTGATGAATTCTGGTATTTCTTTGTTTTAGCCATTTCTCAATTCTGTTAAGCCCCCTTTCAATTTCGTGCATAGAGGTTGCATAGCTCAATCTTATATGGTTGTCAGAGCCGAATGCAGTTCCTGGTACAACAGCAACCAATGCTTCATCAAGAAGCTTAGAAGCTAACTCCATGGAACTCAAGCCTGTTCTGCTTATGTCTGGAAATGCGTAAAAAGCCCCTTCAGGCTCAACGCAGGAAATACAATCAATTTCGTTCAGTCTTTTGTGAATAAACCTTCTTCTTTCATCAAAAGCCATCAACATTTCCTTAACGCTATCTTGAGGCCCGTTTAATGCTTCCAAAGCAGCCATCTGCGCTATACTCGATGGATTGCTAGTTGAATGGCTCTGCAAATTTTCCATTGCGTTTATTATTTCTTTGCTCGCTCCGCAATAGCCAATTCGCCATCCGGTCATAGCGTAAGTTTTAGACACCGAATTAACTGTTATTGTCAGATTCTTTATCTCATCATTTAAAGATGCAATGCTCAAATGCTTTTTATCGCCATAAATAAAATGCTCATATACTTCGTCAGATACGGAATAAAAGTTGTTGTCAATGGAAAGCTGCCCTATTTTCTTTATTTCTGAAGATTCAACCACAGCACCTGAAGGATTGCTTGGAGTGTTTAAAATTACTAATTTAGTTTTTGATGTTAGCTTTTTCTTAATCATGTCTGCATCTAGTTTGAATTTATCATCTGTTTCGCAGAAAACTGGCTGTGCCCCTGCTAGCTTAATCATTTCCATATAGCTGACCCAGTACGGTACGGGCAATATTACTTCGTCGCCTTCATCAAGCAAAGCCATCGCAATGTTATAAAGAGTGTGCTTTCCGCCACAACTGACAAGTGTTTCAGCTGGATCATATGCAATGCCATTTTCTCTCTTAAATTTCCCTGCTATAGCCTTTCTTAATTCAAGAATTCCTCCTACAGGAGTATATCTTGTAAAATTATCTTTTATTGCATTAATTGCTGCCTGCTTTATATTTTCAGGTGTATTAAAATCTGGCTCGCCAGCCCCGAATATAACAACATCTTTGCCTTCTTTTTTTAATTTCTTGGCTTTTGCATCAATTGCCAAAGTGGCGCTTGCTGCAATATTTTCAACCCTTTGTGAGAACATTTAAACTCCGAATTTCTTAACTAGCTGGCTTATATTAAAACCTTTTGTCGTATTCACAACAAAAACTTTATGTTTTTTTTCCATTGCCTTAATATGGCAGATATCAAATATTTCTGCTTGCAGGTTTTCATCAATTTTTTCCTTGTGAAATTTCTTATTTTTTAGCCTTGCATTTAATTCCTTAATATCACATTTGGTTACAATACAAAAATTAACATATTTTCTTGGGAGATAATGGGATAAGTGGGAGTCAATTATTATACCATTGTGCTTTTCTGATTTTTTATATTGATTGATTTTAAATTGTTTAATATGTTTAATTAGGAATTTATTCAATTTATTAACATCCACAATTCCCGTTTTTCTTGCCTTATCATATCCTTCTGACAGTTTATATTTTGAAATAATTTTGTTTACATCAAGATAAACATAGTTCAGTTTCCTGGATAATTTCTTTGCCAAAGCAGTTTTGCCTGTGCCAGGAGTTCCCGTAACGATTATGGCCGCCATAAGGGTAGTTAATTTGCACTATATTTAAATATTATTTCAATATACCCATCATATGCATGACGAAATATTTTTTTCCACATCCAAAAAGCACGAGCTCATTGACATAACTGGCAAAATAAATTCCATAGTAAAGAGATCAAAAATAAAAAATGGTTTATGCAATGTCTTTGCAGCGCATGCTACAGCGGCAATTATTGTAAACGAAAACTACGATCCAAATATATGCTTGGATTTGGTAGACGCTTTAGCCAAATTAATTCCGGCTGGTATCTGGAGGCATGATAATGTTGACGGCAATGCTGATGCGCATATTAAATCAGCAATGCTCGGGCCGAGTGAGACAATACCTGTAAAAAACGGCAAACTGGAATTAGGCACCTGGCAAAGCCTCATGTTTGTTGAATTAGATGGTCCAAGGAATGATAGAAAAATAATTGTAACATTAATTGGTGATTAAATGAATTGCGAAACAATTCCTTACTTATTTTTTGGCCAAGCTTTTTGCGGATCAAAAAGGCAAGGTGATAAAGATTAACTGCGACTTATGCGGCAAAGTTGATGAAGAATTATACAAGACTTTGATTGAAGGGATTGAGTTAAATGTATGCACAAAATGCGTCAAATTTGGAAAAGTGCTTAAAGCGGTTAAGACTCGTCAAATGAGGAAAGATCCAAAACCTGCACAGATTGGCCTCAAAAAAGAAACAATCAAGCTGATAGTTGAAAATTATTCAGATATAATCAAAAGGAAAAGGGAATCGATGGGTTTGGACCAAAAAGATTTTGCAAAAAAGATAAATGAAAAGGAATCGACAGTGCACAATTTTGAAACAGGACATTTTGAGCCGTCATTAGAGATAGCTGAAAAGCTTGAGAAGATTCTTGGAATTAAGCTGATAGAAGGGCACGAGGAAGAATATGCTGCCCCTGCCAATAAAAGAAGGGATGACAGATTCACTTTGGGAGATTTTGTCAAAATAAAGAAATGATGTTTTTCCAGTAAAGTACGGACGTGAGCAGGAAAAGATAAATTGAGAGGCTAACGGCAATATTTCTGTCAAAAAACAAATACTCGTGATTTCTTGCGCTTCTGAATCCTAATGATGAATATTTCAAGTATTTAAACGCCATGTGCGATGCAAAAGGCACTGTGACTAATAGCCATAAATTTGCCGATATTGTGTATAAGATGTATGATCCTAAAAGCATGGTTGCCGAGAAATAAAGCATCCTATCAAGAATTTTTTCAGGATAAAAAGTTTTCTTCTTTTTTAAGCTTTCCATATAAACAAGCTCGGATTTCCTCTTTCCGGCAGCAAGAAAGAAAGCGAGAAAAAAAGAACCTGATATAAGCCAAGGTGAAACCCATATATTATTCAAAGATCCTCCCGATACAGCTCTTAAGACAAAATTAATAGATATAAATAAGATATCCATAATTAGTATTTTGCTCATCCACAAGGTATAAATGAAAGAAAAAAACATTAAAAACAAGACAATGAAAAAGAATTGTTTGCTGATAATATAAGAAAGGCTTAATGAAGCTAACATCAAACTCACTGATAAAATAGAAGCATTTTTTGTTTTTATGCTTCCGGATGCCAATGGCCGTTTCGATTTTTCAGGATGTATTTTATCGCTTTTTCTATCCACTATATCATTAAAAACGTAGATAGAAGAGGAGGCAGCGCATAAAATAAAGAAGCCAGCTATACTTCTGGCAAGTATATCTAAATTAAACAAATTCCCTGAAAAGAATATTGCCAAAAATACAAGCACATTTTTGTAATACTGTTTAACTCTTATTAGAGTAAAATATTGCATTAATTCCATTTTTTGGAAACTATTTGGTTGATGATTTTTCATGCTATTTCCCGAATATGTTTTTATATGCCCCTACAACAGAATCTTTGCTAAAGGCTTTTATTATATTGCTTCTTGGCTTTACAAAAAATTTTGGTTCTCTCAGTATTTTAATTGCTGCATTAGAAATTGAGATGCTATTTTTTGGCTTTGCCAGCAAACCGAAGCCAGTCTTATTTATTGGAACTCTAACCCCTGGGATATCCGAGGCTACAACTGGTGTAGAGCATAGCATTGACTCAAGTTGCACAATTCCAAATGACTCCATTTTGTCTATGCTTGGAAGCACAACAACGTCGCATCCGGAATAAAACGAAGGCAGGTCCTCATATCTTATTTGTCCAGTAACTATAATTTTGCTCTTATTCTCTTCAATTTTGTTTTTTATTTGCGGATAAATGCTTCCGCCGGCAACGTCCTTGTAATTGCCAGCTAGAATGAATTTTGTGTTTGGGAACCTGTCTAGTATCTTTGACATCGAGTCCAAAAAATAAGAAAGCCCTTTTTCAAAAACAAGTCTGCCGATAAAACCTATAACAAGCTCATTTTGCCTGATTCCAAGCTTCAATTTGCTTATCCGCTTATCTTTTGGCTTGAAATGGGCGTAGTCAACAATTGGATGGACATAATATGTTTTATGGGTGAATTTCGACAATATTTTTGAATTCAGGGCATAGTCTCTTGTGTATGTCACTATCTTGTTCGCTCTTATCAAACATAGTTTAGCCGATAGATAATAAAAAAATTCGATTATCTTCTCAAAAAAATTTTTATTGAGTGTCAAATCGCAATGGTAAGTCGCTATCAGCTTGCGTTTTGGCACGAATATAGAAAATAAGCCTGCCTCAAACATCGGCAAGTGTAAGTTAACATAATCATAATCTTTGGAAATGGATAATCCTCTCGAAACAAAAAATGGGGATAATGCGCCTTTGCTCAGCCTAAATAATATTTTGTTCCTAATAACTTTTACGCCATTTATAGTTTCTTCACCCTTAAGAGAGGGTTTATGCCTTACCGTAAAAATTGCTACATCAAAATTTTCCTTGACTAGTTCCTCGGCAAGCCTTCTCGCATACTCTGTAATTCCGCTGCAATAAGGCCAGTAATACTGGGTTATCATCAATATTCTTATCTTTTCCATATGAATGCTAACCTCTCGCAACCATTATATTTTTCATATTTATAGACAAAAAATTTTGACCTCAGCAAATCAAATAATTCCTCTTTTCCTGACTCGCAATAGGAGCCTGACACGCATTGAATATCGCATGTATTGATAAAAATATATTCAACCTCGCTATTGATTGAGGATAAGAGATGGTCTATTTTATTGTTGTCTAGTACAGGGTAATACATTAGCTCATCTGTCTTGACATCATGGAATGCTGAAACAAAAGGGTCTGATGACCAAATTTTGCCTTTTATGCTTTTTCCATGCATAAACTTGTAGAATGCTTCATTTTTGTCATTATAGTCAAGCCATTTATATTCAGAACTTAATATTTTTGTTGACACAGTAATTTGCAACAAAAAGGCAAAGACTAATATTGCTATTTTAATGTTTTTTCCCTTTATCCTCTTGAGAATTTTATGCAGTCCAAGGCTTGAAAACATAAAGGTATAAGGAATAAAAAGCAATGAGTATCTTGCATCCTTGCAATTAAGGAAGAATGTCAAATAAATAAAAGGCGCAAGCCCAATTAGCAATATTAATGTGCTTTTCCATTCTTTTTTCCTGAGATAAGAAAATGGTTTTTTAATTATGCCGACAAAAAACAATGCGGATAGGATGCTTCCGCCAGCAATGCTGGCTAGATAAAAGCCTGGGCTGGTCGGACATGAAAAATTGCCTGCAACATTTGTTATTAGATTATGGGCTTTTATCAACGGTGCTATTAAATCTCCGTAAGAAATTAGGCTAAAAATGGAATAAGGAAGCAGCAACATTAGAAATCCAAGGAAAAAGTTAGCTAGTTTCTTAAAAACATTTTCTTGGGACAATAACATACAAAATAAAATGGCAGGAACAGCTACAATTGAAGTGAATTTTGTCAATATTGCCAAAGCTAAAAAAAAACCAGCAAAGGTATTTTTTTGCCTTAATAAGAGATATATAGAAGTTAAAATAAAAAATCCACCTGGTAAGTCGGCATTGATAATAGTGCTGTATGCTATAAAAGGAGGATAAGTAGCCAACATTAATGCTGCAACCAAACCTGGAAAATTACCAAAAACTCTTCTGGCTATTAAATAGGTCAGCAATATGGAAGCTACGCTGAAGATTAGCATCATTATACTGCCAAACCAAACTATATCCAGTCCAATCCACCAAAGAAAACCAAGAATTAACGGTAAAGCTAAAGGCCTTGCATCCTCAAAAAATCCAATACTGCCATTAGAAAAAATGGATTTGCCCATTCCTATATACACTGCTGAGTCCCACCACAAGGCGCTGGAAAATCCTGTCAGGAAAAGCTTAAGAATAAGGAATGTTAAAATGACTGCCATAATTCCGGCGAATTGACTTAACTTCATGCTAGAAAATGTGTTTTGCTGATTTATAAATAATACTTTCTATGAAGAACTCTTTTTAATTTATGGACTTGTTTCCTTGCTTATTAAGCATATGCCATTCCATCGGAGTCTTTGCAAATGCCTTGAAAATTCCGATATTAACGTAATATGTTACAACGAGCCCGTAGCTGAATGACGACGCAATCATCGGAATAGTTAGTTTGACCTTGTTTGCTTTTATCAACGCTATAACGCTTGCAAAAATTAGCCCGCTTGTTAGAATTACATTCCTTATTAATTCGTAAAAGAACCTTCCCCATTCAATTGGTGCTGGGGAGTGTGTTATAAAGCTCAAAGTTCCAAATAAAAATAAGCCAGCCAATAAAACTGAGACTAGGTAGCCGCTGCAGAAGATACCGAGCATGTAAAACTTATCGATAACGTTAAGATGCTTACTTCTTGATATAGCCATAAAATGTTTTTTCCATGAGGAGATAACTCCATACGCCCACCTCATTTGTTGCTTGTAAAGGTCTTGGAGCGTGTATGGCACTTCGCTGTCACATTCCAAGTCGCTCAAATACTTTATTTTGTAGCCTTTTTCGAGAACTCTCAGTGAAAATTCTATGTCTTCTGTCAAGTTCCCATTTTCCCAACCGCCGAGCTCAATCAAAATATTTTTTCTTACAGCTTCTGCAGAGCCGCAAAGGAAAGTTATTTTCCTCCTATCGTACATGAATGGTATAGTTATATGGTGGCATGTAGATACAATAGCTGCTCCCAATGCAGTTATCATATTTTGATTGGCATTTATCAATTTCCATCTGGCCTGCACGCCGGCAATACCTTTATCTTTCATAAATGGGTTTACTATTCTTGAAAGAAAATCTTCCGGCGGTACAAAATCTGAATCAAAAATAACTAGAATTTCCCCTTTTGAGTGGTTTAGCATGTTGTTCAAATTTCCGGGCTTGTACCCAACATTGCTTTCTCTTTTTATTATTCTCATTATGGCATTTGTTTCAGCAAACTCTTTCAGTTTTTTTGATATTTCCGGTTTGTTGCTGTCATCCCCTATTAGAATTTCGTACTTGTCTTTTGGATAATCAAAGTTCAAACAGCTTTTAGCACACCTTATCGCTGCAAGCTCGTTAAAGGTCGGGATTTGAACCGTAACAAATGGAAGTTCTGCATCATATACTTCTTTAGTTGTATTTTTGCGTTTCTTTAAAATTATATAAAGCGATACTATGAAGTAGAGTACTGATATTATAATAGTTATAAAAAGCAGAATATGAAATAAGCTGTCAAATATATTGTGAAGAAAATCCAGTATTTTTCGCCCTACTAGATTGTACCATGAAAAAAATTCTGTTACAAATCTTATATATTCTTGGGTATAGTATTGATAAGTATCAATTGTGACCATTTTCCTGTTACTTTAAATAAAAACTTCTTTGCCAAAATCTGTGCTTTAAAAGGCTAGTTAAGATTATTATATTTAAAACTATTGTATATGGAAAGTAAAAGAATATGGCAAATATGTTCTTTAAAGTAATTTTATCTTTAAATCTGATGACTGCAATAAAGCTCAGTGCAGCCGTAATTATCCCTGATAAAACTCCAAAGATGCTGTAAACTGACAATCCGAAGTCCGGTATCTTATAAACAACATAAATCGGACCCAGCAGGCTTAGCCACCTGATAAAATAGCCTACAACACTAAACAAGCTTTGGGTATTATAGGGCAGCCAGTAAAATATTTGGAAAATTATCAATGGCAGCGAAAGCAGTGCGTAAATTGACCACCAAAAATGGCTTAAGTAAAGATAGATTATTGAAAAAGTTGATTTTAAAGATAAAAGTTCTTTGTTCTTGACTATAGCCTGGGACACTCCTCTCCACCACCTAACGCGTTGCTTATAAAGATCATGCAGTTTGCTAGGAACTACCGTCTGTCCGAATGCTGCTGGAACTATAACTGCTTTATAGCCTTTCTTCTTTAGTTCAAGCGCTATGTCAATATCCTCTGCAAGTGTGTCTTTCTTGAAAAAACCTACCCGCTTGATTGCTGACTTTCTATAACACGCCAAAGAGCCAGCAATCCATACTCCATCTTTGAACACATTTGAGAAAGAATTTCGCAGAAGGTTAGTGATATGGTATTCTATACTTTGGAAAATTGCCAAAATGGATGTTTTATTTCTTACCTCATTGTTGCCGGTTGTCACACCTACATTTTTGTCATGTAAGGGCATTATCAATTCCCTTATGCAGTTTTTATCTAGTATTGTGTCTGCATCGATTGTTATTATAAAATCATGAGAGCAATTCAATGCCCCCAAGTTCAGTGCTTCCACTTTGCCAAGATGATTTTGCACATACACACTAACTTTTTTATATTTTCGCATAATTTTTAAGCTATTGTCAGTTGAGCCATCATCAACAACTATTACCTCAAGTTTTTTCATTGGATAGTTTGAATCAAACACGGAATCTAAGCATTCTCCGATATTCTTTTCTTCATTATAAGCTGGAATTACAATACTTAATTTTGGCTCAAATTGTTTGTTTCTTTTTTTGATAAACAAAGAGATGATGAATACAAGAAAGATAAATACCAAAAACAGGAACAAAATTCCAAAAAGTACACTTGACACCAGCATTATTGTATCTTTTATAGGCATAGTATAACAAAATAAAAAATTGATGCTTTTAAATATTTCTATAAATTTAATATTTTAAGTCAAAAATGTTAATCCAATTGCATTACATATCGATTTGATTCCATAAATGCACATGCCCAACCCAGTTAAATAATTTATGTAGACAATTATGCCAAGAATGATGCCAATTATTGCAAACCATTTTCCTCCATACTTAGTTGCATCTTTTTTGATTTTGCCAATCGCTTTTAACCCCAGGTATATTGCCAATACTCCAAAAAAGAGGTTAAGCAATGGAACCCAGGTAAAAAGCCCAAAAACGTACGAAGTCAATGCCATTGATTTGGATTTTTTCCTGTCAACAAGGTAAGTATAGATGCTGCAGAGAAGCAGGCTGAATATGATTATTAAATACCCGTAGTTGAATCTAAAAAGATAAGTCCTATAAGATCTAAATAGGACAATCAAAACTGCAATGCTGATAAGTACGTGTATGCCCCAAAAAATGCCCGGGGATGCCGGTTTATTCATGAGCCAAGGCAATCTAAGTGTATATTAAAATTTTCCTAAAGCAACAAATTTATAAAATTATCAGAAATGCTATTTCATAATGGAAGAGCTAAACAAAATACCAACAGGCAGCAAAATAATTGACCTTATGCTTGATGGCGGCTATGAAAAAGATGTGATAACAACATTATATGGCCCTGCTGGTTCTGGCAAAACAATTCTTTGTTTACTCTGCTCCATAAACATAGCCAGAGCTGGAAAAAAAGTGATTTATGTCGACAGCGAGGGCGGCTTCTCTGTCGAGAGACTAAAACAGGTAAGCTCCCACATAAGCCAGGATTATAAGAAAGTGCTGGATTATATTATTTTTTTAAAGCCAACAAGCTTTGCTGAGCAAAAGAAAGCATTTGAAAAACTAAAAGAGATTGTCAATGATAAAATCGGATTGATTATTGTGGATACAATTGCAATGCTCTATCGCTTGGAGCTTAGCAAAAGTGAGGATGTACGCGAAGTCAATACAGAGCTTGGAAAGCAAATCTCCTATCTTACCGAGATAGCAAGGAAAAAAAGCATTCCGGTCCTTATAACTAACCAAGTGTATACAGATTTTGATGAAAAAGACAAGGTGAATATTGTTGGAGGCGACATCTTAAAGTACGGAAGCAAATGCCTTATAGAGTTGCAGATAACACCCAACGGCAACAGAAGGTGGATTTTACGAAAGCATCGCTCATTAGAGCCAGAAAAGGAGATTATATTCAAGATAGTCGAAGGCGGGATAATAGGCACCAAGGAAAGTAAAGGGTTTAAGTTGTTTTAAGAATGGCATGAAAAAGCCTACCTAAAAGGACACATAATCTCAAAGATCTCGTTTTTAACTCTATCTAAATATTATGAGAGTCAATAAATGTTCTAAAAGCAGGTTATGTAAAACATATATTAAACAATACACTTCCCACAAACTTTTTAAACAGTTCTTCATATGCTTAGCAAATGGGGGCTAAGCTTAAAGATTTTCTTGAAAAAAATAGTGAACTGCAGAATGAAAAGCAGGCTGCTGAATTGCAGCATAAGAAAGGCAAATTAACAGCCAGAGAGCGCTTGAAATATCTATTAGATGAAGATTCTTTTGCTGAGCTAGATGCATTCGCTGAGTTGCAGAGCAAAGAGCTAGAAGCTAAAAAAAAGGCTGGCGATGGTGTTATTGTGGGTTACGGAACAATAAATAAAAAGCCTGTTTATGTTTATGCTCAGGATTTTTCTTTTATGGGTGGCTCAATGGGAGAAGTACATAACAGGAAAATAGCCCATATTATGGAGCTTGCGTTAAAGACTGGTTGCCCTTGCATTGGGCTGCTTGATTCAGGAGGGGCAAGAATACAAGAGGGTGTTGCTGCTTTAGATTCTGGAGGTAAGATATTTCAGCTAAACATGCTGTCATCAGGCATAATACCTCAAGTATCAGCAATCCTAGGCCCTTGTGCCGGCATTGCTGTTTACTCTCCGGCTCTGACTGACTTTATTTTAATGGTAAAGAAGGCAAGCTATATGTTCATCACCGGACCTGAGGTTATAAAAACAGTAACTGGGGAAAATATTGATTTTGATGGCTTGGGTGGTTGTCTCCCCCATACTGAAAAAAGCGGAGTAGCGCATTTCGCAGCAGAGAACGAAAAAGAATGTTTAGATCTGATTAAGGCTTTGCTAAGCTATCTCCCCCAAAACAATCTGGAAAATCCCCCGTATAGTGCTTCTGATAGCCCAACAAGGGAAACTAAAAAACTTGAGGTTATTGTTCCAGAGGATTCCAAAAAAGCTTATGAGGTTAGAGATATAATCCACGAGGTTTTTGATAAAAAGTCGTTTATGGAAGTCCATTCAAATTTTGCCCCTAATGCAGTTGTTGGATTTGCAAGGCTTAACGGAAATAGCATAGGGATTATTGCTAATCAGCCCAAAGTGTTGGCTGGCTGCCTCGATATTAACTCATCTGATAAAATCTCAAGATTTGTAAGGTTTTGTGATAGTTTTAATATACCCCTAATCAATCTTGTAGATGTGACAGGTTATTTGCCTGGCTCAGAGCAAGAGCATGGGGGTATTATAAGGCATGGTGCAAAAGTCCTTTATGCATTTTCTGAGGCAACTGTGCCTAAAATATCGCTTGTTTTAAGAAAAGCTTATGGTGGTGCTTATATTGCCTTGGTGTCAAAAAATATGGGTTTTGATAAGGTTTTAGCATGGCCAGTTGCAGAAATTGCAGTTATGGGGGCTGAGCAGGCAGTTAGCATCATCAACAAAGACGAAATCGCCAAAAATCCAAAATCGAGGGCCGAGCTTGTAGAAAGATATGTTGAGCAGTACCTTAATCCTTATGTGGCAGCAAAGCTTGGAAAGATTGACATGATAATAGAGCCAAAAAACACAAGAATTGCCTTAATCAAAAGCCTTGATATGCTGTTTTCCAAAAGAGAAAAAAGGCCTGCTAAAAAACATGGGAATATGCCTTTGTAGAAATGGAGGAGCTTGTTGTTAAGGTTGATGGCATTGAATACAAGGTTTTTGTAGAGGAAACTGAAGAAGGCAAAATCTTGGTGCATTGTGGTGGCGATGTCTATGAAGTTGAGACCAAAAAAGATGCTGAACCAAGTGCTATCAACAGGCTGCAAAAAAAGCAGCTAACAGACGAAGGAAAAATAGAAATAACCGCTCAATTACCAGGAATTATTTATGAAGTCAAGGTAAAAGCAGGTGCTCAAGTAAAGGAAGGGCAAAGCTTGATTACGCTTATGGCAATGAAGATGGAGAATGATATTACAGCCCCGCGAGACGGTATAATAAAAGAAGTCAAAGTTAAGAAAGAGGATAATGTTAACAGAGGAGACGTTTTAGCTATAATCGAATAGGAATTTTATGGAAAAAGCTAAGTTAAAAAGAATGATGTTTGCTGCATTGTTTGCTGCTCTTACAGCTGCAGTATCATGGTTCAAAATCCCATTACCATTTACCCCAGTTCCGATAACTTTGCAGACATTAGTCGTTCTATTAAGTGGTGCTATGCTTGGAGCTTACTATGGAGCTTTGGCAATGATTTTGTACATTACTGTTGGTGCTCTTGGATTGCCTGTTTTTGCAGGCGGTGGCTCTGGTTTTGGAGCTTTGCTAGGTCCAACTGGTGGATATTTGTTTAGTTACCCTCTTGCTGCTTTTGTTATTGGTTTGTTTACTACCGAATATAACGGCCAAGGATTAAAGCACCACACTATAAGTTTGATATTCAGGGAAATTTCTTTGATCATTATATTCACAATAGTTTCGGTATTTGCAATAGTTTCGGGTATTTTTATCTTATTGATGTTGGCATTATATATTGGAATTGTGGATCTAAGCGTATTGTCTATTTTAGAGAACACACGGCTTATAGCATTATTGCTCATAGCTCTCCCCATATTTGGATTTTTAGCCAAGAAATATTTTAGTGATAAGAAGTTTATTTCACTCCTAAAATATGAGTCATATTTTGTAATAATATTTTTTGTAGTATTTATCTTTCTAGACATAACATTTAAAATTGGATTTTTGACGCTTTGGAATGCCATTTCAAAAAGTAATGTCCCAATGGTTTCATTGTTGTCAGGACAGCAAAGAATATTTTTAATTATTGTGAGTATAGCAATAATAATTTTCCTTTTATTTTTAATATTTTATCCAAAAAAATCTAAGTATTTTTCAATTGATACAATTCTCGCTATGTTTGCTGGAACTCTCATAATATATACTCTTGGTTCTATACAAGGAAAGCTTGTAACAGGTTTGCCATGGAATGCTATATTTGTAGGCTGGGTCTTGCCTTTTATCATAGGAGATACAATAAAGCTGTTGCTTGCAGCTTATATTGCTAAGAATGTCGAAATTGGAAAGTATATGAAATAAAATTTTTGGATGTTTTAATAGTTACGCTAACACCAAAATCAAAAAAGTTAAATCAATTACCCATTCGCCCCAAGGGGCGGGGTATGTTTAATCTAAAATTCTGATAATTTGAGTTGATTAACATCTCGTCCTTGTTCTTTAACATATTTCTTTATTTTATCTAATCCACCATACTCGCTTACCGTGTCTATGTGACCGCCATCACTCCAAAATTCCCCTCCCCACAATTCCTTTTTGATGTAAGGATATTGTTTGAATTTAAATACTAGATAGTAGTTACACTGATTTAAAATGGCAATCAACAATCATTACAACGTGTTATATATTGATGGTAATACCGGACCATTTAGGTTGAGATACAGAGGAGGCAATTTTGTCATAATATCTGCAGATGTCGATGAAATAGATTATGTACACAAAGCAGGACATCTTGAATGTATTGATATGGTTTTGGCAACACCAGATAATTATGCACAAGCTAAAGCTAAATTACAGGAATACGATCCGCTGATGCCAATAGCCGTGGCATATGTAAGAAGTCGTGCGAATGCTTTAACTCCGGCTCAAAAAGGTGCACTTAAGAGAAACGGAGCAAGAGAAGTTTTAGAATTTGATGTAGGTTCTTCACCTGAGCAAATGATTCCAAATCTAACACGATTATTGGGACCTGTGCTTTTTTTACACCAGCATCCAGATAGACCAAAGCTAGAAGCAAGAGTAACACATTCTTAATTAAGTAATCTAAACTACGCACTTGAAACATACCAGCTAAATTTATATATAATTGATATTTTTAATTTATAATGAAAATAAATTCAAACAAATTAATCCTGCTTGACATTTTTTCCTACAGTTGCATGAATTGCCTAAGGAGTTTATATTATATTAAAAAAATTAATAATCGATACAAAAAATATGGCTTAGCGACTGTATTAATCCATCCTCCAGAATGGGAATTTGAGAGGAATATTAGGAATATACTGCCGATATTGCAAAAATATAAAATATTTTTTCCAATAATAATTGACAAAAACAAAAAAATAATCAAAAAATTAAAAGTCAATTTCTGGCCATCGCAAATATTAATCAATGGCAACAAAATTGTTTATCGGCATATTGGGGAAGGCGGTTACAAAAAACTTGAAGACAAGATTCGAGAGTTATTGCAAATTAACATTAAACGGCTATTCAAAATAGAACCGAGCTATAGCAAATATCCAGCAGTCTATACAGCCAAAAGCAAAAATGGCATTATTAAGAAATTAAATGGAAAGCTAAAATTTGGAGAGATTTGTCTTGATGGCAAATGGATTCAGAAAAAAGAGTATATCAAAAGCAGAGAAAAAGGCTCTGTGCTGTCGCTGATAGTTAAAGGCAAAATTGTGAATTTTGTTGCACAATCCTTAAATAGAAAGCAAATTGAGGTCATTATTAAGCTGAATAATAAATTTATTAAGAGACTAATGATAAAAGCCCCGCAGATGTATCGGATTTTAAAGTTAAATGAAGGCAATAAGAATAAACCGTCATTAATTGTCGGTAAGGGTATAGCAATTTATTCGTTTTCATTCCAATGATAGAAGTTAATAATGTCAGCTTTAAATACGAAGACGAGATTGTATTAAAAAATATAAGCTTGAAAATAAAAGAAGGTAGTTTTACTGCCGTGATAGGCTCGAATGGGTGCGGGAAAACTACTTTGGCAAAACATCTCAATGGAATTTTAACTCCCGCTAAAGGTGATGTTATTGTAGACGGATTCAGCACAAAACATAGCAGCTTTGAAACCAGAAAAAGGGTTGGTTTTGTATTTCAAAACTTTGAAGATCAGCTTGTTTATTCTATTGCAGACGAAGATGTGGCTTTCGGGCTGGAAAACCTGGGAATTGGCGCTGATGAAATAAAAAGAACTGTTAATGAGACTTTAAGAAGCTTAAAGATTGAGAATCTTCAAAAAAGAAACGTGAATACTATTTCCCAAGGCCAAAAACAGCTTGTTGCATTGGCTGGGGTTCTGGCAATGAATCCCAAGTACATTGTATTTGATGAGCCGACAACAATGCTTGATGTTAAAAACAAGAAAAATATTCTCAAAATGATTTATGATTTAAATAAAAAAAATAATATTGCAATTGTTTTGGTAACTAACGTGTTGGATGACCTAAAATACGCGGACAGGATAGTACTTATGAAAGAAGGCAGAGTGATATTCAATGATAAAAAATTGGCATTGAAAAAAAGACTATTACAAGAAGCCGGCTTAATCGATTGAGAATGATAAAGCAGCTAAATTTTGGGCAATATAGGCATAAAAATTCCCTAATTCATTTGCTCGATCCAAGAGTTAAGATATTGTCGGTTTTATTTCTAAGCATTTTGATATTCACAATAAGCGGTTATGAAATTTTGATTTTCACAATTTTTGTTATAATATTATTGATATTGTCAAAGATTGATTTGATGAATTTGGTATTCAATTTAAAAGTATTTTACTCATTTATGCTTTTTATGTTAATAATGTACCTACTGTTTGCAAGAAATCAGATTCAAGACGGCTTATTAGTGATTTGGAGATTTTTTATGGTGATATTACTATCCTACGTTTTAACCTATTCAACTACACTATCAATGCTTATTGCGGCAGTGGAAAAATTGGCTATTCCGCTTAGTCTGTTTGGAGTTAAGCCGAGAAATATTGGTGTTCTAATTTCAGCCACAATAAGGTTTATCCCTGTTATGTTTGTAAATGCCTCAAGAGCTAAAGATGCTATCAACTCAAGGCTAGGAAGTTTTAAAGAAGTAAAGACGGTAAAAATTTTTATGGTGTTGTTATTAGAAAGAATGCTAAAGTCTGCGTCTAACTTAGCCGATGCCATGTATTCTAGACTTTACAATGAGGATGCAAAAAGCAGCCTTGCTTTAAGCATGGGCAAATATGACTACATATCAGTCACTTCAATTTTAATCCTGGCCCTAATTCTTATCATTTATTAGAATTTCTCTGCCCGAATAATATGCCTGCCAGTACATTCAAAGCCCATGCTTGAAACACATTTATCTTGTGCAAGCTTCCAAATACGAAATTCCAGAGCCACATTACTGGAAACGCAAGAATCAATCCTACTACAGTGCTTAAAATTATGACTAAAAGCATTGCGTAGCATATATCTGCCAATTTTCTCAGTATAGGTATGTTTTTCAAAATTGCCATTAAATAGGGTTAAATTGCGTCTTTTTTAAATATTTTGGAAGATAATGGTTTGGATAATATTTGACATTAATATCGCCTTCAGTTATTTTCATGACATTGCCGTTTTTTAACTTAATTAATAAATTGCAGTCACCATCAACATTTATGGCTTTTCCTCTAATTTTTTTGGTTTTCGTTGTAACTATTACATATTTGTTTAATGTACTGCAATGTTTTTTCCATAATTTTAAGATAGTGACTAATTTATGTTTATTGTAATAATTAGTATACAAATGGAAAAATTTGTCAGCGATATTTTTAGTTAATTTTGTTAGGCTGTATTCTTTGTTTTTTATTATTATTAACGAGGTTGCTGTGTCTCGTATTTCTTCGGGAAATTTGATTTGGTTCACGTTTAGTCCAATTCCAACAACAACATAATTGTCCTTGCCAAAAATGCCTTCTGTCAAGATGCCGCATAATTTTTTCTTCAGATAATGCACATCATTGGGCCATTTTATGCTTGTATTTAGATTGGCAATTTTTTTTATTGAATCAACAACGGCAATTGCTGCAGCAAACGTCAAGTATGAAATATTTTCAATATTATTTGGTTTTAACAGAATGGACATCCACAATCCTTCTTTAGCGGAATGCCATTTTCTATTAAAGCGGCCTCTGCCCTTGGTTTGAAAATCTGCTACAATAACAACGTTGCTTAACCCTCTTTTTGCAAGCTCTTTAGCTTTATCTTGAGTTGAAGCCAAGGATTTAAAGTGTTGGATTTTGTGATATATCATCTTTTAAATTAAACCATACATTAGAAATATATTAACCTATTCCTCAAAACTTCCTTCGTTCATCGCTTCCTGTCTTGCTGCCATCACCCACGGGTTAATTTTGCTTCTGCTGTTAACCCCTTGCTGTTTTTTTGCCAGATATTGGGAAACTGCTGTTGTGACTATCAAAACTTTTTTCTCTTTGGGTAAGGCTTCTTTTTTATGCTTAATCACTTTAAGCTCTTCCATCACTTTGTTGTTCTCAATAAAAGAAGTAGAGGTACTGCCACGCAAAAATTGCCTTTTGCTGAGAACAATCTGGTGGAAGGGAATAGTCGTCTTAACTCCTTCAATCATAAACTCGCTCAGCGCTCTTTTCATTCGGGCGATTGCCTCATGCCTAGTCCTTCCATAGCAGATAAGCAAAGCGATTAATGAATCAAATTGCGGTAAGATTGCGCATCCAGAATGACATGTGCTGCTTATTCTTATGCCTGGACCTCCTGGCGGTAGGTAGCTCACAATTGTTCCTGGTGACGGGGCAAAGTCGTTTGAAGGGTCTTCGGCATTAATCCTGCATTCAATCGCATGACCCTCAATTTTTATATCTTCCTGCTTGTAAGCAAGTTTTGCACCTTCAGCAAGCTTAATCTGCTCCTTAACTAAATCAACATTAGTTACCATTTCAGTTACTCCGTGCTCCACCTGGATTCTTGTATTCATCTCGATAAAATAGAAATTCTTGTTCTTGTCCAATAAAAACTCGACAGTTCCAGCTCCTTCATAACCTATTGCCTTGACTGCATTTACAGCTGCATTTCCCATTATCTCCCTTAGCTCATTGTTTAAAGCGGGGCTTGGCGCTTCCTCAATCAATTTTTGATGCCTTCTTTGTATGCTGCAATCCCTCTCCCCTAAATGAATTACGTTTCCATACTTATCTGCCAATATTTGGAATTCTATATGCCTAGGCTCTTCGAGATATTTTTCTATATACAATGAGTTGTCACTGAAGGCATTTGAAGCCTCTTTCTGAGCGCTTTCATATTCGCTATATATATCGCCTTCTTTGGTAACAATTCTCATTCCTTTACCCCCGCCACCGGCAGATGCTTTTAAAATAACCGGAAATCCTATGATTCTTGCGACTTTTAAAGTATGTCTCTTACTTTTCAGATTTTCCCTTATACCTTCTATGATTGGGATATCGGCTTTAAGCATTTCTTTTTTTGCTTCTATTTTATCGCTGAGTTTCTCTATCATCTTAGAAGATGGCCCTATAAACCCAATTCCTTTTTTCTCGCATAATCTAGCGAATTTGGGGTTTTCGGCTAAGAAGCCATAGCCAGGATGTATTGCATCGCAGTTACTTTGCTTGGCAATCTTTACCATTTTCTTAATATTAAGGTAATTCGCTGACTTGCCGATGTTATGTGATTTGTCTGCAAATTTTACAGCCAAACTGTCCTTTTCTTCTTCGGAATATACAACAACAGTTTCGATGTTAAGCTCACGGCACGCCCTAATTATTCTTAAAGCTATTTCTCCGCGATTTGCTATCAATATCTTTTTAAAGCTATTTTTTCCTAAAACAGTGTAGGTTTTTTCCTTAGCTTTGTTTATTCCAAATCCTTCTGTTAAAATCTCTAAAAATGATTTGTTGGACGGATTCTTCAAAATTCCCTCTATTTGAGACTCGTCAATATTTGGTAATCTTTTCATAACATGGGTTGTTATTAGATTTCCCATATCTCCAATCTTTGATGAAACGAACAGGCTTTTGCTTGGTGTTATCATATGTTGCTTAATGAGAGTATCAAAATACCTATAAACAGCTGGAAATGCTTCCTTTGTTTTTGAAATTGAAATTTTAAAGAAGTGGTAGGCTTTTTCAAGTGGTTTTAATAACTTGTTAATCGCATTTACTATTAATTTTTGTCCTATGGAAAGCTCTAGTAGCTTTGCCTTTCTATTTCTCAGCATAAGGGATAATTTTACTATGCCTTATATAAAATTTTGCACTTTTTGGAATTACAATATATATGATATAATTAATATTTTAAAAGATATATTTTAGAGAAGATTATGGCTAGAAAGTTATTTAAACTGACAAAATTTGGAGAATCGGCTGAAATGAATCAAAATAACAAGCTCATGGATCAAAATGGAGAGATTAATGCTGAAAGCATAAAAAAGATTATTCCATATGATAATCCTTTTTTATTTATAGACAAAGTAACCAGCCTAAGCAGTAACAAGATAGTAGCTATTAAGGAATTAACAGGCAAAGAGGACTTCTTCAGAGGTCATTTTGTTGACTTTCCAATTATGCCTGGTGCTTTGACAGTTGAGGGGGTGGGACAGGTAGCAACCTTATTGGTAAGAAGCAACATTCTAAATCATCATGAAAAAGATGTGCTTGCCTATAAGCTAAAAGAAGTTAAATTTCTTGCTCCAATAGTGCCTCCTGAGCAGATAAGGTTTGAGGTAGACTTAATAGCACAAGACGAAAAAGGTGCTATTCTGCAGGGCAAAGCTTTTGTTAAAGAAAGCTTAGTTGCAGAAGCTCTCTTGATGCTCGCCATAGTAAACAAAGTTGATTTTAGAGCTAAATATGCAAAATAAGGTGGAAGTATGTATATCAAAGGAGTAGGTATGACTAAGTTTGGAGTGCAGACTTGTACAAGTCAAGAGCTTGTTTATGAAGCTGCTTTAGAAGCCTTGGAGGATGCGGACTTTAAAATTGAGGATATAGATGTTATTGTATCATCCACAGTTGATACATCAAGCAATGGAGAAAGGCAGAGAGGATTTTCTTCTATTTTAAGTAGCATACTTAAAAAGAAGGTCCCTAGTATAACTGTATCTGCTGTGTGCGGCGGCGGTGGAGCTGCTTTATGGACTGCCAATAGACTTGACTACAACAACGTTCTTGTTATTGGTGGAGAAAAATTATTATCAAATAACACCACTATAATTACTGATGAGATTCTCATGGCAGCAGAACGGATATATGAACAGACAGAAGGCTTAATTTTTCCTGCTCAAAACGCATTAATAGCCCAGCAGTATATGCTCAAATACGGAGCAACAACAGATGACCTGGATTTAGTTGCATACAAAAATCATAAAAATGCTTATCTTAACCCCAAAGCAAGATTTTACAAAAAGGAGGTAACTCTAAAACAAATAAAAAAGTCTCCTGTTATAGCTTCCCCATTAAGGCTTTTTGATTGTAGCTTATCTGTAAATGGAGCTGCTGCAGCTATTTTGACAAAAGATGAAACTGATGTTGAAATTGCAGGCTCATCATTATTTGTTGATAGATTATCAGCTTTTGAGAGTGAAGATATGGTATCTTGGGAAGCAACGAAACTCGCTGCTGAGGAATCTTATAATCAAGCGGGAATTACACCCCAGGACATCGACGTTGCAGAGCTTCATGATGCTTTTACGCCTGTTGAGCTAATCTCTTATGAAGATTTGGGATTTTGCAAAAAGGGTGAAGGCAAAGAACTGATAAGAAAAGGTGTGACAAATCTTGATGGTAAACTTCCAGTTAACACAAGTGGCGGATTAAAGGCAAAAGGTCATCCTATTTGCGTTACCGGAATATCTCAGATTTATGAATTAGTCAAGCAGATGAGGAACGAAGCTGGTGAAAGGCAAGTAAGCAATGTTAAATGCGCATTAGCTCAAAATATTGGTGGGGCTGGTAGCACTGTTACTGTGCACATATTAAAGAAAGTTTAGGTGAGCTTATGATAATTAGATGGATTTGTGATAATTGCAACAAAAAATGGATTTATCCTGTTGAGAAGTGCATTTACTGCAAAGGCGAGATTGTAAAGCAAAAAGGCACTAAGCTGAAAGTAGTTGGAATAACAAAAGTCACCATACCTTCACCAATGCATCCGATCATACCATATAATGTACTTCTCTTACAAGACGAGTTTGAAAACAGGATACCAAAAAAAACCATGAAGGATTATAGGATTGGAGACGTGTTTATTGAGGAGAAAGCAAAAACCAAGGATGCTGTGTCTGTTGTCAAAGTTAAATATGATATTTATGAAGCGATAAAAGATATTTTTAGCCTTCTTAGCATTAATGAACTAGTTAAGGACGACAAGCTTTTGATTAAACCGAGTGCAGTAATGGCAGCTTACCAGTATCAGGCAGTCGCAACCAATCCAGAAGTTATAGATGCCGTAATAAGAATATTATTTGAGATGGGGATTAAGGAAGAGAATATTATTGTGGCTGAGCAGGCCATAATTGGTAATGATTCGTTTGATGCAGCTTCAAAATCCGGAATTTTGGACGTTTGCAAAAAAAATGGAGTTAGATTTGTGGATATAGCTAAAGGTGCTTTTGAGCAAGTGAAAATTGATGGCTTTAAATTCAATATTTTTAAGGACGCTTTGGACAGAAAAGTGATCAACGTGCCAATAATGAAAACAAACTCACAAATCGGTTTATCTGGTGCAATGGAAAACCTTATCAGATTTGCTGATGAAAACACACAAAGAAATATGTTTTTGAATGGTATTGATACAACACTTCCCAAATTTGCAATGGCATTCAAGGACATTCTTACAATAGCTGATGCAAGCGTAGGTATGCAAGGGCAAGGACCTTTAACTTTGGGAGAGCCTGCATTCCTTAATTTTTTACTGGGGAGCAGGAATGTGGCTAATCTAGACACTGTTTTTTGCGAGGTCACCATGCTTCAAGTCCCACCCTATGTTCAATCGGAATCAAATTCAGGCGTAAAAAAAATAGAAGTTGTTGGTAATGAGCTCGACGCTTTAAAGTTTCAGATAAAGCCCCCTGTTCCAGGCGATACTGCCCATCCTGATATCAAAGTGATAGATGGAAAGGCTTGTCCTGCCTGTTTTAATAGAATGTTTAGCATAACATCCAAGCTTGTCGGATTAAGGGGTAATCAGCTGAATATTGTTATGGGTCCGATGCTGACAAACGATATGTTGAAAGGGCATGACAGGATTGTGCTATTCGGAGACTGCGCTATAAGCAAGTCCACAGAGCTCGGGACAAAGCCAATGGCGAAGATTAGTGAAAGACTTGATGAAATTGAGCAACTAGTTCTTTTTAAGAAGTTACTCACATCAGCAAGTGAAACCGCTATAACTCCCGTAGACAAGGTAAGATCCAAAATGAAGAATTTTTTGCACAATGTAACTAGATAAAATGCTTGACAACAAAATTGCGCTGGTTACAGGTGGTTCTAGAGGAATAGGGAGAGCCATATCAATAGAGCTAGCAAGAAATGGTGCTGAGGTTGTTATCAACTATAGCAGAGACGAAAAGTGGGTATTAGAAGTACTTGATAAAATAAAAAAAATTGGTGGAAAGGGAATTACAATTAAAGCAGATGTCAGCAATTTTAATGAGGTCGCTGATATGTTTGAAACGATAAGAAAAAAATTTGGAAAATTGGATATACTTGTTAATAATGCCGGAATCACAAAAGACAGGACATTAAAGAAAATGACGCAAGAGGAATGGGATAGTGTCATTGATGTCAACCTAAACAGCATTTACAACGTCACAAAAAATGCATTGCCAATGCTTCAAAAAAATTCCCATATTATAAACATAGCATCAATGGTAGGAATATATGGGAATTTCGGGCAGACAAATTATGCTGCCTCAAAGGCTGGAATTATCGGCTTTACAAAGTCATTGGCAAAGGAGCTGGGCAAGCATGGAATAACAGTAAATGCGATTGCCCCTGGGTTCATTGAAAGTGATATGACAAACAAATTGCCATTCCTCAGAAAAAAGATAATTAAATGGATGATTCCATTAAAGCGGACGGGTTTGCCTATTGAAGTCGCTTATGTGGTTGCATTCTTGGCTTCTGATAATGCAAGCTACATAACTGGGGAAATCTTCAATGTAAATGGAGGTCTTGCGATATAAAATGTTTATTAAAGGAGTCGGCATGACAAATTTTGGTATTCAGCAGGAACTAAGCAGCCATATGGCTTATGAGGCTTCCTTGGATGCACTAAATGATGCTAGTATGTCAATGAATGATGTGGATGCTATTGTTGTGTCAAGCATTGAAATGATGAGCAACGGGGAAAGGCAGAAGCACAGCGCTTCCGTCATTAGCAGCCTATTTCAGAAAAAGCTGCCTATTTTGTCTGTTCCTGCTGGTTGTGCCGGAGGTGGAACTGCTTTATGGACGGCGGCTAGACTTCAAAAAACAAGCGATTACAGAAATATCCTTGTAATTGGATTTGAGAAAGTTGTATCAAACACCACAAGAAAAGTTACTGATGAAATACTAATGGGTGGGGAAAGAGTCTATGAGCAAACAGAGGGTCTTAATTTTCCTGCCCAAAACGCGCTTGTTGCACAGCAATATATGCTCAAATATGGTGCAACAACAGATGATTTCGCGCTAGTTGCCTACAAAAATCATAAAAATGCTTATCTTAACCCCAAAGCTCGGTTTTATAAGAAAAAAGTAACTTTAGAGGAAATAAAGAATTCACCAGTTGTGGCTTCGCCTCTTAGACTGTATGATTGTAGCATTTCCTGTAATGGTGCAGCAGCATTAGTCCTGTCAAAAGACAAAACCGATATTGAATTGGTAGGGTCATCAGAAGGGAATGATTATCTTAGCCCATTTGAAAGGGAAGACATGACCTCATTAGAAGTAACTAGAAAATCATCTGCGATTGCTTACAAAGAAGCAGGAGTCTCTCCATCCCAAATCAATATTGCTGAAATTCATGACGCATTCACACCTTTGGAGCTGATTTCATATGATGACCTAGGATTTTGCGGTAAAGGTAAAGGCCTTACTTTGATTAGGGATGGGGTAACAAATATTGATGGCAGGCTTCCCGTAAATACAAGCGGAGGCTTAAACGCTAAAGGCCACCCTATAAGCCCTACAGGCATAAGCCAAATTTATGAGATTGTTGAGCAAATGAGGGGTGAATGTGGCGAAAGACAAGTAAAGAAACCTAGATATGGTTTAGCCCTTAATATTGGTGGAGTAGGAAGTGCCGCAACAGTCCACATTCTTAAAAATTTGAATTGATGTGATTGCAATGTTGTTAAAAGGTGTCAAAGTCTTGGATATGTCCAATCTTCTCCCCGGGCCGATGTGTTCATTGTTTCTCGCTGACTTGGGTGCCGAAGTCATTAAAATTGAGAATTTGGATGGTGACCCAATGCGTGGACTTGGATCAATTAAAAGCCAAAGCCCTTATTTCAAATCATTAAACAGGAATAAGAAAAGCATGACTTTAAATCTTAAGACAGATTATGGAAAAAGGATTTTCATGCAACTGGCGAATGATGCCGATGTTATAATTGAAGGATTCAGACCTGGAAAGATTGATTCACTTGGTATTGGCTACAAAGATGTCAAAAAGATCAATCCGGAAGTTATCTATTGTTCTATAACTGGTTATGGCCAAAGTGGACCTTATAGGGATAAAGCTGGCCACGACCTGAATTACGCTGCCCTAAGCGGACTTCTTGAGTTGATAGCCAGAAAGCCTCATGTTCCTGGAATTCAAATTGCGGATGTAGGCAGTTCTCTTATCGCCGCTTTTTCGATAGTTGCTTCTTTGTACTACAGGAAAATGAGCGGAAAAGGAAACTACATTGATGTATCAGTACTTTGTGGAACACTTGCCTTAATTGGAATGCATGTAGCCCAGCGCTCAGTATCAAGCAATTCAAATACATTTTTATCTGGAAGCCAAGCATGCTACAATATTTATATAACAAAGGACAATAAATTTGTTAGTATTGCTGCAGTGGAAGGCAAATTCTGGAATGCATTTTGCAATGCCATAAAAAAAGAGGATTTATTAGATATGCAATTTAGTAGTAATCCGCATGTAATCAAACATATGATAAATATTTTCAAAGGCAAGACCTTGAAGGAATGGATAGATTTGAATGGGAAGTATGATTTTTGCTGTGAGCCCGTCAAGAATCTCAATGAAGTGTTTAATGACCAAAATTTCAAAAGCAGAAAAACGATAATAAGGCTTGACAATTTAAAACAGGTCGCAATGCCTGTTCTTTTTTCATCAGTAAAAAAATTGAACTATAAAAAAGCACCAAGATTAGGACAGCACACAAGTGATATTCTCGAGACTCTTGGGTATAATAAAAAGCAGATTGATGATCTCAAAAAGGATATGGTGATTTTGTAAAGTGACGAAAGAACAAATGCAGGATAAAAAACCATGGAGGCCAAACAGGCCAATATCGAAAGGTGCAACAGCTTACCATGATGCTGTATCAAAAGCAGAGTATTATGTTGCCGCACTGGACGAATTTATTAAAATTATAACCCCAAAAATTAATCAAGGTGATGTTGTTGTTGATTTTGGAGCAGGGACAGGCGTATCTGCACTACGATTATTAGCCTACCTAAAGGTGGACATTGAACTTTGGCTTGTCGATAATTCGCCAGCATGGCTTGGGAAAGCACACGAAGTCTTTGGCAATTCTGCAAACATCAAGTGTTATCTCTTAGAGAAAAAGGGCGAAGGCTATGAAACTCTTGCAGAAGCTGTCGGAAGTAAAGTGGCGGATCATGTCATTTCTGCGCATACTGTACATCTTATCCCTGACATTGAAAATACATTCCTTGGGATTGCAGATGCGCTTAAGGACAATGGAACTTTTTCTTTCTTGAGCGGCAACATTCCAAGTACTGATGGAATTAAGGGGGCTTTGTTGATAGATGACACTGTCAAGCGAGCACATGATATAGCCATTGATATTGTACGCACAGACTCAAGGTTCGCTAATTATAGAAATGGCCTAAACGAGCGCATAAAAATGGAAGAGACGCAAAGAAGGTTTGTTTTCCCTAATCCGAGGCCGATTGGTGTTTACCTTAATGCATTAAAAAAGGCGCATTTTAAGTGCCAAGGACACCATTATAGTTTAATCAAGGTCAATTACAGCGATTGGCTTAATTTTTTAAGGGTTAGGCGCTTGCAGGCAGGAATACTGCCAGAGATAGGTGGTCATAATCCTTCTCAAAAGGAAGAAATTGACAGAGATATTTTAATAACTGAAGCAGCTGGAAAACTGTTTAAGGAATTACAAACACAAAATCCTCTTGCAGATGACAAATCATTTACAATTGAATATGTTTGTGTACTGGCACAAAAGACAACGCTAATGCATAATAAAAACGATCTTTGTCTTAGAGGAAAAAATGCATTGGTTACAGGTAGTTCAAGAGGTATAGGAAAAGCTATTGCGATTGAACTTGCCAAAAATGGGGCCAACATAATTCTCAACTACAACAAGAACGAAAAAGAAGCTTTGGAAATCATGAATGAAATTAAGGACCTTGATGTGGATTGTATCGCAATAAAAGCTGATGTTTCCAATTTTGAAGAAGTCAAGGGTATGTTTAATGTTGTTGGGAAAAAATTTGGAAAATTGGACATACTTGTCAATAATGCCGGAATCATCATGGACAAAACACTCCAGAATATGAGTATCGATGACTGGAATGTTGTTATGAAAACCAACTTAAAAGGGACTTTTAATGTGACTAAGAACGCATTGCCGCTTTTAAACGAAAATGGTAGGATAATAAACGTCAGTTCAATTGTTGCTTTGGACGGCAATTTCGGGCAGACAAATTATGCTGCCTCAAAGGCTGGAATTATCGGCTTTACCAAGTCACTTGCAAAAGAGCTTGGAAAATATGGAATAACAGTAAATGCGATTGCTCCCGGGCTGATAGAGACTGATATAATAAAGTCCATGCCATCATTTAAGAAAGAAGAGCTCTCCAAATCGATACCATTAGGAAGAAGTGGGACTCCAAAAGATGTGGCTAATCTTGTGGTATTTTTGGCTTCTGACAAAGCAGGTTATATTACTGGTGATGTAATCTCTATAGATGGTGGCCTCAGATTTTAACTAGGTTATCCGTTTATTATTTCCCTTCGATAGAATAATTTGTTTCATTATTTTAAACCTCCGCTTTCATCTTCCTGATGAAAGCCTGTTGTGGTGTCTCCAGAACCTCAAAATTTAAGCTTCTATGAGGCCTTATTTCGTTATACCATTCAATAAACTCTTCTTTAGTTTTGAATAATCTTCGCTTGTTCTGATACAAATCAAAGAACTTCTCTACCTTCCCATTGCTCTGAGGATGTTGTCCATCCTTGATTTTTACGCCTTATTGTCTCTATCAATTTCCCTTTAGTAAGTTTCATACCATAAGGAAACTTATCGTAGGGAAATAGTTTCTGGATAACACACTCAGATTTTAAAACCATAGCTTTAAATACTAATTATAATTAGTTAGAGTATTGCACATTATGTGCAAGATACAAATTAAATAGATAGAGGTAAAATAGACATGAGATACGAGAGAGGAGGAAGGCGCGACTTTAAGCCGCGAAATTTTGCACCTGTTAAGGTAGGCGACGAGTTGGATGTGAAAATAGAAGCCGTTGGCGAGAAGGGAGATGGAATTGCCAAAAAGGATGGCTTTGTGCTGTTCATTCCGAGCACAAAACAAGGCGATGAAGTAAGGATAAGAGTTACAAGAGTGCTTCAGAAAGTTGGATTTGCTGAAGTAGTTGGCGCAAAATCTGGTGAAGGTGCTGAGCAATCAGCCCAGGAGTCTTCAGAAGGATCCGAAGAAAGTTATGAATCGTCTGAGGAGAGTAGCCCAGAGCCCAAAGAAGAATATAGCGGAGAAGATACCGAAGACTTTGGTGAAGAAAACACTGAATAAAGTTACCTTGTTCTTCTTTATTTTGTTTTGATTAGATTTAAATACATTTATTGATTTAAAGTTTAAATGAGGCTATTTATTGCGTACGTATTAAGTTACCTCTATACTCCACTACAGAAATTATTATATTCTAGTTCTGTAAGAGATTCCATCTTTATGTGGGGGTGTGTTAAGAAAGAACACGCCAAATGGATAAAAAAGAACTCAGGAAACTAAGCAAAAGAGAATTAATCAGGATAGAGGTTGTCTAAAAAGTTCTCTGATAAAAATCGTTAATTTCCCGTCGGTAAGTAT
>ERZ1292645.143-Hain-H14-02um-R2-143-length-32257-cov-6_pt1 | contig 32257 bp, 25 predicted proteins | sample MGYA00564401_ERZ1292645 | MGnify/ENA primary metagenome ERZ1292645 (study PRJEB36523, sample SAMEA6512644) | groundwater metagenome | collected 2019-01-09 | study: AquaDiva: Metagenomics assemblies of 32 groundwater samples | reverse complement strand
TGGACCACAACAAAAAACAAAAGATTATAAGCACTTGCCAGAACCCATGATTTATTTGAAGGAATGGTATTTTACGTGGTTATGGGTATTGCAATCACGACAACGATGGGATCGCTATATTGGTATGGATGGGCTGTGTGTCTTTTTTGGTAATGTATTACGAAAAGTTGGTCTTGTTAGAAAGACCATTTATTGGGCAATTGATTTTGTTCCAAATAACCGCTTTACATCTCAAATTAAAAATAAGATATATCATTTTATCAACATTCAAGGATACAAAGATTCAGATGAGATGTGGGATCTTTCTCCACGGATGAAAGAGGCGCGAGAAAAGTACTTGGGAATTAAACAAACTATCTATCGTTCACACAAAGTGGTTCCTTATGGAACCTGGATTGACCGAATAAAGAAATATTCTTTTGCTCAGTGCGACAAAAATACGGTTGTTTTTATGGGACATTTGATTGAAAAACAAGGTGCACAATTATTGATTGAAGCTATCCCTGGAATCATCAAAAAAAATCCAAATTTTCGATTCAAAATAATCGGTGGAGGACAATACAAAGAACAACTCATTGAGTTAGCAAAGAAGCTTCATGTGTTGAAATACTGTGACTTTAGAGGGAAAATTCCTGACCATAAAGTCCTTGAAGACGAAATAGCAAAGTCAGCTGTTGCTGTTGCTCCTTACATCAAAAAACTGGACACCTGGACATATTATGCTGATCCTGGAAAGGTAAAAACATACCTTGCTTGTGGTGTCCCGGTGTTGTTGACGGATCTTCCGTGGAATGCAAAAGAGATAGAAAAAGATCAATGCGGGGAAATAATTACAGAAAAATTGGAAGATATTCAGTCGAGTGTTTTAGATCTCATGCGTGGTGAAAAAAATCAAAAGTATCGTGATAATGCAATTGTTTATGCACAAAACTTTAACTACACGAACATTTTTGACGGAGTATCATTATGATAAAAAATATTATCAACGCAAAGGAAGCAAAATTGGATAAGAACGGCATTTATGTCGTTAATTTAACATTATCAGAAGAAGAAAAAGGAAATCAACATGCATGGGAAAGAATTTATAACTTCAAAAGTGCATCGATGAAAAAAGATCGAGAGGATTTTTTTGTCAATAAACTACAAGATCATATAGCGTACATTGAAAAAGCCTACACGTTCTCCAATAAAAAGGTTTATCTTGAGATTGGTTGTGGCCCAGGGTATATTGGAGAGTATCTTATGAAAAAGTATCACTGTTCGTTTGTTGGTGTAGATTTTAACTATCCAATGCTGGTAAATCTAAAAAAGTATCTGACAGAAAAGGGATATACAGACTTCATTCTCGTCTATGCTGATGTGAAGAAGATGCCAATACAGGCTAATACTATCGATTTTATTTATGGTGGAGGAGTGATAGAGCACTTTAAAGACACACAAAACTTATTACAACAACTGTATCGAATTCTACGAAAAGACGGGGTTGCGTTCAATACCGTTCCAGCGTTTAATCTTTTTTGGTTGGCAAGAAGTTGGAACAGTATCCCTGCGGCGACATTTCTGCGAAAGCCTTTTGAGTTGCTCCATCTACGTATCTTAAAAAGTTGGTTGCTCTCAAAGTATCATGGATATGAATTAAGTTTTACTTTAGGAAAGTTGTATGACCTTCATAAAAAAGTTGGTTTTAAATCTATTTCTGGGGGAGCTTTTGCTTTTCATCCATCCTCGAGCAAAATGAAAAGCAAAGTGACTCGAGATATGTATTACTTCTTAAGTAAACAAAAACTCTTTTCCCCGATGTATTACATTGTTGGCAAGAAATAATATGAAGATTCTTTACCACATGCCTTCACTTTCCACGATTTACGCCGGAAGAACTATTTATTATGGATATAAACACGCATTTGAAGATCTTGGGCATACCTTTTATACGCTAACTTCAGATGATAACCAGGAAGAATTGTTTGAAAAGGTAAATCCTGACATTTTTATTTCTTCTTTATCAGATTACAACCTGAAATTTTTAGATTTAAAAATCTTAAATAACGCAAGAAAAAAAGGAACAAAAGCATTTATGAGTACTCATGCTTGGAAATCTCCTATGTCCAAGATAAGAATAAATGAGCCATATAGCCTGAGTGGACAAAAAGCGAAAGTATCAAAGATCAAAAACCATCAACTTGGTGACGTCTTCTTTAATCCTATGGAGCAGGGAGATGAACGTATGGAAGGATTCCAAAAGGAAACTGGCTATCCTCACACGACGATACTCTTGGCGGCGGATAAAACCATTCTTTATCCGGAACCACAGCAAAAATATCGAGCCGACATTTCTTTTATTGGGACTTATTTACCAGAAAAAAGAAAGTTTATCGAAGAGTACGTTTTTCCTTTGCGAAAGCACTATAATCTAAGATTATATGGACAGGATTGGACTTCTCTTGAGAGATTAAAAGGTTTCGCTCAGAAAATTGGTCAATATTTTAATATTCCCTATCTGAAATCTTTTCAAAAGGCGCAGCTTGCACTTAAAGAAGAGCGGCAAGTGTATAGTTCTTCAACTATTTGTATTAACATTCACGAAGAGTATCAGCGAAGAATTGGAGGAGATTGTAATGAAAGGACATTCAAAATACCGCTCTGTGACGGATTTGAAATTACCGATGATGTTGCGTGTATTCACAAGTACTTTAAAGAGGGAAAGGAGATAATTATTGCAAAAGACGCAACAGACTGGTTTGAAAAAATTGCATATTTTTTCAAAAATCCTGAAAAGCGTCTTCCGATTATTCGCGCTGGGAAAAAGCGTGTATTACAAGATCATACGTACCATAATCGTATAGAACAAATGATTGCTATTTATAACAAAATTGCATAAACTATGAAGAAGTTGAAAAAAGTAATTGTCAATTTAGGTTGTGGAAAGGTCAAAATTCCTGGAGCTATTGGACTGGATAGAGTAAAGATAGACGGATATGTTGATATTGTTCATGACTTGGACGAAGTTCCTTATCCATTCAAAAAAGATTCTGTTGATGAGATACATTTTTATCATGTCTTGGAGCATTTACATGATCCTATCCGTAAACTTGAAGAAATTCATAGGATTTTAAAACCAGGCGGTCTGCTCCATATGCGTGTGCCTCATTTTTCGAGTATGGGTGCGTTTACTGATTTGACGCATATTCGTCCTTTTGGCTATTATAGTTTTGATTGTTTAGAAAGTGATAATTACCAACATTTTTATACAACGGTATCATTTAAGATACAAAAAAAAGAAATCAAATATCTCGGTATGTATCCCAATGACGGCATTTATGCCAAATATGTGCATCCAAACCAATGCCATATTCTTGCTAGACCATTTGTCCGATTATTAAACTATTTGATCAAACTTTCTCCGACTGCTTTTGAAAGAATCTGGTGTTATTGGGTTGGGGGAGCAACAGAAGTTGTCGTTACTTTAGAAAAAGTATGAGCAAACAAACAAAACATGTGATCAGTGACCAAGAGGCGTTTTTTAACCAAAATGCCGAACATAAAAAAGATATCAATCTCGACTCTCTTTTTAGTGAATATGCAAATAAAGAGCAATGGGGAGGTTTAGATTGGATTGCTGATAAAAAAAAGATTTTAGAGTACGGTTGTGGGACAGGCACGTCACTTGATGTGTTTTTTAAAAAAAGAAAAAGAAAAGAGTATCAGATTTATGGGGTTGATATAGCTGGAGTTGCCGTAAAAAAAGCCAAAGAAAACTATCCCGAATTTACCTTTTATAAAATCTCAAATAATAAAATGCCCCAAATTAAAGATAACAGTCTTGATGCTGCTTTTATGTTCCATGTGTTACATCATACAGATGAACATCAAGCAATCTTTGATGAAATAGGTAAAAAATTGAAAAAGAATGGCAAATTTCTTATCAATGATTTGTCTTCAAATAATCTTATTAATAAAACAGCGCGAAATGCTTTTATCCATATGCCTTCATTTGTGAAAAAGAAATTTGGTGATGATCTTGTGGTGGGTGAGAGTATCCCAGAAAAATACAAAGTTACTATCGAAGAGGTGGTAAAAAAACTTAAAAAAGCAGGATTTAAAGTAGAAAAGGTCGGACATGGGCATCTTTTCTTTTTTGTTTTTGGCTGGGTTGATCGCTTTATTCCTCTCTCCAAGTTGTCACTGATACGAGCCTTTTATAAGCGACTTATCAAAGGAGAAGAACGATTACTCCATCAAAAGTTTTTCCAAAAAAGAACAGAAGTATTTTTTATTCATGCAGTAAAACAATAACTATTCATCAATGAAAAACACACCAAATTCAGGAGATTACAGCCTTTCTTTAAATTCGTATGTTATCTCGCAAGTGCCGGACAAAAGTGTTTGTTTGGACGTAGGATGTTGGACAGGAAACCTTGGTAAATTTCTCAAAGAAAAAAAAGACTGTATTGTCGATGGAATTGACGTAGCAGACGAGCCACTCCAGAAAGCAAAAAAAAACGGCTATCGTGAAACATACAAAATAAATCTCAACAACGACCCTTTGCGTTTGGATCAATTAAAGAAATATGATGTTATCATTTTTGCCGATGTTCTGGAGCATTTGGTTAACCCTCCGGCAATTCTTTCGCAAATGAAGAAGAAATTAAAAACAGACGGAACAGTTATTATCTCTTTACCAAATGTCGCCTTTCTACTCAATAGACTTCTGTTACTCTTCGGTAAGTGGGATTATCGTGAATTTGGTACTTTAGATAAAACACATCTTCGATTTTATACTATTGATTCTGTACAAAAGATGGTTGAGTCAGCTGGTTTTACCGTGACGAAAGTAAAACCCTATAACCAATTTGGGTTGCTGCGCTATATTGCGCCCCTGACAGCTTTATTTCCGTCGCTTTTTGCTTATCAGATTCTTCTTGTCGCGAAACCAAAATGACCAAACATGTTCCAAAAGACATTGTATTATCAGTTGCGATTCCGACCTATGAACGGCCGGGACCACTGGAGAAAATTCTTGAGCAGCTAATTGCGCAAAAAGAACAACGGTTTGCTGTCGTTATTTCAGATGATAGCGCTTCAACTGCGATTGAGGAAGTTGTAAAGAAATATGCCAAAAAACTACCACACTTACTCTATCATAAAAATAAAAAGAATTTAGGCTTCAGTGGTAATGTGTGCAAGCTTTATGAGCTAGCCCAAACCCGCTATGTGTGGTTTCTTTGTGATGATGACACCGTGTTACCAGATGCGATAAAGAATATCCTCAGTGCAATTGAACGTTATAAGCCTGTTGTCGCTGTTTTTAATACTCGTTGGGTAGATTCTTTTGGCAGAGACAGTGTCGCTGGGGTAAAAAAAGACATTGTTTATACTGATAGACAAAAGTTAACAGATTATCAACCATTAATGCGAACTACCTTTCTTTCAATTGTTGTGGTAGAAAAGAGACTATCTTTAGATGCGATAAAAGAAAAGGCCTATACAGACAACATTTTTTTTCAAGTAACACTTTCTTTATTATTACTCAGTGACAAGTTTACTTACTGTGAAATAGCTTCTCCCATTGTCAGGAGAAATGTCGGTTACAAGTATGGAGAATTTTTCAAATTCTATTTGGTAGATGAACTCAAAGCCGTAACGATTGTTGATCATGCATTTGATAATAGAAAGTTTATGCAATGGTCGGTCAAGCATTTGCCTTCTGCCTTTGAACTATATCTATCTCAAAAGATTGGTTTATTTAAGTACCACGGTAGACCAACGAAGACTACCATAAAATTGCTTCTCCATTTTTATGGAGTATACAGTCTATTGTTTCCATTGTTTGTCTTGGCATACTACCTCACCCCTTCAGTTCTTATTGCGTTGGTTTACCGAATGGTGTTATGGAGATATCACGGGATAACAACGGGTAACCGTGTGTATAGGGAGAATGTTAATAGAGCATTTACGGATAACAGAAAGACAGGTTTTACAAGTTATAGATAATAGAAAGCTCTCTTTTAATTTAAAAGGGTTAGTTTTCTTAAACTAACTCTTCGACATGAATAAATCCTTGTGCATCGCTAGCCATATAAAGATTTACATTATTTGAGCCAGTATCTCTTTGCATAGTTAATTTGTACGTATGATTTCCCGCACTTGGAGTGATAATTGCTTCAACAATAAGCGCTGCCCCTTCAGCTACAACACCATAATAAGCAGTCTGAATAGTTGTTGATCCTTCTTTAATACGAAATGCTACTCTATCTCCAGCTGTACCATACATTCTGGGCAAGAAGCCCGTAATCCTTACTTTATATCCACCCGTTGATACTGTAACGTCTACAGAAAGACTCGTAATATCAACTTCAGAAGTAATATTACTTTGGGTTGTAGTTGCTTCAGCGTAACCTATTTGCATATTGAACTAATTAAACATTTTTCTCTAAGTCTTGTCAAGAGATCTTTGTGTATCAAGAATAAGATTGCCCCTTGAAAATCTTGAGAAAACATACTACTATCAAATGAACTTAAAATATGTCTAAACTGATAAGTGCTTATGCAAAGCGAATACAATATAAAGCGAAAGTCTATTCTCGTTTCACCTTAGATTCTTTATTTCCCAAACAACAACAAAAGATTATTGATGCCTTTCATAAGCTTTTTTATGATTCCAATATCATAGGAAAAACATGGAATGATTCTTATTTTTTGGGAACTGGAATCCAGAAATGTCCGCTTGATCTTTTTATCTACCAGGAGATATTATTTGACGTAAAGCCAGATATCATCATTGAAACTGGAACAAAATTTGGAGGAAGTGCTCATTATCTCGCAGTACTTTGTGATGCTCTTAAAAAAGGTGAGATCATAACAGTTGATATTACACCAGAAAAGAACATGCCAAAACATAAACGGATTAAATACCTGGTTGGTTCTTCAATAGACAGTGAAATATTAAAAACAATAAAAGGCAGAATTAAAAAAGGTAATAAGGTTCTTGTTATTCTTGACTCAGATCACTCCAAAGACCATGTTCTTAAAGAGCTTAAAATTTATAATAAATTTGTAACAAAGGGAAGCTATATGATTGTAGAAGATTCCAATGTAAATGGTCATCCTGTAAATAAAGAACATGGGCCAGGTCCGATGGAAGCAATTGAAGCATTTATGAAAGAAGAAGGAAAGAAACAATTTGTTATCGATAAATCAAGAGAAAAGTTTTATGTAACCTTTAATCCAAATGGGTATCTCAAAAAGACTGCTTAGCCTTGTCATGTATGGGTAAAAAAATCCCCTATTTTATTATCGTTTTACTCCCGCTACTTCTGACCTACGTTTTTTTCTATAATATTACTGGGAATGATTTTTTGTTTCTCCATGATGAGTACTTAATACTCAATAAGCAAGAAAGTTTCAATATATTTTTTACTCAAAATCCCCTTAGTTTAGGTATTGCAAATACAACTGTTTTAATTGTTACCTTTCTTGAAAAGCTCTATTATTTTTTGACATACTCTTTTGACCTTCAAACTCCTTTTATACAACGATTATTATATTTCATAAAGTTATTTTTTCTTCTTCTTTTGCCTTACATTGGTTTTATGAAAATTTCACGATTGTTCTTTAAAGAGCAAGATAATCTTTCTGTCTTCTTCATATCTCTTTGGTATAGTTTTAATACCTATACCTTAATTTATTTACACGGGAATGCATTCTCCTTGACGTTACTTATTTGTTACGCACTTGCTCCTTTAGCTTTTTATTTTTATCATAAGTCTATCTTTGGTGTACAAGAAAAAATTGATAGATTAAAAGTAGTTCTTCTGTTCTTCTTTATGTCATTTGCTGTTTATTTGCATGCCGCTTTCCTTTTATGTATTGCTATCTATACTTTCCTTTTCACCTATTTTGAGAAAGTGGCTGTTTCTAAAGTAATAAAGAATATTTTTCTTTTGATCATTATGTCTTTGCCAACACTGGGTATACTTTTTCTTATTCCTTATGATATGTTTTTTTCTTCGACTGCGACAATTAATACTACTGGAGGAGAAACGTTTGGTAATTTACAAGGAGGGCTCTTATATCCATTGCTCATGTGGTTTTCCTGGGGGATTTATACCTTTTGGGAACCAAGAAATATTTTTACTTTTACTGATTACTTTCGTACGCTTCCCTCCCTTATTGCTCCGTTTATTATCTATGCGCTTTTGTTACCAGGTATATTAGCAAAGAAGAAAAAGCCACTTTTTTTCTTATTCCTTTTCCTTTTCTTACTCTTTTTGTTTTTGATCAAAGGGCCTCAGGCTCCTTTTGGAGACATCTATGTCTGGATTGTTCAACATATTCCTGGTTTTCGTGTCTTTAGATCTCCTGACAATAAATTTGGTTTTATCCTCATTTTTCTTCTTTGTCTCTTACTTTTGTATGTTTCGTCATCGTATAAGAGAAAGGTTTTTATCTCATTGGTTAGTCTCGTGATCCTGATACAGGGGTATTTGATTTTCAATGGAGTAGCAATTAGGGGAGAGAACACTGTAACTTCCTCTGATCGTATTGTGAAAGTACCACAGGAGTATTACCATGTTGCAACATATTTTAACGAAAATGCTTCTCCTTATGGATACATCATGCCAATTCCTTCAGCTGAGTTCGGTCATTATCGACTTGAGCCCCATAAGAGACATATTGGGCAAGATATTCTGCCCAAATTAACAAATCTACCTTTTCTTTACATAACTGCTGATAGTGGGATTGCAAGTAATACCTACGAAAAGTTGTCCACTATTCTTAAAGAAAAAGATATAAAAAAGCTTTCAGTTTTTCCTATAAAATATTTCCTTCTTAGAAATGATAGTTATATTGAAACAAAGGACGAAAAAGAACTAAAAAAGCGTATCGCAGAGACTTTTAAAGAAAAATATCAAAACAAATATTTTGTTGTCTTTGAAAATGAGCATTTTACCCCTCTCATTCAGGCACGCAAGAGTACTTTTATTATGGAAAGCCCCATTAGATACAAAATTTCGTTAAAAAATATCAAAGAGGAGCAAACAATCATTTTTAATCAAAGCTATAACCCCAATTGGGTTCTGTACCCGGCTAAATCAGATGAGCTAAAATTACTTTTTACACCTGAGCTCTTTACCAGCACACATGATGTGGCAAATGGATACGCCAACTCATGGCATGTGTCTGCGGAGTCTGTAAAAGCGTCGCTAGATAAAAAGGATTATACCATTAATGCTGATGGTTCAGTCGATCTTGATCTTATTTTATATTTTAAAACACAAGTGTATTTTTACCTAGGAATTATGGTAACGAGTATCTATCTGATTATCATTTCGCTTTATCTCCTTTGGCATGATATAGTGAGAAAGAGAATACATTTATGAAAAAATACTTCCTCATTGCAGTACTTTTTTTGCTGATTGCAGGAGTTATCAATTCCATAATCTTTACCAATATTGGTCCCAACAAATTTATTTATATAGGAGATCAGTTTTTCCGATTTAGTTATTTTGAAGCATTCATTAATTCGTTTTTTATCCGCAAATTAGAAAATCTTAGTGTGCTTAATGGCTGGCAGTTTACCACACAATTTTGGGATGCTGTTTATTATTTATTTGTTTATACATTGCACATATCTTTTATTACTGCTGAAAAAATGCTTTTCTTTCTTACATTAGCTTTATCTTTGCTTCTCTCTTTTATTGGTTTTGTAAAGATACAAAGCCTGGTAAGTAAAGAAAAGAAAATCGTTTTACTTTTTGTTATTACGCTCTGGTATTGTTTTAATCCGTATATTGTCATGCTCTGGCATGGGGGAGTGTACAATCTTGGCTCAGCCCTTACGTATTCACTGGCTCCACTTATTCTTTATTACTATCACCGAGCAGTATTTACGGATTCTCCTTTTCGGCAAAAGGTAATTTGCGCGATACTGATGGCAGTTGCTTCGTATACGTTTTGGCTATTTGCACCCTTTGTCTTTCTTTTGATTCTTTATTCTCTGTTGTATCTTATTTTTAGCCTTAGGGCTTTCCCACGTTTTTTGAAGAATATTTGTATGCTGCTCATGCTTTATTTACCGCTTGTAAGCTGGTTGCTTTTTAATATTCTTTATGAATACACCAATAATGTAGGTGATAATAATGCTACGTTTATGCCAACCTTTGGGAATGAGCAAGGAGGATTTTTGTATCAACTACTTATGCTTTTTTCTTGGGGGATTTATACTGTTTGGACGCCTCGCTCGATGTATCCTTTTCATGCATATTACTTTTCAAACACCTATATCTGGGCGACGCTTGCTGTTTATATCCTTATTGCTCTAGGAGTTATTAGTCATTATTTTTGGATCATTGTACGGTTCCTGCTAAAAAGAAAGAAAAAGTTGGTAGTTTTGCCAAATGCTATAACGAAATTTTTAAAGAAAAAAAGCCAATTAGCAGAATATAGCTTATCAAGCAAATTACTTATTATTTTTTCACTCCTTCTTTTCATTTCGATATTCCTTGCCAAAGCAGCACAGCCACCCTTTGGAGAGATATTTCTTTACCTGTATAATAATGTGCCCTTTTTCTCTGTCTTTAGAACAGCAGATATTCGGTTTGGTTTTTGTGTCGTTTTGAGTATCTCTTTGTTATTTTTATTGATCTCCCGGGAGTTTAATAAATATGTCTTAGCTTTTGTGATTATTGTTATCATAGGCTTACAGAGCCCCTTTTTCTTTACAGGTAAGGCGATACAAGGTGAAAATATAAAAAAACTTTTCTATGATCGAGTGATCTATTACCCCACAGAGCAGCGTGAAGTTGTTGACTTTATTAATAAAGATAAAAGCTTAGCAACATACGTACTGACCCTTCCTGCTATCGAATATGGTGACTATTCGTTTGATTCTGGAGAACGTCATTTTGGTCAAGATATTCTGCCGAAACTAATCAAAAAATCTTTTGTTTACCTTTCACAATCAAATGGTATATCCGTGAAGGGATATAAAGAGTTGCAGCGTGTTATTGAAAAGAAGGATTATGAAGGTTTAAAAAAGTTCCCGATAAAATACCTCATTTTGCGACAAGATATTAGTTGTATCGGTTGCCCTAATTTATCGGAGGCAGAAATTGGGAAAAATCTCCCACTCGTTTATAAAAACAAACGGTTTGCTGTCTATGAGATACAAAAGCATCAGACGCTTATTGATGGAGAAAATATCACCTTTAGTATGGTCAATCCAGTGAAATACCGTGTACATTTTGATAACCTGAAAAAAGAACAAACATTACAATTATTGACAAGTTTTAATAAGGACTGGAAGGTGTATCTTCAGAGAAAAAAGGAACGATCTTGTAATGCGAAAGTTAATTATTCTGAAAAGAAGACAGAATGTTTAGAGGAAGTAGCCCTTTTTGAGGGAGAAGAACTAGCCTATCTCTGGGAGAAACCTCTTTTCGAGAGTTCTCATCAACTCTCTTCCGGTTATGCAAACAAATGGGAAATTGATCCTCAATTTATTAAAAGAAACTACAGCAGTGATTATTATACGCTCAATAAGGATGGTTCAATGAGCGTTGATATGCTAGTGTATTATCAACCACAGTCCTGGTTCTATCTCTTCTTATTAGTATCAAGCTTGTCTCTGTTCATGGGATTGATCTATATGTTCAGATACAAATAATTTTGATGGAAGCAAAAATGTTCGTCTGTATAAAACTTATTCTGTATGAAAATTAGTATAAAAAAAATATTTATTTTTAGATTATTAATAGTTAGTATCACTTTAGTAATTTCGTTAGTGGCTGCAGATTACATTCTTGGAAAATATGTTATGTGGGATTCTCATAAAATTGACTCGATTTGTAAAGATTTTGCAATGGATAAATTTGCGGAATCTCGTGGATTTTCTTTGGTAAATGCTTTTTATAAGCCTTTTGATCGTGTCACTCATTGTGGTTTGGAATTTAATTATACATACCACATTGATAAAAATGGATTTCGATATGACAAAGATGACAAAAAAAGAAAAAATATTTTGACTATTGGAGATTCGTTTACTTTTGGTTTTGGGGTAAAAGATAATGAAAATTTTGCAAGTTTACTTCACGCATACAATGCAGGTATGTGGGGAAATCCTTTTGACGTACAATTTGCTTCTTTAAAAAGAAATATACCTTTAATAAAACCAAAAGTCATTATTTGGGGAATATATCCATCTCATATAGTCACAATGATGCCTCATGAGTGGTCTGATTGGTGCCCGGGTGATATGAAATATCCCATCAATGCTCCTCATTCAGTAATCAGTGGCTTTGATAATTCGGGTATAGCAAGTTACCTTAAGAAAAACACATCTCTCAAAAGTATTGAATCAAAAGATAATGCTCTCTATATTTTAAAAAATTGTTATATGACAAAAGAGGTGTTATTATATGATGAAAACTTGGGTGGAAATCGCTATACATATAATGAAGCTGTTAATAAGACTTTTCTTAAAGATAGAGATCGTGTCTACAGGCAGTTACAATCGTATATGATACAGGCAAAAAAAATTGCAGATAAAAATGATGCAAAGCTTTACTTTGTCTTAATTCCATCACGCATGCAACTTCGATTGCAAGAAGGTAGTTATTCTGTTACTTATCCTGAGAGTAAGATTAATGCCAATCTTCCAACAGAAACCATAACAAAAATGATTGTCAAAGCCGGATATGAAAAGGATTCAATTATCGATTTGGGTACGGCCTTTAGTGGACAACCAGAATGGCGAGAGTACTATTTTGTCACGGATGCGCATTGGAATGCGAAAGGCCACAAGTTCGTTGCAGAGAGAATAAAGAATATTTTGAAGAGAGAGGAAGATAAATGATGCACAAAAAAGGATCAATTACTATTCTAGGCATTTCAGCTTTTTATCATGATTCAGCAGCAGTCTTGTTGCGTGACGGTGAAGTTGTTGCAGCAGCTCAAGAAGAGCGCTTCACCCGGGTAAAAAATGATGAATCGTTTCCAACAAAGGCCATAAAGTATTGCCTTAAAGAAGGTAATGTCTCACTTGATGAATTAGATTGTGTTGTTTATTACGAAAAACCTTTTGTTAAATTTGTGAGGCTTTTGGAAACCTATTATGCGTTTGCCCCAAAAGGTCTCAAATCTTTTTTGTCGGCAATACCTCTTTGGCTAAAAGAAAAATTATTTCTTAAAAAATTTATTAAAGACAAACTCAATGAAATAGAACCAATTGATAAAAAAGCCATCCATCTTATTTTCTCTAATCATCATTTGTCTCATGCGGCAAGTGCTTTTTATCCCTCTCCTTTCACGAGTGCTGCTATTTTGACAATAGATGCTGTTGGTGAATGGGCGACAGCGACCATATCTCATGGAGAAAAAAATAAAATAAAAACCTTAAAAGAGCTACGATTTCCTCATTCTGTTGGTTTACTTTACTCTGCATTTACTTACTATCTCGGATTCAAAGTAAATTCTGGAGAGTACAAACTAATGGGACTCGCCCCTTATGGTGATCCAACTTCTGACCGTGTTGTGACCTACAGAGAGATAATAAAAAAACATATTGTTCATATAAAAGAAGACGGCTCAATTTGGCTTAACCAGGCATATTTTGACTATGCCACTGGTTTAAAAATGGTTAATGAAGAGAAATGGAAGGCGTTGTTTGGTTTTGCTAGCAAAAAGCCAGAATCCCAACTTGAGCAAAAACATTGTGATTTAGCTTTAGCAATTCAGCAAGTTACTGAAGAGATCGTCCTTAAAATGGCAGTAACGGCAAAGTCTATAACAGGCGAAAAAAACATTTGTCTTGCCGGAGGGGTTGCCTTAAATTGTGTCGCAAACAGCAAACTTTTTGATAAAAAGATTTTTGATGATGTATGGATACAGCCTGCTTCCGGAGATGCTGGAGGAGCATTGGGGGCTGCGTATGCAGCTTATTATTTATATTTTCAAAAGCAGCGCGTCATCAAAGACAAAGAAGATTCGATGCAAGGTTCTTATCTTGGCCCCGAGCACGGAAATGACGAGATAAAACGAACATTTGACAGCTTGCAGGCTTCCTATACCTATATTCCTGAGTTTAATGATGTTTCTCAACAGGTAGCTAACCTCTTAGCAGAAGGAAAAATTATTGGTTGGTTCCAAGGAAGAATGGAATGGGGTCCCAGAGCCTTGGGAAATCGAAGTATTATAGCAGACGCGAGAGATAAAAATATGCAAAAAAAACTAAATTTACAGATAAAATATCGAGAAGGGTTTCGCCCTTTTGCTCCAATTGTCCTAGCAGAAGAGAAAAGAGACTATTTTAAGATAAAGAAGGACTCTCCTTACATGCTTTTTGTCTCAGAGATTGTTGATAAAAGAAAGAAAATGTTACCAAAAGACTACCATCAGTTATCAGTAAAAGAAAAACTTTATTTTATTCGTTCAGATATCCCCGCAGTAACGCATCTTGATTATTCAGCACGGCTGCAAACTGTTCATAAAAAAACAAATCCTCGCTTTTGGCAACTCTTGCAATCATTTAAAGCTAAAACAGGGTACAGTTTGCTTGTCAATACAAGTTTTAATAGAAGAGGGGAGCCTATTGTCTGTACGCCCGAAGATGCGTATCGGTGTTTTATGAAGACAGAATTAGACTATTTAGTAATAGGAAACTTTGTGTTTGATAAAAAAAAGCAGAAGAATTATAATGAGAATAAGTTAGGTAAAGACATTCTTATTCTTGATTAACTAGTCTTATGGAAAATATCAAAGATTTTTTAACATTTTTGAAAGAGCAAAAAAAATGGTGGTTGTTTCCGATAGTTTTGGTACTGCTCTTAGTAAGTACATTACTCGTTTTTGTTAGCGGAAGTGCAATTTCTCCATTCATCTATACGATGTTTTGATTACATGGATACACAAGAAACCTACAAAACTATTACTGTCCTCGTCCTCGTCTCTTTGCTTGTATATGCTGTGAATCATAACGCGCTATTTCTCCTTCTTGCAATCATTTTACTCATAAACAATGTATTCTTTTTCTGGGTAAATAAGCTCATTACAAAATACTGGTTAAAGTTCGCTGAGGTTCTCGGCAATGTTAATACAAAAATATTGTTAACTATTATCTTCTTTCTCTTTTTAACACCACTAGCATTTTTTTATAGAATTTTCAATAAACATACGACTGAATATTTTAGAAAGGATATTCAGGAAAGTTATTTCGCGGAGGTAAACGAATCATATAATAAAAATTATTTTACAAAGCAGTGGTAATCCTCATATAATACTTAATTTTTCGTGCTTTTTTCCAATTGACAACCATTGCTACTTATATGTAACATAAATGTATGGAAGGTAACTTTGACGGTTGGGTACCAGTAAATGAGACGTGGACGTATGCTTCAGCTGATTCACCAACATTTACCTTTACCCTTTCAGGTGATAAAACAAACAAATATTCACCTGGAATGCGGATTAAACTTACACAGACTTCTGTTAAGTATTTTATCGTAACAGCAGTCTCGTATTCTAATCCCAATACAACCGTTACTGTCTACGGAGGGACTGATTATACATTAGCAAATGCAGCAATTACGATACCTTATTATTCAGAAGCAAAAGCACCACAAGGATTCCCGCTTGATCCAACGAAATGGACTGTTGAGGTAACTGATAGCACAGCACGAAGTGTATCTTCGCCTGCCGTAAATACCTGGTATAATCCAAACGCGGCTGATCAAATAAGTATACCAATTGGCGCATGGGACGTTGAATACGCGGGCGCCTTATACGCATACAAAAATTCTATTACCTGGATTTATGTAAAAGGGACACTGTCAACCGCCAATAATACAGAATCTGATACGGGCTTTACTTCCTATATAAACGCTTATGGAGCATCAAGTGGTATGCAAGCAAATGGCGCTGGAACAAGAAGCAAAAATCTAACCCTTACGTCAAAGACATTGTATTATTTTAATATATCTGCTGATTCCTCAGCAAGTACCCTAGACGATCTGATATTAAACAACACTACCTTTCCACTAAAAATTAGTGCAGTAAGTGCTTACTTATAGATAATTTAATTCAAAAAAGAGCAAGTAAAACTGCTAGAATATGTACAGATGCATATTTCTTTAAAAATATCCCTCTTTCTTATTTTACTCGTCCTTTCAAACATCTATTTGTTCAAAAGTGGGTACTGGTTTGCCCAGGATACAAGCTATTGGCCCAAGAACGACCTTGAGTCGTTTACCATGATAAGCCAACAGTTGCATGTTTTTAGTAATTTTGGCTATTATCTCGGCTTTGATCAAGGACTTTTTAATTTTACGAGGATTGGGGTGGTTGGTGCTATTACATCTTTGCAACACCTAGTTGGTTTTGAAGGCTCACAACTGATTTTTACTCTGAGTGGGTATATCTTAACCTTCTTTTCCTTCTATCTGTTCTCTGGAATTTTTTTCAAAAATAACAACAATAGATATCTTCTCTCGCTCCTATACACTTTTAATCCTCTCTCTTATACGCTACAAGGCTATGTCTTTTATAATGCTGCTGTACCCCTCTTTTTATATGCCTACCATCAATATTTTTATGTACAAAAAAATGTTCGAGTAGCCTTTTTGCTGTTAAGTATTTTTGCTGCATATATCTGGGTTGCCTATATTCGTTTTGTCCAAAGTAACTTTTTTGTTATTTTTCCTTATTGTCTGTACTTCTTTTTTTACTACAAGCGGCAGTTTGTCGCCAAAAAAGTAGTCGTTTTTATTGTTTCATATTTGTTGCTTTTTCTTCCCACGATCTATTCTTTTGCATCTCAGCTCTTTGAAAAGTCTCAGACAGCTTTCTTTTATGGGGAGGTATTTCGCAAGTTCGTCCCCAAAGACCATATGTATAATGCGTTCAATATATTCCAAACAATTGGGGTTACGCTCTATGAATATCCTATCTGGACAATCATTGGGTTAGGATTTTTCCTCGCGATTCTTAGATTTCTTATTACTCTCCCCAAAGAAAAATATTCTGGTTTACTTGTACTTAACCTTGGGTTAGTTTTGTTTGGGTGTGGACTTTTTGGTCTCGCAAATCTTCTTGGAGATAAAGGATATAGTCAAGCGATTTCTTTATTCCCCTTTATTACAAATCAACCAATCTTTGCTTTATTTGTTATGTACCTTCCTCTGATTACACTTATTGGGCTTGTAACACAGGAAAGAATTCGCTCGCTTATTCTTTTTAGCTCCTTGTTTCTTACTGCTGCAGTTTTTCCTTTTTTCAATATTTCAGCGACACAATTTAAAAATTTTGATATTGCTACTGTCCCACAACCATATCAGGAATACTTTATCAAACCATATGCTGGAATCGCCGAATCTACGTATTATCCCTTGCAGCCCTGTTGGCAAGCGACATACATGAATCAAGCTGGTATTATCCCCATTTGTCTCAACTTTGGACTTAGATATCCCTCAGCAACGTTGGGTGATCCTCGTCTTGTAGCAGGAGAGCAGTATTCTTTGGCTCAACTTTTGGCAAAAGAGACAAAAATTCTTAACCTAAGAGTTACGCACAATCTTAAAAATATCATTGTACCGCGTGATGCGGCAAAAGAGGATGAAAAAGAAATAGCGCAAAAAGCCAATGCGGAATTTGAAAAAAATCCATTACTTACTCGTTTATCTAATGAAAATTTCGCTCACTACTTTTTTGTAGATAAAGATCGTTACGATTTTTTATTGTATTCACCTTTAGAGATCGTACAAAAAGACACCAGTGAATCAATTGTCGATAATAGCCTTGATGCTGCTCAACGGCCAGTAGTGGTGTCGTCGGATTCTTTATTTGCCAAAGAACAAGTGCAAAGCGTAAACGTTGCTTACAAAATTTCGTCCATGAATCCAACAAAATATTATGTACATATCTCCGCAGATAACCAGAAGCCCTTTATGCTTCAATTAAATCAGGTATATGGTTCGTCGTGGAAATTGAAATGGGTAGATAAAGCATATTTTGATTCAAAGCAGTGTATGACCGCTTGGGAAGTTTTTCCTATGACAAACAATCAGCGATGTCAGTACGACAGTAAGTTGTTTGAAATTGGTGATATAGAATTACTAGCTAAACCATCATTAAGAGACTCTCTTCATAGTCAAAGCAACTTTGGCAATAACTCGTGGCTGGTGAAACCCGAAGAGGTACCGATATCCATTAGAGGGCAGAAAGACCTTTATGCGGTGCTTATTATTGAAAAGCAAATCTATTATACTATTGCGATCCTTCTTGGTATAATGACGATTGTAGTGTTATCTTTCGTGGCTTTTGCACAAGAAATAAAAAGAAAATAAAAGATGAAGAAGTTTTTTTCTCATAAAATAGTAAAGTGGGTACTGGTTCCTTTATTGCTCCTTCTCTTTTGGTTAGTTTTTACGCTAAAACTTATCAACGAAACTTCAGGGATTACCATGTTTGTGTATCCCTATGGTAGAAGTGATTTTACTTCCTGGAAGGATACAGAGTTATTAAAAGGACAGAAAGTGGCTGGTGAATTTCAATCCTCTGCAAATAATTTAGGTATTATTGCTGTACGTTTCAATACCTACCAGCGAATAAATAAGGATGCTTTACTTTTTAGTATAAAAGAGAAAGGCAAAGAAGAGTGGTACTATACAAATACCTACTTAGTTAACCAGTTTCAACCCGATCAATTTTTTACTTTCGGCTTCCCCATTATTGAAAAATCTGAAGGCAAAATATACCAGTTTGTGTTGGAATCACAAAGAGGAAAGCCTAACGACGCTGTCTCACTTAGTACAATAGAACCTGCTTTTGTAACAAAACATGCTTATACAAAGCAATCTCTTTTTTCCGATAAAGATACATTGGTAGAGTTCTTCGCTAAAAAATCAGGGAATTTATTTGCAGAAAAAGACTTTATTACCACATCCTTAAGCTATCTATTGCCACTCATCTTTTATCTTATCTGGCAGAATTTTTCTCTTTCAAGTGTTGTGTTTGCACGATCAGCAACAGCAAGAAAAGTTCAAGAAAGATTACAGAATTCTCGATCCGTTAAAAATATGGTTCGTTATTTTTATCAACTTACTATTGTGACAAAGCATATATTGATTTTACCAATACTCTTTGTTCTTTTCGATGTATTTTTTGTTCAGAAAGTCTCTCATATTACGATACTAGCGCTTACGGTCATATGGCTCTTTATCGTAAAGAAGTTTCACCTAGAGAGTAAAGTTTCCTTTTTGGTCGCATTCTTTTTACTAGCGTTTTGTCCTATCTTACTCATTATAAATTGGATACACGTTGCAGAAAAGGCAGCAATGTGGTCATATGTCTTCTTGCTGATTGGCGTGGTTCAACAGATTTTTGCTCTAAGAATTAAAGAAGAATAAGTTATTTTTTGGCATCTTGACGAAGAATAAAAATTATTTGTATTATTTAGTTACCGTATGGTTACTACTTCTCAAATAGGAAATAACTTAGGTTAACAGCAGGTACCCATACATTAAAGGTGAATTTTTCAGGCTTTTCCGATACGACTATGACGGTTGGACATATCCGCAATCAGCGTATGAGTATCATGCGCGTATTTTGATTATCATGAAGAAATTTAAAATTTTTGGAAAGAGACAAGTTTTAGTAGGAAGCTTTTTAGTTGTTGCTTTGTCGTTGACCTATCTTTTTGGTGACAATTTTCTTGCACAAGCGACAAGTCCTACAAAATTAACTGGTTGTCTCAGTACTAATCCAGGCCTCTTATATAGTCTAAAATTTGGTAGTAGTCCAATTTCTCCTTGTCCTACTGGTGATCCTGAGGTATCATTAATTTCAGAAGTTAAGAGATATCAGTCTAGTGGAACAGGCATACAATATATTACTCCTGTTGATACCTGGATGGATATACCAAACGCATCAATCTCTGGCACTTTTGAAGCAGGAGAATGGAAGGCAACCTATACAGGTGTTCTGGGCGTAACAAATGGCGATGGGACTGCTATAGTTCGATTCCAAATACGACCGGAAAGTGGTAGTCCAACCAATGTTGGCTCAATTTCTCTGTATCAGTCTTCAAGTGTTAATACCACACAAAATGTTACTCAGCCTTTTACTCTTCAATCCCTTATTACTCTTCCAGGGGGTCAAGTAAGTGTAGTTCCTCAAGTTACCAGTAATAATACGGAGTTTTATTTCCTCACTGGTTCTGTCCTCATTCTAGAAAAGTAACCTACAACTTGAGTAAAGCATGATACAATAGTAGTATGCTTAGCGTTGTTGTCCCCGTTTACAATGAAGAAGAAAGTCTTGAAAAATTCTACGAAGAATTACTTCGTGTTCTTCCAGATCTTTCTAAAAAATATGAAATTATCTTTATCGATGATGGTTCGACAGATAACTCTCTCTCTATTTTAAAATCCCTTGCGAAGAAAAATGAACATGTCCGCATTTTTTCTTTCCGTCAAAATCTTGGCAAATCAGAAGCCCTAACGCTTGGTTTTATGAAGGCAAAGGGTGAGTATATTGTCACCCTTGATGCTGATTTGCAAGATAAGCCAACTGAGATTCAGAAGCTTCTTGTCCGAGCAGAAAATGGAACTGATGTTGTTTGTGGATGGAGAAAAGATCGGAAAGATAGTCAAAATGCCGTATTATCTTCAAAATTATTTAATGCATTTGCCGGAATGTTTTGGGGATTACAACTGCATGATTACAATTGCGGATTAAAAGTCTATCGCAAGGATGCTGCAAGAAGTCTCTATCTGTATAGTGGTATGCATCGATTTATTCCGCTTCTTGCATATCAGCAAGGATTTACTGTTGAAGAAGTTGCGGTCGATCATGCAGAACGGAAGTTTGGTGAATCAAAATACGCCAGAGGAATTATCAAAATTTTCCAGAATCTTCCCGATATGTTTACGATGCTTTTTCTTGCCAAATATAGTAAGCGTCCGATGCATTTCTTTGGCGTGATAGGGGGAACACTTTTTGTTGTAGGATTTGTTATTTTTAGCTATCTTTGCATTATTTGGTTTATGGGAGAATCAATTGGGACACGGCCATTATTAACACTCAGCATTCTATTAATTCTAAGTGGTTTGCAAACATTTCTTACCGGTTTTTTGGCAGATCTAATTATTAACATCTCCCATAAAGAAGGAAATATAAATTCCTTCCCACTTAAGTATACAAGCGATACTCAATAAAAAAGGTATGAGTACAAAAAATATCACATTACTTCTTATCGTTACTGTTGCATTCTTAGGTGGTGGTATGGGAGCTATTACGAAGATTGGGTTGGCAGAAATTCCACCCTTAAGCTTTGCTTTTATTCGTTTTTTCCTTGCTTCTTTAATTATCTTACCTTTTTTTCTTATGCATCATGAGAAGAGAAGTAAACTTCGGGTAGTCCTGCCTATTTCACTTTTTGCTACAGGGAATATTACTTTGTACACGTTGGGTGTGCAAACAACTACGGCAACGATCTCTCAGTTATTGTATTCTGCTGTACCACTTTTTGTCACTTTACTTCTTTATATCCTTTTTAGAGAAAAACTTTCAAAAAGAGAAATGCTGGGTATAGGAGTTGGATTTTTGGGAATGTGTCTGTTTATCTTGTTACCCGTTGTGCAGAGGGGCACCGATTTTTCAGGAAGTCTTATTGGGAATGTATTGATTCTTCTGGCTGTTGCTTCTTACTCATGCTATATGGTCTATTCTCGCAAATTACTAAAAACCATTTCACCGTTTTTTATTACCAGTGTGTTTATTTTTATTTCAACCATTATCCTTTCCCCTTTTTTTCTCTACGATATCGCTGTTGGGAATAATTGGATGTCTCAACTGAGTTTTTCAGGCTTTGGCGCGATTTTGTATGTTACATTGGTTGGCACCTTATTATTATATGTTTTGAGTCAGTATGCAATTAAGCATGGAGGATTGGTGTATGCTTCACTTACTTTCTACCTTCAACCTCTTTTCGGTTATTTATTTGGGATGTTCTTATTGGGAGAGCAACTTACCTTTGGTATTATACTTGGCGCAGCGATTATGCTAACGGGTCTCACCTTAGTGATAAAGAGTAAATAATATAGTACAATAAAAGCGATGAAGATTGGTATTGATATTTCACAGCTTGCTTATGAACATACTGGAGTAGCCAATTATCTTCGTAATCTTGTTGACTCTTTAATAACTTTGGACAAAAAGAATGAGTATATTCTGTTTTATTCTTCTTTACGCAAAGATCTCCCTGAAGCAGTTTTTGACTGGAAATCCAGTCCAAACGTTACTATAAAACAGTTTAAATTTCCCCCAACGGCCCTTGATTTACTCTGGAATAAATTACATATTGCTCCAATTGAATGGTTTGTTGGGGATATTGATCTTTTTATAACCTCGGACTGGACAGAACCGCCTACGCTTCATGCAAAGAAAGCGACGATAGTGTATGATTTTATTATATACAAGTATCCTGAGGAAACACATAATAAAACCGAGTTTCATTTAAAAGATTTACTATTATCGCCAAATATTGTTGTTTCCCAAAAAAGGAAACTAAAATGGGTAAAAAAAGAATCAGATATGATTTTTTGCATCTCTGAATCTACGAAACGAGATGCAGAAAAAATTTTGGGAATTGAGGAACAGCGGTTGAAGGTAACCTATCCGGGTTTTTAGGTAATTAACGTCATAAATTATGGTTATTGGCATAGACGCAAATGAAGCAAATGTAGCAAAAAAAGTAGGCATTAGTGAATATGCTTATCAATTATTGTTACAATTTTACCGATTACAGCCTGCTGGCATCACTTTCCACATTTATCTGAAAGAACTTCCACGAGAGGAACTGCCAACTGAGAGAAAAGGGTGGAAATATCGAGTGCTTACTCCTAAAAAACTTTGGACACAATGGCGTTTACCCCTTGATTTGTATACCCATTTTCCCAGGCCTGATGTTTTCTTCAGCATGACGCATTATGCACCTCGATTGTCCCCTGTTCCGACAGTTGTTGCTATCATGGATGTTGCCTACCATCATTTTCCTGAAGCTTTTGCAAAGAAGGATCTCTATCAACTCCAAAATTGGACCAAATATTCGGTAGAAAAAGCAAGGCGTGTTTTTGCCATTAGCCAGTCAACCAAAAATGATATAATAAAAACGTACGCCATCCCTGAAGAGAAAGTCATTGTGACACATCTTGGAATCAAGCGAACAGTATCATTAACACCACACGTATACGGTATGAACGAATTGAAGGCTAAATACGGCATCTCAGATAACTTTGTCCTTTTTGTTGGGACACTTCAGCCTCGCAAAAATATTGCCCGTCTCATTGAAGCTTTTGCAAAAGTACCAAAAAAAGATGATTTACAACTTGTTATCGTTGGAAAGAAAGGTTGGTTATATGAAGATATTCTGGCAGCTCCACAAAAGTATGGTGTTGAAAAAGAAGTAAAATTCCTGCATTTTGTGCCTGATGATGAACTCAATATTCTCTACGCACATGCCCGTTGTTATGTCTTACCCAGCCTCTATGAAGGTTTTGGACTTCCTGTGCTTGAGGCCATGAGCCATAATTGTCCTGTTATAACAAGTAACGTTAGTAGTATGCCCGAAGCTGGTGGAGATGCTGCTTTGTATGTTGATCCAAAGGACGTTGATGATATTGCCAAAAAGATTGAGAAGCTTGTCACGGATAATGCTCTGAGAAAAACATTGATAGAAAAGGGGAGAGAACAAATAAAGAAGTTTAGTTGGGAAAAAACAGCCAGACAAACGCTTTTTGTTCTAGAAGAAGTTGCAGGACAGAAATGAAGTAGCAGTTCTATCATCCTCGCGCATGCGGGGATCCAGAAGCATAATTTGGATCTAGATTCCTGCCTACGCAGGAATGACAGAATATGAAAGATACATCGAGTCAAAAAATAACATCACAAGACATACTGAGGAAAATTTGGAGAAGAATAAACACGATCCTTCTCGAATTTGATGTTTTTGTCCTGCATGTTGTTGGCTGTATCCCTTCGCATGTTATCCGTCGTTTCTTTTATCGTTTTTCTGGTATCAAAATTGGATCTGGCTCAACCATTCATACAGGCGCTCGTTTTTATCAGCCGGAGAATATCAGTATTGGAAAAGATAGTATCATCGGAGAAAAGGTCGTGCTCGATGGTCGTGACACACTTACGATCGGGGATCATGTCGATTTTGCTTCTGAAGTAATGGTTTATAATGCACAACATGCTATTGAGAGTGCTACCTTTGCTGCTGAGAAAGCTCCTGTGCATATTGGCGATTATGCCTTCATTGGCCCCCGAGCTATTATTTTGCCTGGAGTGACTATTGGCAAAGGTGCAGTAATTGCCGCAGGTGCGGTTGTTACCAAAGACATACCTGACTTTGCTATTGTTGGAGGTGTCCCCGCAAAGATTATTGGAGAGAGAAAAAATAAATATTTGCATTATCGACTTGGAAGAGCTGCATGGTTCCGGTAACAAGAAGAATTATTTTTTATATGTTATTATCCATTGTTATTCTTAATTATAAGAAGCCACGATTAACACTTGCTTGTACTGCCTCTTTATATAAGTTCTTCTCCAAGGAACTAGACAGTAATACTATGGAAATTATTATCGTTGATAACCATTCAGAAGATGAATCAGTTGTATTATTTGAAAAAGAAATCAAAAAACAGGGCTATACCAATTGTCATATCATCGCAAACAAAGCAAACGATGGGTTTAGTAAAGGCTGCAACCTAGGTGCTAAGACTGCAAAGGGAAGCTATTTCCTTTTTCTCAATAATGATACGTTGGTAGAAGACAAAAGTATCGAAAATATGATAAAGTATTTAGACCAGCATAATGAAGTTGCAATCCTGGGTGGGCAATTACTCAATGCTGATAGGAGTAAACAGGCATCAGTTGGAAGTTTTTATACGCCTGCACGGGCAACAGCACTTCTTCTGGGTATGCAACGCGTAGGAGCTGTTGATACCAATCCAAAAGAGGTTACCCGAGTTGACTGGGTTAAAGGAGCATTGTTTTTAATTCGTGCAGAGGTTTTTAAAGAGCTGAATGGTTTTGATGAGCATATTTTTATGTATGCTGAGGATATGGAGTTATGTTATCGGGCTCACAAAAAGGGCTATGCTACCTATTTCTATCCTTTTTGTTCAGTTCTTCACGCTGAACATGGTAGTACGAATCGTTCGTTTGCCATAATACAGATTTATAAAAGCTTATTGTATTTTTATAAAAAGCATAGATCTTATAGAGAATATCTTTATATTAAAGCCTTGCTTATAACGAAAGCAAAGATTTTGGTTCTTGCAGGAACTATCCTGCATAAGCAATACTTAACTAGTACCTATGAAAAAGCTCTTAGCGTGGTATGACGCTCACATCTTAAAAATAGTTGTCGCATTCCTGTTCCTTTTCATTGCGCTCTATCCCAAGCTCCCCAGTATTCATATCATACGAACATGGGTGTATATTCGTTTGGAAGATTTCTTTATTATTGCTGCAGTTCTTATTTTCTGCATACAAATTATTAGAAGAAAGGTTTCGCTACCAAAATGGCTAGGAGGGGCAATTACTGGCTATTGGCTCGTCGGATTTGTTTCGCTCATTTTTTCTATAGTTGTTATCGCTCCACAGTTATCTCAATTCTTCCCACATATAGCTCTTTTGCATTATCTTCGAAGAATTGAATATATGGTCCTCTTTTTTGTTGGATTTGCGGCTATCAGAAGTGTTAAAGATCTCAAGCAGATTATTATTATTCTGGGGATAACACTTTTTGGAGTTATTCTCTACGGTATTGGTCAGGAGTATTATCTCTATCTTTGGTCGCTTTTTCCTACTTTCTTTGAAAAGTATTCTTTTTGTTTCCCTTCTTTTCAGACGGGTAACGAAGAATTTGCTAAAGGACTTCCTCTGTGTCTTCCTGCTGGATCTCGTATAACTTCAACCTTTGGAGGACATTATGATCTTGCGGCCTATATGGTTGTTGTCCTTCCTATCTTTCTAGCAATGTTCCTAACAGTCAAGAAATGGTTCTGGAAAATCTCTACAGCTTTTCTGTTCTTGGGGGGACTTGTCCTCCTTATCAGTACAGCATCACGAGTATCTTTTGGCGGATATATTGCTGCTGTTATTATTACACTTACACTTTATAAGAAAAAACTCTATATTATTCCCGTTCTTTTAGTAAGCTTCTTGTTCTTATTTACCATGAGTAATTCCACCGCTCAGCGTTTCCTTTCTACCGTACGGTTAAGCTCTGTTGTTACTGACAGTCAAGGACAGTTTGTTGGTGAACTATCCAGTGATTTAAAGAAGAAAGTATCGAATGGCAATGGAACGACGGCTCCGTCAACCCAAAAACTTCCTCAAGGGTCAGCATTTATTGGATTGCCTGAGAGAGGGGGAAGCAAAGTTGCAACAAGTGTAGCAGTCGTAAAAAAGACGTTAACTCCTGAAGAGTCCCGACGACTTCAGCTTGCAGATGGAAGTCTACAGCTTTCAACTATTTCTGGTAATTTTACCGTTCGGCAGGCGCTTGTCTATGATATCTCATTTACTACACGTTTCCAATCGGAGTGGCCAAATGCCTGGGCTGCTTTTATGAGGAATCCTTTGATCGGTAGTGGATATTCTACCATTACGCTCGCTACAGACAATGATTATCTCAGAGCACTTGGTGAGACTGGGTTGCTTGGGCTCTTTGCTTTTGTCTTTATCTTTATTATGTTGGGAATTACGTTTGCTGCTCTTATTCCTCATGTTCGTGATCCGTTAACACGAGGTTTTGCTTTTGGTCTAGCAGGAGGAGTCATTGGTCTAGCAGGGAATGCCTCATTGATCGATGTATTTGAAGCATCAAAGGTAGCAGAGAATCTATGGTTACTCTTGGGGGTAGGAGCAGCAGGATTGTTTGTCTCTACGCATGAAAAGGTTCACTATATGCCATACCTGAAACGAATTTTTAGTTCCAGCTTCTTTTTATGTATCTATCTCTTTCTTTTATTAGCTTTTGTTTTTGGAGGAACAGTAAATAACTTCTTTGTTGCTGATGATTTCACGTGGCTTTATTGGGCAGCTAACGCTTCAATAGCAGATCTTGGTCGATACTTTATCGATGCACAAGGGTTTTTCTATCGTCCTTTGGATAAGGTGCTTGTCGTTATCCTTTATAATTTCTTTGCATTCAATCCTATTGGGTACCATCTCTTTACACTATTGCTTCATTTCCTTGCAGTTGTTGCTGTCTATATCTTTGCAAAAAAGATAACTGCAAATAAAATTATCAGCTTTTTAACTGCTTTTATTTTTCTGCTACATCCTGCTCATAGTGAAAATATTTATTGGTTCTCATCAATCTCTATGACGCTAAGTACCGTTTTTATCCTTTGTGCTTTAAATAGTTTTATAAGTTTTAGGAGACGTCACCCTGTAATCGCAGCTGTTTTTTATCTGATTACGTTTGTTTCAAGTATATTGGCGTTCTTGTCTTATGAGATTGCGGTTGTTTTGCCCTTCTTGCTTATCGCAGTAGATTTCTTTGTAATCAAACCTCGAAGGAAGTGGACACTTCTTCCTGTCCATCTGCCCTTTTTATTACTCCTTCCCCTGTATGCTTTGGTAAGACAGCTGACAAATGCGTTTAATGGAGGTGGTGACTATAGCTACAGTATTGAGCATTTTGTTCCCAATGTTATTGGAAATGTATTTGGCTATCTTGGTCTATTTATAGGTGGAAATAATTTCCTTCCCCTGTATGATTTCCTACGCTCTTCACTGAGAACTGAACTTCTTGCTTTCAGCATTATTGCTCTTTCGTTTGTCCTCCTCTTTGGGAGCATTCTCTATCTTTTCCGTAGACAACTTAAAAAATTCTGTCAGAGTACTGCTGGACGGCAAATTGCTTTTGGGATAATCTTTGGATTCATCTCGCTACTACCATTTATTGCGCTTGGGAATATTGCTGAGAGATACTTGTATCTTGCCTCAGTTGGTTTTGCATTATCACTAGTTATCCTTTTACAAGGAATCATTGCGATTGTTGTTGCTCCCCGAAAGAGGAAAAACATTCTTGTAATACTCTTTATGTTTGGTGTGTTAGGACTCTTCTATTATCATCAGAATATCCAGCAAAACCTTAAATGGAATAAGGCTGGAGAAATTACTAAAGCGACATTATCAATCTTTAGAACTGATTATCCTAGCATCACAACTACATCAAACATCTTTTTTGTAGAGCTTCCAGTAAAATATGATGGCGTTTGGGTATTTCCTGTAGGGATACAACATGCCTTATGGTTTATTTATGGTAGCCAACTGCCATCTGTCTATAGCGTAAAGAGTGAGAAAGAATCATTCGATTATAGTAGTAAGACAGCAATCCAACAAAATTACTTATTTGGTTTTGATAAAGAAGGTATTATTTACGAACTCAAGCAGTAGGCAGTATGAATACAAAGAAGATTACGATTATCATTTTGGCTTGTATTCTCCTTCTTAGTTTTTTACTCAAGCTTTATAGATTTGATGGCCCAATTGCAGATTGGCATTCATGGCGGCAGGCTGACACGTCAGCGGTTTCCCGAAACTTTGTTCAGCATGGCTACGATATCCTTCATCCTCGATTTGATGATCTTTCCAATATCCCTTCAGGTGTAGATAATCCTGAAGGTTATCGTTTTGTAGAGTTCCCTCTTTATAATCTTGCGCAAGCAGGATTATTTGATTTCATAGGTTTTTTTAGCCTAGAAGAATGGGGGAGACTTGTGAGTATTTTTGCTTCACTTTTAGCTATACTATTTATCTATTTTATTGTTTCACGACATAGTAACCAAGCAATTGGTCTTTTATCTGCAGGGTTTTATTCGTTTATTCCGTACAATATTTATTATAGTCGTACGATCCTTCCTGATACTTCAATGGTTATGGCAATACTCGGAGGGATCTTATTCTTTGATCTATGGTTATCAGAGAGTATAAAACCTAAAACTAAAAAAATAAAACAAAGAAGCAAAAGTATAATTTTTTTCTTACTTGCATTACTTTTTACTCTCTCTGCATTTCTCCTTAAACCCTATGCACTCTTTTTTACTCTTCCCATGTTTATATTGGCCTATCAAAAATGGGGATTTAGTTTTATCAAAAAATGGCCACTTTGGCTCTTTGCTCTTCTTGCGGTCATACCATTGGTCTGGTGGCGTTGGTGGATGATGCAATTCCCCGAGGGTATACCAGCCAATGCATGGCTTCTCAATGGTAATGGCATTCGTTTCCGTCCGTCATTTTTCCGTTGGATCTTATATGAACGATTAACGGTTCTTATCAGTGGATACGTTGGGATTATTGTCCTTTTCTTTGGGGTATATAAACTGAGAATACTCAAAGAATGGCTTTTCTTTTTATCATTTTTACTAAGTTCCATTGCCTATACGATCATTTTTGCTACAGGCAACGTACAACATGACTATTATCAGATACTTATTATGCCAAGTATTGCCATTTTTTATGGCATTGGAGCATACTATTTATATAAGTCTTCAATTGTTGGGAAAGTAGTTCTTATTTTGGCTACCGTTGGTATGTTCTGGTTTGGTTGGCAGCATGTGAAAGATTACTTTAATATCAATAATCCTTCGATCGTTACAGCTGGAAAAGTGGTGGATGCTATTACTCCAAAAGACGCAAAAGTTATCGCAAACTATACTGGTGATACGTCATTTTTGTACCAAACAAATCGAAAAGGTTGGCCAAGCTTCCAGAAGTCAGTACCTGAGCTTGCTGAAATGGGGGCTGATTATCTTATCCTTGCAAACCCTACCGAGCAAGATATGGTTTTTTCCAAAGACTACAAGGTTGTTGCAAAAACAGCACAATATGTTATCTTTGATCTACATAAAAAATAAAAATTATGAAAAAAAACACCTTACCAATAGATCGTACGACATGGGATTTGTCTCCTTTGTTTACTTCCGATGATGACCCTACTATTAACGAACAGAGAGTCGCAACAAAGAAAGCAAATGATCATTTTATTGAAAAATGGGAAAAAAGAAATGATTATTTATCAGATGCACAAGTACTAAAGGAAGCGCTTGATGAATACGAAGCATTAATACGCCTGTATCATACCTCTGGTAATGAAGGGTATTACTTTTGGCTTCGTACCCAACAAGATCAGCTTGATTCCAAGCTCAAAGCAAAATTTGCTAAAGTGTTAGATTTTAGTAATCAAATACAGAATCAAATTCAATTCTTTGAACTTCGACTTGCCAAGGTTTCCCGAGAGCAACAGGTAGTTTTTTTGCAAGACAAAGAACTCACTAGTTACAAACATTTTCTAGAAAATATTTTTGCTCAAGCGGCTCATGTACTTAGTGAAAACGAGGAAAAAATTCTTACGTTAAAGGCAGATCCTGCCCAGGAAAAATGGGAAACAATGGTTTCTTCATTTCTCTCTAAAGAAGAAAAAGAAGTGATTACTGAGGAAGGTAAGAAGGAAAAGAAAAATCTTGAACAACTTCTTACCCTCATTACCAGTAAAAATAAAAAAGTTCGTGATACATCTGCCGTGGCCCTAAACGAAATACTCGATAAATACAAAGAGGTTGCCGAAGCAGAAATGAATGCCATCATGGCCAATAAAAAAATTGACGATGAACTCAGGCATTTTTCTCGTCCAGATGCTGCACGTCATTTGAGTGATGATATTGCAACAAGCGCTGTTGACGCTTTAATTCAAGCCGTTTCACAAAGAAATGACATCTCTCAGCGTTTTTATACATTAAGAGCGAAGCTTTTTGGCATTAAAAAATTAGCTTACCATGAAAGAATGGTTGAATACTCGGCAAAAGAATTAAATTTTACTTTTCAAGAATCAGCAGATTTTGTCTCGAACGTCTTTACTCATCTTGACCCCGAATTTACAAAAATTTTGACACGATTTCTAAACAATGGACAGATAGATGTATATCCCAAAAAAGGGAAAAGAGGAGGAGCTTTTTGTGCGCATTGGCTTATTTCGCAACCTACGTATATCCTTCTCAATCATACCAATAAACTTCGCGACGTTCTAACACTCGCTCACGAAATGGGACATGGCATCAACAACGAACTGATCAAGCAAAAACAACATGCGCTTGATTTTGGGACACCACTTTCAACGGCTGAATGTGCCAGTGTCTTTATGGAAGATTTTGTTTTGGAAGAAGTTTTGAAAACAGCAGATGAAGAAACACAGCTTGGAATTTTGGTAGCAAAGCTTGATGATAATATCGCAACTGCATTTAGACAAATTGCTTGTTATCAGTTTGAGCAAGAAATGCATGCAACCTTTCGAGAAAAAGGATATCTTTCTTATGCTGAAATAGGGAAAATCTTTCAAAAATATATGAGTGCCTATATGGGGCCAGCCATTGAACAGTCTCCCGGAGCTGAAAATTGGTGGATATACTGGAACCATATACGAAGCTTCTTCTACGTCTACTCATATGCGAGTGGTTTGCTCATAGCGAAGTTTATGCAAAACAAAGTAAAGCAAGACCCCTCCTTTATTAATCAGGTAAAAGTGTTCTTGTCATCAGGGCTTTCTGCTTCTCCAAAGGATATCTTCGGCAAAATGGATATCGATATTACTGATGCTGCTTTTTGGCATGCGGGTCTTGATGAAATAGAATTGCTACTCAACCAAACAGAATCCCTCGCTAAAAAATTAGGAAAGATTAGCTAAATAAGATTACATGAATATATTAATGCTTTCATCGTATTTGCCTTACCCTCTTCATTCTGGAGGACAGGTTCGATTATATAATCTTATCAAGGAGCTTTCTTCCAAACATGATATTACACTCATTTGTGAAATACGCCCACATCAAAATGATTCTGATATTGCAGCAGTAGCAAAAATTTGTAAAAAGGTTATTACGGTACCACGTCGTAAGCAATGGTCAATCAAGAATATTGTGAAGTCTGCAACGACAGCTCATTCATTTCTTTTTACTGGACATCTCAATCAAGAAATGACACAAAGCATTTTGGAAGCGACATCAAAAGAATCGTTTGACCTTATTCATGTTGAAACATTTTATGTCATGCAAAATCTCCCTGCATTTACGAAAAGAATCCCAATTGTCCTTGTTGAACATAATATCGAATACAAAGTGTATGAAAAATTTAGGCAACAAGCCCCCCTTCTAACACGTCCTCTGTTTGCTATTGATATTGCAAAAATAAA
>ERZ1292645.141-Hain-H14-02um-R2-141-length-32560-cov-35_pt1 | contig 32560 bp, 31 predicted proteins | sample MGYA00564401_ERZ1292645 | MGnify/ENA primary metagenome ERZ1292645 (study PRJEB36523, sample SAMEA6512644) | groundwater metagenome | collected 2019-01-09 | study: AquaDiva: Metagenomics assemblies of 32 groundwater samples | reverse complement strand
GAAAAGTGTCACGGATGTCTCCGAACACCCGTCACCGATGTCTCCGGTCTGAACACATAGCGGGGAAGGGGGACCGCGCGTCAGCGTGGTGGAGGGGGCGGGTCCAGCCGGCCATAGCACCGGCTAGCGCTGGAGCGCCGCTGCGCGGCGCCCCCTCACCTAGCCTCTCCCAAGGGAGAGGAACCTGACCCTACTTCTTGGTCCAGGCGCCGGCGGTGTTTTGGTAGTATTCGCCGGACTTCAGCAGGCCCTGCACCACCGAGCGGAACGCCGAGGCGCCGGCGGCGGCGGGGGTGACGCCGTTCTTAGCGGCGGCCTGAGAATAGAGCTGGCGACGGCCGGCGTTGATCTCGGCCACGGCGGCCTTGACCTCGCCGCTGGCGGCGCCGGCGTTCACGAAGCCCAGGAAGCCGTCAGCCTGCTCGCCCACCACGCCGGCCGCCTTGGCGGAATCGACGGCGGCCTTGGCCGAGGCGGGATCTGCGAGAGCCGCGCCAGCCAGGGTGAGGCTGCCGACCACGGCGGCGACGGGCGCCATCAGTTTGAAGAAGCTCATGGTCATACCCCTTAGAACAGGTTCGGATTCTGCTGGATCAACGCCTTGACGTCATCGTCGAGGCGCAGGCGCACGTCGGCGTCCAGCTTGGCGTAGATCGTGATCGGCGCAACCTCCACCCGCACGGTGGGCGCGCATGCGCTCAAGAAGGCCACGCCGGCCAAGGCGGCCGCGGCGGGAAGAGCTCTGTTCATACGGTTCTCCAAAATCACGGCCTCAAGAAGCACAGCCACAGTGGTCCGTCACGGCTGAACCGCTTGTGAACCGCGCAGCGCCTGATAGTCGGCGAAGTCCTTTAGAAGCTGATCCATGTTCAGCGAAGTGTCCAAGGTCAGATCGACCTTGGTGCCCGACGGCAGCGGCAGGGTCTGGTTCAGGAAGTCCCGGCGGATCAGCTGCAGGAGGGTCAGGCGGATCTCCTGCTTCTTTGGCGGGCTATGCTCGCCCTTGATGTGCAGCAGGACGCCCAGGCGGCCGTTGTCGAGGCTGTTCACCTCGGCGTCGAGCTGCTCGAAGGCCAGGTCCTCCATGGCCTGATAGGCGAATTCGGTGAAGGTGTTGGTGGCCTCCGGCGCGACCTCGGCCGGGGCCGCCGATCCCGGCACGGGGGCGGTGACCGCGCCGCCCTCGGCGCCCACCGTGGTCAGGGCCTCGCGCAGGATCGACAGCCGTCCCGGCTCGATCGCCGCCAGGGTTCCGCCCGACACCCGCACGCCCTGCGGCGTCACCGCGAACGGCACCCGTCCGGTCAGCCGCGCCTCGAGATCGACCCGGTCGCCGAACGGCGAGGCCTCGATCAGGTCCTTGACCTGCACGCCCTGGAAATTGAGCACGCCGGTCCATGGCGCGCCGGCCTTGAACGGCACGGTGAAGGGCTCGAAGGCCAGCGTGCCGCCGCCGACCGCCAGCGCGGCGCCCTCGACGATCAGGGCCTCGCCTTCCAGGCCGAACTTGATGTCGACGTCGGTCAGCGGAACCAGGGTGTTCACCGCCTCGGCCTTTAGGCTCTGGCCCGGCGCGGCGGTGAGCGGGATCAGGCTGGTGAACGCCACCTGCCCCGACAGGCCGACCACCGGACCAAGGGGGCTGACGAAGTCCAGACGCTCGACGCTCAGGGTTCCGTGGCTCTCGGAGGTGTCGGGGCCCCAGCCGATATGACCGTCGAACCGCGCCCGGCCGCTGGCCGGCGAGGCCACGACGCTGGCCAGCGGCGAGAGGTTCATCGGCTGCAGGCCGCCCTCCTCGAAGGTCAGCAGGCCGCTGTCGAACTCCAGCGCGCCGCGCCCGTCGGCGCCGTGACGCAGATCGGCCTGGCCCAGACGCCGCCCGGCGAGGTCCGTGAGCGTGAACGCCCCCGTCCAGCCGCCGCCGGCCGCGCGGGCCAGGCCAAAGCCACGCACCGGCCGGAACCGGGTCGCCGCCGCCAGATCGTCGATCCGGGCGGTGGCGACAGCGACTTGGCCGCGCAGGGCCTGGCCCTGGCCGGAGAGATCGATGCGGCCTGAGGCCTCGGAGAGCTTGGCCTCCAGGAACGGAACCTGGGCCGCGGCGGCCTTGGCCTCGCCGCGCAGCCGCCATGCTCCGTCCTTGAGGGTGACGAGCGGCGCGCCGGGGGTCGGGCAGACCTGGGCGTCGACCTTCTCCAGATCGTTTTCGCCCAGCTCGACATGGCCGGCGGTGACGACGGCGCAACGGCTGGCGGTGAAGTCGAGCGCGCCGCCGGCGAGCCGCAGGGTCCCGGCCGTGTCGAGCACGCCCTCACGGACCGGCGCGAAGCTGCCCGCGACCTTAGCCTGGCCGGTGGCGACGAGGCCGTCCTTGGTGAGGCGATAGTTCTGGGCGTTGACGCTGAGCTCCGGCAGGCCGCCGCCCGACACCGCCAGGTCGAAGGCGCCCGCGCCATTGGCGTAGATCGGACCGCCGGCGCGCGACAGCGACACCTGCCCGCCGCTGTCGGTGCGGATCTTGGCCGGCACGCCCAGGCGCACCGAGAGGTCGCCTTCCGAGGCGCTGAGCGACAGCGAATTGGCGGTGAGCTGGAAGCCGCCGGCGGCGGCCTTCAGGGCGGCGATCTCGGGGCTGTCATCGGCACGGGCGCCGCCCAGGCCGGTCCAGGCGCCGCGCGAGGCCAGCGAGCCGCGCAGGGCCAGGTCCAGCCGGCGGTCGTCGAAGGCGACCAGGCCGCCGAAGTCGGCCTTGGCGCCCGCCAGGGTCAGGTCGCCGGCCCGGGCCGAGGCGGCGGTGACCCGGGTGCTGATCTCGCTGGAGACCACGTCGCCGGCCGAGCGCGTCCAGCGCAGGTCGCTGACGGTGGCGTCGGCGCGCAGACCCTTGGCCTCCACGCCTCCGGCCTTGACTGCCTGGGCGCCGGCCTCGATCGAGCCGTCGCCGCGCAGGGCCAAGGTCTCGAACCATCCGGTCGAGGCGCCCTCGAACCGGGCCAGGAGCTTGAAGTCGCGCAGTTGGTCGGCGCGGGCGTCCAGCGCCGCGCCGTCCAGGTCCAACCGGGCGATGACCTTGCCCTCGCCGCGCCGCTTCTCGAAGTCGGGATAGGGACCTTGGGCGGAGAACCGCAGCTTGGCCTGGCGCGCGGCGATGTCGCCGAACTTCAGGTCCGTCAGCGGCGCGGTCAGCAGGATGTCGACCCGGTCGCGGTTGGTGATCAGCAGCAGTTGCGCCGCGCCGGTGGCCAGGCTACCCCCCCGCCCTTTCAGCACCGCCGGATCGAAGCGGGCGTCGAGCGCCATCAGCTTGCCGTTCTCCATCCGTCCGTTGGCGCGGGCGGCGAGCGGGCCGTAGTCGGTGGCCAGGCGAAGCACGCCTTCGCGCACCTCGATCCGCGGCTTCACGGCGCCGGGCGACGGCGGCTGCTTGGTGAATTCCTCGATCAGCGGGTCCAGCGAGCCGAGGCTGAACTTGCCGCCCTTCAGGCTGGCCCGCACGATCGGCCGGTGCAAGGTCACCGAGGAGACCTCGACGCCCAGCGGCTTGCCCGCCCAGAAGCCGGTGAAGCCGTAGTGGATCTCGACCAGATCGGCGGTCACGTCGGGCGCCAGCTCAGGGCCGACCCGCACCCGGGCCGAGAAGCCGCCGAACTCAAAATCGCGGAACTGCACCTCGGCCGGGACGCCGCGCGACTGCAACCAGCCGACCAGGATCTCGCGGGCGATCACCCGGCGGGTCACATAGACCGTGGAGCCGGCGACCGCCCCGACCAGCACCACGACAGCCAGCACCGTGCGCCCGCGCCGCCATCTGCGTCGGGTCGCCCGGGACGGCGGAGAGGTATCGGGTTCGGTCAAACGGGACGACGTCGGCTGCTCTGAGTCAGGTCATAACGCAAAACAGCCGAAAGCGTGGCCGTCCGGAAGTTTTAAAGTCCGCCGGGGCTGGCCAGGGCGACGCCGCCATCGACCGCGATGGTCTCGCCGACCACGTAGTCGCCGGCCCGGCTGGCCAGGTAGATGGCGGCCGCGGCCATGTCCTCGTCACGGCCGATGCGGCGCGAGGGGATGCGCTTGGCGATTTCGTCGCCCTGGTCGCGGGCCACGCGGTTCATTTCCGAGGCGAAGGCGCCGGGCGCGATGCCGGTGACGTTGATCGAATCCTTGATCAACTCGGCGGCCATCCGGCGGGTCAGATAGATCAGGCCCGACTTGGACGCGTGGTAGGAATAGGTCTCCTGCGGATTGAGGCGGATGCCGTCGATCGAGCAGATGTTGATGACCTTGGCCGGTTGGTCGTGGCTGGCGGCGGCCTTCAGGGCGCCATGCAGCGCCTGGGTCAGGAAGAACGGCGACTTCAGGTTCAGGTCCATGACCTTGTCCCAGCCGCTTTCCGGGAACTCATCAAAGGGCGCGCCCCAGGCCGCGCCGGCGTTGTTGACCAGGATGTCGAGTTTCGGCTCGACGTCGGTCAGCCGCTTGGCCAGCGCCTTGCAGCCCTCCACCGTCGCGACGTCCTGCGGCAGCGAGATGCAGTTTTCGCCCAGTTCGGCGGCGGCCTCGTCGCAGGCGCCCGGCTTGCGCGAGGAGATGTAGACCTTGGCGCCTTGGTCGATGAAGCCCTTGGCGATCATCTTGCCGATGCCGCGCGAGCCGCCGGTGACGAGGGCCACGCGGCCCTCCAGCGAAAACAGTCCCTGAGCCATGTCTTGCTTCCCCTAAGGTGATCGTTGGTAGCGTTTATGAACCCGCGTTCGGCGTCCGGAAACCCAACGGATTTTTGACTCGCGCCGATTTGGCGGGGCCTGTAAACAACCGTTTGAATCGAGGGTGGCCGCGTCCACGAGCCGCCCCTCTCCAATCAGTCGAGGATGCGCAAATGGCCGAGATCAATTCGGTGACCGACCTCTCGCTCGAAGGCGACGTCGCTGTCATCACCCTCAATTCACCCCCGGTGAACGCCCTGTCGGCCAAGGTCCGCGAAGGCCTCTACGAAGGCTTCAAGGCCGCGATCGCCAATGACGCCGCCAAGTCCATCGTGCTGATCTGCGAGGGCCGCACCTTCATCGCCGGCGCCGACATCACCGAATTCGGCGGAGCCATGACCGGTCCCAGCCTGTTCGACGTCCAGAACATGATGGAAAACTCGCCCAAGCCGGTGATCGCCGCGATCCACGGCACCGTGCTGGGCGGCGGCCTGGAAGTGGCGCTGTGCGCCCACTACCGCGTCGCGGTTCCGTCGGCCAAGTTCGGCCTGCCCGAAGTGAACCTCGGCCTGCTGCCGGGCGCCGGCGGCACCCAGCGCCTGCCCCGCGTGGTCGGCCCCGAGCGCGCCCTGGAAATGATGACCTCGGGCCGTCACGTCGGCGCCAAGGAAGCCCTGGCCGGCGGCCTGGCCGACGAGCTGGTCGAAGAAGGCAAGCTGAAGGACGGCGCGCTGGCCTTCGCCAAGAAGGTGGCCGCCGAAGGCCGCCCGCTGCGCAAGATCCGCGACCAGAACGAAAAGGTCGAGGCGGCCCGCGGCAAGCCCGAGATCTTCGCCGAGTTCCGCAAGGCCAACGCCCGCAAGTTCCGCGGCTTCCTGGCCCCGGAATACAACATCCAGACCATCGAGGCCGCGGTGAACCTGCCCTTCGACGAGGGGCTGGCGGTCGAGCGCAAGCTGTTCGGCGAACTGATGAGCGGCCCGCAGTCGGCCGCCCAGCGCTATTCGTTCTTCGCCGAGCGCACCGCCCAGAAGATCCCCGGCGTGCCGGACGACACCGCGCTGATCCCGATCAAGAAAGTTGGCATCATCGGCGCCGGCACCATGGGCGGCGGCATCGCGATGAACTTCGCCAACGCCGGCATCCCGGTGGTGATCGTCGAGCAGCAGCAAGAGCCGCTCGACCGCGGCCTGGCCACCATCCGCAAGAACTATGAGCGCACCGCCTCGCGCGGCGGCATCACGGCGGCCCAGGTCGAGGAGCGCTGCGCGCTGATCACCGGCTCGCTGTCGATGGAAGACTCGTTCGCCGATGTCGATCTGGTGATCGAGGCGGTGTTCGAGCGCATGGACATCAAGAAGGACATCTTCACCAAGCTCGACGCCATCTGCAAACCCGGCGCGATCCTGGCCACCAACACCTCGGGCCTCGACATCGACGAGATCGCCTCGGTGACCAAGCGTCCGGAAAGCGTCATCGGCCTGCACTTCTTCTCGCCGGCCAATGTGATGAAGCTGCTGGAGATCGTCCGCGCCGACCACACCTCCAACGAGGTGATCGCCACCTCGATGAAGCTAGCCAAGCAGATCGGCAAGATCGCCGTGCTGGTCGGGGTCTGCCCCGGTTTCGTCGGCAACCGCATCCTGGGCGCGCGCCAGCGCGAAGCCCAGAAGCTGGTGCTGGAAGGCGCCATGCCGTGGGACGTCGACCGCGTGCTCTACGACTTCGGCTTCCCCATGGGTCCGTTCGCCATGAGCGACCTGGCCGGCCTGGATATCGGCTGGGTGAAGGAAAAGTCGAACGGCGCGACCATCCGCGACGTGCTCTGCGAAGCTGACCGCCGCGGCCAGAAGACCGGCGCCGGCTACTACGACGAGAACCGTATCGCCAAGCCAAGCCCGTTCACCGAGCAGGTCATCAACGACTTCATCGTCAAGTCGGGCGCCAACCCGCGCAAGATCAGCGACGAGGAAATCCTCGAGCGCTGCATCTTCCCGATGATCAACGAGGGCGTGAAGATCCTCGAAGAGGGCAAGGCCATCCGCGCCTCCGACGTCGATGTGGTCTGGCAGAACGGCTACGGCTGGCCGGTCTATCGCGGCGGCCCGATGCACTATGGCGATCAAGTCGGTCCGGCCAAGGTGCTGGCCAAGATGAAGGAATTCCAAGCCACCATGGGCGACCAGTTCAAGCCGGCCGCGCTCCTGGAAAAGCTTGTCGCTGAAAACAAGAAGTTCGCCGACCTGTAAGGCGACTCTTTCCTATCCCTGGGATCCGGATGCGGATCCCAGGGCCGATCTTCCTCCCCAAGCTAGGACCCTCTCCCATGCGTGAAGCCGTTATCGTCTCCACCGCCCGCACCCCGATCGGCAAGGCCTATCGCGGCGCGTTCAACAACACCTCCGGCGCCGAACTCGGCGGCCACGTGATCCGCGCCGCGATCGAACGCGCTGGCGTCGATCCGGGCGAAATCGACGACGTGGTCATGGGCGCGGCCCTGCAACAGGGTTCGACCGGCAACAACATCGCCCGGCAAGCCGCCCTGCGCGCCGGCCTGCCGAACACCGTCTCGGGCATGACGCTCGACCGCCAGTGCTCCTCGGGCCTGATGGGCATCGCCACGGCCGCCAAGTACATCATCAACGACGGCGCCACGGTCGCCATCGGCGGTGGCCTGGAGTCGATCAGCCTGGTGCAGAACGACAAGATGAACCGCTATCGCACCAGCGATAAGTGGCTCAACGAGCACGTGCCGGAAATCCACACCTCGATGATCGAGACCGCCGAGATCGTGGCCGAGCGCTACGGCATCAGCCGCGAAGCCCAGGACGAATACGCCCTGCAATCGCAGCAGCGCACCGCCGCGGCCCAGGCCGCCGGCGTGTTCAACGCCGAACTCGCGCCGCTGGCCTCGGTCATGATGGTGCAGAACAAGGAGACCGGCGAGTTCTCCGAAAAGGAAGTCACCCTCACCCAGGACGAGGGCAACCGTCCCTCGACCACCCTGGCCGACCTGCAGAAGCTGGCCCCGGTCTTCAAGGGCGGCATCTTCGTCAAGGAAGGCAAGTTCGTCACCGCCGGTAACGCTTCGCAGCTGTCCGACGGCGCCGCCGCCGTGGTGCTGATGGAACGCAAGGAAGCTGAAAAGCGCGGCCTGACCCCGCTCGGCGCCTATCGCGGCATGGCCGTGGCCGGCTGCGGCCCGGAAGAAATGGGCATTGGCCCGGTGTTCGCGATCCCCAAGCTGCTGGCCCGCAACGGCCTGACCATCGACGACATCGACATGTGGGAGCTGAACGAGGCCTTCGCCTCGCAGGTCCTGTACTGCCGCGACCACCTGGGCATCGACCCAGCGAAGTACAATGTCTCGGGCGGCGCCATCTCGATCGGCCACCCCTACGGCATGACCGGCGCGCGCGCGACCGGCCACATCCTGCATGAAGGCAAGCGTCGCGGCGCCAAGTACGGCGTCGTCACCATGTGCGTCGGCGGCGGTATGGGCGCGGCCGGCCTGTTCGAGATCTTCTAAGCTCGAGCGACATCCATGAGACGAAGGGCCGTCCCTCGGGGCGGCCCTTTTTCGTTGGGGGCCCCGCCCAGGCCGGTAAGGAGCTGTGAAGGCCCGCCCGCCTGCCGGCCGGCGGCCAGGCCATCCCAATGACCTATCGCCTGGGCGACTACCTGGTGGCCTACACCCTGCGTTAGAACCAAGTCGACCAGCCCTCTTTCCTCCCCCATCACGATCGAGGAGGAAAGCCAGATCGCGATCCGCCGACGCGGCGCCCTCAAGGCGCCGCCGAGATCAATTCTCGCGCGGCGGCGGCATTGCCGTTAGGCTTTGGCCGGGGTTCCCAGAGGGCCTCGTCTGGGTCCAACCTTTAATGATCGTCTTCGCCTCGGTCGTCGTGCTCCTGCTTCTGGTGCTCAACGGCCTGTTCGCCATGTCCGAACTGGCCGTGGTGTCCTCTCGACGCGCGAAGCTGCAAAGCCGGGCCGAGCGGGGCGACAAGGGCGCCGCCGCCGCCCTGCGCCTGTCTGAAAACCCGACCCGCTTCCTGGCCGCCGTCCAGGTCGGCATCACCCTGATCGGCATCCTGTCGGGCGCCTATGGCCAGGCGACCATCGCCGCCGAACTCGACCACATGCTGGAGACCATCCCGGCCCTGCACGACTATTCGGAGCTGATCTCGACGGCCGTGGTGGTCGTGATCATCACCTATCTGTCGCTGATCGTCGGCGAGCTGGTGCCCAAGCGCTTCGCCATGGCCTTCCCCGAGACCATCGCTTCGCTGGTGGCCCGCCCGCTGACCGTGATGGCCAAGGCGATGGGGCCGTTCGTCACCCTGCTGACGGCGTCGACGGTCGGCGTGCTGCGCCTGCTGGGCATCCGCGACCAGCGCGGCGAGAAGATCACCCAGGAAGAGGTCGAGAGCGCCCTGGCCGAGGGCGCCAGCGCCGGCCTGATCGAGCCCGAGGAACAGGCGATGATCGGCGAGGTGCTGCGCCTGGGCGACCGCCAGGTGCGGGTCGCCATGACCCCGCGCCGCGACGTCTACTGGATCTCGCTGGCCGACACCCCCGAGCAACAGAAGGAAGACATTCGCGCCTGCCCCTATTCGCGGATCGTCGTCACCAGCGGCGCCGACGTGGAGGAGCCGGTCGGCGTGATCCACAAGAAGGACGTGCTGGACACCCTGCTCGACGGCGTCCCGTTGGACGTCGCCAAGCTGATGGCCACGCCGCTCTACATCGTCGAGACGACCTCGCTGCTGCGCGCCTTCGACCTGCTGAAGCAGACGCCGCTGCACATGGCCCTGGTGGTCGACGAGTTCGGCGCGCTGGAAGGCGTGGTCACCCCGACCGACCTGCTGGAGATGATCGCCGGCGACTTCGACGAGGGCCACGACGCCGGAAACCCCACCACCATCCTGCGCCGCGAGGACGGCAGCTTCCTGGTGGACGGCCGCGCCGATGTCGACGACCTGGCCAAGGCGCTGAGCGCCGACTTCACCGAGAGCTCCCATTTCCACACCGTGGCGGGGCTGGTCCTGCACGAGGTCGGACGGCTGCCGGCCGAGGGCGACGTCTTCCAGATCGGCGGCTACCGCGTCGAAGTGATCGACATGGATGACCGCCGGATCGACAAGCTGCTGTTCTCCAAGCTGCCCGACGAACCGTCCCTGACCGACATCCTGGCGTCCTAGGCGGCCCGGCCGACCTCGCTCCACGGCCAAGCTCGGCAACCGTTTTTTCATGATGAATGCGTGAAGTCTCGTCCCTGACGGGGGGGCCCTTTTGTATGGGAGGGGTCCGTCATGGACTTCAAGATCAGGCTCGGCCTCACAGCCGCAGCCGCCGTTGTCGCCTTGGCCGGTTGCGCGGCCAAACCACCGCTGCGGGACGCCAAGGCGATCCGGGCCGATCGTCAGGTCGAGGCCCAGGCTAGCGCCTTCGAGAGCTTCATGCGCAATGCGCGCGCCATCGACGCCGACTTCTCAGGGCCGGCCTCGGTCGCCGAGGGCCTGCGGGTCGGGGCGTCCTATGATCCCAAGCAGATGGAGGCCGGCATGATCGCCTACGCCGCCATCGCCGCCCTGCAGGATCCGAAATTCGTGGCCGGGGTGCGCAAGGCCGGCCGCGACAAACAACTGGCCAAGCAGCTGGCGAGCCGGCCGGACCTGGCCGCCAGCCTGCCCGGCGCCGACGCCGGCGCGGCCCGCGCCAACGCCGCCCTCTATCGCCAGGGCGAGGCCCTGGCCGCCGGCGGCGCGCGGGTGAAGAAGGCGTCCTACAGCATCCAGCGGCAGGCCTGGGCCAAGGTCTTCGTGCCCGACGCGAAGGGCCGGCTGACCCGGGTGAAGCAGATCTCCGGCGCGGGTTATCGGCCGGTCGACGGCGACCAGGCCAGGCTCTATGCGGCGGTTTCCGAGGGCGGGCGGCGTGGCGGCGGCGCCAGTCCCGTGGTCAGTCGCGGCCTGGCGGTGGCCGCGCTCACCGTGCTGGGCGAGGACGGCAGGGCCAGGGGCCTGATGAGCGAACCCAAGAGCGGCATGTGCCTGCGGGTGGCCAAGCTGAACCTCTATCAGTGCCTGGCCGCGGCCGGTCCCTATTACGAGGACATCTACTGCCTGGCCCAGCACGGCATGCTGGAGCCCAGCGGATGCGCCACCAAGGCGGCCGGGGCGCCGATACGGACCGCGCAGAGATAGACGGCGCCTAACAACCGTCGAAGTCTGGCCTAGACTTGGCCCGCGCCAACCGATCGGCGCTGGAGATCATCGATGCCGCCGCCCGACCAGGACGACAATCCCTTCACGCGCTCCAGCCCCTGGGGCCGCATGCCGTCCCAGAAGCCGATGAGCATCGGTCCCTTGCCCAAGGCGGCGGACCGCACAGCGCCGGAGATCCGGCCCCGACCGGCGCCCGCCCAGGCCCCAGCGCCGCGCGCGGCGGCGTTCTCGCCGACCCCGGCGGCGCGGCCCTCGGGGATTCTGAGCGGCTCGCTGATCCCGCAGGCCGCGCCGAGACCTGCGCCCCAGGCGCCGACGCCGGCGCCTGCTCCTGCTCCGGCTCCGGCTCCGGCCATGGAGGCGCCGCGTCCGCCGCCCGTGGTCGCGCCCGAGCCTGACCCCGTCGTCTTCGCGCCGCGCCCGGCCGCACGGCCGCGCAAGTCCCGCACGCCGCTGATCCTCGGCCTGGGCGCCGGGCTCGCCGCCATGGCGGGGCTCGCAGCCTTCTTCATCCTGACCAGCAAGGACGCCCCGGCCCCGGTCGCCGCGCCGCCGCAGCAGCCTGCCATCGTGGCGACCGCCGCAGCGCCGATCGAGACGACGCAAGCCTTGCCGCCGCCCGTCCAGGCCGAACCGGCCCCCGCGCCGGTGGCCACGCCCCCCGCTCGAACCGTCGTGGCCGCCGCCAGCCCCCGGCCGGCACGGCGCCCCGAGCCGGCGCGGGCCGCAGCCCCGGTCCTCGCGCCGCGCCTGGAGCTCCCCGCCCCCGAGCCGGTCCCCGCCGTCGCCCCGCCGCCGCCCGCCACCACGGCGCCGTCCTTCACGCCGCGTCCGGCCATGCCGGTCGATCCCGACGCCCCGATCGCGCTGCATCCGAACTGACGCTCAGCACGGCTTTCGGTTTGCGCCTGGCGCGGCCGTGCCTAGAAAGGTTCGGCGGCTAGTCGGGAGACGCACATGAAATCCCTGTCCTTGGACGAGATCGAGCCGTTGCTGGCCGGTCAGGTGGATGTGCGGCGGCGCAGCGGCTCGCTGCAGCCCCTGCGCCTGCCGGTCGCCGAACTGGGCTTCTACGACCCGTTCAACCGCTGGGTCGCCTCGTGCGCCGCGGGCTGCCGCATCCGCCTGTCCACGACCTCGCGCAGCCTGCGGATGACCGGCGCCCAGCGCTTGCTGGCCCAGCCCGCTGGAAACGAGCGACGCGGCGCCTACGACCTCTATGTGGACGGCGAGCTCTTCGCCCGATCCTACGGCGAGGGCGGCGCCAAGATCGCCCTGGAGACCGCGACTCTCGACGGCGATGAGGCCTTCGCGGTCGCCTTCGACGGGCTGCCGGAGGGCGAGAAGCTCGTCGAGCTTTGGCTGCCGCAATCGGCCACCGTCTCGATCACCGGCCTGGAGCTGGACGACGGAGCCAGCGCCCGGCCGGCCGCCGATCCCCGGCCGCGCATCCTGTTCCACGGCAGCTCGATCACCCACTGCATGGAGGCCGAAGGCGCCAGCAGCGGTTGGCCGGCGGTGGCGGCGCGGCTGGCGGGCCTCGACCACCTCAATCTCGGTTGGGCCGGATCATGCCTGCTGTCGGGCCAGGCGGCGCGTATCATCCGCGACGCCCGCGCCGACGCCATCGTCCTGAAGCTGGGGATCAATGTCCATGGCGGCGGCCAGCTGCGCGAACGCACCTTCCCCGATTCAGCCCACGCGATGATCTCGATCATCCGCGAACGGCACGTGACGACTCCGCTGGTCATCGCCTCGCCGATCTACGCTCCGGGCCGGGAGGACGAGGAGTCGCTGGGCGGCCCGTCCCTGGTCCGGATGCGGGAGTTGCTGCAGGAGGTCGTCGCGGCGCGGACGGCCGCCGGCGACACCGCGATCCGGTATCTCGACGGCCTCTCGCTGTTCGGCAAGGCCGACGCCCATCTGTTGCCGGACGATCTGCACCCCGACACGCAGGGCTATCGACTGATGGGCGAGCGCTTCCACGCCCTGATGTTGTCGGGCGATCAGGCCCTGGTCAGGGCTTAGCGCCCGACCACGGCTTGGACTTCGCGGCCGACCGCGCGGAGGCGGCCTTTTCGCTGCGGTGAATGCCGCCCTTGTTGTTCAGGTTCGCATTGGCGAAGCCGCCTGGACGGTGACGCAGGGCGGACATGGCGGCGGCGGGCTTCTCGACTGGTTTTTCGGTCATTGGGGACCATAGCACGGTTTCCTCCGCGACCCGCTCAGACCCCGAACAGCGTCTTCAGGTACGGATTGAGCAGCCGGCCCTGCGGGTCGAGGCGACGGCGGACCTCCAGGAAATCGTTCCAGTTGGGATAGAGCACGGCCAGTTCGTGGGCCTTCAGGCTGTGCAGTTTGCCCCAGTGCGGGCGGCCGCCGTGTTTCAACAGCACCGGCTGGATCAGGCTGAACAGGAAGTCGTAGTCGTCCTTGTAATGGCAGTGCACGGCGATCGACCCGCGCGGTCCGTCCTGGAACGGCGACAGCCAAGCGTCGTCGGCGGCGATGCGGCGAACCTCGATGGGGAAGAACACGTCGGGACGATTGGCCTCGATGGTCGCCACCACCTCCTTCAGCCCGGCCAGGTGGTTCTCGACCGGCAGGTGGTACTCCATCTCGTTGAAGCGCACCGGGCGCTCGGTCGATAGCAGCTTCCAGCCCTGATCGATGGCCTCTTCCGGGGCGGCCGATCCGAGCAGCGCCTTGGCGGCGGACTTGCGCAGCGGGGTGGAGAACCTGGTCAGGTTGCGAAGCTGCTTCAGCACCTCGAGGAAGGCCGAGTCGGTGTCGGGGCCGCGGGCCTTGGCCGGGGCGTCGGTTTCATCGTGCGAGATGTTGGCGGCCAGGTCGGTGAACGGAACCGCGTAGAACTCGAAGTTGCGATGCTTGGCCCAGCGTTCCTCGGCCTTGGCCAAGCTCTCCTCGAACGGCTCGATCCACACGCGGCGATGCAGGTTGCGGTTGGCGATGGTTTTTAGCCGCGCCTGGGTGATGACGCCGAGCGCGCCCAGCGAGACCTTGGCGGCCTGGAAGATGTCGGGGTTCTGGACGGCGTCGCAGTCGATGACCTCGCCGGCGACCGTCGCCAGCCGCAGGGCGACGACATCGCCGTGGATCGCCTGGATCTTCGCGCCCGTCCCGTGGGTGGCCGTGCCCAGGCAGCCGCCCAGCGACTGCTTGTTGATGTCGGGCAGATTGGCCATCGCCCGGCCGCGTTCGGCCAGGGCCGGGCCCAGCGCGCCGAGCCGCGTGCCGGCCCAGACCACGGCCTCATCGCCCTGCCAGCCGGCGACGCCGGACAGGTTGTCCAGGGTCATCAGCGTGCCGTCGGTGGGGACCAGGGCGGTGAAGGAGTGACCGGCGCCGGCCACGCGCACCGGGGCGGCCGAGGTCTTGAGCGCCTCGGCGACCTGCGCCTCGTCGCGCGGGGCGCTGCGAACGGCGGGATAGGCGTAGGCGACGCCCGACCAGTTGCGCCACAGCAGGTGGTTCTCGCCATCGACGCTGGGCGGGGCCGGCGGCTCGGGCTTGTCGCGGGAGGCCAGATAGACCCCGCCGCCGGCCGCGGCGACCACGCCGGCGCCCCCGGCGATCAGAGCGGTGCGACGCGAGATCACGACCTGCCCTCCTGGTTGGCCATGAACCGGGTCAGAGCCTTGAAGTCATCGGGCGTGCAGGACGCGCACTGGCCCAAGGCGGGCATGGCCTTGTAGCCCTGGACGACGTGATCGAGCAGCACCGCCTCGCCCTGTTTCCAGCGCGGCGCCCAGGCCTTGGCGTCATGCACCAGCGGCGCCCCGGAATCGGCGACCACATGGCAGGCCTTGCAGGAGCCGGCATAGAGCTCGGCCAGACGCGGATCGGCGGGGGCGAGGCTGGCCGGGTCGGCGGGGGGCCCGGACTTCGGCGCGCAGGCGACAAGCAGCAAGCTGGCCACGGCCAGCGAGACTAGGTGTTTCAAACGTCCTCCCCCAAGGCGGGCTTCCCGCTCTTACTTGATATGCAAGGCGACCTGGCGATCTGAACGCGCCAGGTCATGGTGTTCCAGGCAAGTGCATCACGCGAGGCGATGGATGTCACGCGAGGTCGGGGCGGCCAGCCCGACGCGATAAGCCCTTCAAAGCCCGTCCAAAGAGAATCTGATCGACCGGCCGCTTCCCATCAGGCTGATGAATGTTATATTGCGACTTACTCGCAAATAGGTTCGGAACGATGCAGACGGCCAAGAAGACCCTGAGCTACAGTTTGATGCACCTCGTGGTGGCGATCACCGTGGCCTACGCGCTGACGCGTGACTGGCGGGCGGCGCTGGCGATCGGGATGATCGAGCCGATCTTCCAGACCATGGCCTTCGTCATGCACGAACGGGTCTGGGCCCGGATTGCGGCCAAGGGAACCTCGTCAGCGGGCATTCGTTCGGCGAGCGTCGAAGCATATGAGGGAGCTGCAAGATGAGCGTGAACGTCGGACCCAGCGCGAAGGACCGCAAGGCGGTCGCCGAAGGCCTGTCGAAACTGCTGGCGGACAGCTATGCGGTTTACCTGAAGACCCACGGCTACCACTGGAACGTCAGGGGCGCGAACTTCTCCCAGCTCCATTCGCTGTTCATGACCCAGTACACCGAGATGTGGACGGCGATCGACGAAGTCGCCGAACGCATCCGCGCCCTGGGCGAACTGGCCCCGCAGGGCTACGTCGCGTTCGGCGCGCTCTCGGCCATCAAGGACGGCGACCCGGCCAAGAGCGCCGAGGCGATGCTGAAGGACCTGATCGAGAGCCACGAGATGCTGATCGCCACCCTCTACGCCGCCCTGCCGAGCGCGCAGGAGGCCGGCGACGAGGTCAGCGCGAGCCTGATCTCCGACCGCCTCACCGCCCATGAGAAGCACGTCTGGATGCTGCGCTCCTCGCTCGGATAGGGGCGCTCTAGCCGCAGGGGATCTTGGCCGCCGTCTCCACCACCGGGCGGACGACGGCGGTCCATAGCGCGTAGCCGGCCGGCGTCATGTGCAGGCCGTCGGCGATAAAGATGTCCTTCGGGCGACCGTCGGCCTCGAGCATGGCCGGGACCACGTCGATATAGTCGAGGTCGGCGCGGGCGTCGGCGAGGGCGCGGATCTTGGCGTTCACCTCGTCCTGCCGGGGCTTCTCGCCCAGCCGCGCCTTCGAGGGCTTCAGCGAGATGAAATAGACCGGCGTGGCGCCAAGCTTGGCGGTCTTCAGGGCCATGAACCGCTCGAAGTCAGCGACCGCCTCGGCGGCGCCCTCCCCGGCGTGGATGTCGTTCTCGCCGGCGTAGAACACCACCGCGCGGGGATGGTAGGCGCCGACCACACGATCGAAATAGGCGTTCACATCGGAAATCTGCGAGCCGCCGAAACCCCGGTTGATCACCGGGATCGGCGCCATGTCGCGCGCCAAGCTGGTCCAGAAGCGCACCGACGACGAGCCGGTGAAGACGATCTGGCAGAAGGCCGGCGGCGCGGCGCGATCGTGGGCCGCGAAGGCCTCGATCTCCGGCGCGAACGGCTCGGGTCCGGCGGCGGCGGGCTGGGCGAACGCCGGGGTCGCAGCCAGCAGACCGGCGACGATTACGGCGAGGTTGGAGCGGAGCAGTCTCATGACGTCCTCCCGACGATCTGTCGGCTGATGATCTGGCGCCGAAACGACAAGAGCGCCGCGGTTTCCCGCGGCGCTCCGTTCGTTCAGAAGGCTGCGAAGCCCTAGAAGCGGTACTGGAATTCCACGCCGTAGGTGCGCGGGAAGTTCAGCTTCACCGTCTCGCGATAGGTGCCGTTGGACGTAACCGCGGTCGGCGTGGCGCTTTGATAGGCGACCTCGTCGAAGGCGTTCTTCACGTAGCCGATGACGGTGAAGCGATCCTGGCCGTCCTTCCAGAGGGCGCGGAAGTCGACGATCTCGTTCGCCGGGGCCGTGTAGTTGGCCTGGCTGAAGATGCCGGTCTGCATGTCGTCGGTGTAGGTGTAGGTCCCGCCGAGCGTCAGGCTGCCGGCGTCGAAGTGGAAGGTGTAGTTGGCGCCCAGGTTGAACTTGTTCTCGGGCGTCATCGGCAGGCGGTTGCCGACCAGATCCTGTTGGCGAGCCGGGCCGGCCGCGCCGACCGGCTTGGCGCCGGGACGGCTCGCGGTCGGGTCGTTGGTGTCGACGAAGCAGCAACCGTCTTTGATCTCGGCGTTGATGTAGGCGTAGCTCGCGAAGATCATCAGGTTGTCGAGCGGCGCCCACTGGCCTTCGAGTTCGACACCCCAGTTGCGCGCATCCAGGTTGAGGAACTGCGTGCCGGTCGAGCCCGTCGCCGGGTTCAGGATCACGCTGATCGGAGCCTGGAAGCCCTTATAGTCGGCGTAGAAGATCGCCGAGTTCAGCTGGAAGCGGCCGCCGATGGTCTTCTTCAGGCCGAGTTCGTAGTTGTTGACGTACTCGGGGTCGGCGTAGGGCACCGGGGTCAGGCCGTTCGAAGCCAGCCAACCGCCCGACTTGTAGCCGCGGCTGTAGCGGGCGTAGGCGTTGGTGTCGCCGTCCGGCTGCCACTGGACGCCGAGCGTACCGGTCCAGGCGTCGTATTCGGCCGACAGATCACGGGTCAGACCACCGCCGGCCTTTTCACGCAGATTGGCGTATTGCGGCAGCGCATGGCAGGCCGCGAGGGTCGCCCCGCCGCAGACCACGAAGGTGGTGAAGTCCAGCGCCATGCCTTGGCCGACGGCCAGCGGAACATTGGCGAACTGCCGCAGCAAGGTGGTGGTGGTGTTGCTGCGCGAGACGTAACGGGCGGAGTCGGTGCCGGTCTTCTCGTCCTTGCTGTAGCGCAGGCCCGCGGTCAGGGTCCAATTCTCGGCGAACTCGTAGTCGATCTGGCCGAAGCCGGCGTAGGAGTCGACCTCCAGCGTGCCGTCGACGAACAGGTAGTTACCCTTGGGGTTCGGGGCCGCCAGGCCGCCGGTCGCCAGGCTGAACGGTTGCAGCATGGCCGCATCGCCCAGCACGCGCAGGCCCTGAGGCTGCGAATAGGACTGGTGGTACTGATAGAGGCCGACGATCCAGTGCAGCGGGCCGTCGGAGTTGGACGAGAGGTTGATCTCGTTCGAGTACCACTCTTGCTTCTCCTGATAGAAGAAGCGCTCGTTGGGCGAGACGTTGGTGGCGGTGTAGGCGCCGAACGGCGTCAAGGCGTTGACGCTGATCAGACCCTGACGCGAGGAGCGGTCCTCGTCGCCGTTGGTGTTGTAGACATAGGCTTGGTACCCGGCGAGGTACTTCAGCGTCATGCCGCCGAGGTCCCAGGTGACGTCGAAGTGCAAGCGGTTGTGGTTGCTGAGCTTGCCTTCCATCGTCTGGTCCATGTCGATCTTGTACGGATCGGCGATGGACGGGTTGACCTTGGTGTAGCCGAAGGTCGGGTTGTAATAGAGCGCCGAGTTGCCCAGGCCGGTCGCGGAGACCGTGTCATACGGGTTGATCGCCGCTTCGTGGATGTTGCCGACGCCGTAGCTGTCGTCCCAGTCGAACTTCGTATAGCGCAGACGCGCGGTGATGTTCTCGCCGAGGTCGGCTTCGATCTGGCCTTCGAGGATGTAGCGCTTGACCGCGCTGGTGTCCCCGCCGGGGCCGACGTTCTCGATGAAGCCCTTGTCGCGACGCTCAACCGAACCGCCGACCAGGAAGCGCAGGCCTTCGGTGATCGGGCCGGTGACCAGGGCGTCGGTGCGCCAGGTTCCGTAGTTGCCGACCGCGGCGCGAACCTCAGCCTGGAATTCCGAGCTCGGGCGCTTGCCGATGATGTTCAGCGCGCCGCCGATCGAGTTACGACCGTAGAGGGTGCCCTGCGGACCACGCAGGATTTCCGTCCGCTCGATGAACAGCGACGGGGTCGATGAGTCGGCCATCGAGTTGGAGAAGATGCCGTCCGAATAGAGCGCCACGCTGGGATCGGTCCCGATGGCGTTGGTCAGACGACCGAAACCCCGGATCGAGAGGCGGTCATTGTTGGTGTAGGCGACGCTCGGCGTGACGCGGGCCAGGTCCTCGACCGTGGCGACGCCCATGAGGTCGCGCTTTTCGCTGGTGTAGGCGGTGACGGCGACCGCCACGTCCTGCAGGCTCTGTTCCCGCTTTTCGGCGGTGACCACCAGCTCTTCAATGGTGAAGGCGTCTTGAGCCATCGCGGGCGCCGCGACGGCGGTAAGGGCGGCGACGGATGCGCCCATAATGAAGAATCTGCGCAACGGCAGTGATTGGATCATGTGTTACCTCCCAGCCAGACGCGGACGTTATGCCGTCCGTCGCGTGTGCTTAATGTACCCAGGCTGGAGGTCTCGAACAGTGTTCGAATAGAGGGAAAAGCCCCAGGTCGGCACTTTCCCGCGCCTTGTGGCGTAAGGGTCGCGACCCTATCGGGGCGCCATATGGCTAAGCTAAGGAAAAGACAGGACGATTGGGTTCGAAACCGCGCAACCCTAGCGGCGGAAGATCAGGGCTTCCAATCCGCGGACCGCCGAGACGACCGCCTCATCTTCGGGTCCGCATCCCGGCTCGCCCCGGGAAAGCGCCACGGCGGCGATGCCCCGCCCCCAGGCCCAGATCGCCTCGGCGATCTTGTCGGCCACCTCCGGCGCGTGCTGGTCGGCGAAGTCGGCCATGATCGCGCCGCGCGACACCGCGAAGGCCTCGGCCTCGGCGGCGGCGACGTCCTCGCGGCGACCGGCGTCCCTGGCCTCGTACATCAGTTCGTAGAGCTCGGGCTTTTCGCGCAGGAAGGTCAGATAGGCCGAGCCCGTGGTGCGCAGCCCCTCACCCGGGCCGGCGGTCTCGTAGGCCGCGCGCATCGTCTCGGCGAGTTGGCGGAAGCCGTCGACGGCCAGACCGGCCAGCAAGGCCGCCTTGTCGGCGTAGTGGTAGTAGACGGTCCCGGGCGCGACCCCGGCCCGATCGGCGATGGCCCGCAGCGAAAGCCCGCTTCGACCGCTCTCGTGCAGGATGTCCCGCGCCGCAGCTAGAAGTTGTCCGCGAACATTTCCCACGTGATAGGTGCGACGACGTTCCGCAGTCGCCGGGGTCATGACGCTCGCCCGCTCGATGATGCCCACGCCGCCCCGTCCATCCTGGGGATCACCCCTGCTCGTCGGCCAAAGTTATCAACGCTAACTTAAGGCCGTTTATTGCGCCGCACGCAATGGATATCAACGGTTCCGCCACACGCCCGGCTTGTGAGCGCCTCGCGACTCTAGGTCGAAAAGGGCGGCCCGGCGACGCCGAAGAGACCTAGGTCAGGCCGGCGACCTTTGCGCCCAGGGCGCTCACGAGATCGGCGGGGTCGAGGCGCACCTGCAGGCCACGCTGTCCCCCGTTCACGAACACCTTGGCGTGAACGAGCGCCGCCTCGTCGATCACGGTGGGCGCGGCCCGCTTTTGACCGAACGGACTGACCCCGCCGACTCGGTAGCCGGTGATCCGTTCGGCGTCGGCGGGCTTCATCATCTGGGCCGACTTGCCGCCCGCCGCCACGGCCAGCTTCTTCATCGCCACCTCCTGGTCGGAGGCCAGGATCGCGCAGACCGGCTTGCCGTCGACCTGGGCCATCAGGGTCTTCAGCACCTGGTCAGGCGACACCCCGAGGCTCTCGGCGGCCTGCAGCCCGACCCGCGGCGCATCGGGATCGTAGTCGTAGGTGTGCAGTTCATAGGCGACGCCCGCCTTGTCCAAGGCCAGCGTCGCAGGAGTCGTCTTGGCCATGCCTCGGCTTTAGCCGGACGCACGGCTCGCGCCTAGTTGCCGAGCCCCCCGCGCGAATGGGGAGCGGGCGCGATTTCGCGCGTCATGCCGGTTTCGGCGACGGGAAAACGCCGTTGTGTCTGGTCGACTGAGAAAAATCGCCCATATGCTGGCGGTGCTGGCGCGGAAACCGACCTTGAGCGTTTCCGTAACGCGACCGCATGGAGCCGCCACCCGATGCCACGAGATTCAAGCCCGCTGCCGCCCCCAGCCGCCTCGGCGCTGGAGTTAATCGGGCGCACCCCGATGGTCGAGTTGATCGGTTTCGACACCGGCCCCTGCCGCCTGTTCGTGAAGCTGGAGAGCGCCAATCCCGGCGGTTCGATCAAGGATCGCATCGCCCGCTCGATGATCGAGGCGGCCGAGGCCGACGGTTCGCTGAAGCCCGGCGGGACCATCGTCGAGGCCACCGCCGGCAATACAGGCCTGGGCCTGGCCCAGGTCGGCGTGCTGAAGGGCTACAAGATCCTGCTGGTCGTCCCCGACAAGATGAGCCGCGAGAAGATCCAGCACCTGCGGGCCATGGGCGTCGACGTCCGCATCACCCGCTCCGACGTCGGCAAGGGCCACCCCGAATACTACCAGGACATGGCCGAGCGGCTGGCCGCGGCGATCCCCGGCGCGATCTTCATCAACCAGTTCGCCAACCCGGCCAATCCGAAGGCCCACGAGACCACCACCGGCCCGGAGATCCTGGAGCAGATGGAGGGCGACCTGGACGCCGTGGTGGTGGGGGTCGGCTCCGGCGGCACCCTGACGGGGCTGGGCCGCTACTTCGCCAAGGCCTCGCCCAAGACCAGGATGGTGCTGGCCGATCCGCTGGGATCGATCCTGGCCCCGCTGGTCAACACCGGCGAGCTGATCGAACCCGGCTCCTGGGTGGTCGAGGGCATCGGCGAGGACTTCGTGCCGACCAACTGCGACCTCGCCCTGGTCGCCAAGGCCTATACGATCACCGACGCCGAGAGCATCGGTGCGGCGCGCGAGCTGCTGACCAGGGCCGGGATCCTGGGCGGCTCGTCCTCGGGCACCCTGCTGGCCGGCGCGCTGCGCTATTGCCGCGAGCAGACGCAGCCGCAACGGGTGGTGACCCTGGTCTGCGACACCGGCGCCAAGTACCTGTCCAAGGTCTATAACGACAGCTGGCTGGCCGAGCAGGGTCTGACCCAGCGCAGCCTGCATGGCGACCTGCGCGACCTGATCGCCCGCTCGCCAGCCGATGGCGGGGCGGTGACGGTCGGTCCCGACGACACCCTGCTGACCGCCTATAACCGAATGCGCCAGGCCGATGTCAGCCAGCTGCCGGTGCTGGACGGCGGGCGGCTGATCGGCCTGATCGACGAGAGCGACCTGCTGGAAGCCGTCGAGGACTCCAAGCCCGACAAGCGCTTCGCCCAAAGCGTCGCGGCGGCCATGACCGCCAAGCTGGACACCCTGCAGGCCGGCGATCCGCTGGACGCCCTGCTGCCGGTGTTCGAGAAGGATCAGGTGGCCATCGTCCTGGACGGCCGCGAGTTCGTCGGCCTGATCACCCGCATCGACCTCATCAACTATCTCAGGCGCGCAGCGTGACCGACCACGGCAAGAACCGACTCGATTTCGCCACCCGCGCGATCCACGGCGGACAGTTCCCGGACCCGACAACCGGGGCGGTGATCACCCCGATCTACGCCACCTCGACCTATGGCCAGTCGAGCCCCGGCGAGCACCAGGGATTCGAGTATTCACGCAGCCAGAACCCGACGCGCTTCGCCTTCGAGCGCGCCCTGGCCGACCTGGAAAGCGGCACGCGCGGCTACGCCTTCGCCTCGGGCCTGGCGGCGATCTCGACCTTCCTGGAGGTGCTGGACGCCGGCGACCACGTGATCGCCAGCGAGGACCTCTATGGCGGTTCGTTCCGACTGTTCGACAAGGTGCGCCGGCGCTCGGCCGGCCTGGAGTTCAGCTTCGTCGACATGAGCGACGTCGCGGCCATCGAGGCGGCGATCAAGCCAAGCACCAAGGTCATCTGGGTGGAGACCCCGACCAACCCGCTGCTGCGGCTGGCCGACCTGGCGGCGATCGCGGCGCTGGCCAAGTCGCGCGGCCTGATCGCGGCGGCCGACAACACCTTCGCCAGCCCCTACTGCCAGCGGCCGCTGGAGTTCGGGTTCGACGTGGTCATGCACTCGACCACCAAATACATTTCCGGCCACTCCGACATCGTCGGCGGCTGCCTGGTGGCGGGCGCGAACGCCGAACTGGCCGAGACCCTGGGCTTCCTGCAGAACGCCATCGGGGCGGTGGCCTCGCCGTTCGACTCGTTCCTGGCCCATCGGGGCTTAAAGACCCTGGCCCTGCGCATGCAGCGTCACTGCGAGAGCGGGATGAAGATCGCCCGTTGGCTGGAGACCCGCCCCGACGTCGCCCAGGTGATCTATCCGGGGCTGGAGAGCCATCCGCAGCACGCCCTGGCGGGGCGGCAAATGACCGGCGGCTTCGGCGGCATGATCTCGGCGGTGCTGGACCGCGACCTGGCCGGAACCCGGCGGATGCTGGAGCGCACGCGCCTGTTCACCCTGGCCGAGAGCCTGGGCGGGGTGGAGAGCCTGATCGAGCATCCAGCGATCATGACCCACGCCTCGATCCCGGCCGAGACCCGCGCCCGGATCGGCATCGCCGACGGCCTGATCCGCCTGTCGGTGGGCATCGAGGACGCCGACGACCTGATCGCCGACCTGGAGCAGGCGCTGGCCTAGCGCCCGCCACCCACCACTCGTCATCCTCCGGTCAGCCGGGACGGCGTATACAGGCTGCGGCCGTCTTTCCTTCCCCATTGATGGGGGAGGGGGACCGCGAAGCGGTGGGGGGGGCGGCCACAAACTCAGAGCCCAGTCTCGCCCCCTCCACCACGCGTGCCGCGCGGTCCCCTCCCCCGCTGCGCAGGGGAGGAAAGGCAAGATCCAAGCGCTGAATTTAGTGCCCCGCGTGGGCCTTGCGGGCGGTGTCCCAAGCCACGAATTCGGGCCCGTCGATCAGGCCGTCCTTGTTCTTGTCGGCCTTGGCGAAGTCGTCGGCGGGCAGCTTGTAGGCGACCCACTCGGCCTTGCTGATCCGGTCGTCCTTGCTGGTGTCGGCCGGATGGATGAACCGGCCTTCGGCGGCGAGAGCCGCGGTGGCCGACCCGGCCAGAACGACGGCGGCGGCCAGGCAGAACTTGGTGAAACGCATGAAGGTCCTCCGTAAAGCCCGCGCAGCCTGACGGCGGGTCGTGGCGGAAATGCGCCGCCACGACCTTACGGCTTCAGGCGAATGTCGGACGCCGACGCCGACGGACCGCGCCGCCGGTCATGAGGAAGCCCGCGACCAACATCGCCCAGGTCGCCGGCTCCGGCACGGCGGAAAGATAGATGTCGCGCGTGGAGAACGCTCGGTCGGAGCCGAAGACGTCGTAGTCGATGTTCCAGCCGATGGCGTCATAGGCGGCCAGGTCGAGCGACGTCACCCGGCCCATCTGACCATAGGCGACCGTTGGGTCCATCATGCCCAGCGACGACTGGCCGGGGATGTTGTCGCGCCAGTGGGACGCCTGGTTTTCGTCGCCGTTGTAGTTGCCGGTCGAGAAGTAGCCGCCCTGGTAGGCGCTCTTGCCGTCGATCGAGAAGTAGGGATTTCCCCCCACCGACCAATCCAGCGCCGGCCCGCCGTCGCCCAGTCCGCCGAGATTGTCGCTGTAGCGATAAAGGTCCAGCACCGAGGCGATGGCGTAGTCGTTGAGGTTCAGCAGGGCGAAATTCGGATCGGTGGCCAGCGGCCCGTTGGGGGCGCCAAGGATGTCGTAGGTGTCGATCCCGCTGACGAAGCCCAGGGCATGGCCGATCTCGTGGATGGCGACGCTGATGAAATCGATCGAGTCCGACTCGATCCCGTCGCCCGGGTTGAAGTCGAACTTGAACTGGTTGCTGAACTCGATCCGGCCGTCGGCCGCGTCGCCGAAGCCGAAGAAGCCCAGCGCCTTCAGGTTGGCGGTGTTGGCGTCCAGGAACGCGTTGTTGCCGCTGAGGTCGTTGTCGAACACCCGGGTGGTCGTGTCCACGCCCTGGCCGGTCGGCAGCTTGTAGCCGGAGGTGATGACGTCAAGCGCGCCGTAACCGCCCACGCCCGGCTTCAGGACCTGGAGATTGGCGGCGGCGATGGCGTCGAGCTGGGAATTTCCGACCGCGGCGATCTGGCCCTGGACCACCTCGATCGGCGCGACCGTCGAGCTGCTGAGGGTTTGGCCGAGGATCCGGTCGCCGAGTCGCCTGAACCCGACGTCGAGATTGATCGTCACGTCGTTGGTGAGCCGCTGCTCCCAGAACTTCGAGGCGATGCTAAAGCCCTTATAGGCCTGACTGCCGCTTTCAACGCCGCCGACATCGTTGAGCACGATCTTGGCCGCCAGGGCCGGGGTCGAGAATGCGGCGACGGCCAGGACGGCCGTCGCCGATACCAGGAGCTTCCTCATCGAGTCTCTCCGCGGCGCGCCGAGAGACTTGCGAACGCGTCCGCCGCCCCCCGCACAATGGTTAATCCGCGACCAGCCTCACACACCCCAAGTTGAGCCTCAATAATATTCTATTGCAGCGCTTGTTTTTGAGTTGAACCGACCACCGCTCAGTCGACTTGCTTACCCTTTGGCGGCGTCAGTTCGGTCGGCGGCCACTTGATCCCCAATTGATCGAGATAGCTCGGATAACGATCTTGATCGTAGTAGTATTTCCGCATTTCCGGCCGATACCGAGCCATTACATCGGTGTTTATTTCAATCGGCGGTTTATCGGTTGCGCTCAACATTGGCAGATACTTCTGATCTTTCGTCTGTACGTTGACGAAGTAATCTTTGGCCTTGGCGCGTAGGTCGGGCCGGGTCAACACGTCCACCAAGGTCATGGCCACAACCTTGGATCCGGCGACGACGCCCTTGTGCGCCACCGGCGTGGCCATGGAGATGGCGCTCGACCAGTGGTGGCCCGGCAGCTCAGGAATATTGGCCGGGTAGAGGATGGTGATGGTCGGCAGGGTCCAGGAGATGTCCCCGATATCGTCCGATCCGCCGCTCTCCGGCTTTTCGACCGGAGCCTCGGTCTTGGCCAGCTCGACGGCTAGCCCCTTCTCCGGCGCGCCCATGTTCTTCTGCACGGCCTTGGCGAAGGCCTGCTCTTCCGGCGTCCATTTCGGCAGCCCGACCTTGTCGATATTGGCCTTGGCGGCCTCGGCCAGCGGACGGTTGAAGTGCCGGGGCGCGGCCGACCCGACCACCTGGCGGCTGACCGAGGTGTCGGTCATCTTGGCGGCGGCCTCGGCGATGGTGTTGCCGATCTCGTAGTTCTTCTTGATGCCTTCGAAGGTCTGTTCGCGGAAATAGTACCAGACGGTGGCCGACGACGGCACGACGTTGGGCTGGTCGCCGCCGTCGGTGATGACGTAGTGCGAACGCTGCTCGGGCCGCAGGTGCTCGCGGCGCATGTTCCAGCCCATGTCCATCAGTTCGACGGCGTCCAGCGCGCTGCGCCCGCGCCACGGCGCCCCAGCCGAGTGCGCCGACGCCCCCTTGAACGTGTACTTCACCGAAATCAGGCCGGTGCCGCTGGGCTGGCCCCAGGCCGTGGCGAGGTTGGAGGCGACATGGGTGAAGATCGCCACGTCGGCGCCTTTGAACACCCCGTCGCGAACCATATAGGCCTTGGCGCTCAGCAGCTCCTCGGCCACGCCGGGCCAGAGCATCAGGGTGCCGGAGATGTTCTCCTTCTCCATGAGCTCCTTGACCGCCAGGGCGGCGACGACGTTGAGCGCCTGGCCCGAATTGTGCCCCTCGCCATGGCCCGGCGCGCCCTCGATGATCGGCTCGTGCCAGGGCACGCCCGGCTTCTGCGAGGCCTTGGGGATGCCGTCGATGTCGCTGCCCAGAGCGATCAGCGGGCCGCCCTTGCCGTGGGTCCAGGTCGCGGTCCAGCCGGTCGGCAGGCCGGCCACGCCGCGCACGATCGTAAAGCCGTTCTTCTCCAGCACGCCGGTGACGTAGTTCGAGGTCTCGACCTCCTGGAACGCCAGCTCGCCGAACGAGAAGATCGAGTCGTTCATCTGCTGGGCCAGCTTGGCGCGGGCGACGACGCCGGCCTCGGCGCGGGTCTTCAAACCCGCGATGGTCGAGGCCGAATAGGTCTGGGCCAGGGCCGCCGGCGCAGCCGCGCACATCAGCCCGGCCACCGACATGGCCGTCAGGAACTTGGAAACCGTCATCACTCCCCCCGTCGCTTCACTGCCGACAAGGGGGCACGAATAGGGGGCGGCGGAAAAGCGTTTTTCGCGCGGACCGGGCGTAGGCGGACGATCCTCAGCGCGGCGAGAGGTTGATCACCGCGTCGTCGCCCTCGATGTGGACGATGACCACCCCCAGGGCCGGGCCGCCGTCGATCTCCAGCACCATGTTCTGCCCGACATAGTCGGCCAGGCTGGCGCCGCTGAGCGCGCGGATCTTGCCGATGAAGCTGAGCAGGGCCGTGGCGCTATGCTCGACCGAGGCCTCGAAGCTCACCGCCTCCAGCGGCTTTTCGACCGTACCGATGATGCCGGTGCCGCGGCGTGTCGTGTGAACCATTTCTCTACCTCACCAGCTTCAACGTGCCCGTGATCGCGTCGACCTTGGAGATCTCGCCCGGCCCGATCCCGACGCAGGTCGGGGTTCCGGCCTCCACCACCGTGCGGCCGGCGTCGCGGACCAGCATGACCGGCAGGCCCGCCGCCTCGGCCTGGGCGACCAGGTCGAACAAGGCCGCCTCGGACTCGCAGCGCAGCACCACCTTGGGCATGCCGACGTCGAGCCAGCCGATTTGCTGCTCGCGCGGCGCGCGCAGCAGCCCGCCCACCGCGGCGTGCGCCACCTGCGCGGCCAGCTTGCCCGGCGGCAGGTTCAGCGCCTGATTGACGACGATGACTTGCTTCATGGCCATCCCATGCCCGCCCGCCGCCCACGACGGCAAGGCCATTCGGGCGCCCGACCGGAAGATTTCACGGGCGCGCCGGCCCTTAGGCCGCTAGGATTCGGCTTCACGGAGGACGACGAACATGGCCGACACCCCTGATGACCCGGCCTCGCCCGCGGAAACCCCGATCCAGCGCGCCCTGCGCCTGAAGAAGGCCGCCATCGAAGCCAAGGCGAAACCCCCGCGCGGCGGCAAGTTCCAGCGCGAGCAGGCCGCGGCGGCGCACTCGTCGTCGAAGTCCAAGCCCTGGATGGCGCGGTAAGACTTTAGGGATTTCGTCACCGCCCGGCGCAGCGCGCGGGGCGGTATGGCGGAGAGGGTGGGATTCGAACCCACGGTACCCGTAAAGGTACGCCGCATTTCGAGTGCGGTGCTTTCGACCACTCAGCCACCTCTCCAGAGACGACGCCGGGCCTTGGAAGAGAGGGCCCGCTGAGCGAGGCGCGGAACCTACTCATCCGGCCCCTCCAGATCAAGCGGCTGTTTCGTTGTTTTTCAACGGGGATAGAGAACCATCTGTGTGCAGCGGAACAGGGCGATGGTCTTGCCGCTCTCCTGATGGGTCGCCACGGCGTCCCAGACCTGGGTCATGCGGCCGCCGTGCGCCATCCGGGCCTCGCAGACGACGGTGTCGCCTTCCCGCGCCGTGCCCAGGAAATTGCTCTTCAGCTCGATAGTGGTGAAGCCGCTCCCGCCGTCGGGCAGCGAGATCCGGCAGCCGTAACCGGCGGCCGAATCGAGCAGGGCGATGACGCTGGCCGCGTGCATGAAGCCGTTCGGCGCCATGTGCTTCTTGGCCACCTTCATCTGACTGCGCAGATAGCCCTGGCGCGCCTCCAGCACCTGCAGGCCAAGCTCGCCCGGCAGGAAGCCCTCCTGCATGGCGTTGAGGTCGGCGACCGGGTCGTCGCTCAGGGTCGGGAAGACGTCGCCCATGGGGAGCTCCTTCAAAGATCAGGCGTCGGCGGCCAGGACCGCGATCCCGTCCTGGTCGGCGAAGAGGATGTCGCCCGGCGTGAAGATCACCCCGCCGAACGCCACCGGCGTATCGAGCACGCCCTCGCCGCGCTTGACGCTGCGCATGGGGTTGGTCCCCAGCGCCTTGACCCCGATGTCGAGGGTGGCGAGCACCGCGGTGTCGCGCACAGCGCCGAACACCACGATCCCGGCCCAGCCGTTCTTGACCCCGTCGCCAGCCAGCATGTCGCCGACCAGGGCGCGGTGCAGCGAGCCGCCGCCGTCGACCACCAGCACGCAGCCCGCGCCGGGGGTCGCCAGCGTGGCCTTCACCACCGAGTTGTCCTCATGGCAGCGCACGGTGCGGATCGGCCCGGAGAAGGCGATCCGGCCGCCCAGGTCGCGGAACTGGGTCTCGCAGACCGCCATGGTCTGTTCGTGCTGATCGCAGAGGTCGGCGACGGAGATCTGGTTCATGCGGTGGCGGGTCCCTTGTAGGCGTCGCGCAGTTCGCGCTTCATCACCTTGCCGATATGGCTGCGCGGCAGTTGGTCGACCAGTTGCAGGTCGGCCAGGCGTTGGGTCTTGCCGAGCTTGGCGTTGACCCAGTCCTTGAGCACGTCCGGCGCGATCGTCTGGCCGGGCCGCAGGGCCACGAACGCCACCGGCGTCTCGCCCCACTTGTCGGACAGCACCCCGACCACGGCGGCTTCCAGCACCGTCTCATGGACGACGATCTCGGCTTCCAGATCGGACGGATAGATGTTGAAGCCGCCCGAGATGATCATGTCCTTCTTGCGGTCCATGAGCGTCAGGAAGCCGTCCTCGTCGAACCGGCCGACGTCGCCGGTGCGGATGAAGCGCAGGCCCTCAGGGTTGTACCATTCGGCCTCGGAGGTCTTGCCCGGCTGGTTGTGGTAGCCGACCATCATCGCGCCCGAACGGCCGACGACCTCGCCGATTTCGCCTTGGGCGACTTCCTTGCCGTCCTCGTCGATCAGCCGGATATCGTGGCCAGGCAGCGGCTTGCCGACCGTGTGCAGCTTGTCGGGGTGTTCGTGGGCGACCAGGCCGCAGGAGCCGCCGCCCTCGGTCATGCCGTAATATTCGACCAGCCCGCCCGGCCAGCGCTTCAGCACGTCGGCCTTGATCTCCGGGGAGAAGGGCGCGCTGGTCGAGAACTTCATCTGGAAGGCGGAGAGGTCGTAGCTGTCGAAATCAGCCCGCTCCATGATCCGGCGGTATTGGACCGGCACCAGCATGGCGTGGGTGACGCGGTGCTTCTCCGACAGCTTCAGGAACTGCTCGGCGTCGAACTTCGGCATCAGCACGGCGGTCCCGCCGTTGGAGATGGTCGGCAGGTAGGAGACCAGGGTGGTGTTCGAATAGAGCGGCGTCGAGACCATGGTCACCGCGCCCATCGGATAGGCGCCGCGACGGATCTGGCCCCAGCGCATGCGGTGCGGCTGGATGATGCCCTTGGGCGCGCCGGTCGTGCCCGACGAATAGATGATGTTGAAGCCCTGGTCGGGGTCGATGGTCACCGGCTCGGGCTTGGAGCCCTTGGGCGCCAGCCAGTCCTCGAAGGCCACGCCGGCGGCCGAGCCGTCGAGGGCCACGCGCTTGGCGGTGATCTGGCCCGCCACGCCTTCCAACTGCTTGGCGACCCCGGCGTCGAGGAAGAAGACCTTCGCGCCGCTGTCGTTCAGCATCATGACCAGGCTCTCGGCCGTCGAGGACGGCGCCAGCGGCGCGACGATGGCCCCGGCCCGCAGGATGCCGAAGAAGGTTGCGCCGTATTCCGCCGAGGTGGTGGCGCAGGCCGCGGCGACGTCGGCGGTCTTCACGCCGTCGCGCTGCAGAGCGACCGCGATGCGGTCCATCAGCTCATCGAGTTCGGCGTAGGAGATGGTGCGGTTGGCGTCGATCAGGGCGGGCGTGGCGCCCAGCTCCTTGGCCTGCTCGCGGATCACATCGGCCAGCGTCCCGAAGTCCTGGGTGAGAATCTGTTCCGCGGACATGCCTACTCCCGAATGGTTGTTTGAAATCTGCCGGGGTTCTAAAGCCCGAATCCGCCCGGCCCGCAATCGGCGCTTGCCGCGCGGCGCTTCCGCGAGGGAAAGTATCGAGGCCCGCCCCCGCATTTCGGCGGCGCACCGACATTCAAGACCCATGGGGCCGTTAGAGCCCACGCATTCTTCTGGGACGAAACCACATTATGGCTGACGAGATGATCTCGCTTGGGGCCAAGCTGAAGCTGCTGGCCGACCTCAAGCCCGACGCCCCCGCGGTGAGCTGCGGCGATACGACCCTGACCTATTCGCAGTTCCACAAGCTCTCCAACCGCGCCGCGCGCGGCCTGATGGCGCACGGCGTGAAGCTGGGCGACCTGGTGACGCTGGGCCTGCCCAACTCGACGGACTTCGCCGTGGCCTGCTGGGCCATGTGGAAGATCGGCGCGACGCCGCAGCCGGTGGCCTTCCGCCTGCCCAAGGCCGAACTGGAAGCGATCATGGAGCTGGCCAAGACGCCGGTGGTGATCGCGCAGTTCGAACACCAGATCGACCGGCCGCTGCTGTCGGTGGCCGACCTGCTGGCGCTGTCGGACGACGACAGCGACCTGCCCGACGTCACCGCCCCGATCTCCAAGGCGCCGACCAGCGGCGGCTCCACCGGACGGCCGAAGCTGATCCTGGCCGGCCAGCCGGGCGTCAGCACCAAGGACATTCCCGAGGTCGGCGGCTGGCGGCTGAAGGCCGATTCCATCGCCCTACTGCCGGCCCCGCTCTATCACAACGCCGGTTTCGGCATGATGATGTCGGCCTTCGGCATGGGCGCGCACATGGTGCTGCTGCCGCGCTTCGAGGCCGAGGCGACCCTGGCCGCCATCGAGAAGCACAAGGCCAGCTGGGTCTATCTGGTGCCGACCATGATGAACCGCATCTGGCACCTGCCGGAGGAAACCCGCGCCAAGTACGACCTGTCGTCGCTGCAGACCCTCTGGCACCTGGCCGCGCCCTGCCCGGCCTGGCTGAAGGAGGCCTTCATCCACTGGGTCGGCCCTGAAACCGTGATGGAGCTCTACGCCGGCACCGAGGCCCAGGCAGTGACCACGATCTCCGGCGCCGAATGGCTGGAGCATCGCGGCTCGGTCGGCAAGGTCACGGTCGGCGAGATGATGGCGGTCGGCGAGGACGGCCAGCCCCTGGCGGCCCGCGAGGTCGGCGAGATCTATATGCGCCGCCCGGAAGGCGCACCGGCCACCTACCAATACATCGGCGCCACGGCCAAGGTGATGCCCGGCGGCTGGGAGAGCCTGGGCGACATCGGCTGGTTCGACGAGGACGGCTATCTCTACCTGGCCGACCGGCGGACCGACATGATCCTGGTCGGCGGCTCCAACGTCTATCCGGCCGAGATCGAGGCGGCGCTGGAGGAGCATCCCGACGTGCAGTCCTGCGCGGTGATCGGCATCCCCGACGACGATCTGGGCGCGCTGATCCACGCCATCGTCCAGACCAAGGGATCGCGCGACGAGGCCTCGCTGCGCGCCCACCTGGCGACCCGGCTGGTGACCTACAAGCAGCCGCGGACCTATGAGTTCGTGGACGAACCGCTGCGCGACGACGCCGGCAAGGTGCGCCGCAGCGCCCTGCGCGACGAACGCATCGCGCAGCTGAAGCAGCAACAGCCGGCGTAGAGATGCTCCCCCGCTGGGGGAGCTGTCAGCGAAGCTGACTGAGGGGGACTTTGACTCCTGCAGGAGAAGAGCCCCTCCGTCTCGACGCTTCGCGCCGATCCACCTCCCCCAGCGGGCTACGGGATTCACACAACTGCGTCGGCTTTGGCGCTGACGAAGCCGGCGAGC
>ERZ1292645.138-Hain-H14-02um-R2-138-length-33859-cov-33_pt1 | contig 33859 bp, 31 predicted proteins | sample MGYA00564401_ERZ1292645 | MGnify/ENA primary metagenome ERZ1292645 (study PRJEB36523, sample SAMEA6512644) | groundwater metagenome | collected 2019-01-09 | study: AquaDiva: Metagenomics assemblies of 32 groundwater samples | reverse complement strand
TCAACCTGTCACGGATGTCTCCGAACACCCGTCACCGATGTCTCCGGTCTGAACAGCTACGCAGGGGAGGAAAAGGGGAAGCGGGACGCCCAACGTAACAAAAAAGTAACGTGCCTGAACGGGCGCGGCCGGTCCACGGTCGCGCCTTCTTTCTAAGATGCTCCGAAGGCTCACAACTCCATGAAGACCCTCTGGCTGGGCGCCGCCTCCGCGGCGGTCCTGATCTCCACGGCCGCCCCGGCGCTCGCCGCCGACCTCCCGGACCTCTCGCAGACCCCGCGCATGGGACCGTGGGGCTTCGACATGGCCGGGCGCGACACCGCCGTCGCGCCGACCCAGGACTTCTTCGACTACGCCAACGGGACCTATCTGAAGACGCTGGAGATCCCGGCCGACCGGTCGCGCTACGGCGCCTTCGACGCGCTGCAGGAACTATCGCAGGCGCGGATGCGCGCCGTGTCCGAGAAGGCCGCGGCCAATACGGCGGCGACCGGCGACGAGGCCAAGCTGGGCGCCTTCTATCGCAGCTTCATGGACGAGGCGGCCGTCAACGCCCTGGGCGCCAAGCCGTTGGCCAGCGACCTGGCGGCCGTGCGGGCGGTGAAGACCCGCGAGGAGATGGCCGGGCTGATGGGCGCCTCGATGCGCAAGTTCGGCGGCTCGTTCTTCGGCGCCTATGTGCATGACGACGCCAAGGACCCGGAGAAGTACACGGCCTATCTGGCCCAGGGCGGGCTCGGCCTGCCCGACCGCGACTACTATTTGGAAGAGCGCTTCAAGGCCCAGAAGGCCGCCTATGAGGCCTATGTCGCCAAGATGCTGACTCTGGCCGGCTGGGAGAAGCCCGCCGAGAACGCCAAGGCCATCGTCGCCCTGGAGACCGAGATCGCCAAGGTCTCGTGGACCCGCGCCGAGCAGCGCGACGACGACAAGACCTACAACCCCTTCGAGATCGCCCAGCTGGAGCAGTACGCGCCGGGCTTCGCCTGGAAGCAGTACCTGGCCGGCGCCAATCTCGCCAAAGCCACGCGGGTCGTGGTCGCCGAGAACACCGCCTTCCCGAAGATCGCCGCCATCTACGCCAAGACCCCGATCGAGACCCTGAAGGCCTGGTCGGCCTTCAACGTGGTGGACCAGGCCGCGCCCTATCTGTCGAAAGACTTCGACCAGGCGAACTACGAATTCCGCTACAAGACCCTGTCGGGCCAGCCGGTGCAGCAGCCCCGTTGGAAGCGCGGCGTCAGCGCCGCCGACAACAACATCGGCGAGGCGCTGGGCAAGCTCTATGTCGAGGCCTACTTCCCCGCCGACAGCAAGGCCAAGATGGAGGCCCTGGTCAGCGACATCCGCACGGCGATGAAGGCGCGGATCGACAAGCTCGACTGGATGAGCCCGGCGACCAAGGTCAAGGCGCAGGAGAAGCTCGCCAAGTTCCGGGTGAAGATCGCCTATCCCGACAAGTGGCGCGACTACTCGGCCCTCAGCGTCAAGGACGGCGACCTCTACGGCAATATGGAGCGCGCCGCGGCGTTCGAGTGGGACTACCGCGCCGCGCGACTGGGCGGCCCGGTGGACGACGACGAGTGGGGCATGACCCCGCCGACCATCAACGCCTACTACTCCTCGACCAAGAACGAGATCGTCTTCCCGGCCGCGATCCTGCAGCCGCCGTTCTTCGATCCGCAAGGCGATCCGGCCGTGAACTATGGCGGCATCGGCGGGGTGATCGGCCATGAGATCACCCACGGCTTCGACGACCAGGGCCGCAAGTCGGACGGCGACGGCAAGCTGACCGATTGGTGGACTGCCGAGGACGCGGCGAAGTTCAACGCCCAGGCGGCGAAGTTCGGCAAGCAGTACGCGGCCGTCGAGGTCCTGCCCGGCGCCCACATCAACGGCGAACTGACCATGGGCGAGAACATCGCCGACCTGGGCGGGCTGCTGCTGGCGCTGGACGCCTATCACGTCTCGCTGGGCGGCAAGCCGGCGCCGGTGATCGACGGCATGACCGGCGACCAACGGGTGTTCCTCGGCTGGGCGCAGGTCTGGCGGGGCAAATATCGCGAGGACCGCATGCGCCAGCAGTTGGTCACCGACCCGCACTCGCCGCCGAAGTACCGGGTGCAGACGCCGATCAAGAACATCGACGCCTTCTACGAGGCGTTCGGCGTGAAGCCGGGCGACGGCATGTACATCGCCCCGGCCGAGCGGGTTCGGATCTGGTAGCCAGCGACGATGGCGGCGCGCGCGCCGCCATCGGGCGAACGGCTAGGCCGGAACTTCCAGACCGTAGGGTCGGCCAAGCTCGATGAGCTTGCCCAGATCCGGCTGGGCCGGTGAGATCTCGCGATCAAAGTCCGTGAACATGTGCGACGCGCCTTCGCGCGATGTCATCGACACCATTTCACCGCCGCCGGCGCCGAACCGGAACCAATGCGTCGTCCCGGCCGGCAGGTGCACGAACGTCCCGGCCTGGGCGACCAGTTCCCGGTCGCCGACCCCGAAGGCGATCTCGCCCTTGATGACGTAGAAGGCTTCGTCCCAGGGGTGGTTGTGCGGCGGCGGCCCGCTGCCCTCCGGTCCAACCTGATGGAACACCTCGTAGCTGCCGGTCTGAGCGCCCGAGGCCAGGACGGTGAGCTGCTCGCCCACGATGTTCAACGGGCGCGGCGCGCTTGTCGGGGTGACGACGATTACCTCAGCCATGGATGCTCGCTCCCTGAGCGCCTACGCGCGGGATACATATAACATCGTTATATTGATGGAGCCATCGACGGGGCCGACACCACCCCACCTCGTCATCCTCCGGTCAGCCGAAGGCTGATCCGGGGGGACCCAACTTGATTTCGCAGAATGTGGTGAGCCCACTTGGGTCCCCCGGATCTTGCTTCGCGAGCCCGGAGGATGACGAGTGGTGGGTGATTTGCCATTTTTGACGCTTTTGTCAAAATTTGCGTCAGGCAAAAACTTGGCCCGTTGCGGGGGATAATCGCAACGGGCCTTATTTTGAGCAGTCGCTCATATAGAGCGGGCGTTTCCTCCCCGAAACGCCGGAGACTGGTGGATCTGTTGGCCGCCATGTCTCTCGCAGGACTGAGAAAACGGCAATTTCTGACCCAAGTCAATGCACGCAAACCATCGGCGCAGGTAAATTTCGATCAGATTTGCGCGAGGGCCACACTTCTTGCCCACAAAGGGATTCTTTTTGACACAAGCGTCAAATCTGCACTCGCTTGAGTAGTTTGTTGTACGGAACGCAACCTGCTTCATAGACGAAGTCCGGACGCGAGGCGGTGACCGGACCGATTCCCGCCGCGGTCAGGGCCAGCGAGGCCTGTCCGATGCGGCTGGCCGCCACCAGCAGGCCGTTCGGACGCCGAGAGGCGCCGTCGGCGATCAAGGCTTCGACCACCGGAGCCTCGCGAGGATCGGCGGGCCAGGCCAGGGTGGCGCTGTCGTGGGCCGCGGCGCGTGCCTCGATCACCCGCAGCAGCCGTTCGGCCGCCGCCAGACGCTCGCCGCTCCAGTCGGCGCGCAGCGAGGCGGTAAGCTGGGCCTGGCTCTTCAGGATCACGCCGTCGGCCAGGATCTTCAGGCCGTTGGCGACCAGGGTCGCGCCGGTGGTGGTGATGTCGACCACCAGTTCGGCCGACCCGGCGGCCGGAGCCCCCTCGGTGGCGCCGCCGGACTCGGTGATCCGGTAGTCGACCACGCCGTGACGGGCGAAGAAGGACCGCGTCTGGGCCAGGTACTTGGTGGCGACGCGCATGCGCCGGCCGGAGCGGGCCAGCAGGTCGTGGGCCACCTCCTCCAGGTCGCTCATGCTCTCGACGTCGATCCAGCTTTTCGGCACCGCCACCACCAGGTCGGCGCGGCCAAAGCCCAGCGCGCGCAGCAGCAGGATCCGGGCGTCGACGTCGCCGGCGCGTTCACGCAGCAGGTCCTCGCCGGTGATGCCGAGGTGCACTTCGCCGAGGTCCAGCGCCTCGGCGATGTCGCCGGCCGAGAGCAGGCGCACCTGGATGCCCGGAACGCCCTTCAGCTCGGCCATGTAGCCGCGCGATCCTCCGGTGACAGACAGAGACAGTCCGCAATCGGAGAGCCAGGCCTCGACCTGTTCTTTCAGCCGCCCCTTGGAGGGGACGGCCAGGATCAGGGGGTTGCTCATGACTCGCCTCCCGTCCAGGCCCGCCAGGGCCGGACCATGCAGCCGACGGCGCGAGCGCCCGGCGCTCCGCCCAGTCTCGCCGGCAAGCCGTCATAACGGCCGCCGACCGCCACCGCCCGGTCGGGATGGAGCGCGGCGGACCGGACCTCGAAGGTCAGTCCGTCGTAATAGTCGAAGGCGTGGCCGAGCGCGGTCGCGAACCGCGTCCGCTCCAGCGGCACGCCGGCCTGGGCCAGCAGGTCCAACCGCTGGGTCCAGTCGCTGAGCGCGCCGTCCAGGGCCGGGGCCTTGGCGCCGGCGACGGCGCGGATGGCGGCGAAGGCGGCTTGCGGCGCGTCGTCCACGGCCAGGAAGCGGGTGATGCTGTCGGCCTGCTCCAAGGTCAGCGCCGGGGCGCTGGCGGCCTGGGCGCGGCGGATCAGGCGCTGGGCGATGGCGGCGGGGCCACGACCGCCGACCGGGTCGATCCCGGCCAGGGCCCAGACCTCTTCCAGCACCGTCGCGGCCTCGGCCTCCGACAGGCCCGACAGCAGGCCGGCGAGCTTGCCGCTGTCGGCCTGGGTTTCCGGTTCGGCGCCGGCGCGGGCCAGTTCGGCGGCCAGCAGACGCGGACGCGCCGCCACCCGCTTCAGCCGGGCGGCCAGCGACGGGGCCAGGCCTTGGTCGTCGATGAAGGCGGCGAACAGGGCGATGTCGCCCAGCCACAGCGACAGGTCGTCCCGGCCGCCGGCCAGGGCGGCGGTCCAGGCCAGGGCGGCGATTTCGGCGTCGGCCGGAGCGACGGGAGCGGCCGCGTCGTCGAAGCGCTCCAGGCCGATCTGGCGGAACTCCTCGGGCCGGTCGGCGTCGGGCGAGGCGCGGAACGCCTTGCCCTCATAGACGTAGCGCCCGGCCAGCTTGCCGCTGTCCAGGTGCTGGCGGACCACCGGCACGGTGAAGTCGGGGCGCAGGCAGGTTTCCTGCCCGCCCTCGGCCTGGACCACGAACAAGCGGGCGCGCATCGCCTCGCCGGCCAGTTCCAGGATCAAGGCGAGCGGTTGCAGGATCGGGGCGTCGACGGGCTCGGCGCCGGTCGCCAGGAACGGCGCGCGGATGGCGGCGAGCGCCTCGGGGGGAAGGTTCGGCTCGGCCCTCATTTGCCCGCCTCGATCTTCTGAGCGTCGACGATCTTGCGGACCGTGGCGACGAGGTCGGCGCGGTCGACGATCTGCTGGCCCGGGCGTTGCTCGCGCCATTCGGCGTTGTCAGCGACGTCGGTCGCCAGCATGCGGCCGCGATCCAGATCCTTGATCGTCACCTTGCCGGCGGCGATCTCGTCGCCGCCCAGCATGATGGCGGCCGGCGCCATGCGGCGGTCGGCGTACTTCATCTGGGCCTTCATGCCCGCCGTGCCGAGATAGACCTCGGCGGCGATCCCGGCGTTGCGCAGCTCGGTGACCACTTCGAAATAGTGGGTCATGTCGTCGGGGGTGAAGGCGATGACCACCACCGGGCCACGGACCTGGTCGCCCAGGTCGCGACCGGCGGCGCGCAGGGCCGAGATCAGCCGCGAGACGCCGAAGGAGAAGCCGGTGGCCGGAACCTGCTCGCCGGTGAAGCGGGCGACCAGATCGTCATAGCGCCCGCCGCCGCCGATCGAGCCGAAGCGAACGCCGCGGCCCTTCTCGTCCTTGGTCTTCAGCAGCAGCTCGGCCTCGAAGACCGCGCCGGTGTAATATTCCAGGCCGCGCACGATGGACGGATCGAAGGCCGCGCGCTCGACGCCGACGCCCAGGCTCTTGAGAGCTTGGTCGATCGCCGCCAGTTCGGCCAGGCCAGCATCGCCCTCGGCCGAACCGCCGATGATGCCCGCGATCTGATCCAGGGTCTCGGTGCGGCCACCCGCGCCGGCGGCGGTGAAGGCCAGCACGGCCTCGGCGCCGGCGGCGGCCAGGCCCGCGCCCTTGGTGAAGGCGCCGGACTCGTCCTTGCGCCCCTCGCCCAACAGCAGGCGCACGCCCTCCGGACCCAGGCGGTCCAGCTTGTCGACGGCGCGCAGCACCGCCAGCTTCTGCCCGTCGTCCTTGACGCCGGCCGTGGTCAGCAGGCCGTTCAGGAGCTTGCGGTTGTTGATCTTGATGATCGCCGAGCCGGTCGGCAGGCCGGCGGCCTCCAGGCCCTCGACCGCCATGGCGATGATCTCGGCGTCGGCCTCGGGCCAGGCCGAGCCGACGGTGTCGGCGTCGCACTGGGTGAATTCGCGGAACCGGCCGGGGCCAGGCTTCTCGTTGCGCCAGACCGTGCCGAAGGCGTAGCGGCGGAACGGCTTGGGCAGGCCCTCCTTGGTCTCGGCCACGAACCTCGCCAGCGGCGCGGTCAGGTCGTAGCGCAGGGCCATCCACTGCTCGTCGTCGTCCTGCAGGGCGAAGACGCCCTCGTTGGGACGGTCGGCGTCGGGCAGGAACTTGCCGAGCGCGTCGGCATATTCGAAGGCGCCGGTGTCGAAGGCCTCGAAACCGTAGCGTTCATAGACGGCGGAGACCTTGGTCAGGATCTGGCGCTCGGCGGCCAGATCGCGGGCGCGGCGGTCGTTGAAACCGCGCGGAGCGCGGGCCTCGGGGCGGGGAGCGTCGGTCATGCCGCTCGCCTAAAGGCAGAAGGCGCGCGCGGCAAGGCGCGGGCGCATTTGGGAGAGGGTGCAGAAGTCCATCGTCGGGTTCCTTAAGCGCGGAATGTTCGACGGATGGAGCTGAGAAGACACGAGCCCCATCCGCTGGTGCGGGGGCTCGGGCGAGGTCGCTTTTAGGCCAAGCGATCCTGGGCCGATCCCGCAAGCGAGGTCGGATGGTGATGGCCGTGATGATGCGCGACGCGGTTCATGACGGCCGGCCTATAGCGGGGAAATGTGAAGAAGGCGAGTCAGCCGACCAAACCCGTCCCGCCCGTAGCGGCGATCACCTGGCCCTGGATGAAGGCGGCGTCCGGCGTCAGCAGGTACTCGACCAGGGAGGCGTAGTCGCTGTCGCGGCTGGCGCGGCCCGAGGGACTGGCGCGGGCGGCGCGCTCGACCACGGCGGCGGCGGTCGCCTCGCTGCCGACCATGGCCGCGACCGAGGTCGTATGGACCAGGCCCGGCGCGACGGCGTTGATCCGCACGCCGCGCGGCGCCAGTTCGGCCACCAGATAGCGGATGGTCGCCTCGGCCATCGCCTTGCCGATTCCCAGGGCGCCGTAGTTGGGCAACGGCATGCGCGAGCCGCTGCTGGTGATGAAGACCACGCTCGAGCCCTCGCCCAGCAGGTGTTGCGCGGCGTGGACCAGATAGAGCAGCGACAGGCCGTTGGTCTCCATCGCCTGGCGGAACCGCGGGAGATCGGCGCCGAGCAGGGTGGTCGGATAGATCATCGCCGCGGCGTGGACGATGTGGGCCAGGCCCTGGCCCCGCGCCTCGACCTCCGCGATCATGGCGGCGGCGCCCTCGATGGTTCCAACATCGCCGCGCACCAGCTGGACCTGCGCGCCGGTGGCGGCGATCTGCGCCTTGGCGGCCTGCGCGGCGTCTTCGTCGCTGTGATAGGCGAGCGCGACCGCGCCGTGGATGGGAGCCAGGCGGCGGGCGATGGCCAGGCCGATGCCCTTGGTTCCGCCAGTGATCAGGACGCTCATGCCGGCAGCACCGGCGTCGCATACTCTACGCCCGCGAGCACCGGACTGGCCGCGGCGGCGTCGAAGCCGGCCATGATGCGGCTGAAGCGCTGCTCGACCAGGTTCCGCATGCCCGGGTGGGTGAAGATGTAGCGCTCGTCGTTCTGCACGGCCTCCAGCACGCGGGCGCCGACGAACTCGGGATCGATGCCGTTGTCGACATTGGACTGGCCGACGGTCGGATTGTTCGGGACCGGGCCGCCATACTGCGACTGGCGGGTGCGGCCCGACTGGTTGATCTTGGTCTTCACGAAGCCGGGGCAGAGCACGGCGACATTGATGTTCTCGGGCGCCAGTTGGCCGGCCCAGCCTTCGGACATGCCGACCACGGCGTATTTCGTGGCGGTGTAGGGCTCCATGCCCGGCACCGAGATCATCCCGGCCATCGAGGCGGTGTTGACGAAACAGCCGCCCTCGCCGTGCGCGCGAACGTGAGGGATGAACGCCTCCATGCCGTAGACGACGCCCATCAGGTTGACGGCCAAGATCCAGTCCCAGTCGCCGGGCTTCACCTGGTCGATGGGGCCGCCGGCCCCGACGCCGGCGTTGTTGCAGACCACATGGACCTTGCCGAAGGCCGCGAGGGTGGCGTCGGCCGCCGCGCTCAGGGCGGCGCGGTCGGCGACGTCGCAGATCACGCTGGCGGTCTTGATCTGGCGGGCCTCGAGATCGGCGCGGGCGGCGGCCAGCGGGGCTTCCTCGATATCGGCCAGCATCACGTTCATGCCCGCGCCGCCGAAGGCGTGGGCCATGGCCAGGCCAAGGCCGCTGGCCCCGCCGGTGATGAAAGCAGTCTTCCCCGTCAGGTCGCGCATGGCCGTCCTCCCCTATTATTTTCTTGGACGGCTAGACCTTCAGGCGGGTCACCAGGCTCGTCGTGGAGGGATCATGCACGCCAGGCGCGCCGCCTTCCAGTTCTCCGAGTATGCGCACGGCCAGAGTCTTGCCCAGCTCCACGCCCCACTGGTCGAAACTGTTGATCTCCCAGAGCACGCCCTCAACGAAGGTCTTGTGCTCATAGAGCGCGATCAACGCGCCCAGCGCGCGCGGCGTCAGGCGGTCCAGCAGGATGAAGCTGGAGGGTCGGTTGCCGTGGAAGGTCTTCTGCGGGGCCAGTTCGTCGATCAGCGCCTGGGGCTCGCCGGCCAGTTCGGCGCGGACGGCGGCCTCGGTCTTGCCGACCATCAGGGCCTCGGCCTGGGCGATGGCGTTGGCTGTCAGCTTGGGCTGGTTGGCGCTTTCACCCTCGCTGGCCTTGGCCACGGCCAGGATGTCGACCGGGATGATGTCGGTCCCCTGGTGCATCAGCTGGAAGAAGGCGTGCTGCACATTGGTGCCGGCGTCGCCGAACACCGCCGCCGCCGTGGCGCGCGCCACCGGGGCGCCGTGGGCGGTCGTCTGCTTGCCGTTCGATTCCATCTCCAACTGCTGCAGGAAATTGGGCAGCAGCCGCAGGCGCTGGGCGTAGGGCACCACCGCGCGGATCGGGCGGGAGAGACCGTTGCGATTGTAGATGTGGGCGAGCGCCAGCAACACCGGCGCGTTCTGGTCCAGCGGCGCGGAGCGGAAGTGATCGTCCATGGCCAGGCCGCCGGCCAGGAACTCCTCGAACGCCTCGGCGCCCAGCGCGATGGCGCAGGACAGGCCCACCGCCGACCACACCGAATAGCGGCCGCCGACCCAGTCGCGGAAGCCGAACACCTGGTCGGCCGGAACCCCGAAGGCCTGGGCCACGGCGGGGGCGGCGGAGACCGCCAGCAGGTGGGCGTCGCCGGCGGTTCCCAGCGCGGCGCGCAGCCAGTCGCGGGCGACCTGGGCGTTGGTGATGGTCTCCAGGGTGGTGAAGGTCTTGGAGACCACCACGACCAGGGTCTGGGCCGGGTCCAGCCCGTCCAGGGCCAGGGCCATGTCGGCCGGGTCGACATTGGCGGCGAAGCGCAGCTCGATCTGCGGGCTCAGCGGGCGCAGGGCCTCCCAGACCAGGCGCGGGCCGAAGTCCGAGCCGCCGATGCCGATATGGACGATGGCGCGGAAGGGCTTGCCGGTCGCGCCGCGCTTGGCGCCCGAGCGCACGGCGCCGGCCAAGGCGGCGATGGCCGCGCGGGTGGCGTCGATCTCGGCCGAGACCGGTTCGCCCTTGGCCTTGAAGTCGGCGCCCTTGGCCCCGCGCAGGGCTGTGTGCTGGGCGGCGCGATCCTCGGAGGGGTTCACCACGGCGCCGGCGAACAGCGCCTCGCGGGCCGCCTCGATCCCGCCGGCCCGGGCGAGGTCGAGGGCCACGTCGAGATCGGCCAGCGACCAGGGCTGCTTGGAGAGATCGAGGAAGAGTTCGGGCGCCTCCAGCGACAGCCGGGCCAGGCGATCTGGTTCGATGTCGAACAAACCGTCGATCCGACGCTCGCGGGCGGCCTGTGCGACGGCTTCCAGCCTGGTCCAGGCGGTGGCGAGATCTCGCATGCAAAACCCTCTGAAATTGGTAGCGGCGCGTTTACCGTATCGCGGTTAGCAAAAGGCGCCCGGCCTGTCTTGGCCGTTTCGGATAGGGCGATACTCCATGTCGTGCAGCGCCGCAGCCTTGCTCTCCACCCTCTGGCTCGCCGCCGCGCCCGCCGGCCCGGCCACCGCCGCCCCGCCGCCGGCCGCGAGCGTGGCCATCGAGCCGCTGTTCGCCGACATCGTCCGCCGCGCCGGGGTGCTGAAAGCCGAAGTCGAGGCCTTCAAGGGCAAGACCGCGCCGATCCCGGCGACCTTCAAGCAGCAGGTGAGCGAACTGGCCGCCCTGGACATGCAGGCCCACCGGGCCCTGGCCGAGCGCAATCTGGACGGCGACCTGAAGTGCATCCTGCGCGGCATCTCCGAGGACCTGCCGCTGAAGCTGAAGGCGCTGGAAGAGGCCGCGACCGCCGCGGACCGCGACCTGGCCGTGACCGACATGGGCTATCTGCTGAACGACAATGTCGAGGTGATCACCGCTCCGCCGCAGGCGCCGGTTTAGGGGTCCCCCACCTCACTCGTCATCCTCCGGTCGTCTGAAAGACGATCCGGGGGACCCAAGCTGATTTCGCAGAATGTGGTGAGCCCGTTTGGGTCCCCCGGATCAGCCTTCGGCTGCCCGGAGGATGACGAACGGTGTGGATGGGCGAGCCCCTACTCCGCGTACTTGATCGTGCAGCCGTAGGGGCGGCTGACCGCCGTCGCCACGGGGCGGCCGGCCTTTACGTCGCCTAGTGCGGCGGCGACGTGGTTCTTGGCGCCCTTCAGGCTGGCGTGGTCGGCGGTCGGCTTGTCGTCGACGCCGCCCATGTAGATGAGCTTGCCGGTCTTATCGACGATGTACATGTGCGGGGTGGTCTTGGCCTCGTAGGCGCGGCCGATCTGCCCGCCCGGATCGAGCAGCAGGGCGGTGGAGCCCGCGCCGGTGGTCGCCTTCCAGGTCTTGGCCTGGGCGGGCGAGACATAGCCCTGCTTGCCGGGCGCCGAGGAGATCAGGGTCAGCCAGACCACGCCGTCCTTGACCGCGTCCTTCTGCAGGCCCTGCATGTTTCCCGCGCCGTAGTGCTTCTGGACATAGGGGCAGCCGGCGTTGGTCCATTCCAGCACCACGGTCTTGCCCTTGAACTCAGCCAGCGAGCGGGTCTTGCCCTCGCCGTCCTTGGCGGTGAAGGCCGGGGCCAGTTGGCCGACGGCCGGTGCGGCCAGGACGGGCGCGGCGGCGATGAGCGTCAGGGCGGCGGCGAGCGCGAACGGGCGATGGATGGACATGGCCAAGCCTCCTCTAAGGGGTCAGCGGCCCTGGGCGTCCTTCAAGGCGCGGACGATCAGGCCCTCGGTCAGGATCTGCGGCAGGATAACGCCCTCGCCGCCCTTGGCGCCATAAACCAGGTAGAGCGGCACCCCGGCCCGGCCGTGCTTGGCGAGCTCGGCCTCGATCACCGCGTCCTTCAGGGTCCAGTCGGCCTTCAGATAGACCGCGCCGGTCTGCTTGAAGGCGTCGGCGACGCCCTGGCTGGTCAGGGCGACCTTCTCGTTGACCTGGCAGGTCACGCACCAGGCGGCGGTGAAGTTGACGAACACCGGCTTGCCGGCGGCCTGGGCGGCGGCGAGCTTTTCGGGGCTGTAGGCTTCATAGGGGACATTCGCCGTGCCGCCCTCGGCGGCGGCGGAGGACGCGGCTTGCGGTTCGCCGTAGCTGGGCCAGACGGCGGCCAGCGCGGCGACGACGGCGAGCGCCCCGCCGATCCCGGCCAGGGCCAAGGGCTTGCCGCCTTGGGCGCGCCGATGCTGGGCCACGCCCAGCAGCCAGGCGGCCAGGGCCAGCACGACGGCGGCGGCGAAGATGCGGGCCAGGGCGGTGTTCCCGGCCTGGATGGTCAGCACCCAGACCAGCCAGGCGGCGGCGCCGTACATCGGGAAGGCCATCAGCTTCTTGAAGCCCTCCATCCACGGGCCGGGCTTGGGCAGACGCGTCAGCAGGCCGGGCACGAAGGCGGCGAGCGCGAAGGGGGCGGCGAAGCCCAGGCCCAGCGCCAGGAAGACGGTGATGGCGGCCGGCGCGCTCTGGGTCAGGGCCCAGCCGAGCGCCGGGGCCATGAACGGCGCGGTGCAGGGCGCGGCGACCACGACGGCGAGCGCCCCGGTGAAGAAGGCGCCGGCCATACCGCGCTTGCCAGCCAGGCCGGTCCCCACGCCCTGCAGCGACGAGCCGACCTCGAACACGCCCGAAAGGTTGAGCGCCACGGCCAGCATCAGCAGGGCCAGGCCCGCGACCACCGGCGGCGATTGCAGCTGGAAGCCCCAGCCCACGGCCGCGCCGCCGGCCCGCACCGCGATTAGGGCGACGGCCAAAGCCAGGAAGGTCGCCAGCACGCCGGCGAGGAAGGCCAGGCCCTGGCCCTGGGCGACGCGCCGCTCATGGGCGTGACCGGCCAGCGAGGCGGCCTTCATCGCCAGGATCGGGAAGACGCAGGGCATCAGGTTGAGGATCAGACCGCCGAGAAAGGCGAAGGCCGCGGCGAGCGGCAGGCCGAGCGCGCCGCCGCCTCCCCCTACGGCCTTCGAGGGAGGCGCACCGAGACCGGAGGCCCCAGGCGGCGGGGCGCCTGCCGTGGCCCCGATCTCATAGGCCTTGTCGCCCAGCGACAGCACCCCGGCCATGGCCTTGGGGCCATCGCCCTCCTGGAAGGCGTAGCCCGGCGTCAGGGTCAGGGTCAGGCCGTCCGGGCCGCGCTCGATGACCTGCGGCTTGGCGTGGTCGATGACGGTGGAGTCGAACGGGAAGAAATAGGCCTGCGAGACGTCGGCGCCCTTCAGGGCCTGGCCGGTGATCGCCAGGGCCAGGGTGGTTCCCTGCTTGGCGAAGACGCTGGTGAAGGCCGCCGGGGTCGGGGCGTCGGACAGCGCCTTGGCGATCGGGCCGCTCCAGGCGGGATTGGGCTCGGCCAGGCCTTCGACGACCGGCAGCGACAGGGTCAGGACCGCGTCCTCGGGGACGCAGATTTCCTCGCAGACCAGGAAGGTGGCGGCGGCCTTCAGGGTCACGCTCTGGCCCGGCTTGGCGTCGGCCGGGGCGGTGACCGGCACCGGCAGCAACACCTCGCCCTGATAGCCGTAGTTCATCAGCGGGCCGGTCGGCTGGCGGGTCGGGGCCGGCCAGACGATGTCGCCGGCGGTCCAGCCGGCCGGCAGGGTCCAGGCGATGCGGGTCGCCTCGCCGCTGTCGCCGGAATTGCGCCAGTAGGTGTGCCAGCCCTTGTCGATCTTCTGGCGCAGGGCGACGTAGGTGGTGGCGCCCGGCGCGATCGACTGGTCGCGAGCCACGAGTTCGGCCACCAGATGGCCGGTGTCGACCGGCTGGGCCATGGCCGGGGCGGCGCCCAGCACGGCGAAGGCGGCCAACAATCTCGCGAAGAAGCGCGTCATCCGGTCATCCTGACAAGGTCCGCCCGCTATATGGCCCGCCGAGCGCGCTCCGCAAAGCGACGCTGACGTCGCGGCGGCGGATCCCCCTCAGTCAGCTGCGCTGACAGCTCCCCCAGCGGGGGAGCATCTTGGGCTTAGATCCTCCCCCGCTGGGGGAGGTGGATCGGCGCGAAGCGACGAGACGGAGGGCGCCTATCCGCCGACCGCGATCCAGCGGCGGGGCCATTTCCAGCCCAGCGCCCGGACCTCGCCGGGCTTCAGGGCCAGCGACTTGATGATGTGGGGCGTGAGCTCGCTGATCGCGTGGACCGGCTCCAGGCCGCCGACCGGGCTGACCGCGACGCCGCCGATCAGCATGGCGCGGTCGATGGCGGTCCATTCGGCCTTGGCGCGATCCTCGTGACCGACGGCGAAGAAATGGCGCAGGGGCTTGGGCTCTCCGGCCAGTTCCACCATCACCCCGATCATCCAACCGCTCGCCATCTAGGCTCCATAGACCGTTCGATCGCCGCCGACACAGCACAAAAGCTCGACTTGTCACGCTTAGACGTGATGATCGGCGAATCACGGTTTTCTCCGGGGAGTACGTCTCAGTGCCCGCGTCGTTCGATGACATCGAAATGGGTCAGGTTGTCTCGCTGGGCGAGCTGCCGGTGGATCCCGCCGCCTTGGAGGCCTTCATCGCCGCCTTCGCGCCCGGCTGGCCGCTGGAGCGCGGCGCGCCCGACGCGATGATCTACGCCATGTGGTGCCGGCTCGACGCGGCCAGCGCGCTGGAATGGCCGCAGACCAAACGCCTGGGCGTCGACGCCCTGCGCTGGGCCCGCAACCCGCCGGCCGGCGAAGTGCTGCGCGGCCGCATGACGGTGATGGGCAAGGACCCGGTCGGCGAGGGCAAGGGCATCGTCATCGCCCAGCACGACCTGCTGGACGAGGCCGGGCGGCTGGTCTTCTCGTGCCTGACCCGGAGCGTCTTCGCCCGCTAGGCACAAAAAAACAGCGGGCCCTTACGAGCCCGCCGTTTCGTTTTGTCTTCGCAGAGCTGGTCTGCTTAGCCGTTGGCCGCCTGCGGCGTCTGCGGGCCGCGGAACATGGCCAGGGCGATCAGGCGATCCCAACCGGCCAGCGAGACCAGGTGGGCGTAGATCTGAGCCAGGGCGCCGTTGTCGCGCAGCTCAGTGTACTTCTCGATCGGCAGGGCGTTGAGCTTCTCTTCCGAGACGCCGAAGTACTCGGCGACCAGTTGCGGCTCACCAGCGGTGCCGTCCGGGTTGGCCGGGGTGAAGTTGGCCCGCTTGCTTTCGAACAGGTCCAGTTCCTTCAGCAGGTCGACGAAGCTCTGCGTGCGCTGACGCTCGCCTTCGTACTCGTTGCAGAAGTTGATGCAGTTCTGGGTGTACTCGCTCGGCTTGCCGTCAGCTTCGAAGAACGGCATGTCGCCGCCCTCGACGATGAACTCGGCGGCGCGGTCGATGCAGAGAATCATCTGGCCGGCGGCGGCGTCGTTGGCGAACACGAACGGATAGCGACGGATGTAGGCCGGCACATAGACGCCGGCCTCGAACAGGCCTTCCTTGGCGAGGAACATGTTCTCACCAGCGTTCAGGCCCATCACCGCCAGCGGGATCTTGTCTTCACCAACGAAGATGATCGGGCTGGAGAGCGCGGTCACGCCGAACTCGGTGACCGTCAGCGGAATGGCGTGGCCTTCCTTCGCGAACTTGAAGGGACCGTCCATGCGCTTGACGCCCAGCCCCTTGTGCAGGTCGGCGGAGAGCGGTTCGGGCTTGGAATAGAACAGCACGTTGCCGGAGATCTGGCCCATACCGGGCTGTGTTTCGGTCGCCATGAAATACCTTCGATGATCCTGGGCGCTTGATGTGTTTGCACGAGCGGGCGGTTTTTGAATTCGGGCCCGTCCCGGCGAAGTCCGCGCTTCTACCTGATCACGCCGGGACCGGCAAACACACTCGCGCGCCGCTTGCCTCCAGGAGGCCGAACCGCTTCAATCGGTCTCATACTAGCAAGCCGCGAAGGCGACATACCGGAGGATATATTTTGGCTATCTTTTATCCCGACATTCTTGATCAGAAGACCGCGCCCCGCACATTCACCTACGGGGACAAAGACGTCATGCTGTACGCGCTGGGCGTCGGCATGGGCCAAGACCCGATGAACGAGACCGAGCTTCCGTTCGTCTACGAAAAGGGCCTGAAGGTCATCCCGACCGCCGCCACCGTCCTGGCGCCCAGCGGCCGCGGCGCCAGCGGCCCGGCCCCGGAGATGCCCGCCGGCCACCGTCCCAGCCAGATCAACTTCCTGATGGTCGTTCATGGCGAGCAGAAGGTGGAGTTGCACAAGCCGCTCACCGCGGGCGGCACCTACACCGCCCAGGGCCGCACGGCCGGCGCCTATGACAAGGGCGAGGGCAAGGGCGCGGTCATCATCAACGAGACCATCTGGACCGACGAGAAGGGCGAGAAGGTCGTCACCCTGACCGGCTCGACCTTCGCGCGCGGCGACGGCGGCTTTGGCGGCCCGTCGGAAGGCGCGCCCGAACCGCACGTGGTCCCGACCCGCGCGCCGGACCTCTCGGTGGACTTCACCACCCGCGAGGACCAGGCCCTGCTCTATCGCCTGAACGGCGACCGTAACCCGCTGCACTCCGACCCCGACATCGCCCGCAAGGCCGGTTTCCAGCGGCCGATCCTGCACGGGCTCTGCACCTACGGCATCACCTGCCGCGCGGTGCTGCAGGCGATCACCGACTTTGATCCGGACCAGATCTATTCGCACCAGGCGCGGTTCTCCGCCCCAGTCTTCCCTGGCGACACCATCACGGTGGACCTGTGGAAGGACGGCAAGAACATCTCGTTCGAGGCCCGCGTGAAGGACCGCAACGTCACCGTAATCAAGAACGGCCTGACCGTCCTGCGGTAGGGTCCGCCCCACCTCGTCATCCTCCGGTCGTCTGCAAGACGATCCGGGGGATGACGAATGGGTTGGCCCGTTCCCTTCCGGCCGTATCCTGGGCTAGAAACAGCCCATGACCCGTAGCTTCACCTTGATCGCCGGCGCGGTGTTCGCCGCCGGCCTGGCCGCCTGCGCCGCCACCACGCCGCAGCAGGCGCTCACCGACAAGCCCGCGCCGCTCAATCCGCCGCCCACCAAGCTGACCGGCTATCTGGCGCCCGGCGCCCTGGACGGCGCGGCGCTGCTGGGTCCGCCGCCGGCGCCCGGCAGCCTGCGCGGCCAGGCCGACCGCGCCCATTACGAAGAGACCCGCGCCCTGCAAGGCACGCCGCGCTGGAGCCAGGCGATCGCCGACAACGACCTGTGGGGCGGCGGCGCGCTGAAGCAGTATTCCTGCAAGCTCGGCGTCTCGATCGACGAGCGGCAGACCCCGAGCACCCTGCGGGTGCTGCACCGGATCGAGCTGGACGTGCGCACCATCGGGACGCCGCCGAAGAACCTCTACAACCGCCCGCGCCCGCTGATCGGCGACGACAAGCCGGTCTGCATCCCGCGCGAGGACTGGATGAAGACCAACGCCTCCTATCCGTCCGGCCACTCGATGACCGGCTGGGCCTGGGCGCTGATCCTGGCCGAACTGGCCCCGGCCAAGGCCGACGCCATGCTGTCGATCGGCAAGTCGGTGGGCGACAGCCGCGCGATCTGCGGGGTGCACTACATCAGCGACATCGAGGCCGGCCGCACCCTGGCCGCCGCCATGGTCGCCAAGCTGCACGGCGACCCGCAGTTCCAGCGCGACATGGCCAAGGCGCGCGGCGAGATGGCCCGCGCCAAGGCCGCGCCCGCGAGCTGTTCCTAACGCGCCATCCGGTAGACGACCGTCCGGCGCATCGGGTCCTGCGGCTCGAAGGCCGGGTGGTCGAAGTCGCTGGCGGCGTCGCGGGCCATGCCCAGCCGCTCCATCACCGCGCGCGAGCGGACATTGATCTGCGCGGTGATCGCGATGATCTCATCCAGGCCCAGGCGCGCAAAGCCGTCAGCCATGACGGCTGCGGCGGCCTCGCTGGCGTAGCCCTGGCCCCAGGCCTGACGCGCCAGCCGCCACCCGACGTCGGTGAAGGGCGGCAACGGGACGCTCTCATGGCCCGGCATCAGGCCGCAGCTGCCGAGAAAGGCGCCGTCGGCGCGGCGCTCGATCACCATCCGGCACATGCCCAGCGCCGCGAAGCTGTCGTCGGCGCGGACCTTGTAGGCCTGCGCCTGCTCGCCGGTCAGCACCCCGCCCAACCACTGCATGACCTGCGGATCGACGCTCATCTGCGCGAACGGCTCGAAGTCCTCCACGCGCCACAGGCGGATGACCAGGCGCTCGGTCTCCAGCCTCATCGGCGGGCCGTGTAGACCACGTGGCGGCGCAGGGGATGATCCTCCGCCAGCTTGGGATGATCGAAATCGCGGGCCGGATCGGCGACCATGCCGATGCGGGTCATCACCGCCTGGGACTTCGCATTGATCTGCGCAGTGAAGGCGATGATCTCCTCGGCGTCGATATTGCGCCGCCCCCAGGTCAGGGCGGCCAGCGCGCCCTCGGTGGCGAAGCCCTCGCCCCAGGCCTCCGGGATCAACCGCCAGCCCATCTCGACGGCCGGTCCGACCGGCAGGGCGCCGGCCTTGACCGTGGCCAGCCCCCCGAACCCGATCAGCCGGCTGTCGGCCTTGCGCTCCAGCGCCCAGAGGCCCCAGCCGTGCTCGGCAATGTGCAGGTTGATACGGTCCATCGTCGCGTCGCTGGTCGCGCGGTCGCTGACGCCGCCCAGCCATTGGCCGACGCGCGGATCACCGTTGAGCGCGGCGAAGGGCTCACGGTCTTCCTCGCGATAGGCGCGAAGGATCAGTCGTTCGGTCTCGATCATGCAACGACGTTACATGATCGAGGCCAGGTAGAGCTAGACCGGACGCGGGTTCGCCAAGGCGCCGTAGAGGTCGGTGCGGCGGTCGCGGAAGAAGCCCCAGGCGGCGCGGTGCGTGGCCAGGAAATCGAGGTCGAAGCTGGCCTGGACGATGCCCTCCTCCGCGCCCAGTTCGGAGACCAGGTCGCCGCGATGGTCGGCGATGAAGGAGGAACCGTAGAAGGCCTGGCCGCCGGTGGGATAGTTCTCCCAAGGCTCAAAGCCGATGCGATTGGCGCCGACCACCGGGATGACGTTCGACACCGCGTGCCCCTGCATGGCGCGCCGCCACGGCAGGGCGGTGTCCAGGGTCGGGTCGTGCGGCTCTGAGCCGATCGCGGTCGGATAGAGCAGGATCTCGGCGCCCAGCAGGGCCATGGCGCGGGCGCATTCCGGGTACCACTGGTCCCAGCAGATGCCGACGCCGATACGGCCAAAGCGGGTGTCCCAGACCTTGAAGCCGGTGTCGCCGGGCCGGAAGTAGTACTTCTCCTGATAGCCGGGGCCGTCGGGGATGTGGCTCTTGCGATAGACGCCCATCAGCGAGCCGTCGGCGTCGATCATCACCAGGCTGTTGAAGTAGTGCGGACCTTCGCGCTCGAAGATCGAGACCGGGATCACGACGCCCAGCTCGGCCGCCAGCGGGGCCAGCGCGGTGACGCACGGGTGCTCGCTCCAAGGATAGGCGTGGGCGAACCAATGCTCTTCCTGGGTGACGCAGAAGTACGGCCCCTGGAACAGCTCGGACGGCAGGATCACCTGGGCGCCCTTGGCGGCGGCCTGCCGGATGAAGGCCTTGGTCTTCTCGATATTGGCCGCCAGGTCCATGCCGTAGGAGGTCTGGATCGCGGCGACGTTGATCGTGCGGGCCATCAGGCGGGCTCCTGCTGGGTGATGCAGTGGAACGACCCGCCGCCGGTCAGGATCGCGCTCGACGGCAGACCGATCACCGCGTGGTCGGGGAAGACGCTCTGCAGGCCCTGCAGCGCCAGATCGGCGGCCTGACCCTCGCCATAGGTCGGCATGATCACCGCGCCGTTGGCGATGATGAAGTTCATGTGGCTGGCCGGCGAGGCGCGGCCGTCATGGCCCTCGATCCAGCCGGGCGACGGGATACGCACGACCTTCAGCGGGCGGCCGTCGGCGTCGGTCGAGGACGCCAGCCGCTTGGCCGCGTCGTCATAGGCCGCGCCGTTGACGTCGCCGCGCCCGAAGGCGACGGGGCAGACCACGACGCCGGGGGCGACGAAGCGGGCCAGGTTGTCGACGTGGCCGTCGGTGTGGTCGTTGGCCAGGCCCTCGCCCAGCCAGATGACCTTGCGGGCGCCCAGCGCGTCCTGGAAGGCGGCTTCAGCCAAGGCCTGCGTCCAGCCGGGATTGCGGTTGGGGTTCAGCACGCACTGGCCGGTGGTCAGGATCGTGCCGATCCCGTCGTGGTCGACGGCGCCGCCCTCGAGGATGAAGTCGTGGGCCGCGAGCAGGACGCCCGACGCTTCGGCGATCTGCGCGGCGACCTCGTCGTCGAACTCCATGTCGTACTTGCCGCCCCAGCCGTTGAAGCGGAAGCCGCGCGCGCTCCAGCCGTCGGGGCCTCGCGCGAAGATCGGGCCGGTGTCGCGCAGCCAGACGTCGCCGAAGCGGCCGGGCACGATCTCAATCCCCGCGACGTCGCCGAGCAGCCGGCGGGCCATGGTCTCGCCGCCCGAGGTTCCAGTCATCAGGCGCACCGTTTCACGACCCGGACCGGCCAGGGCGCGGGCCAGGGCGGCCACCTCAACCTGGGCCTGGGCGAGCTCGTCCTCCCACACGCCCTCGGCGTGGCTGGGGAAGCCGAGCCACATGGCGCGGTGCGGAGCCCACTCGGCGGGAACGATAACGGTCATGGCGTACCTTAAACTGTCGACGCGCGCAGATGGGCGGACCAGGCCCCCCCGTCAAGCGCGACCACGAAAAAGGGCGGCCCATCGCTGGGCCGCCCTCGTTCAATCCGAAGCCCGAAGGCGAGGGCCTAGAACTTGTACTTCGCACCGATCTTGATCTGCCACAGCGAGTTTTCGCTGCGCAGGAACGGCTTCACCGGCGTCTGGAAGGCGCCGCCGACGCCCGTGCCCGAGTAGGTGTAGGTCGCGCCCGGAGCCGCGCAGGCGCCGGCCGCGCCATTGCCGCACTGGACGTTCACCACCGGCACGCCGCGGTAGAAGTCGTACTGCTCGGTGATGCCCCACTTATCGTTCAGCAGGTTCCCCAGGTTCTCGATATCCATGAAGATCTGGAGCTTGGCGCCGTTCGGGAAGAAGGCCGGCAGCTCCTGGCTGATCCGGATGTCGACCGTGGTCACGTCCGGGTTGGTTTCGGAGTTGCGACGCAGGATCGAGCCGGCGTTGCCGATCAGACCGCTCTGCTGAAGGAAGGCGTTGAACGCGGCGACGTCGAAGCCCGGCGCGTAGTTGACGCGCGGGTCGCTGGTGGCCGTGACGGCCCCACCGACCGCCTTCGGAACATAGAGCAAGGCGTTCGAGTTCGCCTGGCGGCCCGAGAAGCTCGAGACCGTGTTGCCGAAGTCGTTGTCGAAGTTGCCGGTGCGGCTGTTGGCGAAGGTGTAGCTGAACGGCAGGCCCGTGCGGTGCTGCGCGAACAGGTGGAGCGAGGTCTCGTTGTCGCCGAAGAACTTGCGGGCGTAGGAGACGTCGAACGCGAAGCGGTCGCGGATCTCGTAGTCCGACGTCGCCGCGGCCGGACGCTGGGCGTCCTGGGTGGCGAAGCGGGTGTAGCTCGACTGGGCGATCGAGCTGGTCATCGGGTTGGCGTCTTCGGCTTCGGTGTGGGTGTAGACGAAGCGGCCGCCGAGGCCTTCGAGGATGCCCTCGTTCCAATTCTTGGCGATCGTCAGGGCGTAGGAGATCGACCCGCCCTTATCGATGTTGCCCAGCATCATGTCGTAGTCGTTGCCGGTGATGACGCCGGTGTTGTTGCGGCCATAGACCGGACGACCATCCGGCGCGACGCCGATCTGGACGGCGCGCAGGTCATACCAGTACAGGGCGTTCTTGTTGGTCTGCTGGATGTAGTCGGCCTGGACCAACCAGCCGTCGCCCATCGGACCCAGGTCAAATTCGTAGCCGACGGAAAGGCTGGCTTTCCAGACGGTCGGGATCTGGAAGGTCGGGCTGACGACGTTGGTGTTGCCGCCGCGCGGCGTGAAGGTGCAGCCGGCGGGGGCCTTGGTCAGGTCGACATTGGTCAGGACCGGGTTGGTGCAGACCGCGTTGGTCTGATTGACGCCGTTGTTCGAGAAGGCGTTGGACACCCAGACGTTCAGGCCGGTCGACGAGAAGCCGCCGAAGCCGCCCGACACTTTCAGCCGGTCCATCGGAGCCCAGTTGAACGAAACCCGCGGCAGCATGACATGCTCGCCGTCGAGGTTCTGCTGGTTCGAGAAGCCGTTGCGCGACAGGAAGGCCGAGTTGAAGGTCGGCTGATCGTCCATCGAATAGGTGTCGAAGCGGACGCCGGCCAACACGTCGAGGTTCGGCAGGATCTGGATGTGGTCTTCGGCGTAGAAGCTGGTGAGGCGGAAGGCGAACTGCCCCGCGCCAAGCCGCGCCGTGCCCAGGGTCGCCGGGACCGTGCCGCCGTTAGGATCGACGCCGCCGGTCGCACTGAAGGTCGCCGCCTTCTTCGCCAGGAAGTCCGCATAGCTGGCGAAGGTGTAGGTGCCGAGCGAATTGGCGACGAACACGTTGAACAGGTCGACCTGCTCGGAACGCACGCCGGCCATGAAGTCGTGGACGCCGAGGCTGTAGCGGCCGATGGCCTCGATCGTGTCGACCTTCACGTTCAGATAGTTGTCGTGACGGTTCGGTTCGGCGCCGAAGACGATCTGGGGCGTTCCGGCGCCGCCGGCCACGCCGGGCAAGTCGGCGACATTGACCGTAACCTGGCCGACGCTCAGGCCGCCGAGCGGCAGCTGCTGGGTGTCGGTTTCCTTACGCGAGTAGCGCAGCTCGGTGGAGAAGTTCTCCGACCACTGCGAGTTGACCTGCACGGTGTAGACCGTGAGTTCCTCGATCTTGTTGTAGTCGTTGGTGTCGAGGCCGACGCGCGGCTGGGTGACGCTGTTGCCCTGCGCGAAGGTCGAGCTGGTCGAACCGTTCAGCGAGTTGCCGACGGTGTTCTGATAGGTGAACTCGGCCCGGTGCTTGTCGGTGATGTTCCAGTCCAGCTTGACGAGCTTCTTCTCGTCTTCGACCGGGAAGGCGCCGGAGAGGTAGTTGCCCGGATCGTAGCCATAGAGGCGCTTGGCGTCGGCCTGGAACAGGTCGACGGCCTGGGTGCTGATGCGCGGAATGATCACCGAGGCGCCCGATCCCGTCGGGCCTTCGTCGAAGCCGAGCTCGCCCTCGAACTTCTCATAGGCGGCGAAGAAGAACAGCCGGTCCTTGATGATCGGGCCGCCGAGCGTGGCGCCCCAGGTCTTTTCCTCGAACGCCGTGCCCGCAGGCTTGCCGCGGATGGTGTCGCCCTGGAAGTCACGGCCGGATTTTTCAGCGAACAGCGAGCCGTGGAACTCGTTGCTGCCCGACTTCAGGACCGCGTTGATCTGGCCGCCGGTGAAGCCGTTGTTGATCGGGCTGTAGGGCGCGACCGAGACGTTCACCGCGCCGACCGCGTCGAGCGGGAAGGGCGAGCGCTGGGTCGGATAGCCGTTGTTGTTCAGGCCGAAGTCGTCGTTCTGGCGGACGCCGTTGACGGTCAGCTGGTTGAAGCGGGTGTTGGTGCCGGCGAAGGACAGGGCGTCCTGGTTGGAAGCGTCGATCGTCGCGAACGGGTCGAGACGGGCGATGTCCTTGATGTCGCGGCTGATCGAAGGAAGGGATTCGATGGCGGCGCCCGAGAAGTTCGACGACGGGCCGCCCTGGCTCACCGCCGCGGCGGCGCCGGTCACGACCAGTTCTTCGACCTGCGCCGAACCAGCGCGGTAAAGGGCCACGGTGACGTTGGCCGGATCGCCGACGCCGATGGATTGCAAGGTCACTTGGCTGCGGTCGAACTCGCTCGCCGAGGCGGCGACGCGGTAGGGACCGCCGACGCGCAGACCGCGCGCCGAGAAGTAACCGTCAGGACCGGTGACCGAGGTCGAGGTCGCGCCGGTGGGCACGTGGGTGACGGTGACAGTCGCGCCGGAGACGGCCGCGCCATTTTCATCCGTAACCTGACCGCGCACCGCGCCGGTGGTTTCCTGCGCGTAGACCGCGCTGGACATGGCGCAAACGAGCGCCGTCAGAGCCGCGCCGCTGGCGAGCCTGTTCATCATTTTCATTGAGATCCCCTCATGATCGAGCGGGAGATTAGGCTCCCCAGCCCGCCCCCATTCCTGCTCGCCCTATAGCGCGGAAAATTCAACTGTGGGTGACGGATTCGTGACGCGATGGTCCCTTGACGTGACAGTAGATCAATAAGCTGGCGCCTGTCGCTTTACAGACACGCTGCGTCGGGCGAGGTTCCGCGCGACTTCGGAGACTCCTTTGGCCCGCAACACATTGTCCGCTCACGGATTCGATAGCCATTGGCGCGCCGTGTTGCTGATCACGGCCGCCCTGACGCTCGTGCGCCTGGTGGCGCTGTTCGCCACCCCGCTCGAACTCTATCCGGACGAGGCCCAGTACTGGCTTTGGTCGCGCACGCTGGACTGGGGCTATTACTCCAAACCGCCGATGGTGGCCTGGCAAATCTGGGCCACCACGGCGATCGGCGGCGACGCCGAACCGTGGGTGAGATTGGCCTCGCCGCTGCTGCATGCGGCGACCACCATGTGCGTCTACGGGATCGGCCGGCGGCTCTATGGGCCGGCCGCCGGGTTCGCGGCCGCGGCGCTCTACATCCTGATGCCGGCGGTGCAGCTGTCGTCGCTGGTGGCCGCCACCGATTCGTCGCTGCTGCTGTTCCTGGCCCTGTCGCTGCTGGCCTATGTCGAACTGCCGGCCGCCGAGGGGCGCAGGCGACTGTGGCTGGCGGCGGGGTTCGGCGCGGCCACGGGCCTGGCTTTCCTGGCCAAGTACGCCGCGGTCTACGCCCTGATCGGCCTGGCCCTGCACCTGGTGATCTCGCGCCAGGCGCGGACGGTCTGGAGCCTGAAGACCGGCGCCCTGGCGCTCGGCGCCTTCCTGCTGGTGCTGGCCCCGAACCTGGCCTGGAACGCCGCCCACGGTTTCGCCACCGTGCAGCACACCGCGGCCAACGCCGCCTGGGGCGGACGCAAGCTGTTCAACTTCGCCGAGCTGGGCGACTTCATCGCCTCGCAGTTCGGGGTGTTCGGGCCGATCCCGTTCGCGGTGCTGATCGGCGGGACGCTGCTGCTGGCGGTGCGCCGCAGGCTGCAGCCAGCCGACCTGCTGTTGCTGTGCTTCGCCATTCCGCCGCTGCTGATCGTCACCGTCCAGTCCTTCATCAGCCGCGCCAACGCCAACTGGTCGGGGGCCGGCTACGTGGCCGGCGCGATCCTGGTCGCCGCCTGGCTGATCCGCTGGCGCGCGCGCTGGTGGCTGACCGGAGCGCTGGTGCTGCAGGCGGCCGTGGCCGTGGTGTTCATGGCCTGCGTGCTGACCCCGTCGTTCGCCGACACCGTCGGCCTGTCCAACGCCTTCAAGCGCGGCAAGGGCTGGGAGCAGCTGACCGAGGAGATCGCCGGCCGCGCCCTGCGCGAACCGCCCGGATCGCTGAGCGCGGTGGTTGTCGACGACCGGTTCATGTTCAACGCGGCGGCCTATTATGGGCGCGACTATTTCGGCAAGGACCGCGAACCGCCGCTGAAGATGTGGGTGCGCGAGGCCCACCCGCAGAACCAGGCCGAGACCACCGAGCCGCTGACCGCGGCGCTGGGCAAGCGGGTCCTGGCCGTCAGCCTGGAGCCGGCCTATCGCGCGGAGATGGCCGCCGATTTCAGGTCAGTCTCGCCCACCGAGATCATCAGCGTGCGGCTGGACAAGAAGCGCAAGCGCAAGGCCGAGCTGTTCATCGCCGAAGGCTTCGCCCCCCAGCCGCGCGATCCGGTTACGGGTAAGCCGCCGATCCCCAGACAGCCTTGAGCGCGCGGTCGCGGCCGCAGCCGATGCGATAGGCGTTGTAGCTGGCGGGATTCCGCTTGGCGTAGTCCTGGTGATAGGCCTCGCCCATCCAGAACTTGCCGCCGGTCAGGACCCGGGTCGCCACCGGCTTGCCTAGGGTCTTGGCGATCTGCGCCTTCACCGCCTGGGCGGCCTTGGTCTCATCCTCGCCGGAGACGAAGACCGCGGTCGCATAGGACGGCCCACGGTCGCAGATCTGGCCGCCGGCGTCGGTCGGGTCGATGTTGTGGAAGAAGCCGTCGACCAGCTTGGCGTAGCTGGTCTTGGCCGGGTCATAGGTGACCTTCACCGCCTCCAGATGGCCCTCGTGGTTCTCGTAGGTCGGGTTCTGCAAGGCGCCGCCGGCGTAACCGACCACGGCGTTGGTGACGCCGGGCAGATGCTCCAGCGCCTTCTCCGCCGACCAGAAGCAGCCGCCGGCGAACACCGCGGTCTTCAAGGGTCCGGCCGCCCAGGCGGCGGAGCCGAGCGGCGCGGCGCCCGAAAGACAGAACAGGGCCGTGAGGGCCAATGCGGTCTGAGTGGGTTTCATGGTTTGCAGCATCTCACCTTGGCGCGGCCGCGCAAGCGGCCACCGATGTCAGCAGATACGTGGTCGGGGCGAAGGCGGATGCCCGCCGTCCCGGCCGGCGCAACAAAATCCGCCACCGAAGCGTTGCTTTTGTGAGAGCCGGCATGTCGGCCCAAGCGCCCGCGAGAGGGCTTCATGCTCGAGATCACCACCCTGTCGGAGCTGACCATCGACGGGAAGCTGTCGCTGGGGCCGGGCAAGTCCAGCAAGGATCTGTTCGACTTCTACGGCGAGGACCTGCGCGCCTGGTTCCACGGCGAGCGCGCCCGCCACGACGCCATCATGGTGGGGGCCGGGACCGTGCGAAACGACGATCCCGAACTGACCGTGCGCTACGCGGCCGGCCCCAATCCGCTGAGGGTGGTGCCGGCGTCGCGGGGACTGTTGCCGCTGGACGCGCGGCTGCTCAATGACGGCCTCCCGACCCTGGTCGCGGTGTCGAACCAGGCCTCGGACGCAGCGGTCAGGGCGCTGGCCGCCAAGCCCGGGGTGGAGGTCGTCCGCTGCGGGCAAAGCCGCGTCGACCTTTCGGCCCTGGCCGAGCTGCTGCACGCCCGAGGCCTGCGCAGCCTGATGGCCGAGGGCGGATCGCGATTGCTGCACGGCCTGTTCGAGGCCGGCCTGGTCGGCAAGATCGTCATCAAGCACATCCCGGTCATCTGCGGCGCGCCGGGCGCCCCGACCTTCCTGAGCTCCGACGACGGCGCGCCGCTGGCGCTGTCGCGCTGGCGGCTGGACGACTGGTTCGTGAAGAGCGGCGTCGGGGTCTCGGTCTATCGCCCCCTGACCGAGGCGGCCGCATGATCGACGGCGGGGACATCGCGGCGATCGGCCGGCGCCTGGCCGACCGATCGGGCCCGGACCCGCCGGCGGTCTGGGACCTGCGCATCGACGCCGAGGACCTGGCGAGCGCCACTGACGGCCTGCGTCACGCCAAGCATCAGACCCTGATGCGCGCCTACCAGGCCCGCTACATGCTGCTGCCGCAGACCGCGCCGGGCGGCTCGTTCCTTCAGCGGCTGCAACGTCACTACGACCCTGGCGAGATGGCCCGCCTGGAGGCCCTGCGGACCGCATTGGAGGACGAGCTGATCGCGCCGCAGGTCGCCGCCGCCAGGGATGCCGCAGCGAGACGCGACCTGGCCGCCTACGCCGCCGCCCTGCCCGGCGAAATCCGCGCCGCGCCGGAAAACGCCTTCACCGCCTGGCTGCGCGGCACGCCCAGCCGCGAGCACCACTATCGAAACTTCCTGCTGCAATCGGCGGCCGACCTGCTGGCCGAGGCCTCGGCTTCGGCGCTGGGCGTGGTGGGGGAGTTCGGCCCGCCGCAGTCGGCGCTGTTCCGCATCCTGATCGACGAATTCGGCTATGGCGCGTATGGTAAGAAGCACAGCGTGCTCTACCGGGCGGTGATGGCCGATTTCGGCCTGAGCGACGAATACAACGCCTGCTGGCCCTGGTTCGACACCGCGGCGCTGGAACTGCACAACACCATCCACCACCTGTTCCAGAACCCCCGGAACCTGTTCCTGCAGGTGGGCTTCCTGCTGTTCGCCGAGACCGCCTATCAGCGCTCGACGCAGGATCACTTCCGTTATCTGCGTGAATTTCACCCGCACGTCGACGCCCGCTATTTCGGCGAGCACGCCCATATCGACCTGCACCACACCAGGATGATCATCGAGGAGGTCGCCGCGCCGCTGGCGCAGGCCTATGGCCCCGAGGTCGGGCGCGAGATCGTCGCCGGGGCCGAGCTGACCCGTGCGGCGTTCGAGCGCGCCGGCGCCCACCTGCTGGCGCTCAGCCGCGCCTTCGAGGCGGCGCTGGAGGCCGGCGAGGCGCTCGCCTCGCCCCCCGACCGGGCGGCGCCCGGCCAGGCCCTGACCCCGGCCGCCGCAGCCCTCCTGGGCGACCGGCCGGCGCGTATCCAGGTCGGCGGGCTGGGGTTGGTCACCCGGGCGCGGACCTTCGCCGGATTTCCGGCCGACGCCCTCGGGCGCCTGGTGGGCGGGGAGGCCTGAGCATGTCCGCAAGCTGGATCGGCAGCGGCCTGCCCGCCATCCGCCGGGACGGCCAGGACTACTTCCTGCTCAGCCATGAGGACGAGCTGTACCTCGTGGCCAACAGCTGCCCGCATCGCGGCGGCCCGCTGAAGTTCGGGTTCGTGAACGCCTCGGGCCAGATCGTCTGCCCGCTGCATGGCGGGGCGTTCGCCATCAGCCAGCTCATCGCCCGCCCCTCCACCATCCGGCTGCGCGAAGGCCCGGCGGGATCCGTGGAATGACGGCGCGCGCGCAGACCATCTGGCGGCGCGTGCTGGCCGAAGACGGCGGGGTGAAGCTCGCCAACCTGGTCACCCTGAGCCGCGGCGCGGCGATCGCGCCGATCTTCCTGCTGCTGGTCCTGGGCCACGGGCTCGCGGCGCTCGGGCTCTATGTCCTGGCGGCGGCCACCGATCTTGTCGACGGCTGGCTGGCGCGGCGCAGCGGCCGGGCCTCGGCGTTCGGCGCCCAGCTGGACGCGGTGGTCGACAACCTGTTCTCGATCGCCATCCTCGGCTTCCTGCTGTTGGCGTTTCCGGGACTTGGCGAACGGCATGGGTTGGCGCTGACGATCCTGTTCGGGGGGCCGCTCGCCTATCTGGCGCTGTCCTGGTTGGCGCGGCGCCAATTCATGATGTTCCACTTCTGGTCGGCCAAGGCCGGGGCGGTGCTGCTGTTCTGTCTCTGGCCGCTGGTGGCGATCACTGGCTGGGAGGGCTGGATCGCGCTCGCCGCCGCCGTGGTGGGTTTGAGCCGGCTGGAGCAGCTGGTCTTCATCTTTCGCGGCGGTCGCGACCTCGACGCGCCTCATGGCCTGGCGAGCGCCAGCCGAAGGGATATTCGATGATCCCCCTGACGCCTGAAATCTGCTGGGGCGCGGCCACGCCGGCCCTGCGCGGGCCGGTGGTGGCGGGTCTCGACGCCGGCGGCGCGCGCAACGCCATCGGAGTGCATGCAGGCGCCTTCAGCCTCTACCAGGCGATGGCTGTGGCGACGGGCGCCTTGAGCGAACACCACCGCCCCGACCTCACCGGCACGGACCCCAGCATCGCCATCGGCCCCTTCGAGCAGTGGTTCGACCCCGGCAAGATCGTGACCTTCGACCCCTGGGGACACCGGGTGAAGGAGGTGTTCGCGGCCGAGCGACGGCGCGGCCTCGACATTCGGCCCAGCATCGCGGTCAGCGAGGGCCGGCTGCGGATGGCCGAGATCAACGCAGCGATCGGCCAGGGCCGCCTGCGGCCCGACGGGCAGGTGCTGACGCAGGCCGGCGACATCTGCGTCACCAAGATCTCCATCGAACCGGTGTGGTGGCTGCCCGGCGTGGCCGCGCGGATCGGCGTCAGCGAGAGCGCGCTGCGCGAGGCGCTCCACCGCCACACCGACGGCATGTATCCAGCGCTGCGCGAGCGGCCGGACCGCAAGGTGTTCCTGCCGCCGATCGGGGGAACCAGCGTCTATCTGTTCGGCGACGCCGGCCGACTGGGCGATCCCGGCGCCCAGGTGGCCTGCCGCATCCATGACGAATGCGGCGGCTCCGACGTCTTCGGATCGGACCTCTGCACCTGCCGCCCCTACCTCGCCCTTGGGGTCGAGGAGGCGATCGCCATGGCCCAGTCGGGCGGGCTGGGCGTGGTGGTCTATAACCGCAAGGAAGGCCGGGCCCTGGGCGAGGTCGTCAAGCTGCTGGTCTATAACGCCCGCAGCCGCGCGCCGGGCGGCGACCGCGCCGAGGCCTATTTCGACCACACCGAGCGGGTGGCCGGGGTCTGCGACCAGCGCATGCCGGCGCTATCGGTCGACGTCCTGCACTGGCTGGGCCTGCGCCGGATCGATCGCTGGGTCTCGATGAGCAACATGAAGGCCGCCGCCGCCGCGCAGGCCGGGATCGACATCGTCCGTCAGATCCCGATCCCGAGCGAGCTGATCCCCTCACGCGCCGAGGTGGAGATCACCGCCAAGCGGGCGGCCGGATACTATTCCGGCGGCGACTAGAGCCCGACTTCGAACACCGCCTCGGTCTTGGCCTGGATCTCTTCGAGGGTGACCCCGGCGGCCAGGGCCGTCAGCTTCAAGGGCGACTTGCCGCGATTGATCTCGAAGACCCCGAGGTCGGTGATCAGCAGGTCGACGACGCCGGCCCCGGTCAGCGGCAGGGTGCAGGCCTTGAGCAGCTTGGGCGCGCCGGACTTCTCGACATGGTCCATGACCACGACCACGCGCTTGACGCCCGCGACCAAGTCCATGGCCCCGCCCATGCCCTTGACCACCTTGCCCGGCACCATCCAGTTGGCCAGGTCGCCCTTTTCGGAGACCTGCATGCCGCCCAGGATCGACAGCGCGATGTGGCCGCCGCGGATCATCGCGAACGAGTCGGCCGACGAGAAGTAGGACGAGCTATCGAGCTCGGTGATGGTCTGCTTGCCGGCGTTGATCAGGTCGGCGTCCTCTTCCCCCTCATAGGGAAAGGGGCCCATGCCCAGCATGCCGTTCTCCGACTGCAGGGTCACGTGCATGCCGGCCGGGATGTAGTTGGCGACCAGGGTCGGGATGCCGATGCCGAGGTTCACATAGAAGCCGTCGCGCAGTTCGCTCGCCGCGCGGGCGGCCATTTCGTCACGGGTCCAGGCCATCTTAGGCGCTCGCCTTTTCTTCACGCGGGCGGGTGGTCACACGCTCGATGCGCTTCTCGAAGCTCGCCCCGACGAAGATGCGATCCACATAGATGCCGGGCGTATGGATGTTGTCCTTGTCGAGCGCGCCGATCGGAACCAGGTGCTCGATCTCGGCGATGGTGACCTTGCCGGCCGTGGCCATCATCGGATTGAAGTTCCGCGCGGTCTTTCGGTAGACGAGGTTGCCCTCGGCGTCGCCGGTGTAGGCCTTGACGATGGCCAGGTCCGCGGTGAGGCCGCGCTCCATCACATAGAGCTCGCCGTCGAACTCACGGACTTCCTTGCCCTCGGCGACCAGGGTGCCGACCCCGGTCTTGGTGAAGAAGGCCGGGATCCCGGCGCCGCCGGCGCGGATGCGCTCGGCCAGGGTGCCTTGCGGATTGAATTCCAGCTCCAGCTCGCCCGAGAGGTAGAGCTTCTCGAACAGCTTGTTCTCGCCGACATAGGACGAGATCATCTTCTTGATCTGGCCGCTCTCCAGCAGGACGCCGAGGCCGAAGCCGTCGATCCCGCAGTTGTTGGAGACCACCGTGAGGTTCTTCACCCCGGTCTCGCGGATCGCCGCGATCAGGTTTTCCGGAATGCCGCAGAGGCCAAAGCCTCCGGCCATGATGGTCATGCCGTCGAAGAGCACCCCAGCCAGGGCTTCGGCGGCGTCTTTTTGGGTTTTTCCAGCCATGACAGCCCTTTTTGCGGCGTTAGCGAACCGGGTGACGCGGAAAAATTCATCACCTGATGACGTTCATTCCGCAAGCTGTTTCGACGACTTGACCAGCAAATCTGCGGCCTCGGAGTTGAGCGCCTTGCCGCCATGGCGCGGGACCGAGAACGGCTCGGGCGTCGGGGTGGCCATGTTGCCGCGCATCAGCCAGCGGCCAGCCTGGATTCCGCCGGCGACCTGCAGTTCCAGCCGTTCGTTGTCGGCGCGGCGCACGTCGCGGACGATGTCGGCGGCCTCGACCTCGTCGACGCCCAGCTCGATCAGGGTGCGCTTGCCGAAGGTCAGGGCCGACTCGAAGGTTTCGCGGATCTGGAAGTCGACGCCGGCCTTGATCAGCCGCAGCGAGTGCCCCCGGTCGAAGGCGCGGACCAGCAGCTTGGCCAGCGGGAACTCGGCCTTGACCAGCTCGACGATCTTGTCGGCCACCTCGGGCTTTTCCACGCAGACCAGGATCGCCTCGGCGGTGCCCGCGCCCGAGGCGCGCAGCACGTCCAGCCGGGTGCCGTCGCCGTAGTAGACCTTGAAGCCGAAGGTGCTGGCGGCGCGGATCATCTCGACGTCGGTCTCGATCAGCGAGACCTCGATGCCGCGCGCCAGCAGCGGCTGGCTGACCACCTGGGCGAAGCGCCCGAACCCGACCAGCAGCACGCGGCCTTCCAGCCCGGCGGCGGCCTCGACGCCGTCCATCGATTCCTTCGGGGCCGGCAGCAGGCGGTTGAGCACGATGACCACCAGCGGGGTCAGCGCCATGGAAAGGATGACGATGGCGGTCAGGGCCGCGCTGGTGCGGACGTCGAACACCCCGGCCGCGACCGCCGCGCCATAGAGCACGAAGGCGAATTCGCCGCCCTGGGCGAACAGGGCCGCGCGCTGGATCGCCTCGCGGTGATCGGCGCGGAACAGCCGGGCGACGCCGTAGATGCCGGCCGCCTTGACGACCATGAAGGCCACGACCCCGGCCAGGATCAGGCCCCATTCGGCGACCACCACCGACAGGTCCAGCGACATGCCGACGCTGAGGAAGAACAGGCCGAGCAGGATGCCCCGGAAGGGTTCGACGTCGGCCTCCAGCTGATGGCGGAAGGTCGATTCAGACAGCAGCACCCCAGCCAGGAACGCGCCCATGGCCATCGACAGCCCGCCCCACTGCATGAACAGCGCCGTGCCCAGCACGACCAGCAGGGCCGCGGCGGTCATGATCTCGCGCGCGCCGGTGCGGGCCAGGATCTGGAAGAAGGGATTGAGCAGCCAGCGGCCGGCGGCGATCACCGCGGCGATGCAGGCTAGGCCGATCAGCACGGCGGCCCAGGCCGGGCGTCCGGTGTCGACAGCCGGGCCGCTCATCGAGGCCAGCACCGCGACCAGGGCCAGCAGCGGCACCACCGCCAGGTCTTCCAGCAGCAGGATCGAGACCGCGCGCTGGCCGGACTCGCTCGAGGTCTCGCCGCGCTCGTCGAGCATCTTCATGATCACGGCGGTGGAGGAGAGCACGAAGCCGCTGGCGCCGATGATCGCGGCGGGGGCCGGCAGCCCCGCCAGCAGGGCGACGCCCGACAACAGGGCGCAGCAGAGCAGCACCTGGGCCGCGCCCAGGCCGAAGATCTCGCGGCGCAGCGACCACAGCTTGGCCGGACGCATCTCCAGCCCGATCAGGAACAGGAACATCACCACGCCAAGCTCGGCGACGTGCAGGATCGCCTCGGGGTCGGCGAACAGCTTCAGACCGAACGGGCCGATCACCAGGCCGGCGGCCAGGTAGCCGAGGACCGAGCCCAGGCCAAGCTTGCGGAACACCGGCACGGCGATCACCGCGGCGGCCAGCAGGGCGACGGCGTGCCCAAGATTCATGCCCGCAGCCTCAGCCGCCATTGCTGCTCCTATCCGTATTGAAGGGACCGCCGCAGCAGGCCCGGGGTCTTAGGGCCTATGTGGTGTCAAAACCCCCAGCCGCGCAACCGCGGCCGGCCAGACGCCGCCCAGATCCTCCCCCGCTGGGGGAGGTGGCGCGCGCAGCGCGACGGAGGGGGCTCCGC
>ERZ1292645.137-Hain-H14-02um-R2-137-length-33869-cov-6_pt1 | contig 33869 bp, 37 predicted proteins | sample MGYA00564401_ERZ1292645 | MGnify/ENA primary metagenome ERZ1292645 (study PRJEB36523, sample SAMEA6512644) | groundwater metagenome | collected 2019-01-09 | study: AquaDiva: Metagenomics assemblies of 32 groundwater samples | reverse complement strand
TGTCTTGTTTTATGGTAAAAATAAGACATAAATAGCAACTGAATACTATCAGTACTGATGGGTGTTTGAAAGAACTAGGTTGTTCCTCCCTCTGACCGAAAGGTTATGGAGGTTTTTTTATGGATTAGACTTGCAATAATGTTTTATTTTTTCTACCAAGAAGAGAAAGTTTTTTAGCATAATCAACTCCTTGATATTCCTCTCTCATTAAACCTGAAATAGTATCTGCCAATCGTATAATGGCATCAGCTTCATCTTTTATCCCTCTCACCTTTTCTGTGTGAATGCCAATCTTTCTCAAACCAGCTCCCATCTTAGGTATCTCAGATTTATACAGCCCATCAATAAATATAGAAGCCTTATATTCTTCCGTATCTTTTGCCGCTGTAATAGCAGAAGCAATAGAAATAAGTGTCAATTCTTTATATGCCTTTGTTTCTTTAGATAAAGAATAAAAGATTTTGTGTTTAAACAGTTTATTTGTTATTATCCTTTCAAGATATGCAATCTTAAACTCTTTCTTTGTTTTGACCCATTTTGTTTTTCCTTTACCAGAATTTCGTTCAATTTCTTCCAGTGTCTTGATAATGTCAGCTCTATCTTCTTTTGTAATGATTACGGAAACAATAAAAAGTTCTCCTTTTGTATCTTGTCCTGTCTCATCAACGTAACAGTATAATTTTAGTTGGGAAGTTTTCATAATTGCAGTATATCAAAATGCCAGTAGAGATTTATTTTATACTTTATAAAACTCTTTTTCTATCCCCGGAAGCTTACTGAAATAAGTTCGGATATCGTTCGGTAGGTTACCCCAAAGAAATAGTTTTTGAACCTTCAAACTTCTGATATACTTTATGTATGAAGAAAATTCTTCTTGATGGAAAAGAAGTTGAAAATTTAGTACCAGAAAGCCTTCCTCTGATGATTCATGGAGAACATGGTTCTGGTGGCTCGTTATACACTGTTTGTCTTGCTGCGAAATGGTTTAGTCAAGGATACAATATCGTCTTTCTTTGTGGTTATCCAATGGCGGAAGAAGCGTTTAGCATAGAAGTCGGGAGTGTACATCCCAACGCAAGATTTTTTACGCAAGAAAAAGTTAGCGAATTCATCGAAGTACTCAAAAATCCTTTAGAACAAAACACAATTGTTGTAGTTAAAAACATCGAATTATTTGAAGATACTGTAATTAATGCAGTTTGTGATATGAACAATCTTATTATTTCAGGTGACGTGTATAAATCAAAAGTAAAAGAGAAAGTTTTAGACAAAAAATTCACTACTGAGATTTACTTTTCTTCAGTAGAAGGAAAAGAGATACCCCAACTTGAAAAGTATCAAGGTTTTGTCGTAACAGAAGGTTATAAAGGAAAAATGACAAGTTTATCCAATATATCCGATTCACCTCCTCAGTATTTCCAAGCAGTAAGATAGGAATTCCCCTTGACTAACGGATGGTGTCAAGCCTTTCAAGCTGTTTTTGTATTTGAGGATCATTTTTAGCACCGTAAGAGACGAGTAACGTATCTCCTTCCTGAATCTCTTTTGTTAACGCAGTATCATCCGTTATTCCATTGAGATAAAACTTCAGTGTTTGGCCTGCATTGGTACAAAATGTCTCCCCAGTGCCGGTGGTAAGACAATCTTTTGAAAGTTTAAATGGAAGTGTGGTAAAGAAATCGTTCCATGTAGTTCCACGTTTTTTAACAGTAACTCTATTTGGATTACGCCCTTCAATATAGATATCTTCTGAAAGATTGTGGTACATGGTGGCAGTAAAAATACGAAAGGTTCCATTGGTAAAAATAGCAAAAGTTGCTTTTATGTCCACAATAGGATCAGGTGTTGCCTCAACTTCATCTTTTCTTACCATAGACACATCTGTCGGTGGTGTATGATTTTCTGTTGGTTGTAAAGAAGATTGTGGTTTATTAGTAAAAGCAAATACAGCAACAATTGCCAGCAATAAGAGGATGATTGCAAAAACTCCTTTTTTCATTATTTTCTCTTTTTGTATGCCTTTGCCTTTTTATTGAAATCAAGGGCGAGGTCAATCCAGTAATTTAAATCATCTTCTTCTCTTCCACTTTTTCTTGGTTGGCAAGAGAAGATCGTATCCTATCAGCTAAATAGTTATTTTTTACTTTAGTCTCATCTTAGCAAACTCCTCAAGAGCAGCTATTTGCACTTTTTCTATATGAATTTCCGGCCTTTTTTCTTTTACGAAGTTAACGGCTGTTTCAACATTCATATGTTGGTATCGGATGAGATATGCTGCAACGACTGTCGGGCTTCGGCCATGCCCATTTTTGCAATGAACGTAGGAAACTTTTTGGGATAGCGTAGTGATATGAATCGCTTCAGTTGCAAGAAGTAATTGATTAGGTGTGGGAGCAATATCATCAGGGGTTGGGATTCGTAAATAGATCTCAAGTGTCGGTACAACCAGTTCATCATGTTCTATCTCCAAATTAATTTCTGTTTTGATATGTAACTTTTCAAATTCCTTTTGATGTGATGGACAATTCCATCCTTTACATAAATCTGATCCAAGGAAGATATTGGGAGTGATTTGTGAATAATCAGTTGTATGGTCGTGTCCGTTTTGCATAGATAGTTTTACCACATTTGAACTCGCTTCTTGGGGTTCTGTTTTATTCCTTTAAGATTGTGCTTTTCATCAGGTTCCAAATAATCATCATCTGTGTAGCACCAAATAAATGATCGTTCGTCTGCCGGATAGGAAGCCATGATTTGGTGTCCTGTTTCTTTAGCATGTTTCCTTAGATGTTGCGCACAGGAATCGCAACAGCCGACATATCCGCACGTGAGACAGACCCGCTGTCCGAAGGGGCAGAAATGATTTTCTTCACAACTGTCTGCCCTGGGACCGACAAATTTTTCTGGTAAATGTGTACATTCTGAAATTTTCATAGATTTTCAATTGCTTCTTTTTGCTTTGGCGGACACTTACTATCTGCGTATGAACAAAAGACACAGCAGTCACCCTCATTTGGTTTCATAGTCTGTTCACATTTAGTGCATCTATAAAAATGCTGGCAGGCATTTGTCGGCATTTCAACCTCCTGTTTTGCTCCGCACATCGGACAAGTGAGTATAGCTTTTGTTTTTATTTCTTCTGCCATAGTTTTATTGTAGCTTATTTTCTCCCCAATTTTCCAGATACTAAGAATATGTTGCAAGCTGATGGATGTGGTGATAAAGTTGAGACTGATGCCAACGCTTATTAATATACCGATAATGGTGAATAGCTTAAATAGTCCCACCATAATCTAAAATCTTGTCTCGCCAGACTGAGTGTGGATGAGGACCTGGTAATGAAGCACCTTTCTGCATTGAAAATTCTATCCATACGGAAGGGCCATCAATTCGTACATAATCATTGGCTGAGTCTATTGCAGGAGTGCCACTATAGGCAATAAATGTATCGTCTAACTCATTTGTATACTTTGTAAGTATAGTCTTAGCGTTGGCATCATCAATATCATCGACATAGGTGTTCATTGCTGCGATAACTAATTTTTTCTGCTCTTCGGATAATTCGGACACCTTAATTCCTGAGGGAGTTATAGGGATTTGATCATCTTTTTGCGGTCCCGCAACAATATCACTCAATACTGAACTTAATTTTGCTTTAGATTGTTGATCGCTACTCAGTGATCCAATCATGTCCGCAAATGCTGCTTGTTCTTGTTGCATCGGCTGATTTTCACGACCATTCTGACTAAAAGTAGTAAATGGTTCGACTCCTCTAAATGATGGTGTCGCACTGATAAGTTTTCCATCTTTATAGGTATTTGCAAAAGCCAAATGATGTCCCCCAAAATATAACTCCCATTTGCCTGTATTGGAGGGTGTACCAAGGAATGCGATATGATAGTTCCCTGATGTAAAGCCGTTCTCACCTGTCTGTGCATTAAGATAGTCATCTGCATTAAGAATCTGTTCTATTTCGTCCCAACCCTCATTTGGTTTTGTGCCAGATGCTGATTTAATAATCGTCTTTACATCGCCAAGTTGAGTTTCGTCAAGCTGACTAAAGGTTGGTCCAACTCTCTCTCTATATCCCATTGGTGGGAAATTACTCCATTTTTGTGCATTTGATAATGAGTAATCAAGTACTAATGAAGTTCGTAAATCATTACTAACAGATTCGGCAAACCTTTGAGCTTTTGTTGCTACTTCACCATCTGTTGTCGTAGTAGTGATACTGTTTTTTTGGGAGGTATTGTTCGAAGTACGAGAATTATTACTCTTTTGGTTTGTGAATAAGTACCCTCCTACACCTAAAAAGACAACTAGCATTAAAATACCAATGATCAAATTACGTTGTTTCATACTATAAAAGTATAGCTTTTGAAAACTGCTTTCACAACAGCGGTAATAATTTTACCTTACTTGATTTTCCACCTCTTTTAATTCCGCGGAGAATTTACATAATGCTTTAATAGCCGGTAACGCCATGCTCCCTTTATCGGTTAAGCTATATTCAACCTTCGGTGGCACTACTGCATAAAGCTTGCGATTGATAAATCCATCTGCTTCGAGTTCCTTCAATTGTTGGGAAAGCATTTTATGAGAAATTGGATCCAAATCACGTTTTAGTTGACTATATCTCCATACTTTCTGCTCACTAAGGCGCCACAATATCGGCATTTTCCATTTACCTCCAATTTTCTCCAGCGCATCTTCAGGTTTTTGATACATGTTAGTTGTTACTGTCATATCTATACTCTCCTATTAGTTAGTATATCACAAAAAAGTGCGTTCTTGCAAATTTATGTATATAAATTATAATGATCATTATGTCAAAACAAAAAATTCTTATTAAAGTAATTCTTGGCTCGACCCGGCCTGGACGCTTTGGCGATCAACCTGCTCAATGGATAATGAATTTGGCTAAGGAATATCCTGAGGCGACCTTCGAACTTGTTGATTTACAAAAGGTCAATTTGCCTTTTCTGGATGAACCAGTCCCCGCTCTTTTTGGTCAATATTCTAAGGAGCATTCTAAAGCTTGGTCAAAAACTATCGGTGAGGCAGATGGGTTTATCTTTGTTACCCCTGAATATAATTCTGGTGTCCCTGCTTCATTTAAAAATGCTGTGGACTTTCTAGCAGCAGAATGGCGATACAAGCCAGTTGCCTTTGTCAGTTATGGTGCCGGAGGTGGAGGAATTTTAGCTGTTAATAACTGGCGGTCAATCTTCGCTTACTTAGGGATATTTGGTTTAAGTGATCATGTTCTTTTTATAGAGTACTACAAGCATCTTGATAAAGACGGTAAACTGATCCCTAGTGAAGAACAAATTGCTGGCGGACATAAGTTGCTCAAAAATATTGCTTTTTGGTCAGAAAAGCTTAAACCGATCAGGCAAGAATTAACTACAACAAATAATACTTATCCTGCGTAAAAATTTAGATTTACCCTGTTCTGTAGGCTCCCCAATAACTTTTGTTCGAACTATACTAACTATGTTATAATTTCACCATGAGCGAGAATAAGCTTATCGTTACCATAAACAAACCGCTTGGAGAGGTTTTTGATTTCTGTATTAGGCCACCAGGGTACCTGGTGTCATTAACGAAACAACAAATGAATGGCCGATAAAGATTGGGACAATCTATACAGAATATAAAAATGACAACACCTCTTTTAAGATCATTGTTACCGACTATAAAGAGAATGAATTTATAGAATGGAAAACAGAGGATGATAGTTATCATGTGCGGTACACTTTTACTTCAACTGACGAAAACACTACACAACTTACCTATGTTGAAACAGGAGACGTGGACGAACCATTCACTCAAGATGTGTTAGAAAAGCTCAAACAAGTTATAGAAAGTACTTGAAAAGTCCTCAAATAGATGCTATTATTGGTTCATGAACACAGCCCAAGCGCAAATCAAAGTTAATCTTCCTGTCACTATGAAAGACTATCTTGAAAGCAAAGCGAGTAAATTTGGCATGCCCGTTGCCGGATATATAAAGCATCTCATCCTTAAAGATATTGAAGATATGGATTATCCTACGTATCAAGCTTCTCGTGAAACAGAAAATGCATATAAAAAAGCTATGAAAGAACATGCGTCTGGGGAGACAATTACCGTTAATGATATTGATGCTTTTTTTGAAAAACTTTAATGTATGGATTTCTCCTTTTCTACAGAACTAACTAACGACCTCAAGAAGTTAAAACAGAAACAACCTTTATTATTTAAGAAAATACAAAAGCAATTAAAGACCTTCAAGGAAAATATAAAACATCCTTCTCTGCGAACACATAAATTAAAAGGAAACTTAGCTGATACATGGAGTATTTCAATTGAGGGAAATGTTCGCTTGATTTATACAATAGAAAATAATGAAGCAATTTTTTTCAACATAGGAAATCATGATAATGTTTATAGGAAGTGACTATGACCGAATTCAGAGCTAGAGAAGCAACAACTGGACTTACTGATATCCCTTGTCTTGTGTATGGTAATGGTGTTGAAGAGGAAAATATGCTGAAGGTATAAGTGTAATAAAAGTTCATTTTCTTCCCGAGACTTCAATTAGCAAAAGGGCAAACGATCCTAGTGAAATTCCAGAACATGAGAGGAGACATATTGCAAGTGATGCAGTTGAAGGCTTTCTTTTATTGGCGGCAGCCCTACAAAATGGAATCCAGATAAAGGGGCAAGCAGAGGATGAAGATTTTTATCTTTATGCAGCTACCAATCCTCAATTTGCGGAATTTTTAAGAAGACGGTGTGGATTTAGAGGAGATCCTGAAGGTTCAGAAGTTTGGGTTAAGAAAAGTGAATTTGCAACTCCAGAAAATATCGAGCATATGGAGGAAAGCATAATTTGGTATAATAAGTAGATGTCATCAATCCATTTTAGAACGAAACTCTTTAAAATTCACGAATGGACCATTCTCAAGTTACCTGTAGATGCTTCAGCAAAGCTCCCCTCTCGAGGTATGACAATGGTTGCAGGGACTCTTAATGGCATTCCTTTTAAAACGTTGCTTGAACCGGATGGTAAGTATGGCCCAGGTCTAAAGCCAAGCCACTGGTTTCGACCTGACAAACAGTTGCTGGATAACGCTCACGCTGCGGCCGGTGATACCGTCAACGTTTCTCTTGAACCAACCAAAGAATGGATAGAGCCAGAAGTGCCTGATGATGTGCAGAAATCGCTGTCTTCTTCTCCCAAAGCTGAGGCGTTATGGAAGGATATTACTCCTATGGCACGTTGGGACTGGATTCGCTGGATACGTGCTGTTAAGACACCTGAAACCCGAAGGAAGCATAGAGAAGTAATGCTGGACAAACTCAACAAAGGAATGAGGCGTCCCTGCTGTTTTAATCGCAATATGTGTAGTGAGCCCTACGTATCGCATAATTGGGCGCTTCTTGAACCAACACATACAACCTAAAAACGTGCATATTGAAAACCCATAGTTCACATGGTATAATAGCCTATAATGATTCATTTTAGATTACATGTAGTAAACCGATACTTTTTCCCCGTTCACGCGGGAATTGAAACTGCATTATTGCAACTACTGAGGCATTTTGATCCCAAAAAGTATTCTATAACCATGCATGTATCTGCTAGTACGCTTTCTGAACAAAATATCCTTCCTTTAGAAGATAAGAAAGAAAATATTCTTATAAAAAGATACAAAACAATAAAAGGTTTTTTCCTTCCCAAGCTTTCTAATAACCAGATGGACGCAGTATGTCTTACTAATTTTACCCTAGTTCCACATCTCGTTATTTTCTGTTCAATTGCTGTGTTAAAAATGATAGGCATGAAACGATTCAAAACAGTTTACTTCCCTTGCGGAGGCTTTACTCCTGACTGGAAAACCTTCTCTCCAACAAAACGGTTTATCAAACAACTTATTCATATAGTTTTGGGTCGCAGATTGATTAACTATACAGCAGATAGTGTCATTGCTATTTCAAACTGGGAAAAAGAGGAACTTATTAAAAATAGTATTTCACCGCGTCTTATCCACGTAATTCCACTTGGAGTAGAAGACGAAGCTTTTTTATCAATGAAAACTGAGCATATTTCACAAAAGACCAAAGATATTGTAAAAAAAGCCAAACCATACATAATACAAGTTTCGAGAATTCATCGTATCAAAAATATTGATACGACAATTCGTGCCCTCTCTCTTATGAAAAACCCGTTTACCTATATAATCGCAGGCGGCATTGAAGACAAAAGCTATTTTGAGGAGTTACAAACGTTAATAAAAGAGAAAAAGCTTACAAATAACGTTATTTTTGCAGGGAGAATTTCTATTGCTGATAAATATTACCTCATTGATCATAGTATTGGGATGATACATATGTCACACAATAAATCATTTGGGCTTTCTGTGTATGAAGGAATGAGTCGAGGGAAAATCTGTATAGCAGCAAATAATTCAGCTTTACCGGAAGCAGTTATTGATGGAAAAAATGGCTATCTCATAGAGACGGAAGATGCAAACACTCTTGCAAAAAAACTTACCTTTTTACAGACAGCAAAAGGTAGATTTGAAACTAAAAGAATGGAAAAAAATAATAAAACTGAAATGAAAAAATACCGATGGGAAACTGTAGCCGCAAACTTCAAGAAATTACTCATTTAGCTCCAAATTGCTACTGCACAATGATCGTCCCCTGTTCACTTGCATTAAAGTGGTTATGGTAGCCATAGGTTCCCGATTCATTAAATGGTAATGTAAGCGTATCTCCATCAGAAAAGTTGCCCAAGTTAAGTGGAGAGTACTTCGTATGTGTGGGGTGTGCATCGGAATTTACGGTAGCGTCCTTACCACTTTCATTTTTCCAGGTAACAGTAGTACCTTTTGTTATGGTTATGTTTGCTGGAGTAAAACCACTTGCAGTAAGCGTAATTACCGTTTGTTCTTGAGGAGCTATTGTTTGTTCTGTAGTTGTTGGAGACTCGTATTGTCCTGCTTGGTTTACATCATAGCTATCTTTTCCTGCAAAGACAAAGTAATAGATAAGTCCATAAACGATAGCTCCAATAACCAGATAAAGAAGTATCCATTGCCAAAGAGGTCTTTTGCTATAGCCGTTACTTTTTTGTATCATATATCATTAATAATGATACTTAGAAAGGAATAAGTCAAGACGAAAAAGATCTCTTTACTTTGTCCTCTGGTTTTTTGTAGAATTTTATTCATGGAAAGATTACGAAGGTTTGAAGGACCAACGATTATTGGAGCCCCATCGAGAGAATTTGAACCCAGAAAACATCAATTGTTTTTGGCTGGAGGAATCAGCAACTGCCCTGATTGGCAGAAAAACCTGATTGAGCTACTTCCCGGATTACCAAACGTAAATATATTTAATCCTAGAAGAGTTGAGTTCCCTAAGGATGACCCAAATGCTTTGAAGGAGCAGATTGAATGGGAATATGATTTTTTGAGAAACGCAAGTTCAATCGCTGTTTGGTTTAGTCGAGGAAGCCTCAATCCGATTGTGTGGTATGAGCTGGGAATGTGGGTAAACTCTCGTCCGAAATTGCCTGCTTTTATTGGTGTAGACCCGGCATATGAAAGGCCACAAGATGTGATCATTCAAACCGGGCTTCCACGGCCTGAAATTGAAATAGTTAGTTCTTTAGAGGATTTAGCGACACAGATTCGAACTCATGTATCTAAACCAAATTAATATACTGTTCCCGCTCAGGACCCACTCCAAGACCAATAACCCTACATCCACAGGCTTTTTCAACGTCTTTAAGAAGGGTTTTGAGGGAATGAGGGATAGCTGCAACTTGTCTCACAGTGGAAAGATCTTTGCTAAATGATTGATAATATTTTATGACAGGCTTTACCCGATAAAATGCCGCGGTTGCTCCTGGGACGTACGCTATCTTTTTCCCATCAAGGTCATAACCAGTAACAACAGGTATTTTTTTGCTATGCGTTTTTGCATACTCACGCAGTGTGTCGCATTTCGTGATGACAAGTTCATCTACCCCATTCATTTTGACGGCATAGACAAGTTGTACCAAGTCAAAGGCGCCGATTCTCCTCGGACGACTCGTCGTCGCACCATACTCTCCTGAAAGAATACGAAGCGCCATGCCCATGTCAAAAGCATCTGGTGAAGCAATGAGTTTTGTTACTTCTTCTTTGGCTTCAGTTGTCTTGGTGTGCTTTGGTTTTCCATGGTCTTCTTCAAGGGTATAGTGTTCTGATTTACTTCCTCCAAATTCAGAGGGGAAAGGTCCATAACCTACCCGAGACATGAGCGCTTTGGCGACACCAATGATCTTGCGATGATATTTTAGGGGTAAGTCGCCTCCCGTATAGGCAGCTGAAGCAATGGTACTACTTGAAGTCACATACGGCACTGAACCTTTGACGACATCAAGCATCACTGATTGAGCTCCTTCAAAAAGAATTTTTGCTCCGTGAGCTGCACGTTGTTCCATGTAGAGGGGATCAACCTCAATAAAAGGAGCAATTTGTGCAAATGTTTGTTTGATTCTTTCAAGCATCAGATTTTTCTTTTCTTTGCTATGGTATTGCTTTTGTATATAGGTAAGATTCTCTTCAATTAAACGAAAGAAAGTTTGTGGATCATCAAGGATGTCAGCCAATCGGATATTGGCAAGATGTTTGCCATACATTCGGATGGCCCTGTTTGCATAGGCTGGTCCAATGCCATTTTTGGTGGTGCCAATCTTTTTACCAAGAAGCTGATCAAGAAGGATATGATGTGGTTGTACGATACTTGCCTGAGAAGCAATTTTGAGACGGCCGTGCAAATTAATCCCTACGTCCTTGATTAGTTGTATCTCAGCTGCAAGTTTCTCAATATTTACCACACATCCTGAGCCTATATAGAGGGTTGTTTGCGGATAAAAAATGCCTGAAGGGATTTGATGCAGAGCGATCGTGATATCTCCTTGTTTGATGGTATGACCAGCGTTGGCTCCCCCATTGAACCGAGCAATGATATCGTAATCTTTTGCCAGATAATCAATAACACGAGCCTTGCCTTCGTCTCCATACTGAAGACCCAGAAGAATGTCAGCGTAGCCTTTTTTATGCATAGTTCGGAATCATCATACGAGAAACCTTTGACAATGTGAAGTCTTGTAAAACACCATGAGGAAAGCTATACTAAATGATAATCTTTTTATACTTGTACTCCACCAGGAGGAGCGTCTGGAGACTCTGTCATTTCTTTCTCCACCATTTGTCCACTCCATTTCTCTCCATAGTCAAACTTAGTTTCTTTGTCATCTTCGCCGGTTTCAATAAGATGTTGTTTGATAGCCTTAGCTAGCCTTTCAGCAGCTTTGAATCTACTGTCGTCATAGGTATAAAAGACGAAAGAACAATAGGAGCAAGGATAGGAGTAATACATAGTTACCATTTAGTATACTCTTCTTTTGGCAAAAATCAAGATGATTAACCTATTGCTTGAAAACACAATATTTTTTAATTACTATAGAGGTATGGTAGTCAAAATCATCCTTGGCATCGTCGCTTTTCTGTGGGTTTTTGGCTTTGTCCAAATACCACTCCTCAACATGACACTCTTTTCACTCTTTGGTCATCCTGTCACCTTACGTTCATTGCTCTTGATTGGTTTTATCGGCTACTTAATTAACTTTTTACCAGGCATTCTCCAGAAAATTGCAATGATACTTTTTGTGCTCTGGATCCTTTCTCAGTTTGTTTTCCCCATGTTTGGAAGTCTCGGACAGCTGTTTCTTATTATCATCATTATTGCGGTTGTCTTCTCATTTTTCTAAAAAACTCTTCTTGAATCTTTTCAGTCGCTAGAGTAAAATAGTGAACATGATCATAAAAAGCATTCACGCTCGTCAAATTCTCGATTCTCGAGGTAATCCTACGGTTGAGGCAGATGTAGAACTGCAAAATGGTATGATAGGTCGAGCTGCTGTCCCCTCAGGTGCATCTACGGGTAGTAACGAAGCAATTGAGCTACGTGATGGGGATAGTAAGACTTATCTTGGTAAAGGTGTCCTCAAAGCAGTTGAGAACGTTAATACGGTAATTGCAGATGCTTTGATCGGTATGGACGGCGCTCACCAAAAAGCAATTGATACCAAAATGCTTGAACTGGATGGAACCCCAAACAAAGCAACCCTTGGAGCAAATGCCATTCTTGCAGTATCACTGGCTACCGCCAAAGCAACAGCGCTTGAAATGGGCGTACCATTCTTTGCTTCCTTCTCCTCATCAAAGAAAAATCTATTGCCCCTACCGATGATGAATATTATCAATGGCGGTAAGCATGCTGACTTTGCCACGGATATTCAGGAATTTATGATCTTGCCAGTTGGCGCAAAGAGCTTTTCGCAAGCTTTACAGATGGGGGCCGAAGTCTTCCACCATCTTGCCAAGGTACTTAAATCTCGTGGCTATACTACAACTGTTGGTGATGAGGGTGGTTATGCTCCGCAAGTCAAAAACGGCAATGCTGAAGCACTTGAGATGATTATCATGGCGATTGATAAGGCTGGATATCTTCCAGGCGTTGATATCATGCTTGGGCTTGATGTGGCTGCATCAGAACTTCTGCACGATGGACACTATATCCTACGGGCAGAAAAAGAATCATTCACAAGTAAACAAATGGTTGATTGGCTTGCACAGCTTGCCGGGAACTATCCAATTGTTTCGATTGAAGATGGACTCAATGAAAGTGATTGGGATGGTTGGAAATATCTCACCAAGACCATTGGTGACAATGTGCAACTCGTTGGAGATGATTTACTCGTTACCAATATCACTTTCCTTGAAAGAGCTATTAAAGAAGATGCGTGTAACAGTATCCTCATTAAACCAAACCAGATCGGTACGCTTACTGAAACGATTGCTGCAGTTGAGATGGCACAGAAAGCTGGCTGGACAACCGTCATGTCACATCGATCTGGAGAGACAGAGGATACGACTATTGCTGATCTGGCAGTTGGTCTTGCTACAGGACAGATCAAGACAGGGTCACTTTCTCGAACTGATCGGGTTGCAAAATACAATCAACTACTCAGGATTGAAGAAATGCTTGGTGACAAAGCAGTCTTTGCAGGCAAAGACGCCCTCAAGAGAAAATAAGCTACTCCTTTTTTGGTTTCTTTGGCCCGGGTGCTATTAATATAAACGCAACCAGAGCAAAGAGAATTAACCCAGCAAAAACAGAGCTTACAAAAATATTTATATCCATCTGTTACTCACCCCCTCTCTTCTTGCAGCAAGAAGACTCATACTCCATAACAAAAACATCGTAATTATTCCAAACAAAATGCTATAAAAATTAAGTACATTATTGCTGAATATTTGCCCTAAAACCATTACTCCAAGGACCACTTGTCCGAAATTGTCTAAAATATTCGATAGCCTATCGAATTGTGTAATGGTCAATAATGGCTTTCTTTGTTTTAATAGTCGCGTCACACAGCTATCGTAGCAAAGAAATAGCCAGCCTGTCAATAGATTTTTATCTACAATAAATCTACCCCAGGCTTTTTCTGAGGAGTGCTGCACGGGTAATAAGCTCAGTTAATTTCTCTTTCTTTTCCAGAGCTGCTGCTATCTTACTTGTCAAAATATGATGTTCTTTCTCCTCAAGCGATGCAGGCTCTAACTTCTCTCCCAGATAGGCTTCAATTATTTTTATTTCTTTCTTAACGTTCTTGAGGGATGGATATTTCTTGATCAATTTATCTAAATTTTCTTTATTGAGATATCTTCCAGACCTGAGAAGATCCTGTCTTAAGTATTTATAATGTTTCTCTAGAATGTCTATCGTACCAGCCACTTGTGCTGCTTGAATACCTGCTCCTGTACCAAATAGTTCTGGAGGAATACCAACAGAATAAAGCGCTGCAGTAAATCCAATCGCTCGTGGAAGGGTTACCTTACCCATTCCTCGTGAATACCCAAAAAGACCAATATGTTGAACTCTTTCTCTTCTCTTTGGTAATGCACCAGAAACCGTATTGATCAATGGAGCAATTTCTTCAATCGTTGCTCGATATGCTGATTCAAAGGTCGGAATCATATCGATAAGTACTTTTTCATCTGATGGAGAGACCAATCGAGCAGTGCTTTTTGGTAACAGTGCTTGTAGTTCTTTAATGCCTTTTTTAACCACTTCACGATCAAAATCGTATCGAAAACCACTTTGAATAACTGCTGTCGAAATACCGCTATATTCATCAACAAACTGCGCAACAGCATCAGGACGAAGTCCTCCACGGAATGGAAGCATTGCGGTACCGATGATTGGATAGAGTTCAATGTCGAGTTTTTTGGCGAGTTTTTTATATCGGGAAAGTGCGATCTTGGTCGCAATGACTGTCGGAATAATACCAGAATTAAGTGCTGGATCTGATCTGGCGGTATAGGGACGAAGATACGTGGGTTTCTTTCCGAATCGTTCTTTATACATTTGGAGATATTTTTCAAGAATTTTGTCAGAGTTGATAATGGTATCTACCTGTTCAAAAAGTGGAATCACTTCTAATTCTTTGATTGAACTCTCATCAAAACGATATAACGTATGCTTCAGTTCACTAATTTCTTTAAAAGCCTCTTGAATCGCAATCATTTCCTCAGCCGATTCTGTCATCGGGATAATCACTTCAAAAAGAGGTGGTGTATGCATTCCTACTTGTTTGGTAAGAGCCGCAGAACTGAGCAAATTAATAAATGCTCGAGCCAGACGAAACTCTGTCTCAGCCTTTGGATTGGGCAAACGAAAGGTCAAAAATTTTTCTTTACCAATAGGTTGTTCTTTAAAATAGGTATAATAATTACTGAGCATGCGCTCCATCACCGACTCGTCAACGAGTTTGCCTTCCCAATCCCATTTGTATTCATCAATACCGAGATCAGAAAAAGCAGAATAGGTTTCCTCATGTTCATGCTGCACGGTAATAAAAGCTTCAGTGTGCCAATACGGGACAGATGCATGGTCTGGATGTTGCGAAGCCATCGTTGCGGGGATCTTTCTTTTGATTGCCATTATGAAGTGATTATAGAGAGGTGTAATTTTTTTTGCAACTTTTTTATGTGTCATCCTGAACTCGTTTTCGGATCTCACCCTTGTCAAGCAAGCGGGCTCCTTCACTTCGTTCAGTCCGCCAGTTCGGAATGACCTGATTAGTATCCTTTTGTCCTCTTTATATTCGTATAAATTTTAGTTATTATAATAAAAATTATGCGAAGAGTTATCCTCCATATCGACTTTGATTCGTTCTTTGCAAGTGTAGAGCAACAAGATAATCCACTACTTCGTGGTAAACCAATTGGAGTCACCGCTCAGAATGGACGGAATTGTATTATTGCCGCAAGTGTCCAGGCCAAACAAAAAGGGATCAAATCCCCCAGTCAAACATTTGCAGCCAGGAAAATCTGTCCAGAGATCGTCTTTGTGCCGGCTCATTTTGTGCTGTATTGGGAAGTCAGTCAGAGATTTATCAAGATCTGTAAAGACTATTCTCCAACGGTTGAGATCTTTTCAATTGATGAGGTCTTTATGGATGTCACACTTACTGCTCCTCTGTTTGGTGGAGTAGCAAAACTTATCGCGATGATCAAAAAAAGAATATGGGAAGAAATTGGTGAATACATCACTGCTTCTGTTGGAATCTCCCACAATAAATTGCTTGCCAAGCTAGCATCTGGCATGCAAAAACCTAATGGCATAACCGAGATCAAAGAAAACGAGATTATTCGTGTTTATAGCAAGATTAAACTCACTGATTTTTGTGGCATTGGCTATCGCATTGCTCAGCGGCTCTATGCCATGGGAATTACTACCCCACTCAAGCTTCGTCTTGCTCCCCTTCCCGCTCTGATTTCCGAATTTGGTGAAGTAGAAGGAAAGATTCTCAAAGACATCGGCATGGCTCATGACCTGAGTCCAGTTATCCCTGATACACAGCGTGAAGAAGTAAAATCTGTCGGAAGACAATACTGCCTCCCACACAATGAGTATGATAAGCGTATAGTCCTCCAAAATATCTATGAATTGTGTGAAGAGATCGCCAAAAAGCTCAGACGTCTTGGCAAAAAAGCTCGAAGCGTCGGTATATACCTGGGAGGAGATAAAAGTATCAGTGGAAGACAAACACTGACCTATGGGGCGGATACAGGGAGAGAGCTATTTGAGATGTGTCTTTCTCTACTAGTAAAAACTCCATGTCATCCTGGAGTGGCAAAGACCACGATAGGATCTTTCGGTATAGATTTTATCACTTCACCCCTCTTTAATCGGGGTTCGCTCCAGAATGACATACATTATGTCCGACAGATTAGTATCTGGACTGGTAACCTCCAAGATGCTGATACGCTTCCCCAACCATTACTTATTGAGGACCAAAAGCAACAAAAGCTTGCTCATATTATTGATCAGATCAATGCCAAACATGGCAATCATACGATTAGAAATGGTTTCCTCCTTTATGCAGACAGACTTACGACTGTCCCCAATGGTTATGCAGCAAGTATACGGTAGCCTAATTTTCCTGTTGACAGATCACTTTCGCCTCAGCCATTACCTTTTCTCTATCTTCTCTGCTGAGTGACAATGTCTCAAGGATCATAGGCTGCTCAAGCAGTTGTTTGCAAAGCACGATGTGATTATTGAGCAATTGATTTTTGGCAGATTGAGAGAGAGTCGTCAGCATCGTAATCGGATGAAGATTAGACCTCTCGATCATCTCTCGCAAACTTCCTCCTTCATGAGGGAAATCCCAACTAATAACCTTCATCCCCATACAAATAGCATAGGTCTCGGCATCAACGGTTGCTTTGGTATTGGTAATAATCCATGATTCATCTGCTTTATTGCGGAATTTTATATCTTGAAATCTGGCCTGTGTATAGAGAGCAACTTGTACTTCGGTACGAGTACCAGGAGTATTGTGAAATTTAGCTTCAACAATCGCCGTTTTGCCATCTTTCTGTGCAACGACATCTATCTCATGCGTGACACATTTACCGGCAAGTACTTGTCTGGTTTTGGTGTGATAGCCATTTGCTTCGAGGAGTTGTGCAAAGAAATCTTCAAAAGGGTACCCTGTGGGGCCAAGCGCCATGATGGCTTGCTTGAGACTATAGCGGGATTCAACATACGGTTCTGGAGCCCGTGTCAAAAACTCCATAATATGTCGATAGATTTCCTCTGTCGAGATACCATCGTACAATTTACCTTTAACATGCATGAGAACTTCTGCCTGGAGATTTTGAGGTATTCGGGCACGACGGATAGAGTTAAGTACTTTTTCTTCACTAAATTGTTCTTTTTTTCCATTGGCCTTGATAACACTAGTCATAAAATACTATAATTGTTTAACTTTTTCGCTTAATAAAGGTAGATCGTTCTGAATTGTTTCCCAAAGGATTTCGTTGTCTATTCCAAAATATTCATGAATAATTTTATTTCTCATGCTTATCATTTTTTTCCATGGAATTTTCGGATGTTGGATCTTTAAGTCTTCTGAAATATGAGTTGAGGCTTCACCAATTATTTCAATGTTTCTTACTACGGCATCGATAGACTTTTTGTCATCTTCAAATTCAGAAAAAGACATAGTATGTACATAACCTACAATTGTATCAATTGCAACAATAATATCATTGATATAAAGCGCATTTTCTCTTTTAGACATAGACAATGTTTTGAAGAATATCTTTTTTAATGAGAGGTTTAAGCGATTTTTTTGTTGTAAGATCTACTTTTTTATCAAATAAATTACTTAAATATTCTTCTAGCTCCAGAAAAGTAAACATACCTACTGGTTGTGATAGTTCAACAATAATATCAATATCACTGGTTGTTTTATTCTCACCTGTTGCATAGGAACCAAAGACACCTATCTCTTTAACAGAGAAATCATTTCTTAATATGTCTTTTTTTTCTTTCAACAGACTGGTAATGGCTAATAGATCTTTTTTCATACTATGATTATATACTCTTCTGTAAAGAAAATGCAAAACAATTGCTTAGTGAAGCTCAAAAGATGCAAGGAGTTTTTTATTTCCTTCTATTTGGTAATTAAGCAGATCTGCATAGATTCCTTTTCTTTTGGCAAGCTCCTGTGGGTTGCCCATGTCTACAATCTCTCCATGATCGATAACTACCACTTTGTTGACACTCTGGATGGTTGAGAAACGGTGAGCAATGATAAGTGTCAGTCTTCCCTTCATTAATTTTTCAAGCGCGACCTGTACCTCTTTTTCTGATTTAGCATCAAGTGAGGAGGTTGCCTCGTCAAGAATCAAGATTGGTGCATCTTTGAGAATTGCCCGAGCTATTTGAATACGCTGCTTCTGACCTCCTGAGAGCTTTACTCCCCGCTCTCCCACTTCACTTTCTATGCCTTTGGCAAATTTACTGACGAAGTCCCACGCATTTGCTTTTCTGAGTGCTTCAATAATCTCTTTCTCTGTTGCATTGGGTCTTCCATACGCAACGTTCTCTCTAATAGTTGAAGAAAATAATTCATTCTCCTGGAACACAAGGGCGATATTTTGTCTGATCTGATGATAATCAAGCTTGCTGTAGGGCTTATCACCAAGAAGAATTTGGCCGCTGGTTGGTTCATAAAACTTGAGGAGCAGACTTACAATGGTTGATTTACCTGCACCACTATGTCCGACAAGCGCGACGCTTTGGCCATTTTTAATGTCAAAAGTAACACCCTTGAGTACATCAGCATCCTTTTCATAATTGAAGGAAACGTTTTCAAAAACTAGTTTTGGATTTTTGATTCTACTTACTACTGATTGCTTGTTATAGTTTTCTGTTGATTTGAGAGCCAATACTTCAAAGTATTCTTTGGAGCCACTTTCGGCCGTCTGAATTTGGGTCAAGATAAATGACATCGCAAAGAGAGGAATCCGAGCTTGGTTAAAGAGTTGTAAGATAAGTACCATTTCACCAATGGTCAACGCTCCTTGAAAGGTATTGTAGAAAACAAGAATGTTTACGGCAAAAAGGATGATGTTAAGTGATAACCCACGGAAGAAATCAAAGACATGAAAGGTATGACTTTGTTTGGCATAAATGTCATTACTATCACCTAAATTTTTGGAAATGAATTGGTATTCACTCTTTTCATTGGTGAAGCCTTTGACGAGTGGCATATTGGCAATTACTTCTTGCATACGTCCTCGCATCGCATCCTCAATCTTATTTTTCTTAACTTCTTCTTTGCCCCATTTAACGGTTGAGTAATAACTTAAAAGTAAATAAACGGGGAAAAGAATGAGGGTAAAGATGGCAATTGGCACGTTGTAATAGGCCAAGACAACAATGGTAAAAATGCTCTGCAGGAACATCGGGATAATAAAGTTGGTAGCAGAATTAAGAAAACCTCGTATCGAAACAATGCCCCGATTGAGTTGATTAAGTACTTTTCCTGAAATCTCAGAGTCAAAGTATGCTTGCGGAAGCATCAGTACTTTGTCATAAAACTTTTCAGTAAGAAACTTTTGTAATCTTCCAGCGAAGTGATCTCCTAATCTATTGGAGATGGTTGTTACGATAAGCCCGACAAGGTTTGCTGCAAAAGCAAGAACAATAAGTAAAATCAGGAGTTGTATATCTCCTCCTTTGCCTTCTACTCGAGCAACAATTTGATCAACAATGAATTTCGAAAGGATTGGAGCCAAAAGCTGAAGTAATGATGAAACAATGATCAGAACAGCAATAGTGATGGCCAAAGGATGAAGTGGTTTGGATATTTTAATGATTCGGAAAATATTTTGCATATAGAATACTCCTTGTCATGCTGGCTTGACCAGCATCTTTTTTGATTCTGGATGCGCGTCTATCGTCGCTTACCAGAATGACGTGATACATAATTGCTACCGTGTTATTCGTTTAAAAACAACAAAAGGCTCACTATCCACTACAAGTTTAAATTGCTTATTATCTTTGAGTTCTTTGATTAGTTGCAGTTCTCTCTCCCGAGTATACGACTCAATCAGCAAAAAAACAACCATATCTGCTTCATCCACACCATTTGGGAGGACATAGAGATATTGTCGATGCGTCAAATGAGATGCAACTTGGTTTGTTGCTGCAATCTTACTCTCCTTCGGAATACTTTCTAAATATTTTTCAATAAACTTTCGATCGGCAACTGTTTCGGTAATCATTGTGATGTTTTCTTTGGGGGTTCCTGGGAGTGGACCATAAAGATATGCAGCTTGTAGAGACATAGAGATAAGGTAAATGCTAATTATTAGATTAATTGTCATCCTTCGACTCCACTTCGTTGCGCTCAGGATGACAGAAAGGACATGTTGCAGAACCCTGGTACCATGAATTGCTGCAATAAAAAGAAATGGCGTAATTGTTGCGGTGTACTGATAATAAATTTGATGAAAGTTTGCATTGCTACTGAGTAAGTTAATAAGTAAATCTGGAATAGCAAAAAGTAGCCATAGCGACCCAAGTAAAGACACATAACCAAGTGGAGAAAAGATTTGTTCAAGATAGTCGAGCTTACTTGGGACAACAATCATATCCCATACTTTCCAGGGAGAAAAAAGAACTGTTGCAACCACTTCTGTCGGAGAATCGCCAAGTTCTGCAAAGAACGAGAGGGCAAAATGATTGGCTCCGAGAGCATTTGGGATGGCAACCCAGACAATGATATAAAACATTGCCAAACAAAATGCGGTAATACTAGCTCCAAGTATCCATTTGCGTTGGAAAACAGCAATAAAGACACCAAACAGTGCCAGGATTACCCATAATTGTTCTTTACAAAGCGCTGCAAGTACCGCAAAAATACCAAAGTAAAGATATTGTTTCTTCCGATAAAAATAATACGTACCAAGGAAAAACGTGGTAGCTAGTGTCACCGCGTGGAAATCGTAAAGATTCGTCCGTTGTAGTGCAGGATTAATCAGATACATAAAACTAAAAACGAGTGGAAGGAACCGATTTTTGAGGACATCCCGTGCAATAAGATACACGAAAATTGCACCAGCTGCCAGAATGATTGTTTGAATTAAAAGTAACATTTTGGGGTTTTGCCAAAGAGCATAAAACGGGGCTAGTAGTACCAGGATAAAATCAGAATGCACACCAAGTCTGGAAATAATATTGGTTCCATCAGGATTGGTTAAGAGAAAAAATCTACCATGTATTGTATTCCAAACGGTTTGACTCATGTTTCCAAGGTCAAATTTGCCAGTATTGAAATTGTCATACCGCAGGAAAGTAATTGGGACAAAATAAAGACAATAGAAGACAACCATCGTTGCGACAATACTTATGCCACTGTGTTTGGTTATGTTGTTTTCAAATTTCTTTAAGGAAGGATGCTGAATTTTACTCCAGAGGATGGTAAGTCCGATAAAAAGAAGTTCTGAGAGGATAAGCAGTAGTCGTGAAAACAACGTCGCAAAAGCTGCTGCTGCTGAGGTCCATCCAGAGATACGAATAAGTGCTGCAAGCAGTACGCCTTCTCGCACACCAAATCCTGCTGGAGTGAGTAACGAAAGATAGCCAACGAGGAAAGCAAAAACAGAAAAACTACTAAAAGAAAAAGCTAGCTGTGGTTCGATCAGAAGATAGGAGCTAATGGTCAGATACGAACCTAACCCAAAGAAAAACATGGTAATTGTCCCAATGAGTATAAGTTCAAGAATGACAAAAGGAGCAAATTTGGGCAGAATAAAAGTAAATGCATGTCTTATCCTTTGTGGGAGGTAACGCACCACACTATGATTAAGACTATAAAGAGCAATACCAAGCGTTACGAAAAGACTAAGCCATACAAAAGAAAGATTGAGCGAAAAGAGCGTATTAATAAAGGGAATACTTATGAGAGAAATGATAATACTTCCCCAGACAAAAAAGCTTGCTTCCAGAATGAGACACGCTCCGATATCTCTTTTGGGAATATCTTTCTCTCCAAAAAGAACTGCACGACTTAAAAATGACCACACATTTCCCGGTATATAGCGTTTTACTTCAGAAAGAGACCACAAATAAGTTGATTCTTTAAAAGAAATCTTATGGCCATACTCATGCAACAACCGATACCAGAGATAACTTCGCAAAAAATAATAGGTAATACTTGCCCCAACACCATAGATTAAAAGCGTGTAATTGAGATGTTGCATTTGCCCTGCAATAGTCTCTGCTTGAGGAATGATTAACTGGGCGATAAAGACAAGCGCAAGAAGGGCAAGTGGCCAACCAACAAAGAATTTGAGCAGGCTAAGGAAACGATTCTTCATCTCCCTATTGTATCAAAGCTGCTCCTTTATTGTCATCCTGACCAAGCAAAGTTACGATTTAATCGGAACGAGAGCGTTGTGGCAGGTCGACTACGCTAATGCTCCGCTCGCAATGACGCTTTTTAGAGCTGTGGACTTGGTGAAGGTGAAATGGAAGGAGTTGGATCTTCTTCAGGTTCAGGTGTCGCGACGGTAGTCTTGCCTTGATAACGGAAGTTTCTCGTAAGTGTCGTCTGTTCATTTCCCGTGATACTTTTTACTCGTAACTCAACTTTGATATCACCTTGTGAAAGATTATAGAGCGCAATAGCTTTATCATCATAGGATGACCAGCCTTCTCCATTAATTTGGTATGACCAGACAACTCCACAATACTTCTCGTCATCATGTGAGACATCAATCGTTACGGGATTTGTCGTAAGCGTGTCCCCTTCTTCGGGAGAAATAATCTCGACAGGTCCAATTTCGCTCAGACATTCTTTTTCTTCTTCGGTGGTCGCTTCGGGATTGCTAAAGAATATATTGCCAGCTGGAGTAGGAGTTGTTTGTGTTTTGTTAATGTTTCTAAGGTTCGTGAAGTTAAGAATGATAACCGTAATAAGCACAGGAATACTGAGGATTGCCGTAACGAGTTCAAGATATGGTTTCTTTGCAAGAAGACGGCTTTCACGCTCTTTGCGTTTCCTTTTCTTCTCGGCTAGTACTTTTGCTTTGGACGATGTTTCTTTTGTATCAAATTTCATAGGGCAGAGCTACATCTATTGTGTAATAAAAATTGCACAATGGCAAGAGGTGTTTTTTTTCGTACTAAAGAAGAAAATTCATCGTTAAGCTTCTTGCATTAGGATCGTTCAGGAGGACGGGTAACTCTAACTCTACGTGGTTGTTCAACTCTAGATTCTGAAGGCACCTGTCCATTGATTTGTGTTCCTTCTGCTTGTGTAGTTTGAGACCCCATGGAAGCAATGTCCTCTAATGTACTATGTGTACTTTCTCCAAATGTAACTCTTCCACCAACTGCTCTAAGCTTTTCCCCTATTTGTCTCTGTTCGATCGCAGATGGAGTCCTTTCCCCAAATCTAACCCTCCTTTGTTCTCCGCTAACTGGTGATCCTGCTCCTGGTATTTCTTCCATAGGTTTATTATAGTCACCTTATCTCTCGTATGTCAACTATGAAAATTCTTTTTAAAAATCAGAGATCCAAGTTACTCATACCGCAATGCTTCAATTGGAGAGAGTCTGGAAGCCCTGATTGCCGGCGCAATACCAAAAATAACTCCAACAGCCATAGAAAATCCAAATGCCAGGATAACCGACCAGGGTGTAACCGTCGCAAAGAAAAAAGCTGCAAGAACAGCCGATGCACCCAGCCCCAGAAGAATACCAATGAGTCCACCGAGAAGAGAAAGCATCACTGCCTCAAGAAGAAACTGTAATAAGATATCTTTGCGCTTCGCTCCAAGCGCTTTACGCAGGCCAATTTCTTTGGTTCGCTCAGTAACGGACACAAGCATAATATTCATAACACCAATTCCTCCGACAACGAGTGAAATTGCTGCAATCCCCCCCAATGCGAGTGTTAGGACGCCGGTAATATTATTTACTGTCTCAAGTGTTTGCTCCTGGGTCATAATGGTAAAATCTTCCTCATCAAGTCGGGTAAGCAGTACTTCGTTAGCTCGTTTTTTTACCAAATCCACCAGTTCTGGTGAATTGGCTGAAAGATAAATGCTATTTGCGAGGTCTATTGAGAACTGTTTTCTGGCTGCGGTGACTGGAATAACAATAGTATTGTCCTGATCCTGGCCAAAGCTTGATCCTTTGGATGCGCTGACGCCAATAACGGTATATCTCCCCCCAGAAATAGTAATTTTTTTACCAATGGGATCAGTATTGGGGAAGAGATTCTCAACAACTGTCGAGCCAATAACTGTAACCTTACTTGCGCTTGTTTCCTGCGTTTTGGTAAAGAATGTTCCCTTCTCTACTTCTGTTTTGATTATCTCAGGGAAATCTGATGAGGTTCCCCAGATATTGGTATTGTCATTGGATTTGTTCATATATTTGACAGTACCTATCTTTGATACCAATGGACTAGTCACGGCAATACTCTTCATTCGTTCTTCAAAATATTTTACGTTTGAAAAAGTAAGTTTATTTACTCCTTCTCCTGGTCCTTGAGTCCCCCCAACTTTACCCGGAAGAACAAAGAGGATGTTGGAGCCAAGACCGGCAATCTGGTTGGTAATGTATGCCTGTAGACCATTTCCAAGTGCCACAAGTAAGATAACTGAAAAAACACCAATAATAATACCAAGTGTTGTCAATGCTGAGCGAAGTTTGTTTGCTCGTAGTGATCCAAGTGCTAATTTAAATAATTCTCGTGTGTCCATAGTTTTTTTATATAGTTTTCGTCATTCTGGCTTGTCCAGAATCAGTTGATCCTGGATGCACTCGTACCTCGTTTACCAGGATGACGTTTACCTTACCTATTTATTGACGATTAATCCGTCTCGTATCGTAATCACTCGCTGCGCTTGTTTGGCGATACCAGCTTCATGGGTAATCATAACCACCGTATTACCTTGTTTGTTTAAGTCTTTGAGAATTCCCACAACTTCATCTCCTGATTTGGTATCAAGATTTCCTGTCGGTTCATCAGCCAGAATGATTGCAGGATCATTCATCAGAGATCGTGCAATCGCTACCCGTTGTTGCTGACCCCCGGATAGTTGGTTTGGTTTTTTATAGAAGTGGTCACCCAGACCAACTTTGGTGAGCAATTCTTTGGCCTTTGCCTCACGAGTTGCTTTATTGGTGCCGGTATAGATGGCAGGTAAAATAACATTTTCAAGCACAGAAATCCTCTTGAGTAAATTAAATTGTTGAAAAACAAAGCCAATCTCTTTGTTACGGATATGTGCTTGTTCGTCCTCAGTGAGTTTGGTGACGTCATTTTCATTGAGAATATATTTCCCGGTGGTTGCCGTATCAAGGAGTCCAATGATGTTGAGAAGCGTTGACTTTCCTGAACCTGAAGGCCCGGTAATAGCGATAAATTCTCCTTTTTTTACGGTAAGATTAATGCCATGAAGTACTTGCGTAATAATTTCATCACTCACGTAATCTTTGATAATGTCGGTTAGTTCAATAACATGAGTTGCTTTCATAGTTGCTATACATCGTCATTGCGAGGAGTAAAACAACGAAGCAATCCCCGAGCATAAAAGAGACTATTAGATTGCCGAGCTTCGCTCGCAATGACGTTGATCATATCAGAAAAAGAAAAATCGCTTGTTACTATTCTTCACGAGCTCGGCTGCATCATCTGGCTGAAGAGCAACTTCATCTCCTTCTTCAAGTCCACTAAGGATTTGTACGTCGGTATCACTTTGGATTCCTGCTTCCACCTTTCTTTTTTCAAACGTATCCCCCTTTTTTATGTATACTGAGTTATCATCGGTCAAACTTGCAAGCGATACAACCAGCGTATTGGAACTTTCTGCCGTAATAATATTGGCATCTCCATTCATCCCGATTCGATAATCAACACCAGGCATTTGAGGAAGTGTTGCTTCGACATTGAAGATCGTCCCACCAGTATCAGATGTCTGACTGTCAAAATCAATTGATTCCACACTCATTTTGAGAGGATTATTGGGGTAAGCATCAAGTGTTACGTCAACAGTATCCCCGATTTGGATATTGCCGACATCTGCCTCATCAACTTCAATCTGAAAAACAAGTGATGTAGGATCGGCAATACTAAAGGTAGTACTTGGCGTAATATTGATACCAGTCGTTGTCACATCCGTTTCGGTAACAATCCCATTAATGGGTGATGTTAACACTGATGCTTCCTTTGCAATTGCTTGCAGCTCGACTTGGACAACCGAGCTGTTAAGATTAAATTGATTGGTCTCAAGAAGAAATTTTATATCTTGAGTGATTGCATCATTGGGTGTTGGGGCATTATTGTCATATCTTCCCTGTTCAAATTCGTTTCGTTCTACAGAATACGCAAGGAGTGATGATTCAAGGTTCTTCTGAAATGAACGTTGATCAAGTACAGCAATTGTCTGTCCTACCTTTACGGTATCCCCTTCTTTAACCCCCAGGTATACCAGCTTTCCTCCAGCGATAAACGTCAGATCGACAGCACTATCGGCAACAATACTTCCCGTGGTAGCAACTGCTTGAGTTATCGTTTCTTTTTGTGCTTTTTGGGTCGGAAGATCAGGTGGTGGCTTTGGCCAAAAAATAGCCAGAAGGATAACTAGGACAATGACGACAATTCCAATGAGTTTCTTATGGCTTCCCAAAAAAGCTCTCATTACCTTATTCTAACTGTTTTTGTATTTGGGTGCAAGTTCTGCTAAAATAGCTTCATATGCGCCCGTAGCTCAGCTGGATAGAGCGAATGGCTTCGAACCATTAGGTCGGGGGTTCAAATCCCTCCGGGCGTACACATACTGGTTATATTATGAGAGCTAAATTTATACAGGAATTTGTATTTCTGGTGAGAAGAGTGAATTGACTTGAAATAACTGTATATCTTTTACTAAAGAATACTTTTTCAATAATTCAATTTCTTCAATGATGATTTGATCCACCGCTTTTTTATGCTGAGCATACTTATCTGAATCAAGAATAGTGAATAATGAAAGGTGTGGGATATATGCATACTGGTTTTCTGGAACATTTGGAGAGAGGTATTTTTTTGTAAAAAAACTATGTAGCTTTTCAAGAACTTCTGTTTGTGAACAAGTAATATAACATAAAGTGTTGTTAGTACCTTTATTGAAATAACTACCTTTGATCGGTGAAACTTCAAGGGTTTCATGCATTAAGGAGAGATGTTCCGCATCTTCTTTGACAGCTTTTTTTTGATCTTCCGTTAGTGTGGCATCAAAATAATAAAGTGATATATGTAGCGAGAGAATATTTTGCAGTAATACTGCGTCTTCTAATTTGTGTTTCTTTATATATTGTTGAAGCCGAACAAATAATGTAACAAATGGAGCGTTCTCTAAGACTATTCCTATAAAATATGATGTTATTTGCATTGATATATTATATCGGATACACTATCATTTGACATACCTTAACCCTTTTTCTGTAATTTTATACACTGTCCCTTTTTTCTCACCTGTTTTCTCTAGTAACCCTGATTCCACTAACTTTTGTAATGTTTTATAAGTACCTCGTATACTTAAGCTTGAAACTTGTAAAAAATCGTTAGCTTTGGCACTTCCTTTTTGAGCTGTAAGGTGAAGCAATTTCATTTGTATATCACTTAACCATACTTTATCTAAGAGCTTTGTACTTTTTTCAAGCAGAGCTTCTATTCGAGATTTTGCTCTTTCTGCTTCAATAAGCATTCCTTCAATATAATATTCAAGCCAGTGTGTTAAATCTGGTTGTCCATCTTTTCTATACTTATCTGCTGAATTGAGAGCTTCATAGTAAGCTTTTCTATTTCTATTATAAAAGCTTTCGAGAGCAAAAAGGCTTGTCATGTCGTAATTATTTTGCATAAGCATATAGGTTGTTAGTACTCTCGTCGTTCTTCCATTTCCATCGCCAAAAGGATGAATCGCAACAAATTGGTAATGTGCAATACCTGTATAAAGAACTGGTGATAATTGAGCAGGTTGAGGATTTTGAATCCATTCTATGAATTCCTCCATAAGTAATGGAATTTTTGAATATTCTGGAGGAAGATAATCCCCCACTATCACCTGTCCAGTTCTGTAGATACCAGCAATATCATCTCTTATCCCTTTTAATATACATGCATTAATTTCTTTGATGAATGTCTCTGTTATTTGAGGCACTTTCTCTTTTTTTGAAAATTGTTCTATATACGTGAGCGCACTGTTATAGTTTATGATTTCTTTAATATCCTGCTTTTCAGCATGAATCGTTTTCCCATTTAATACATCTTCAACCTGTTTTTCTGTCAAAGTATTGCCTTCTATTGCAGTTGAGGCATGAATAGTTTCAGCTGTTACTTTAGAAACAAATTCTTTTCTATAGCCCTTAGGGATTTGTACTTTTCGAAAAAACCCAAAAACTGCGCCAATTGCTTCTATATCTCGAGTTACTTTTGGAGTTATGGTAAAATATGGAGTATACATAGGGAGTGCTGATATTGTACCGATAAAGTGCCGATATGTCAAGTGTACAAAATGGATCAGACTATAATTACCCCTCCTTTTTTTTAAAGTAGGAAATAGCCATGAGCAGGGTACTTTTTTCTTGAGAATCAATGGAGGATGTTAAATAGGTACGAAAATCATTCCACAGGGGGTACAGAGTCTCATCAAAGAGTTTCAGCTCGGTTTTCTAATAACTTCTTAATTGGATCAAAATAGTAATCTCGCCAATCAGCAATATCTTTCTGTTCATCGACAATATCACCTGCATAAAGCATCTGTACGGTTGTCGTGCCATCATACTCTTCAAATGTAAAAGTAACATTGTATTTCCAACTCGGATTATCGTGACCATACCAATCTTGTTGGAGTAACTTTTCAGGAATTACTTTGGTATTGATGCCATGGATATCTCCACCCCAATAGCTAAACTCGCCGCCTTCTCTTGGATCAACCTTGGCAGGACTAGCACCCCATTGTTCAGCAATTGAAGCATCAGTAAGCGCTTGCCAAACTTTGGCTATTGGGGCATTGATAGTGTATGTCTGCTCAATCTGTTTCATGCGCTAATAATACTCTAAAAATTATTCCCATACAAGCATCTTATGCATCTATTGTGTATGTTATACTACCAGGTATATCAATGAACCTACAGTCCCCCTTCACCTTCAAAATTCTCGCCAAAGACAAGAACTCCAAGGCCAGGGTAAACTTACCACTCCTCATGGGACGATCCAAGAGAAACTTGGAGCAGATTTGATCGTTGCATTTGACGATCATGAATCTCCTCTGTGGGATTATGAAACGACCAAGCTTTCTCTTGAGCGGACAAGTCGTTGGGCAGTCGCAAGCCGTAAGGCTCAGAAGAGAAAAGATCAGCTAATGTACGGCGTGGTGCATGGTTAAAAAACCAATGGCTCGAAAAAAGTGTTTAAAAACTATTTGAAGAAAGTTTTAATAACGGTAAGAAGACCATTTTCTTTTTGTGTCGGTACGATCAGATCTGCAATTACCTGTAAATCTTTCGGGGCATCGGCCATTGCAACCTTTACACCACAGGCACTCAGTAGCGGATAATCGTTATATCCATCCCCTACACCAACGACTTTTTCTTTCTCTAGACGAAGAAGTTTCATGTACTCAAACATCGCTGTTTGTTTCGTTGCACCAAGATGGGTAATATCAAAACCATAATAGTCTCTAAATTTTCCTTTGATAGTATGAATATCTTTATATCGACCTTTCATCTCTTCTATTAGTATATCAACGTTACTTTCTGTAAATTTATTCATACTTGATGGTATCACTATTTTGGGTATATCTCTTATGCGTAATGAGTCAACATGTTTAAAATTAATGAGATCACCATAAAAACTTACTATTTCACCATTTGAGGTATACACGTTTCTACCTTTCTCAACACAAAAAATAATCTTCTCTCGTAACAAATGTGCGATTATTTCCTTAACTTCAACATCATCGATATACTTTGCCCAAAGAATTTCTTGTGTTTGTGGATCAATTATTTCTGCACCACCATGAACAATTTGTGGAGTTTGTAGATTAAGTTCTTTACATACTTCTTCAATATGTCCAGCAAATGGCTTACCTGTTACAATAGAGAAAAGATACCCCTTCTGTATAAGTTGCTTTATTGCTTGTTTGACTTGCGAAGTAATTCTATAAGTATGTACGTCCGCGAGTGTGTTATCAAAATCAACAACAAGAGCCTTGTAGGTATTCATAAGATAGTTGGAGTATAGCAAATTTTTTAGTCATACATCTTTGCAATCGTCTCCTGAGCATTAATTGCGATTATTTTGTAATCAAGTTCTGGAAATTGCTTCACAAATTGTTTGATCTCTGTCTCTGTCCCGACAATCCATCGCTGTTTTTTACTCCTGACAAGGTTCGCCAAGTCTTCCCTACTTATCCAAACTCCTTGTGTGGTAGCTTCTGGCACAGAAGAACGCACCGTACGATTTGAGTAATAGACCATCGAAGGATAGAGGTGATCAAGACGGACGATGATTTCATCGTCTTTGGCATGTTCATCCAGATACTTCCCGCTCTCGGCCTCTCCAATAGCCGATGCAGTCGTCAAAATGGGTGCAATGTTATTGCTATATGCTCTGACAGACAATGCAATCAGAAGTGCCAACAAAGCAAATTTCACAATGAGATTATTTTTGCAAAATCTCAATATTTCATGTACGGCATAGGCAATAATAATCGAGAAGAAGGGCATAATTGGGACAAGATACCAATTGTTTGTCTTTTGAGAAAAGCTAAGAAAAAGTACAAGACTCAATGGAAATACTAACAGCAGAAAGTATTCAGCTTGTTTTATCTTGCGGAATAACAAAGCAAATCCTAGAAGAAAAACAAAAAAGTATCTTCGTTGTAATGAATAATACATATAGGAGATATAGTCCAATTTAAAGGTCGCAAGACTTATCTTAGAAGCTCCCTGATCGGAGTTAAAAAGATACGACGTGATGAAAAGATTACCGAGTACTAAGGTGTTTTGATATCCAATATAGAGCCATAATCCCGGAATACCGATAGCTATAGCAAAGAGTAACAGGTAGTAGAGCCAATTTTTAAATACTTCTTTCCTACGAAAGAGAAGTTCATGAAGCAAAAAGATACTCAGTGGGAAAAGAACAAAAGAGCCTTTGGTCAATGCAAGTAAACAAAAACAAATTCCGAGCAAAATAAACCGCTTTCGTGACTTTAATAAGATAAAAAGAAAGATAAGAAAAACAAAGAAACTCGTCAATGCATCCAAATTGCCACTACGTACACGAGAAATAAATACGTCGTTAAAAGCAAGGGTGACAAAGGCCGCAACACCCGGGACAAAACCAAATTTTTTATAACTATAAATGAGGACACCAGTCAGAAGAAGTATGCCACAAATAGCTGACGTTAGTCTTACTGAGAATTCGGTCAGCCCCATAAAGGATGCAAAGAAGGCCGTGAGCCACATATAGAGTGGGGGTTTTTCAAAAAAATGACTACCATTCCATGTAGGGACGATAAATTCCTGATCTTTGATCATGTTCTTGGTAATTTCGCCGTACCAAGCTTCATCCCAATTATCAAGTGGGGCTTTTCCGAGTTGATAAAAACACAGATAGATGCCAAATAAAACAAGGAGTGATAAGGCAAATATCAGATATTTTTTTGCAGAAAAAAACGTGAGAATAAAATGCACTGACAAAAGTATAGCATGTGTTAGCAAATTGCCCTAATGGGACGGACTTATAGCCAGGTGATTTACAATTAGATCTACATATCTCTTGACAATTCTTACCAATATTTTATACTAGATATATGTTTACTCCTAAATATGCTTATACACCTGCAATCATCCGAGAATTAACAGGAATAGAAAGACTCTATGGACAACTTCTTGGAGAGAAGCTTATCCCCTCAATCTCGCTCAAACTTGCTCAGGAGAATCAGATCCTTGCTACCCACCACTCAACGAGCATCGAAGGCAATCCCCTCTCTCCCATGGATGTTACCAATATTATCCTTGGCGATCAAATCCCGGTAACCAAATCTGAAAATGAAGTAAAGAATTATTTTTCTGTACTCAACACGATCTTTTTACTTGCAAAAAAACGAACTCCAATCACTCCTGAACTGACCAAAAAACTCCATCATGAACTGATGATTAATATCGAAAAGAAAGATTTGGGAGAGTTTCGTGAAGGACATGTGTTCGTCGGACATCGAACGCAAACAGAGATTGTTGTCAAACACAATCCGCCATTTCATACACAAAAAGAAATCGATGAGGCGCTAACAGAACTCTACACCTGGGCAATGGAAGACAAACAGACTCATCCATTGATTCAAGCAGGTATTTTACACCACCGATTTGTTTATATCCATCCTTTCTTTGATGGCAATGGTCGACTTGCAAGAATTCTCACAGCATACTTTTTGCTCCTTAAAAATTACGAAGTAGCAAGATATTTTATCCTTGATGATTATTATGATGTTGATCGACATTTGTACTCTGACACACTGCACACGGCTGACGAAGGAGATTTGACTGAATGGCTCGCCTACTTCCTTGAAGGGATTGACTATTCACTCAAAGCTGCACTTGCCAGAATCACTGATCTGAAGCAAACCAAAATGGAAGAAGTAACTGGTGAAAAACGAGTCCTTGTGACCGCACGTGAAGAAGAAGTTCTCCAAATCGTTATTGACAAAAAAGCAATAAAAATGACAGATATCCAAGAAAGTCTTGATGTCACCCGTCAGCAAGCACATGCACTGATCTCCTCGCTTGTGAAGAAGGACATTTTGCAAAAATTTGGCAAGACCAAAACAAGTTATTATAAATTGGCAGACGACTCGCATACCCTATGAAAATTGCACTTTTAGGGGGAAGTTTTGACCCTCCACATCTCGGACATTATCTTATTGCTCAGCAAGTACGAGAACAACTTGCCATGGATGAAGTATGGCTTATACCACTCTATCAAAAAGACCTACAAGACAAAGCTTTTCACAAGCAACTGAGTAGTGTTGAAGATCGGGTTACCATGGCAAAGTTTCTTAAAAATTCGTTTATTAAAGTCTCTCAATTTGAAATCGAGCAAAATCAGACAAGTTATACACTTAAGACACTACAAGGACTCACGACAAAATATCCAGAGCATACCTTTTATTGGATACTGGGAAGTGACCAATTGGAATCATTTCAGAAGTATTATCATTGGCAAGAGCTGGTACAAAAGCATAATCTTATTATTTTCCCCCGGGAACATATGCTCTGGCACCTGGAAGAGCGAGTAAAAGAAGCTTTTCAGTTGCAAACAATTCCTGAAAATGTTATTGTTTTACACAAAGACGATCTTGTTTTGACCAACATTGCATCATCCGTGATAAGAAAAAGAATCAAAAAAGGATTGCCGATAAAATACTTAGTACCGAAAGAGATTGAGGAATATCTTAGAAAGAAGGGATTGTATAGTAAACGAAAGACGTAATCGTCATTCTGGCAAGTGAGGAACGAACGCTTCCAGAATCAAAAAGAGATGCTGGACACCTGCCCGCAATGCAAAGCAACGCGCTGCAGGCGGGAGCCAGCATGACGGATAAAAACTTTAAACAAATGCAAAGAGATATGAACTACCTACTCACCATTGATCCAGCAAAAGAAAAAGAACGGATTGTTTCTTTCTTGAAAAAAACCTTTGCGGAACAACGTATTGACCATGCCGTTATCGGTCTTTCAGGAGGAATTGACTCGGCGGTTTCTTTTGCTCTCCTCAAAGAAATATTGCCTCCAGAAAAAATTATTGTCGCACATTTGTATTATGAAAAATCTTTTTTTGCACAACTTGAACCACTTATTGAAGAAGCGAAGATACCCGCAAAAAATGTTAA
>ERZ1292645.135-Hain-H14-02um-R2-135-length-34240-cov-6_pt1 | contig 34240 bp, 41 predicted proteins | sample MGYA00564401_ERZ1292645 | MGnify/ENA primary metagenome ERZ1292645 (study PRJEB36523, sample SAMEA6512644) | groundwater metagenome | collected 2019-01-09 | study: AquaDiva: Metagenomics assemblies of 32 groundwater samples | reverse complement strand
ATTATTTCCGGGACGCAGATAAACGGATACTCCATTAAGACTAATCTTATATCCTTCCAAAGCAACCGCCGGCATGTTATCTGGACCTATTCCTGTTACAACTTTAGGCACAACATAAAGCTGAACCTTCGGCCCACTCTGTATCTGCTGCGTCATCCATTTTCTCTTATCATTAGATCGCTTATTTGCTCGCGAGCGAAGCGACTTAAATTTCTGTTGAGTAATTTCATTAAGTTCTGCTTTACGCTTCTCGGTAGGATAGTTGGCGGTACTGCGAGCCTCAAGAATGAAGCGTTCCTTATTCTGCTCATATGCACTAGAATCAGCATCCAGTGCCGCCATGAATGCCAAGTAGCGATGAGCAAGATCGGGATCAATATCTTCTAAGTTTTCCCCACGAATAACTCGTTGAAGGGCCAACCCAATCTTCGCTGCATCTAAATTAGTTGCAGTTGGAAGTTTAGTATAAAGGTCCTTAACTAAAGGATCGTTATGCGGGCTGACCGGACTCGCTAGGACTTCCGCCTGCTCCGCCGGTGTTCGGCGCGCCGAGCGGTTTCGTCGTCTTCGTGTCATTTTTCTTTTCTCCTAATTTCAAAACATCTATGTCTTCCCCATACAATTCAGGAACGACAACATATCCATAGTCATATTCCGCCGTCATATTGGGATTGCGGCTTTCTGATTGGACAATATAGTGTTCAACCTGACTAATTGCCCCCAACGAAAAGCTCAGTTTTCCCGTCCACTCTATTTCGGCGTTTTGCAGTTCTGTCTTTCTCAAACCAAGCGCCGCAGAAACTTCTGGATCATTTATATATTTCTGTCGTAAGAATTCAAGTTCCATCTTTGCCCCGCTAACGGAGTCAAGGTTAGTTCTATATTCTTGAATTTCCGCCCGCAAGGAAGCCTTCCTTACTTCCATAGTCAATCTATCTATCCAGCCATCTTCATCATTATCGTGTCGTCTAGTTAGGTGCCCAAGATAGTTATTGGATTCTGCTTGCGCGCCCATGTAGAAATTAACCCTAGCAGTAGCCGCAAGTTCGGCCTGTAATCTTATTTTTAGTCTGTCTGCAATCGCCGGAATTTTATCGTGATACAATACACGATGCATGTCTTCTAGTTCCAACCGTGCACCATGGTATTGCATGGCCGCATCTTTTAGCCCCACTAATTCTTTTCCTACTTCCTCTAAACGAGTTCGAATCTGAGAGGGCAATAGGACATCTGATACTGTATATCCATATAGATGTCCCTTCATAATTGGAGAATTATTTGGAGTTCTAATTTCTATTCCACGAGCCAGAGCTTGAGCTACCCAGAATTCCGCACCGGGTTTTTGATACATGTACTCGCTCTGAGTTGCCATGTTAAAGCCCCAGATTTCAATTACATCAAACTTCTGGGACCATATAGCGTAAGCTATCATCCATGCAAAACTGCTCGAATAGTAGCCGTGCTCATAGGCTTCTAACCAGGGAATAAATTTTCCCGTTTTTACATCATAGGCTTTGGCCTTGCTAAAGAATAATTCATCACATTCGTCAAGGGGGAATGCTTCTGCGTTAGGAACACTCTTGAAGTTCTCTTGCATAACTATTGGAAAGTTATGTTCCTTGCCTAACCATTCTGCATGCCGCTTATCATTGGGATTGTTATTGCGACTCCAGTCTTCCTCAAGGTGCATCTGGAACCAACGATCCGCCCGGAATTCTCCGGCGCTATTCTTCATGTAGTTTGCATTGTAGGCTTCATTGCATCCCCAAATTTCTACAGTCTTTTTATTATAGGGAGCAAGATGCCGGCTACTAACAGCGAACCCGCACAGCGCAACCGTTCTAGGTTGTGTTAAGCGGGTCCGTCTAACTGCGGTAATTGTATTCTCCCATTTAAGCTCGGGAGCATCCAAGTTTCCTCTCAACGTCCCCTTGGCTTCATCCTCTATAGGATTTGTAATTGTCTCAGTCACGTTATCTCCCAACATCCAGTGTGAGTTACATATCCTCTTTCTACCATTGTCTTTAATCTATGACAATTGGCACAAAGAGTTCGTAAATTTGTAATATCATCATTATTGTGATTTCCATCAATAGGGTCTATATCCATCTGTCCCTGATGAATGGCAGTAAAACCACACTGACTACAAATCATTGTTTTACTTATTTGGTATTTATATTTGGCAAATTTATGCCGGCATGTTGCACAAACTTTACGAAATCCACTTTTCGCCGTTTTGTGTTTCGAACATAAATTACCACAAGCACATCTTGGTCTATCCATAATGCCTCCAGTACGGGTACTAGGGAGAGATACTGGAGTACCCCTCCCGTTCCCCGCATTATTGGGAGTATTAGTCCCTTAAATTGTATTAAACGTTATCCCGACGGAATGACGAACGCTGTGGCTTTAGAACTAGCCATACGCGCCCTACTCCGGTAGTGCCCCCGCCGGCATTCACGTCAACCTGAATGCTTCGGGAAGTAACACCGGGGACTCCGGCAGAACCACCAGCATATCTCTTCAATACCAACTGTTCAACTGCTCCTGCGGCACCGATTACTTCATTTCCAAAAATTGCCAAGTTTTCACTTGTATCCTTTACAACGATGGACTTTGATCCACCGGCGTTAAAGGCAGTAACAATTTCTAGACCAATTGCCCATAGAACAGTTTGTTCAGGGATAGAAAAGATATTTATGGACGTGCCCGTGTCGAAATTGATGACGTCGGACTCAATCGCATACAAGCTCGCGCGTGCAAGCTGATTGGCCCAAACATTGCCAGCAACTCCTCTCGGCCACGCAGGAATCTTAACTGCGGCCATAATTTTATCCTCCTAGACTTATCGAACTTCGGCGGTAATGTAGAACACGTAAACTTCTGCGTGTCCTTCAGTACCCATAGCACCAGCACCAGAGTATGAAACCTGAATGGTTGCATCACTGGTTGCGGGCCATACACCACCGAACAACAGATCGTCTGTTGCGGCAAATCCTGCTACTACTCCGGTTGACAGACCACGCTTTACGCTGTACCATGCAGCAGCGGTAAAGTCAACTCCGAATGCCCCGGTGTCTCCACCAAGAGCGTCGATGTCTGAGTCAACACCCAAGGCAATAGCGCCTACCGAGAATAGTTCGGAAATGTTAACCAGAACATCTACGATCTTAAAGGTAGTATCAGCAAAGGTTAGAAGATTCTGTGCGCCTGCGGAAGTTAGGTTAACGTCGTTAGTACCAGAGAAGCCGGTGCTTCCGAATGTAATACGAACAACCTTAACAACCAACGGGTCAGAACCTAGAAATGCTTCACCAACGATAGGTAATGATTTTGCGGCCATTGTACTTTAAACCTCAATAGTGTCTGACGGAAATATCCGCCGGGGGGTCTCCCCATCCTAGTTAGAATTGATTAACTAAAGTCGTTCAGGTGCTCCAGATTGCGGAGCCAGTTTCCCTGAGTAACAACCAGATCATATGCGAACTTAAAGCCCAGGGTACCTCGCTGGTTCAACGGATCGAAACCCGTCTCTCCCAGACCCTTGCGGATGATCTCCACGCTGTTTACGCTACCGCCAGTGTTTCCACCGGGCTGATAGTCAGCCGGAGCCGAAGTTGGGTTTAGGTTAGGCATCTGACTTGCGAATCCAACAACACCGTGGGAATCAGCACCGATGAACAACATATCATAAACATCGGCATTGCTCACACCACCGTCGGTGTAGATGCGGGCATTTGAACTCATATAGAACGTGCAGTTCATTAGGGTGCCTAGCATACCACTTCGAATAGCGGTGCTTGGAGCTTCCTGAACGAATGCGGCCATAAAGGTCTCATCCTGTAGCAGGCTCTTCCAGGTGTAAGGGTGAATAACGCATGCGAAACGACCACCCTCAACGGGGCGGGCGTTCTGGGCCTCCAACTCTGCAAGCTGGATCAGAATATCATCGAACGTAATCTCGTGCGATAGTGCAGCATCAAGAGAAGTTCGTGCAGTCTGACCGGCTGAGAAGTCGGTGGTTGCGCCGTCAGTTAAATCATTTCGAACTAGGGTATCAACAGAAAGTCCAGCCTGCTCACCCATAACACCAGCCATTTCCGACAGAATCGGATCATACCCCTGCTCCGTGATTCGCTGGGTGTAACCCATCCACGAACCATAGTAAACAGGAGTAAAAGTTAGCTGAGTTAGAGATGGCTGACTGCCTTCGTCCGGGGTTACGCCTTCCGCTGAAAGCGGAGACGAAATAGCTGACAATGACTCATAGCGTCGGACTTCATAGGTTCCATACCCATTTAGGGTTCCTGGGGTTGCCCATCGTCCGTGTACGAGTCGAGGTAGCGCCCGGATCAGCAAGCGTCGTTCAAAGTTAGTCTTGATCGCGCCGCTATAATTGGCTACTGAAATAACAGCCATTGTATCCTCGCGCTTGCGCGGGCTACAATGGAAAAACTCTTATCGAGAAATCTCGGGTTGAGTAAATCCTTGCATGCCCGGCAAAACTGATGGTGGGAGTAGTTTGCGCTCTACGGCGCGATACAACTCCTCAAGAGTCGGCTCTCGTCCACCGAAGTATTGCGCAGCGGCCTTTACCGCTTCTAACTCAGTCATTCCGCCCGTTCGGCCATCTGCACCTGTAGGACCAAGAATTCTCTGAGCAGGCAAATCTCCGGCAGCTTCAGCAAGTCGATTTGGGTCAGCGTTGCCTGCCTTTAGGGCATCCAACTGCTTCTGCACATCGCCCAGTTTCTTATCATAGTCGCTCGCTACTGAACGTTCTTTGTTGCGAACTTCCTGTAGACTTGACCACCCGCTGTCCGCTAAATCCTGCAACGAACCCCGAGTATTCAAATTCTCCACAGGGACTCCCAATGAAATAAACTGTTGTAGATACGACGCCGCTTGTTGCGCATCTACCGTTTGCTGCTGCATCTTCGCCAAGAATTCTTCCCGGTCCTGTAAACGCTGGGATAGGATAGTCTTCTCATAACGAAGTGCTTCCGCCTCTTCCATTCCCGCCATCTTCTCTTTATGGTAGGCGTCTTCCCATCGCTGCTTCTCTTCCGCAGTTTGGGACTTGATTGAATTAATCTGACTTTGGAGAGTTCCTTGCAGTCGTCTCACATTCCGGTCGCTTTCAGTCTTGAGAGAGTCTAGATTAGACTGTGCTGCCGTGAGTTGGTCAGTCAACTTTTTAGCTTCCGCTGCCCAATCTACCTTCTGGTCTCCCTCGGGTTGGCCGGCTACATCCTTACTAGGGACTGCTCCGGCAACATTGGCTACCTCATTAAGGGCCATGTTATCCTCCGTGGGCGGTATTGGTTTCCGCCTATTTAGCTAACCTTATCATATCAAATGGGGCATGCTATGTCAAGGGCTAGTCCTTTGTGTATTTTCCTCCCCCAACGCCTTGAGTGGTCCCCGAAGACTCACTAGCATTCATTTTATCATAGCGATCCTCATGAACCAATTTGGCATTCTCGGCCATCAACCGCTTAACATATTCTGCATATTCTCGGGCGCGTACTTTATTCAAATAATCAATAGCCGCCGAAGATAAGGGCTTCCGGTCAGAAACCATGCCTACAATCTCATTTAAGACGCCTACTGGAGTGTTCTTTCCAAAGCCCGGAGGCCAGTAAGGTGATCCTGCTATGCCGCCGGACCCCAGTATTCTAGGATCAGCCAGTTCATTAGTATCATAGGTAGAGCGGTAGCCCTGCCCAATCATCCTCTCACCAAAGCCAGAGAAGCCTCCGCCAAAGGATGAGGAACCACCGCCCCGAGAACTCCCCCCGCCTCCCCCATCACCATATGAGGCTGTACCACGCTTTTCCGCCCCTTCCCCCACTATTCCCGTTTGTGTTGTGTATTTCTCCGGGTTGAAATATTTGGCCCATAATTGGTTTATCTTGGCATACTCATCCCGCATATCATAATAGTCGTCTAGTTCTGGATGAGCTTTGCGCCAGTTACGCTTCTCTGCTCCCCCGAGAGTTCCATACACAGCAATAGTTTGTCGAAACTCCTCTCCAAACGTATTCTCGATTCCTTTCCAGAAATCATCATTCAAGCGTTTTGCCATAGCCCATTCGGTAAGTTGGGCTTGGCTTGGGGGAGTAATGTTTAGAGTTGATGCTGTACGTTCCAGCAATTCTCGAAGTTGCGTTACCTTTTCATAGTCTTCGAAGTTACCGCCGGTCTCATACCACGCGGTAAGTAAGTCTTTCTCTCCACCAGCCATAACAAAGGCTTCCTGGAAAATCTTGTAGTTCTCTCCAGGACCGGCGGCAGATAGCATATCCCAAATCTCATTTTCTACAACACCGCGTTCCGCATTTGGTAGGTTGCGCTCCTCAATAGAAGTAACGCCTGCCGCATGAAAGACGTTGGCAAGGTCTTCCGGCAAGAAACGATCTTCTCCATAATTCTCAAATACCCATCGTTGCAGATCGGGCAATGAAAGCTGGCGATGATCGTCTAGCCATTTCTGCTCTGCTAAGGCGCGCTCATAGGTATTCATGTTATCCCACTTCTGCGTCTCTTCCATGTAGGGATTCCACTGTAGTTCCATGAAGGCGGCGTTCATTGCATCGAACGGTGTATCATTCTTTAAAGAATAAGCATCGTATCCCTCAGCATTTGTCTGAGCCAATAAGCGATTCACCAGGGCTCCTTCAACCACAATACGATGGCCCGGAACCTCAGTTGGAATCTCGCTACCATCTATCCCGGTTCGGGGCTGTATCTCCTGAACTAGGAATGTAGCAGCAAGTTCAGAACCCAGAGCGGGAAGGTCTTCTTTCCATTGCTCCAGGCGAAGTTGCCAATTAGCATATGGTTCATCATCCTCAACATACCAACGAGGTTGTGTATCTTTGACATAACTCCACCATAGATTTTCAAAACGATCTACAATCATATCTTCAGTCTTATACCCAATAGCCCAGTCTCGCCGAGCCAAATCAAATACTGGAGCATCATCTAAAGCACGTCGTTCTCGGAAATAATTTCTCCAACAGGTTCGACGTACCGCTGAATCCGCCCCGATCTTATTTGATTGCTGACAAGTGCTTAAACGATCAGCCGCAGCAGTAAGCGAATCATAGTAGGCTTGAGTTACTTCCTCTTCCCACAAACGCTTCGCCATTTCATTTGCGCGCTCTTCTCCATAGGCCTGTCCCCCGCCCGGCAACTCTACCCAACGAGATGCTCCATACAATTGATTAACAAATCCTTCGGGAGTTTCCCATCGAAGGTTAGAGTATGCCTCGTAACGAGATTCTGGTTCTGGGTCTAGGCCAAAGATGGCCGCGCCGGCAAAACCATTAATCTGATCTTTCAAAAAGTTAGTCTGATCTCTTAGAGCAAGTAATGCTGCCTCTGCATCCGTAAATTCCTTTGGATAGATACCAGTAAAGAACCCAAGAAGCTGATTATAATATTGTGATTTTTCTATGGCATCCCGCGCCGCCGTCCATCGAAGATTTGTTCTATCTCGACGGTAGGTTGAATCAAAAATTGGCGCTCCATTCTCGTCAACACCTGTTGTTCGATAACCCAGAGCGGCATAAAGCTCTGCCTGAATCTGAGGCAGTTTGTCTGGATTAGCTTGTAGTTCAATCAAGGCCGCGCCAAACATTTCCTTTTCAATCATAAAGTCTTGCCATCCAACATCCTCGGTAAACATACCTGGATCGTTTGGATAGCGGGACATACGAAGTGCGCGACGGATATCCCTCTGCCACCACGGAGGAACTACAACATCAATCTGTGAAATAATGGTTCCCGCCGGATAACGATTTCCGTCAAGAACTCCACTAGCATATAATGGAAGAGCGATCCACGGGGCGGGTCTAAATCCAAATAACTGCCCGTACTCGTAAACATAAGCAATAGCCTCTTCCATCGGGCCAACGCTTTCCTTAAAGTCTGCATCCGTATAAGGATTAGGGCGAGGAAGCACATACTTAAAAGATAGCGGTCCCGTTAAATTAACCCAGGAATCAGTTCCAGGAATTCGAACGTAGCCAAACAGCCTATTCAGAGGGCGACCCTTACTATCAGTAGCCCCGTTATCAATTTGCTCCTTACGTTGTATACGGGAATACTTGCTCCACCACGCCAAATACTCTGGGTGTTGAGAAAAAGCACGAATCCAAAAGATAGGTGAGCGACTCTGGAACATCCAGAATGGAGATACAAACTTTATCATGCTGTCGATGCGATAGTTATTCGCATACTCCAACATGTCGTCTTGCGTAATCTTTACCGCGCCCTTATAGTCGTTGCGCCCAACTGCTCGTAGGGTCATTTCCTCCAAATCAGCAATACGATCTGGATTAGTTTCCTTCAATAATTTAGACCCATCCATGGCCAAGTCATGCGCCGCTCCCTTTCTCCAGGTAGCGTCTTCAAGAACACCCCGAACCAATTTTTGTTGATCGGCGGGTAGGCCCGTAAAGGATAATGTCCCATCCTGTAGACCTGTCTTCATATAGGCACGAAACTCTTCTAGAGTACGCACAACAGCAGATCGCTGAGCTACCAAGTCCGTCTGCATCTCCAGCCATGAGTGCATACCGTCAGACAACATCCATCGAGGCAGGGGTCTAGCAACGTGCAATACTACTTCCGGTGGAAGGGTTAACTGTTCAATAGTTACCCCTAGCGAGCGCGCTTCATCTTGAAGACGACGAATCGCAGAGATAGTATCTGGATGAACTCCTCCAGTTCCAGGTCCTTTAGCCATCTCAGAAAAAAGAGCATAATATTCCTGTAGTCGTTGAGTATCCGCTTCAGATAGGGTTTTTCTAGCCTCTAAGGAAGCCATTTCTGCCCGTGCGGTATCTATGGATTTCCTACTAAGAATATTTCCATCGTTACCTATTGTATAATAATACTCGTTAAAATCTTTTCCAAGAAGTACTGTTGCATTAAATTGCATAGCTACTTGTTCTTGCTGTTTTAAAGAAAGTTCATCTGCCCGTAATACTGTTCTAGGCCCTGACTGAGTACCAAGATTTTCTAGTCGTCTAATCTCATCTTCCAAGAAGGTAATAAAGGTTGTGCGGTCCTTTGTTACATCGGCTCCCCACAATCCACGAATTGTCCCGCCGGATGCTGTTGGAGTTCTTGAATATGTTTGCCATACAGCATCAGCTTCCGCAATAGCTCTATCTGTGGCCCGACCAACTGCATCTCCAAAGGCTTCTGCCATTGATTCTGCAACTTCCTGATCTGTTCTAGCCGCCTTAGCCGTTCGTACAAGCTCAACAGAAAATGGCTGACTAAAGAATTCTTCTGCATTCTTAATTGTAACATTTGGACCAAAAAATGATTTGATTAATTGATCGCGAAGCTTTGTAGTACCCCGCCATCCATTGAAGGATATACGAGTACCCGCGGCATTATCCGTAAGACGAATACCCTTTAATCTCCCATTTTCAAAGAAGGTTTCGATTCCAGCATCGCCCAGTACTTGTGATAGAGACGGCATTTCCGCCGCTTCTCCTGCGGCCACACGTTCTAGAGATGTATCTACTGTGTTAATAACCGTCTCATATATCTGCTGACCAAGGCGATCAAACTGCTCCCATGCGGCATTTCTCAAAGGTCCTGGTTCAAGACCAAGAGGACCGGGATAAACATGCAAAATAAACCGCTTTAGATTATCTCGGAACAGAAGTATTTGATCTCGTACCTCAGATAGAGAATTATCCAAAGCAACGGATTTAGTTGCCTCATCCCCGCCCGCTGCGCCTATTGTTTGCAGTTCACGCTTGGCATCATAAAAACGCCCGGCAGCTTCTCGGTGTAATTCTCCCATGCGATAATACTCATCACTCATGGTGTATACAACTTTATCCGTAATCTTAAACTGCTCGGTAGTTACGTTCAGATTTTCCCCAAATTCTTGTGCAGTCCCGCCGCCAAGATTTACTTCTGGAGTATCTGGAATTCTAGTCTCGGCCCCGGACACTGGGACATGTCGTTCAGCCGATGCCGCGGCAGGCACTTGTACTACATCATCTGCGGCTCCCGCAGGTATTTGATCTGCATTAGCTAGACCCTGTGTATAGGGATCATTGCTACGATCTATTAGTTCAGCATTAATCTTCTCAACTGCCTCATCAAAGTAGGCATCAATCTCAGAAAGCCGGCGCTCCACAGAAGTTTCTACCTTTAGTATATCTTCTAGGTCCTCCACCACTGGGCGGAAAACAAGGGATCGTAGACGCCGATCAACTCCATTCTTTGCGAGAATTTCTTCCCAGCCTTCAGGAAGCATCTGAGAGAACAAACGCTCGCTTCGTCGTCCCCCGCCTCCCAATACACTCAAGAACTCGGCAGACTTTTCTACGTCATCTGCTCCAGCTAGCCACGCGCGCTTGAAGGCAGAAATGGTCTCAGGAGTAGCCCCCGATGCTACAAGCCTTTCTACGATCTTATCTAGATTGAATTTATCCATTGTCCAGTAAACACTATCAAAATGGGCAACGGCTACTCGGGTACGAAGCCCGAATTCTACAATAGCATTAGTGTTAACAAATCCGCGCGAAATGGTCTTTCGACCCATCGCTACCTGATCCCATATCCAGGTAAGGGCTTTTACAAGAAGTGGGCTTTCTCCGCGGGCCGAGCGAATACCTATCTGTTCGGCTTTAACTTCCTGTCGAGCGTCATTCATAAGACTCAATAGGCCATACTTAAACTTGCGTCCTCGAAGCAATCTATCAACGACTGGCTCTATAAATCCAAGCTCTCCCTCAACTTCTCTAAGACCACGTGAAAACGTAGTTTTAAACTCGTCACGAAGCAAGTCTCTTCCTAGCAATCTCTTAACATTAACTCGATGAAGTGTTCCTATGTCATCTTGAATCTTACCCCCGGAAATCAAAAAGCGTGCGGTAGAGTCTATATAGTTAATGGCAGTCCAGCCGGGGCGTAATCCCAGCCACCATTCAAATAGACCATTACGCATGCCGTAAAATAACTTATATACAGGAGCAAGTTTTGCTGCCTGTTCTGTTCTACCAAGTTTGGTTGCTAATTGCCATAACGGATTATCTGATAATGTTTCCGGTCCTAACTCCGTTGCGTGCAGGCGTCGCCATACTGATTCAAAATTCTGACCAAATTCCTGTGCAACTAAACGCGGCTTGGACGCTACCTCATCTGCCATTCGTAGAGCATTACGAAATGCATCGGCTTCTGATAATTCTGGATTAGATTTACGAAGGTCTGATAATGCTCTTCGAAATTCTCGATCATGGATTACATCATAAGCAGTGTTAACCAGATTACCCCAATTCTCAGGGTTTATTCTCTTCAACCATGCTGGAGCCATATCGGGATCAGGATACTTTGCTATAGCCCCAGAATACATATCCATAAGTCCCCGAGCCGCCTTTTGCCAACGAGTAGTCATAGTAGCAGGAAGACTTTCCAATGCATCAGCATCTCCCTGTACTGCGGCAACCAAAGTTTCAATTTGCTCATCCAATCCGCGCTGAGTTCCTACTGCCCCGCTCAGGGTTTCTTCCGCGCCCTGTGCCAATTTAGTCATCATGTTATTGGCTGAACGTCGATAAGCAGTGCCCGCAGAACTTAGAGCTTCTGAGAATAACCAATCATACACTAAGCGGACGGGACGAACTATAGGTTTATCCGCTACAGCGGACACTCCTTTTCCAAACACACGTACTAATTCATCTAGTCCGTTGGATACTCCTCGCAATAGGGGTTTTGCAGCACCTAGAAAATTTGTAACGTCCAATGCAATACCCATGGTAATGTTGGTTCCCATGTTTTCATAATTGTCTCGCATATAACGAACAACTCGTGGGTCCAGGGGTCCCTGATTTTCTAGTTCGGCTACTGCCACAGCCTTAAGGAAGGCTTCCTCTCTCCATGGCTCATCCAATCGTGACCACATGAAATAAGGACTATACCAATGGGCGGCGCGAAGCTCTAACTTCTTTGCCTCCGTCATCATAGCAAGAGCAGCCTCGCCATTACCCTGCGCCAGTAATTCTTGAGCTTGGGTTTCTAGGCGAGTCTTCTCCTTTAATACATCTTGCCGCGTTTCATCTTCTCGATTACGCATGCGAAGAGTCGTAACTAAAGCTTCCCGTTGCTGCTCTGGATAAAAGGAGAATAATCCTCCTAAATAATTTTCATACTCTTCATCAGATTCAAACTCATCGCGATAAATGCCCGCACCTGTTAGGTCATTTGCGGCATGTCCCCAGAGATTTATAGCGGTGCCGGCTGCGGCATCTACCTGCATGGCCCAATAATTATTAGGGTCCATCCAAATAATTTCATCTTCACGACCTTGCGCAACAAGAGTATCAATCTCATCCCGAGAATATTTCGTTAGAGTTTTCGCATCTACCCCAAGCGGTTCTAATTTTTGTCCAAACGCGCCGGCAACTAATGCACGAATATCTGTCCAGGCATCTGCCATCCCGGTTCCCGTTAGACGAGCCAAAGATACAGTATATGTGCTGGCTACTTGAAAGTAATTTAATCCTTCTCGATCCCCTTCTTCCGCCTCACGTCCAAATACATTAGCGATACCACGAAAAGGCTCTTCTGTAAATATGCGAATACCATCAATAATTGATTCCCACCAGGATGTTCGAAGAGGCGTTGGCTGTGGAAGTTCGTGAAGAGTTGGAAGAAATGCCGAATCCTGCGGCAGAGCTTCTGTTACATTCTGCTGCCACGAAGCGGTTAGTTCTGCATCATATGCAGATGGAGTTTGTACACTAGATAGGGGTTGTCCAGATGCGTGTAATGGATTATAATACCCCTCGGTGAGAGCTTGTATTTTCTGCTCTCCCATGATAAAGAGTTCAATTCGTTCTTCTTGGGTCAAAGGTTTGATGAAGTCATTTTCCAACATGCCCATAGTATATGGAATACCCGTATCTTCAATTGACCACATACTTGTCTTAGGGTCCCAGAATAGGGGCATGCCACTATTATCTGTAGTTGGATATGGCTCATTGTTTTCATCAAAACCAAGAAATACAATATTTCCGTGCTCCGGCCACTTCTTCTCTGCATTTCGCCAAATAGGAAGAAGTTCTCTAACTTCTTCTGAGGCGTTTACTGTATCAGCAAATTCTGGAGTATTCCAAAACTCTTCAACAGCTTCCGATGGAATACGCGGGTCCTCTCTCCGATCCGGTAATACTAGAGTATCGCCGGGGTGCAAAACTTGACGACTTGGATTGGACTCCATTAAGTCGGTACGATATATCTCATTTCCATATATCTGCCCCGCTATGGAACTCCAAGAATCTCCAGGACGAACAAAGTAAATGTCCGATCCGATATGATCTTGACGGGGTGGAAGATCGCCTATTCCCTGCTGAAAGATTGGTTGCGACTCTATTACATCTTTCTTTTTCTTTAGTTGCTCCCATTTACTATCAGAAGGTGGAGGCGGATACGGATTTGACACTATTCCTTACTTAGAGCATCAATTTCTGCTATTTCTGCCACGGTACTAGAGTATGGTACGTCTTTTCTCGGACGACCACGCTTAGGTTCTGCTGAAATTGCCGGAGTTTCCGGCTTAATTCCTGGTCCCAATCTATACAATTCACGAGTAAAGAGAATCCAAAGCTTGTGGCCTTCTTTCCACAATTTTACCACTTCCCATCCTTCGAGGGCATTCTTGTTGCAAATTTCTGCCACATCTCCGGGTCCGGCTGTTACAAATCTATATTCTTTCATGCTTCCTCCTTTAGAAGTATGCGGGATTAGGCGGACGAATCATGTCACCGAATCGGTTTTTAACTTTTCCAGTTAGGCTACCAGCGGAAAAGAATGGATTAACAAATGAACGTGCAAGTGGACCATAGGCACTAAGCGCGCCGCCCTCGGTCTGAGCTAATTGAGGATCAAGAGCAGACAATAACTGATCCTGTTGAGTTTCTGTAAGTTGACTTGCTCCTGAAGTTAGAGAAAAGTCCTGAACAGTATCGGCTAGACCGCGCAAAAAGTTATACCCAGGTCCAAAGTCTTCTGGCTTAAAATTAGATAATGTAAGAAGCTGATCGAAAGCATCTAATGCCTGTTGCGCTCGTTCTCCCGTAAAGAATCTCTGTCGAATCTCCGGGGTTATTTCCACGGGCGGGGCAGTTCGGGTTAATTCTTCTGGATTTAGATGAGCAAATGCTTCGGGATCAGACTGATATAGATTCGTTGCCACTGTCATTTGATCTTCCGGGCTTAGAAGAGGAATAAGTAGATTAGAAAGAGTCTGATACTCGGAAATTGGGTTAAGCTGATCTGGCTTTAACCCCTTCCACCAACTCGGAGCACCTACTATAGATAAGTTAGCATCACTAAAGGTAGTTTTAACTGGAGCGGGTGGGCCGCTATATTCTTGTAAAAATCCCCCGGTACCACTACCGTATCCCCCCTCCACGGGGCCATGACCCACGGCTCCACCCATAGCCAGAGCATTTAACCAATTTTCATATTGTCCCTGCGCTTGCTGTATTTGTTCCGAGGTCGCATTCGAGGGCATACCAAATTCATCATACGTAACCGGAACTGGATAACCAAAATCATCATAAGTATCCGCCGGTTCTGCCGTTGGAGATTGTGATGCATTATACTCTTTGATAATCTGAGCTTTATCGTCTTCAGGTAAATACTGCCAAACTTGGGCAGAAACTCCGTAGGGCATAACTATCGTCTCAAGATGCGGTCTATTCCCGCACGCTTGGCCTCCATAACTCTTATGTATCGTTGTACATTATCAAATCCATATCTGCGCTGAAGAGCGCGGAAATTTGTAGGTTGTAACTTATTATAGGCTATAAGAGACTGGTCAGTTTCCGCACCAACTCTCTTAAGCGTATTTTCCATAGCAGAATCAAAGGGGGATACTTTATTAGCCATTATTAGTCCAAGTTATATTCGGTGGGTAATTATATGGTTGAGGATACCAAACCCATGTAGGATATGCCGGCTGAGGCAAAGATTTTCCACAATGGGGACATGTAGGTGCGCCACAATGGGGACATTTTGACGGCACCGAGGGAACTTGGTCGGGACGCCAAGGTGTCCATGTCCAACTTCCAGATGCATTGCTGGTTACACTTATATTTGTATACATTTTATACTCCTAGCCCCCCGGTCATGCCTGGTTGGGCCTGTGCCTGTCTATCTAAGGTATCATAAGGAGATTGTCCCGCCACAGGCTGTCCAACTGCCTGTGGTGATACTTCTCCCGTCGCGCTAGGCGAGCCTAAGAGATTGCCCCCAGAAGGTCCTCCCGGCTCCTCCGGGCGTCCCCCATTCTGTTGCTGGGACATTAGAAGCTGAATAGCCATCTGCGCTGCCTGATCGCCAACAGCGGCTCGTTTTTGTAACTGGAATAGGATTCCATAGTTAATCATAGCGGGATGCTGCTCGGCCATTTCCGCCATCTGTTGCTGCCACTCATCCGCAGCTTGGTCAATGTCCCAATAGCGTTCCATTCGAGTTCGCTTTGAAAGAACATCGGCTGCTTGGGTTGACAATGCAGCATTGGACATTTGCTGATTTGGAAACTCCGCCTTGATTTTTGCCATAACCTTGTACTCAGAGATATCCCGCCCAAAGAAATTATCGGCGAAACTTTCACCCTTTAGGGTTCCATATACTCGAATACGTGAATTGCCGGCGAAATTCTTAACAAGTTTCAATGCCTTACTAGCCCATTTACCCCAAAATAGTTCAATATGACGAATAGGCTCTATAAGGCGAATTCGGTTTTGGTCCGTCATTTGGCTAATAGCATACCCCGCGCCCTGTCCCTCCATCCCAAACAGGATATCGCTGAACCCCGACTGTTGTAGTCGAGACCGCAAGTAATCAATCTGTAGATTAGAGTCCGGCGGGTTGCCTGCCCACGTTGCAAATCCAATTTCTTCATCCGTAGTCAAGCTAACAGACTTACCAAATCCTGCATCTACGGTTACGGATCGCCCCGGCAATGTCTTAGTGTACATTGGAAGAGAACTAAATACGTCGATCTGTCGCTGGCGACGATTAACGTTTCGCTCAATTAATTGAACTGAGGGCTCCAGCGGCTTGATTAAGCTATGCCCCCACTTCTTCGGGTCCTTGAGATCAACAGGCTTAAAGAATCCAATCGTAAATGGAAGTTCTTCATATCCTTCCATGATCTTCGGCTCATATCCCTCAATAAATTTATCATTGAATAAAACAGCATTAATAATTACGTCCATCTCAGGATAATGTACTACTCGCCAGTAGTCAACCAAATCATAAGAAATATATAACTTCTCTGCTTCACGTCCATTAAGTGCTTCATCCTTATAACCATAAAGGGTCTCAGCATCGTGTACCGTCATTTTGGTTATGTGGAACAGATACAACCATCGTTGTCTTCCGCCGGGAATAATATATATGTCCATCGGATCAATAACTTTGGTTGTAAGTGGAAGTTCTTTAAAACCCCGAACAGGTATAAACTGGGGTCCATCAACTTGTGCATCAGGATTTGGAACCTTATCTAGAAAAGCGTGTCGCTGAGCGAGATATGGGTCCCATACACATTTAACTACTGCCGCGCCATCCCTAACCATATGTAGGTTAATCATATAGGGAATGTGCATATCCTCGCGGTCATTTGCTATGTCTATAGAACCATTAAGAAACTTCTCAACCTTGTCGGTTTCCTGTTCTTCTTCATAGGAAGGCTTCCATCCGATGGCCTTGAACTCTAGGGGATGGGAACCCAAAACCCCAACAGCAATATCTACGACATTAGTAGGTGTAGGATCGGGATACTGAACTTCATTAACCTTGGCGCGCACTTCATAGTGGGCCATGTCATAGAAGTTTCTCCACCGCTGTATGGCATTATGCCACTCTTTCGTCTCGGTAACGGCGCGATTGCGCCGATCTAGGATGGCGGATAGGGTCTCGCTGGCTAATATTTCTTCATGCATTTAGGCCTTCTCGTTTAACATATTTTTCCCACTCCTTATCAAATTCCGACTGGGATAAGCCCCCCGCGCGAAGTTGAGGTGGAAGATTTTCTTCTTCATTTATCTCGCCTAGTGTTCGTTCTACAAACTGTGATCCATCAGAAAACGGAACTTCAATCTTCAATGGAATACTTGAGTCATATCCGTGCGTCTTATACGCATAGTATGAAGCCATCGCAAGGGCTACCGCAGCATCAGTATGATGATGAGCCGCGCGTAGAGGCTTGGTAATTCGAAACCCCTTACCCGTCTCGTCGGCCATAGCATACTTCATATGATCTCTAAACTGGGCATCAGGGTAAACCATAATCTTTTGGTTTTTAAATAGATTATACAGAGTCTCGCTAGCACCCGTCATATTCTTGATCGTCTGTGGAAACTCTGTAACATTTTGAATATAGGTACCTATACGTGTCATGGATCGGTGTAATTGTGTTGGGTCATACACAATGGCTACAATATTAAATCCATCATTATGACGATCCAATATGAACCGTTCTAGCGTATGTTCGAAGTCCATGGGCTCATTAGGGGTTGGCGTCCAAATTCTATGAAATGCAAGGTAGATCATGTCTTCCGCAAAATCATATTGAACCCCAACTACCGCCGTTGAATCATGTTTAGTAGATGCATCGCAGGCGATAACTACAGGCAGAGAGCGCCGAGGATTCTTAACATCAATGTCCAATGGCTGTTCCAGGACTGTAACCTTATCCCACCAGGAAATCGGCATAAATGGCTCCGATCCTGTCACCCATTGGTTTTCGTGCACTCGGGCGTAGTCATTAAGTTTCATGCCCGAGTTAAGTTGTTCTAAGTAATAATCTTCTGTTTGCCACGGCATCCGATGGGCGCTATCCCAATAGGCAAACATTCTTCCATTTCGCGTACAAGTAGGTTCTCCGCTAGGATGAACAATGTCGCGAAGTTCTTCTATGGGCTCCCCATTAATAACTATTTGCTGATACAAATCCCATAGAAGGTCCGATTCCCCCTCAAATCCGGCGTATGTACTAACAAATCGCAAAGACGTTGGCACACCCGGAATTCTGATGGGAGTCATTTCTACCCACAATCGCCGGCTAGACTCGCTTACATAGGTCCACAACTCATCCCATAGAGTAAGTGCGTGTCTTGATCCAGAGGCCGTCTTATATTCCTGGGCGATAGCTTGCATGGATCGTCCCTCGGGGTATGTCAGCAAGTCTTTAGTTGGAAGTTTTGCTAATTTACCCTTCGGCCAATTATCCCGCGTAGCCTTGGCGTCGAATAACATGTCATCAAACATACGACCCATGGCGTGTTCATAATCTCCGGCGAGACAAAAGCTCTCCGTATTGGCGACGGACTGATCGGTAAACCACGCGCCTACGCTTGCCCCAATAGTAGTCTTACCTGACTTCTTCGGACAGGAATATATGATAGTTGTATAAGGCAATTTCCATACCCCATTTTCTTCGTACGGGGTTAGACAATGCCCAAGAATTCGTTTTTGATGATCTAGAAGACGAAGAGGTCCGCGCGGACTTTCTTTGTCTGTTACAGGATCATAAGCTCCACGTACCCAGAAATTACCTTCCTCGATCCACTCGACATAAGGTTTCATTCAATACTTACCTTTAGGTATTATATCTTCTTACTCTTGCTTCCGCCCGGCGGTTTTACAAAAGCATACTTCTTGGCTACAGTTTTGGCCGCTGGATGAGAAATTTTAGGCGGAATAATTGATGTATTTGGAGAAATGGCCGGGGACTGATCTTCTCCAATTCCATCAAACTGTCCAGGTTCTCCAAGAGAAGGAAGATTGATTAGGGGTCCCCCCGTTGTTGGAGCCTGTCCGAAGCCCTGTACAATCTCTTTTAATATTGCCTCTAAAGAAGTTAAAAGATTGTTTCCCTGGGGGGCTTGTCTAGCGCCGGGAATCAGTCGAGGATCGGTTCCCCAAGAGGAAGTAGATGCACGACGCGTCCCTTGTTGGGAACCCGTGGCATCTCTAAGTCGCGCCTGAGCGTCTTTTAATTTCTTATCTGCGGCTCGCCAACTAAGCGAACCGGGCTTGTGCCGATTTCTCTCATTAAACGCATTAGTTACGGCGTCCCCTAAACTGCCACCAGCAGAAACGCCGCCAGAACCCGGGGTACCTTTAGGCATACTAATCTCCAGCGGAACGACAAAATAGGACAATCGTCCACTATTTCCATTATACCACTTGATTTTCAGCTACGTCAAGGAAGAAGTTCTTTGCGTTTTTCCAGTTCTTCGGGGTATACTACCTTTTTCCATGAGCCAAGAGCTTCTTCTATGGACCGAATATCCCGGACAAGGCGGGCAAATCCCTGCGGTTCAACACTAGCCGCCTGATCGCTCCCCCACATTGCCCGATCCATGGTAATATGGCGCTCGATAATGACTGCGCCCATGGCCCGGGCCGCTAGAGTTGTAGCTAGTCCCGTCTCATGCCCACTGTACCCTATCGGAAAGGGACCAAACTTGCTAGAAGTAATCCAATTCTTCATGGCATTCAAATTTAACCGATTGTTGGGCGTCGGGTACATGGAGTTGCAGTACAGAATCCCATAATTATCGGCACCATAGCGATGTAGGTCTTGTCTCGTCTGTAGCACTTCTTCCTCAGTATGCATTCCCGTAGACCAGAAGAAAGGAATACCCCGAGTAGCTACCATATGCAAAGTACGATCTTCCCGCATAAATGCCGAGGGTATCTTTAAAAAGTCAAAAATCGAATCATAAGTACCTGTTTCTTGAAAATTATGCATATTAGCGGCTTGCTGTGCCGCCTCTCTTCCCCACACACTAACCCCAAGGTCTACATCATATCTATCCGCCATAGACCTAAACACATGTATATAGGCCTCATGTGAAAACTCTAAACGCTGTTTGTACTCTAGATAAGACATTTCCCCCCAGGGGGTATCTTTTCTACGATCAATCATGTGATCGGGAATACTCTCCGTTATACTTCGCATTTGGAACTTAACGGCATTGGCCCCGGCTTCGACTGCGGCGGCTATTAGTTCACATGCCAATACCAAATCGCCATTATGGTTGATTCCAATTTCGGCAACGATATAGGCCGGACTGCCCGGCCATATCTCTCTATCCCCTATTTTCATTACACTAGTCCTAAATGGAGCTTCTTAGACAATTCTAAGTTAGTTATAACAGCGGTTGATGGATAGTGATAGTAGAGTAACTTCCAATTTCCCCTCACAGCCAAATCAACAATGGCCTCATCTACTTGTGCAATATCTACATCATCAAAAATAACAAAGCCTTTGACATACTTTTCCATCAAGGGGAAGTCATATTTCATTATTTGGTCATATTCATGTAATCCATCAATAAATCCCACCGTATAGTCTGCCTTGGGTAATCGCTTTACATTTTCCGATGGCTTGACTATTTTAGTAATATCAGTTATTTTAGCCTTCTCTATTACCGCCCGATACTCTTCATCATATCCGGGGTCAATAGTTACGACCTTATTTGTAAATCGCCGAGCAACTAAGGCACTTCCTCCATATCGGGTCCCAATTTCTAGGAAAGCCCCAGGTCGAAGTAGAAGACATTGAGTTATAATTCCACACGTAATGGGACTAGTTATGGCCCCTTCGGCATATCCAAACGTAGATATGAGCGCCTTCGTCTGTTCAAAGGCAACATATCCAATCATAAAGTCTTGTCTAAGTCCAAGATTCAGAGCAATCTCAGTACCTTTATTTGCCATTAGTAATTTCTCCAATCATCTATAGGAAACACCGGGCATTTCGTGTCTGGCGTACAATTAATGATTGATCCTCCTATTTTAGTAAAATGTTCGAGCGCCACCCCATAAAACCCATTTGTCTTTAAAACAAATCCTTCCTCACTCCAGTACCATTTTCCAGGTCCCCGCCCATAGTCTTTCGTGTTTTCTCGCTCATATGGTATACCCACATTTGCATTATAATTAGGATCAAAGTGATCGCCCCGAGGGTCTCGAAAAGTGTGATTGAGTCCGACGATAAGAAGGTCTTTAAATCCTTTCCAAAGAGCAAGTTGGAATAGTACATATGTAACAGTGCCACCGGATACAAGAGCTTTATCGGGTTGCGCAGAAAAAACTGGCATAAGTTTCCTATCATCGTCATAGTAATTTCTCCAAGGAGAGACCGTTACATTTGCCGGCAAGGGCTCCTTAAAGAATGTTGCCACATCATCTGATAGGAAGACTCCCTTACACTGAGGAAAGACCTTCCACGCCTCTTTTCGAAGTTTTGCCGTCCAAACCATCTTGACATCAACAATGGCAAGATAAGTAGGAATGTATTTCAGAAATACCCGGTTAGACCCAAACGTAGTAAATCGGTCTAACCACTCGTTAGGTACGTTTTTTAGACTCGGCCCGTTTGCAATAACCACTGCTCGTTCCATGCTACCGCCACCTTCTTGCCAGCATACTCCAAAACCCAACCAGGAGTCATGCGAATTTTAGTTATACATCCGGTTAAATGAAATAAATCCGCATTATCAATAACAATAGCCCCATTCACAATTTTAGACAATATTTCAAATTCCCACATAGGAATGGGGTGAACATGATATCCATCAATTAATGCGGTATCAAATCGTTGTTCAGGAGGTAAAGGCCATGGGAGAGAGTATTCCTGGATTAAGGTTATTTGTTCAATTAACTTTTCATCTTCTCTATTTTTTATAAAAATTGCAGAATGCCCAGTCTCCTTAATTCCCTGATATTGGTCGTTGGCTTTCTGCTTCTCCATAGGATCAACACAATAGATATGGGCCGAAGGACGAGCGTGCGCCATGATAAAGGCACTTTTTCCATTCAGAGTTCCTATCTCTACATGATCTCCTTTAAACATCGCCCCAATGATTCGTAGAGTTTCATACAAATCTGCTTCATTTTTGAATATATGAGTTTCCATCGGGGTACCGTCCCATTAGATCACGAACAAGGTTTCGTCCCTTTTCATCATTTGGAAGGTGGACAATAAGCATACGCCCATTCCGAGCTAATCGAGCATTAGGCTCAATAATCTTCGGCGGGCGCTTTCTAACCTCTTTATCCCACTTTCGCTGATATTCTCGCTTGCATGCGAAACAATAGCTGTAGTTAGGTGGAAACTGATCGTCGGGCAAAAATGCGCCATCGCCATTATCGTGACGGGCACACCACTTTTTACCCCTCGGAGCAATTTCCGGTGCGGCTGATTTGGGCATTTTATCCTCTAAAATCTGCGGTCGTCATAGGATCATTTGTAAGTTCGGCATATGGAGGGGGATTCCCCTCCGTTCCTGGAAATAACTCTCGTGAAATGTTGAAATCGTCCGGGCGTTGAAATGCCTCCCATACTCCCTGAGACAGCACTGAGAAGGCATATTTATGACTAACACCTTCTCCATATCGAACCCAAACCCCAACGGGATGCCAATTCTTTTCCCAATTGGCACTCATCGTTGTCCACTCCCCGTCATAATTAATGAGGTAGTTGACTCTGATCTCTTCGCTTGATTGCGGCATCTAATTCCTCACGAATATTTCCAATTGTTAGAATGACATCAAGAACAAGAATCTTGACACTAAAGGAAATTTTGGGAAGTTCTAACATAAATAGCCCCCCAAGTCCCGCGCCATCATTTACGTTGTGTATCAAAAGGTGTATCCCCCACCCAGTCTTGGTAAACACGCCATACTCCCACAGTCTCATGAGTTTCCCATCCTCCGGCAGGCCTAAATTCTGCCCACGCGCGAATTAAACACCATTCTACAAGCCATCTTGGCAGCAAATCAACTATTATCCACTGGAGCTTCTCTATTTTTGATATTTTCTCGAACTCGCTGCCATTGCTCGTTCCGGTAATGCTCCCAATTTCGGTTGTTTCGGGTATATACATCAAATAAGTTCCTCGTTTCTCTACTCCACCCCGGAAACATATCATTCACAACATCACGAGGTGCCCAATATGGAATATTTGTCAATCTTTCTTCCTGCCCATAAGCAAATTGCCATGTATACTCGTCAGAGAGGTATATCTGAATGCCGCGCCGATGTGCCTCGCCCGCCCATAGTAAAACATTTGGAGCTTCTAGTGTCTTTTCTCGGCGATCTGATAAGCGAACAGCAGAAATATCAATGAGTTCATATCCCAAATGAATAGCCATGGCGATTTGATATGAGAAAGTACACGAGTAAGCTACCGGAAAAGGCCAAGTCCAGAGAAAATCTAGCGCCGCGAGTGGAAGAGGAACAATACTCGGCCAAGAACTGCCTAGGGCTTGCGCCGTCTCAGGCTGTACGTAGATAGGAAAATCATGTTCCTTCTCCATCCACTCTAAATGTTCCGTGCGTTCCTTCTGCAAATCAGCTAATCTATGAATTTGGAACCAAGCTGTCGGTTTTAACCCCGCCGGCTCTGTCAATACATGTAGCCCATTGCACGACCAGAAGTCTGTATCGGCTCCTACCTGGGGATTGGCAAAGTCAAAATTAATCTGTAGGGTTTTCATGCCCAGTTTCCTAAGATACCCAGGACAACTAGCGCCGTCAACATCAACCCTATCCACGCCAACCATATCTCATTCCACGTATCGAAGGGATAATCATCAATCTTTCCATCCTTAGGTTTGTTATCCTGCCATGGAAATCTCATTTATCTATTCCCTGTCAAAAGTATAATAAGCGCCGGGGGTACAACAAACACCGCTATGGTCAAAATCGGTGCTAAGATGTCTTGCCACCACTTCGGTTCCGTAGTATCATAGGGCCTAACCCAAGAAAGAGTTAATTTTTCACTATAGGGTAGCCGCCAGTTCTCTCGGGCGGGATATTCATATCCATCATCCATTATATTCCCTTTTTCTTTCTTGCATCGTCCCATCCGGCTAAAAATCCCAGGTTATATATAGCAACTAATTCACCATAGGTTTGTACGTCTTTTTTAAATAGGTCCTCATATTGCCTATTTTCCTTGGTTTTATACATTTGCCACAATAAATCTAATTGTTTTTTGCTTAACATTACGGTAATTTCTCCTTTTCTCCGAAATACTCTTTTCTATATTTTTAGTATACCACAGTTCGGTAATCTTGTCAATACCGAATTTTACTATATTTTGGGTCCCATCACTATAATATGGATTTCCTTATTATAATTTTTGACCTAAAATTATACTATGTAAGAGAAATAACCGCCAATAAAATTGGTCATATGACCACCATACAGGGGGTAATCAAAGGGGGAATAGCGCCGAATAACCGAAATACATACCACTAAGCCAGCGATATAAACATAATGATATACCTACTAAGTACCTACCCCACCTAATCGACCAGGATACACCCCCGCCTTGAATGCTAGATGAATTAGAACTATACCGCATCCATGTGTGTGTGTATGCAGGGGATGGGCAGTATACTCATGGCTATGGGATAGAGGAGACGATGAGATAGAGTAATCATGCCAACATCAAGAATACGATCTAATGTACACATATCACACCCAACACTACTATATCCCAAGTACATAACCATATCTATTCCCAAACCTAACCTAACAAGGAGATTATCGCATCCCTCTATATACCTAGTATCAGTTCAGTGTTACATAGGATGCTCAAATAACCCGCCCGAACTAAGATAAACAATCTATGCTCTCATGTATGATGGTCGCAAGATAAACCCCGCTCCCTCATACCTTCGAGCTTCATATCCTCTTCCTTGCTCCTCAGTATAGCATGGGCGTCAAGGATTGCTGATACGCTGGATAAACAAAGCTCCCAGCTATCAGCAGTAGTACATCCTTGACATCCCATGCCTCTTCGTCGCTACAGGAAGTAAGGCGCAACCCGGCGCACATACCTGAAAGGAAGACTTCCAATGTTACTCTGGCTAAAAGCAATACTCTGGGTTCTAAAATGCGGCATACCTCCAAACTATAAACACTTAGGATGGAGAAGTCAAGTACAATTCATGCACGACGTATTTGAACAATGGCCAAACTAACCGTCCGTGTTCAAAGGAGTATACAATGAACCCCGAACTGAATCTACGTCTTAAAAAAATCCTTACAGAAATAGATAGCTAGCTCAGCAACGATTGGGACGATAACCTTACACTCTATAGTGCAGGCTCATTCCTAATCGAAGTGAAATCGCTTCTACTGGCGCTCAGTAATCCCAAACAAGGAGAATAACATGCTTATATACCCTGTAGTTGAGCTATTCGGCACAGTATGGTGGATGGTTGAATATAGCCATGAACCAACCCAACGAGCTGTAACACGTGTATGGTATGAAGTATTTGAAACTAGAGCGGAAGCCGCCGCCTTCATGTACCAAATGCGAGGAGAATAGCATGATATACTTACTGTTCAGGAATAAAGAAGCCGCCGCAGCAGTATTCCTATTAGTATTCTTCCTAACTGTCGTAGGTACTATATGCGACACCCTAACGAAAGGTTGGTAAAATGATGCAGATTGCAGTGTTCCTATTCCTCTGGTCGCTAGGCCCCGCTAGCCGTGAAGCAATAACAAGGAGACAAAAATGTCTAAGCCTATTCAAATCCGACTAGGCCTTCCACTCTTAGAGCCTAGCTTCACAACCGAAGAACTTCAAGAACTGTCCGACACGCTTGCGGAAATAGAGAAGCATGAACTACAAATGTTCCACATGCACCAGCAAGCAAGGAGACGATCAAATGCCCTCCAATTTGGAGCTAGAGTACCAGAAGAAACTAGCCCGACATCAGCAACTAAGTAAAGACCACGAGCACTGCATCGGAAAAACCTATAACCAATTCGGGTTATTCGTCAAGTGTCTTGACTGCGAAGAAACAGACATAGACGAAGAATTGAGAGTGTCTCGCCTGGACAACGAACATCAGATGAATGTGTGTAAAACCTGCGAAGAAAACACACTACTTACTCTAATAGATGGAGTATGTGGAGCCTGCGCAGATGAAACACACACCTATGACTTCGAATTCGGCGAAGCACGTGAGCACTGGAGTTCCTTTACTTGGTGAGATAAGGAGTTTCCAATGGTAACTAATGTATATGATGAAGACCTACTCTACATCCAAGAACTAAGTCAACTGATGGAAGAAGAAGGAATAGAGAACCTTCAAACTCTCGTATGGAGTGGGTACAAGCTGAACCCATCCCAAAGAGAGCACCTTATCTGTCTTGGAGTCGATCCAGACAATTTCGAAAACCAAGACCTCGCAGATAAGGAAGACTTCCTTGATGGCTCCTCCCCTGATGAAGGTTAAGAAAAAAGCCCCGCCCAAAAGCGGGGCTTTTTATTTGGAACCCCAAACCAAACCCTTCTTCCTGCTCGCTTTTGCCCTTACTTTGTGCGGGCAAAAGCTCGCAGAAAAGAAAGAAAAACCAAGAACAATTCTTGGTGAACCTTTACAACTGAAATACGTTTCAAAGCAACCCCCAGGGATCAAGCCAGCAGGGCTAATCGACGGAGAAAGCTCTAACTCTGGCCCTAATAACACCCGTCGGGACTAAGGCCACTATAGGCCTCATGAGAACTGGCACCCTGGCGGATGCTTTGAAGCATCAAGGAGAATAAAATGGCTAAGAAAGTAGTTGGTATGCGTAAGGATGAGCAAGTGACCATTGACTACGGACAGCGGACCGACTTTCCGCTTCTAGCCGAAGGCGAACATGATGCTGTCATCCACAGCATGCGGCCAGAAAACGGTCCATTAGGGACCTACCTGCGAACCAGGTTCAGCATCGAGAATGACGAACTAAATCGGCAAGCATGGATGAACATCAGCCTCGCCGACGGCGCCCTCTGGCGAATCAAGCAGATGGCACGAAGCCTGAAGCTAGTCGCCGAAGCCCGAACCTACGCCAACAGAGCAGAGTTCGAAGCTGATGTAGTGCAGATGTTTACCGGACAGCCGGTTCGCATCAGCATCGAGAACGAGAAGTTCCAAGGCGTAGTTCGAAACCGAGTGGTATCAGTTACCGCTCGTAACTAAAAATATTCCAGGTAATATTAGAGCCCTGGAACAATTTTCTAGCTCGCAAAATCAGACTCGTGAGATGGGTGGAGCGGGCTTATTAATCTCACACAAATAAAAGAAAGGCCACTAGATATAGATGCCGTGTAAACAAAAAACACGGCTAATAGTGGTGTAAAAATACAATAACTGAACTAATCTACCCAACAAGCTTCAAAGAACTAGACTGGACCGGCTTTATATGGTGGCTTATATCCATAATACTAGGATATATGCTAAACATAATCCTGTGCTACAACCTAGACCTAATGTGGAGATAAAATGAACAAACGTATAACTATAATTCTCGCACTATCCGCAGCTATTATCAGCGGAGTAATACTGGCCCAACCAGCCTTCGCCGGGCACCAATGGATCATGCTTCATCATGTCAATCAAGGACGAGGCCAAGAATCATTCGACCAGTGCATGCCCATCGAATCGTGGAACGGACATGAGGATCACGAAGGAGATTGGTACGAAGGACCATACGACAACGACGATTGTACAAACGACCCAACTCCAACCAACGTACCAACGGAGATACCAACCGATGAGCCAACGCCAGCTAGCACACCAGAGCCGCGTGAAACACCAACCAACGAACCAACTCAAGAACCTACTCCCACCAAGCCTAGGCCTACTCCTACTGATAGAGGCCCTACTCCAACCAATGATCCCCGCGATACTAGGCCTACTTTGGTTCCTACTAGTGATGATTGTCCTTCTCAAGAACCATGCGGATGGCTCTTCCACCTAATAGGACCAGAAGGACAAGAAGCAGATTTCGCTTCATTCTCACCTAAACCCAATGGCGGCTGGTATCTACCAAACATTCAATCTCAACTCAAGTGTTTAGGTTGGATAGCAATAAGTGCTCCCTACGGTCGCCCAGTATACACAAATGATATACTTCGAAGTTGTGAAGGCGGAGACTGTTATGAGCAATAAAAACTGGTTACGGGGCTCATTAAAGGTTATAGTAGTTGTAATACTCGCTGTAAGCTTGTTTTATGGCCTATGTTGGGCTTTGTGGTTGTTCTAAAAAAAAATACCTGGAACCAAATCAATGAATCCTGAAATAATACTAATCCTAGGCGGTATCAGCGCAGCACTCCTAGGACTAATAGGCATCCAACTAACCCAACACGACAACACACCAGTACTAGAATTAATAAACGAAGACGAATTACAATCCTACCGCATAAGCCGACTAGTTGAAGGCATAGGCTATTGCACACTCTGTAAACAAGAATATAGACTAACACCAAAAAGCAGTCAAACTACTTGTTCTATCTGCCTACCACCAATAGAAATACACAAACAAGAAAAAGGAGAAGCACACTACCAGCCTGAACACAGAGACCGATCAATGAACTATGGTAGAAGTTACAGACCACTATATATGGATTGGCCCGATCTATTTCAAAAAGAAGGAAATGAACAATGAATTTCATCGCAAGAATTACAATCGGCATCTGGCTACTGGCCTTCACCATGTTCGGCGTAATAGTAGTCACAGTACTATTGAATAGCTAAAATGACCATAGCAGAAACCGCCCTAGACACCATACATAAATGGTTCAGCATAGATAACATAGGTCCAAAAGAAAACAACGAACTAAGTTTTCTAGCTTATGCATGTCTTTCTCAAGCAGTAAATAATGCCAACCAACTAACCGATAACCAAATAAATGTAGTTAAGTGTTCCATCTTCGCCGCCTTCCAAATGGGCAGGCGACATCCTTACACTGGACCAAAATGGACAGTAACAGAAGAAACACCCAATACTCCCGAAGCCAAACGGTTCGCGGCACCCGGCTTATAACCGGATTATAATTGGTTCGACTCCAATCGGGAGTACCTGCACTTCTAATCGGCACATAGACTTCAAGTCCACACATTGACTTTAAAAGGGTGGGCGGAGTAGACCTAATAACCCTTTTCTTTATCTTTTTCTAAATATTTAAGAAAATTACAATTCCAACATAATACTTGAAAAAGACATAAATCAATTTCTACATCACGTATTTTACGATAAACAGTTGAAGAAGACATTAATTTTCGTTGAGAACTACCATTACCATTTACATGATCTATAGTAAGTACACGAATATCCTTTATACCACAATGAACACAAATACCACCCAATTGACTAACAGCATCAGTTCGCAACTTTATGCCATAACGTCTACGATTAGCTTTATCCTTATCAGGATATTTTTCACGATATCTACGATTTTGAGCATTAACTTTATCTGGATTCAATTTTCGCCATTTTCTATTATATTCAGCAGAAGAATTCATTATAACCTCCAATCTAACCCTATGGTATCATAAAAACAATGAGTATGTCAAGTTAATAATCCCATATTATATCAAATGAAAAAAATAAATAACCAAAAAAGAATATATATTTGGTTAATGAGAAAAATCAACCACATAGATACATGGTTATTTTATAATACCGTATGGGCATCATCAAAAAATTGGAAAGCCAAACTAGATTATACAATAAGCTCAACACTCGCTAGTATTTTTTATTGGCTAGCTGAAAAAACCAAAAAATGAATTGCCCGCACGGTCTCCCTATGCACATATGCCTAAAACCAGACTGTATAGCTAACAATACCGCATTTACTAGCCCACTTTTCAATGACCCCAATTTTATAGAAGAAGCAGATAAAATAATAAGATCATACGAACAACCTGAAATAAAAGACATACTACCCGGACATTATTCCATTGATTATATAGACACCATATTTGGAAGAACTTACTATCTATTAGACATCATCAAAAAAGAAGCCTGCGCCGCCTGGGATATCATAGGAGATAAGGTATAATTAATGCCTCACGAACCCCGAGAAATAATAAATAGCGTAGGAATAGAACTAGAATTTATGAACATTAATAAAAATAGTAACTCCTTTAACCTAGACATAGCAAGTGCACTACCTGGATATAAATTAGATCACGATGCCTCTTGCGAATCCTACGAAGAAAGAATGTTTGGCCTACCAATTAAATTTACTTCAAAAAAAGCACAAAAAATATTACAACCACTACTAAATACCATAATTATAGGAGGAGAAATTGTGTCCCCAATAAAAAACACAAATTCTCCTCAATGGATAAACGACATTGAAAACATATGTAATATTTTAAAAGAACATGGAGAACCAGAACATACGCCAAGAGCAAGCCTTCATATTCATATAAATCTATCCAAAGAAGCACCACTTTATGTACTAAAAAACATATTAAAACTTACTCTAAAATATGAAGCCTTCCTTTTCAAATTAGGCGGAATGGGGCAAATAAATAGAGGAATAGAGAATAATTTTGTATTTCAGCGGCCCTATCTCAAACATGGACCACCAGTAATTATACACAAAGGAGAAAACTTACCCATACTTAATCCATTTGACTTACTTGAAGCTGAAACAAAAGACACATTCTTTTATAGATATGGAAACAGTACTCTCCTAGAAACCAAATATGTAACACAAAGATACATGTGTGTTAATTTCGTACCACTTCTAACTCAAGGATCAATAGAATTTAGAACTGCCAATAAAACTCTAAATTCTAAATACATAGTAGCCTGGACTAATTTTTGTAAAGCATTCATTACAAACTCTTTTACAACTTCAAATATAGAACTTGATAAACTCAGACCACTAGCAAATAACCAAGAAATTTCCTTAAATACATTTTTAAATGAAATTCAACCACTAAATCTAGACGAAGATACTTTAAATATCCTAAGTAAAATTTGGAAAGAATCTCCTACTCCATTCTTTGACAATATATGGAGATATTCTCACTTAAAAAATCCTACAGGATTCAGAAATATAGGCTATCTTCCTACAATTCTAGACAAAAACACAAAAGTAAAAAAAGCAGTATTTATTGATATACACAACCTAGAAAATCCACCGGAAAATTAATATAAAAAATGTGCCAACTAACTCTAATAGATTTTAAAAATACTAAATTATCTAAATTTATCATAGAACCCCTAACAACTCTAAACACAATAGGAATAACGGGACCTTCAAATAATGATGGATTTGGATATGTAAGATTTTTAGACTTAGACACTATAATAAAAGATAAAGACAGCGCACAAATTTGGTGGAGCACAAACATAACTGATTGGCAACAAAAAAATAGAAATATAAATGGATTATATCACGTAAGAGCATGCAGCCAAGGCACAAACAAATTAGGAAATGAATTTGCACATCCTTTCAAACTTAATAATTTAATTCAAATACACAACGGAACTTTAAGCTTTGACAACTTTGGTCCAAATAGAAAAGAATTAAAACAATTAATTAATCCTAAAAACACAGATAGCCAAAATTTCCTAGCTACTCTAGAATTTTTTATAGAACAAGACCCTCCATTAAAACCAAAACACATAAAAAAAACTCTAGAAAACTGGGAAGGAACTTATGCCTTAATGTTAATGGATAAAAGAATTCCAAATAAAATAACAATTGTCAAAGACGACGTAAAACAATTAAACATTGCCCAATTTAAAATAAACAATGAACCAGCAGGAATTATAATCAATTCAGAAAATTTTGAATTAAATTTTATATCAAATATATTACTAAATTTTGCTCACTCCTTAAATATACATTTATCCTATGAAATAGAAACCCTACCTAATTTAAATATTTGGGAATACACACTAAATTCATATATATTAAATAAACCAATAACCCAACTAACACAAAATCAAAATAAAATAATTCCAATAAAAGAAACTACTAGAAAATGGAACCCCCCAACACCTAACGACCTATATAAAAATATAACAAATTACACTACACAACTAGATATTTCTTATGAAGAACTATTAATTTTATCTGAAGTACTTTTCACAAAAACAATATTAAATATGCCTGAAGACACATTAAAGGAACTAGAACAATTTTTACTCTTTCTATGCCATACTCAAATAAATCAAAATAAAATTAAAGCATGGCAAAAAATACCAACAATAAATTCAAAATTAAACTTATACAATACAGAGGCGTTCAGTTTTCCTTATTTCCTTAATAAAATCAAATACATAAAAGAAAATGCCCAATCATAACGGACTATTACTCTACAATAAGGAATCAATAAAATCTGCAAAAAATTTAGCCTACAATTTAAATTTATATCCAATACACAAAGATGAATCAATATTAAAATTATCCAAAATATATCCAATAAAAATAAGATATGGAAATTCATACTTTGAGCAAATAGAAGATACAAAATACAACTCACCAGAAACAATTGCACTATGCTCAAATAGCAAAAAATTTTCCAATTTTTGTATGCACAATAACATATTTAGTCCACAATATAGTCCAATACTTAACATGCAAAATGAACCAGAATATCCCTTTTTACTACGACGAAATTATCATAGAAGTGGAAGAGATATAGTAATAATAAATTCACAACAAGATTTACAACAATTTACTATAGAACAATTAATACTAAGATTTTATGTAAAATACATACCAACCGAATATGAAATAAGATTACACTACATACTAGGAAACATAGAAAAAATCTTCCTAAAACAACCAGGACCTTTTGCAGATACAAATATTCCAATAAGAAGCACTTCTCATGGATGGCATTACAGTATTAGACCAAATGACGACGAACATAGATTTGTAAAAGCAAAAGAACTTGCTTTACAAATAGCAGAAAAAATAAACCTACAATTTGGTGCCTTTGACATGGCATGGTCAAAAATAAATAAACAATATATACTATGGGAAATAAACACGGCCCCAGGACTAAACGAACAAACACTACAACTATACACAGAAAGACTTAAAAATATATTATGAACCCAATAATTACCGCCAATTACAATATAAGTTTTGCAGACAAGGCATTACTTTTTAGCTACGATTTTGCCAACATATATAAATGGGAACAATGCAAAATACTATACGGACAAGAAACTTACTTCCCAGTATCAATTAGAAGCTCACAAGAAAATACATATATTATAGAAACATTAATAAAAATAAACAACAATATTCAAAACAATTTAGTTCAAAACTTTAAAAACATAACAGAAAAAATAGAAGAATTAATCTGCGATTCCTCCTATATTCCCCTAGCCTACAAAAGAAGTGAAACTAATTGGAATGCCTTACCAGAACTATTAGACCGAATGCGACCCCTAAACCAAGAAACACTGCAACAAGCTTTAGAAGATAAAAATCAAAGATTCATATTAGCCATAGGAAATAAACTAATTACAGCTTCTCAAGTATATCCAATGGCCGCAGTAAGTACTTTATTGATAAATCATTATACAAATAAAAAAATACCAATAAATACTATCAACAATGAACTTACATTTAATGGATTTGCCATAGCCGTAGAATTAATAGGAAAAAATTTTCAAGTAAACAAAGTAACACTACAAACACAATATAGAACATTAAAAGAACATAATCTTTTACCAAACATAGCAGAAACACTTAATCAAAATACAATTAAAAAATTAAATACTAAAAAATTAATAAATATATTTAATAAATTTAAAGAAAACAATAAACAAGAAGATAAACTTTCTCTAAAAGAAATATTAAATGGAAAATTGAATTCAAATATAGCATTTTTTGTAGCTAAAGGATTTTACAAAGTAAATCCAGATTGTACTTTAAGACGAACCAAAGACGGAATAACCTTAAGTACATTAGAAAAACAAAACATAATTCATGCATTCTTAAGCGAAGGTTATCTTTATTTAGGTGTAACAAATAAATGCATGTCCTTACCCGACCTAACATTAATGGAAAGCGCCTTTGAAGAAAAAAATGAACTACTAATAGGCATTTCCATAGACTATGAAACATCCTATACAATACAAAACATAATAAAACAATTTGAAAGAGAAAACCCACATGATATACATATTTTGTAATAACTGCCGTAATACATTATATATGAAATTAGAAATAACAAATTTAATGGCCCTTATATCCTTTAAACCAACAAAAACAAAAATAGAAGGAAAAATTACAGAATATTACGCAAATGAACCCTTAATCACATTTAAAAATCTATTTTGCCGTCACTGTAAACAAGACATAGACCTAAATAATGCCCTAGCTGAGTGTTATATGACAG